>Ga0209952_1000109_pt1 | contig 346505 bp, 300 predicted proteins | sample ThiBiot_750_biof_2_FD_183951 | JGI IMG/M metagenome (GOLD analysis project Ga0209952, IMG submission 183951) | Wastewater bioreactor microbial communities from Cape Town, South Africa - Thiocy_cont_750_biof (SPAdes) | ecosystem: Engineered > Bioreactor > Thiocyanate-remediating >... | reverse complement strand
CCGCCCGCGCTGCTCCGCCCACCTCCGCCTGCGGCTCCGGTGCGCGGAGCAGCGCGAACCATCCCTATCATCAGAAGGGGTCCCTTTTGGACGCCGATCCGGGGTCCCTTTTGCGTGCCGATTGACATACTGGAGAACAGTGAGCCGATGAGTTCCCCGACGGCATAGCCGATCAGGGCGCCAACCCCGGGTATCACAAAGTTGCCAACGGTGCTGCCAACCTCGACCCCAAGTGCGGTCGCAATCGCGCCGCTTAAGGCTGGACTCGCAACAGCGCTAACCGCCCCCAGCGCCGATCCAAACGCTCCGCCGAGTGCAGCCTCCTGCGAATGCGCCGGCAGGATCAGCGAGCCTATCTCGGTGCCTATGAAAGCACCGACTCCGGCTTCAGCGGAACCTGCGAGGCCGTAATTCCAAGGTTTCAGCGCCACTAGGTTGGTTGCGATCCGGCTGATAACGGCGCCACCACTCGCGTCAAGCGCTTGAGCTGTGATGCCTTTCATACCCAATGCATTAATCAGCTCCGCAAAGCCATAGGACGCAAGCGAACCAGCTCCAGCCTGCTCGACGTCAGACGCAAAATTGGCCAGAGCGTCTGTTGTCGACAAGTCGACCTTCTGTGGCTGCGCGGAGGTGTTAGACACCGCCCGCGCGAACTCCGTTAGCGCCGCCGAAAGAACGGCGTCGGCGGCAATCTGACCAAATGGGTCTCCAGGCAGCAAAAGTGCCACAACTCGCGCTCCCAGCGCGTTTGCGATGGCCTCCGCAGTTGCAATGACGCTCTCCGTGCCGTTGGCCTTCGAGAGTACTACAGTCGAATTGTTGTACTTATCCCGGTTTATACCGATGAATGATGGCGCCGGCGATTGAGACTGGATGGACTGCGTTCCTTCATTTCCGGATGAGTCAGCGGACGTATCCGGGCTATGAGGATTTATGTCGCCCGGTTACCAAAGGCGGGACGCTGAACCAGAGCCAAATGGTTGGATTCCGTAATGCAAGTCGACAATCAACGCGTCGACATTATACCAGCTTAAATGCAATCCATTCGAAGCATAATTATAGTAAGTCACGGACGTCGTGCTTCCATCAGGCAGCGCGACAGGATATGCGACCCCCTCACTTGGTGGTGGTGAATTGGCGTTACTATCTGCGACATTTTTCACGTAGCCTGCAAGATACGTCCAGTCCGATGGGTTCACATTTGCAGGTGGCGTCTCGGCCATCGGAAGTCCGGCAAATATTTTTGACAGACTGGATATCACATTTGGCGATGCACTACGAAAATCATCTGGCAGAACCGAAGTAGTATCATTTGCGAAAGAGATTAAAGGATAGGCACCTTTCAATGAGTTTAACGATTGATTGATGTATGCGGATTCGATTTCACCCACGCCCGATTGAGCTGCTTCCGCCTTCAGCGTAGCAATGAGTTCCTGACTAATACGCAACTGATTGAACCCACTAGCCGCCTCCGCAGACAGCCGTCCGGATACGAAATCCGCGAAAGCTTGCGTATTCCCGCCACCGAGCCCAAGATCATTGTTCAAATTTGCAATGTATGCACGATCAAGCGAGTGTGTATATTCATGTCCTGAATAAGCCACATAAAGATATGGATCGGTCAGTAATTTGATACCTATTTTCATTATCTTATTGTTTACGTCGAGAAGCGCCGAGCCTTGATCAGATCCAAATCCTATAACTATTTTCGATGATGAATTATTATTTGATACTTGTTCAAAAATATTTTGGTAAATGTTAGATTTATTACCTGCATTAATAACGTCGGATATAAATTGATCCGGGTTAAACGCGCTTCCATCCGGATTCGTGACAGCGCTCAATTGAGAGGCGATATTGGGATCGCGCAATGCATCTGACAGCTTCGTTATATTAAGGTTTGATGAAGTAATGACTGGCATTTGTCGCTTCCCCGGATATAGAGTGCTTTATTATTTAATTTCTGTTATATTTAATGCATTCCAATCATTCTCCATAACATTCACACTCTGCACGCAGCGGTTTCCTGAGAATGTATACGAAATCTGCCGAAATGGATCCCCGCCAAGATCGAATATGGCTACATCAATATACTGTCCATGATAGAATTGTTTATAGATATTATCACGAAATTTCAAATCTGTATCGAAAATGTAGTTTCGAAAATTAGAACCAAAATTCGCCACCAGATCGTCCATCGTGATGCAACCGTCATCCGGCGAGATGAACACTAACATGTCTACCCGCGGTAGGTCGGCGCGGAGAGGCGGCTTCATCTTGAGGCGCGATTCGATAGAACGACGGACCGCGGCTGAGACGCTCGGATCGGCGATCAGATCCGCAACGGGAACGGCGATCGAAATGAGAGAATCCCGCCCCACCACGAGCGAGCCGCTGGTCAGGTCCAAGCCCTCCCCGCTGCTCCAGGCTGAATGTCGCCCAAGTTGAACGCCGAGCGCGCTCGCGACCGCGGGCGCATCCGCAAGCGTCGGCAGGTCAAGAACCGCGCGAATCCGGGCCAGCAACAATTGTCCCGGTGTCGGCGTGCACCCCTCCGTCAGCAACGCTGCAACCACCAGCAGCGCCAGAGATAGCAGCCGGCCCGCGCGACGAACGGGCGGAAGGGCTCGCCATTGGGCAAGGCGGAGGCATGAGGTGTGATGGGAATCGGATCCGCCCGTCCGGCTGCTGGGCGTGTTCACGCGGCGTGGTCCTCCCGTCCCCGTTGGCCCCGGTCGCGTTGGCGATTCGTAAGAAGTTACCAGATCATTGCTACCTGTCCATATACCTGACGGACGTATCGTTGCATAGGGACAAAGGGGCCGGCGCCATCGTGAAAGGGACAACGAATAGTAGTTGTGATAAATGAACGATAGCTATGCGCAACGCCGCTACCCAACAGCCGCTTCAGCCTCCAAGAAGCGCGAACGCATCCACGATCCAAGCCGCCTGATCCCCGAGGCGCTGCGGCGCGAGGGCGTGACCAGCAAGACCGGCGCGGCGATCGACAAGGGCTACCTTTATAGGGTGCTGAACAACCGGACCTATCTGGGCGAGGCGCCGCGCAAGGGCACGGTCCACCGCGGCGAGCATCAGGCGATCGTGCCGCGCGACCTGTGGGACCGGGTACACGCGGCGCTGCAGGAGAGCCCGCGGGTGCGGGCCAACCAGAACCGGGCGCAGTCGCCGGCGCTGCTGCGGGGGCTGATCTTCGGCACCGACGGCCGCGCCCTGTCGCCGACGCACACCGTGCGGCGGGGGCGGCAATACCGCTACTACGTCAGCCAGAGCGTGCTGAAGGGCGGGGCGCCGGCGGACCCGACCATCGTGCGGCGCATCGCCGCGGCCGAGATCGAGACGGTGGTGATGGCGCAGGTGCGGGCACTGATCCGCCAGCCGGAGGTCATCGTCGGCACCTGGCAGGCAGCGCGGGTTGAGGCGCCAGGCATGACAGAGGACGAGGTCCGGACGGCGCTGGAGCGGCTCGAGCCGATGTGGGACGAGTTGTTCCCCGGCGAGCACGCGCGGATCGTGCAGGCACTGGTCGAGCGGGTGACGGTCGGGCCGACCGGCGCCGATATCCGGTTGCGGGTGGAGGGGCTGGCGGGGCTCGTCCGCGACCTGCGGCCCGTGGCGGGTTGGAGGGATGCAGCGTGAGCGGCGCGACCAGCATCACGGTGCGGGTGCCGATAGCCATCCGCAAGCGGGGCGGGCGGAAGGTGATCGTGGGGCCGGATGGGTCGGTGCTGCCCGGCGCGCCGCGGCAGGCCACCACCACGGCCGACCCGGCGCTGCTGAAGGCGCTGGCGCGGGCGTTCCGGTGGCGGCGGTTGCTGGAGGATGGCCGCTACGCGTCGGTCAGCGATATTGCGCGGGCGGAGAAGATCGACCGCGGATATGTTCGACGCCACGTCGGACGCGGCCGACGAACAAGCCTTCGCCGAGCGCACGGCGGATGACCGGCACCATTTCCGGTTCATCATCTCGCCCGAGGATGCGGCCGAGCTGGCGGACCTGCGCAGCTTCACGCGCGAGCTGATGCAGGATGTCGAGCGCGATCTCGGCACCAAACTCGATTGGGTTGCCGTCGATCACTGGAACACCGACAACCCGCACGTCCACGTTTTGATCCGAGGCCGCGCCGACGATGGCCAGGACCTGGTCATCAGCCGCGAATACATCAGTCGTGGCTTCCGCGATCGGGCCGCCGAGCGTGTCACGGCCGAACTCGGACCACGCAGCGAGCACGAAATACGCACCGCGCTCGAAAAGGAGGTCGGGGCCGAGTGCTGGACCAGCCTCGACCGCGCGCTACGCGATGTCGCCGACGATGGCGGCGGCGTCTCTCCGCGGCTTGGTAGCGGACACTCCCGCGAACGGCCGAGATGGCGGGGTATGGTGGGGAGCGGACATTCCGGTTGACGCGGAAATCAGGGATTGCGCACCGCTCTACTCCCCGGATACCGGAGAGCATCGATGAACAAGGCGAAGGCGGGCGTGGGCTGACGGCGGCTGGGATAATACAAGTGGTAGCCCGCAAAGAGTGGGCACCAGTCTGCGAGGACCCGAACAAGCCGGCCGTCCTTGAGTTCGGCGCTCACTTGGTCCTCCGGCAGGCAGGCGAGGCCGATGCCGTCGAGTGCAGCGGCGCGGCGTAAGGCGACGTTGTTGAAGACCAGCTGGCCCTCGACCCTCACCTTGAGCTCGCGGGCGCCCTTTTCGAATTCCCAAGGATAGAGGCCGCCATAGGTCGGCAGGCGTAGGTTGATGCAGTTATGGGCGGTGAGATCGTCCGGCGTCCGAGGCTTGTCCTGTCGCTTGAAGTAGGAGGGCGCGCCGACTACGGCCATCCGGATATCCGGGCCGATGCGCACCGCGATCATGTCCTTTGCCACCTGCTCGCCAAGGCGGACCCCGGCGTCATAGCGCTCCGTTACGATGTCGGTCAGGCCGTAGTCGACGATCACCTCCACGTGGATGTCGGGATACTCCGGCAGCAGCTTCGCCAAGGCTGGCCAGACGATCGTCTCGGCCGAGTGCTCGCCAGCCGTGATACGGATCGTGCCTGCTGGCTTGTCCCGCATCTCGTTCAGCGCGGCCAGTTCCGCCTCGATCTCGTCGAAGCGGGGCCCGACGGTGCGGACCAGGCGTTCCCCCGCTTCGGTCGGCGCGACGCTCCGCGTCGTGCGCGTCAGGAGGCGCAGCCCGAGCCGGGCCTCCAGCCCGCGGATCGTGTGACTAAGGGCCGACTGCGAGACGCCGAGCTTCGCGGCGGCCTTGGTGAAGCTGCGCTCCCGCGCCACGGCCAGGAACGCGATCAGGTCGTTGATGTTCTCACGTGCCATATATGAAATCCGTTCATGACCACATGCCGATCTTAGCGATTATCCACAAGAGTGGAACCGCCTAACTATGTCGGCGGCAAGGAGAAGGTCATGGAGATCAAGCGCAGCGGCTCACACCCGTCCGGCAAGGGACCGACCGAGTATTTCACTGGCAACGTGCGGGTGGACGCCCCGTTCGCGGGCAGCGGCGGGCTTTCCGGCGCGACAGTCACCTTCGAGCCGGGCGCGCGCACGGCATGGCACACGCACCCGCTCGGCCAGACCCTGATCGTCCTGTCCGGCTGCGGCCGGACGCAACGCGAGGGTGGCCCGATGGAGGACATCCGGCCGGGCGACATCGTGTGGTTCGCACCCGGCGAGAGGCACTGGCACGGCGCCGCGCCGACCACGGCCATGAGCCACATCGCCATCGCAGAAAAGCAGGACGGGCAGGTGGTGACCTGGCTCGAACAGGTCGCCGACGAGCAATACGGGGCCTAGCCCCGCCTTCATACCGGAGCATTCCCATGTCCCAGAACATCGACGGCAAGGTCGTGGTCATCACGGGCGCAAGCAGCGGCCTCGGTGAAGCGACCGCCAGGCTCCTTGCGCAGGAAGGCGCACACGTCGTGCTCGGCGCGCGTCGGCTCGACCGGCTCCGGGCGCTTGCGGCCGAGATCGGGCTTCCGGCCGACGCGGCGATCGAGACGGACGTCACCGACCGAGAGCAAGTGAAGCGGCTGGTCGACCACGCCGTGGCGGCGCACGACCGCATCGACGTGCTGATCAACAATGCCGGGCTGATGCCGCACTCACCGCTCGAGCGAGGCCGGGTCGGGGACTGGGAGCGGATGATCGACGCCAACCTCAAGGGCGTGCTCTACGGCATCGCCGCCGCGCTGCCACACATGACCCGGCAGAAAAGCGGGCACATCATCAACGTGTCATCCGTCGCCGGGCACAAGGTCCGGCCCGGCAGCGCGGTCTACGCGGCCACCAAGGCGGCCGTGCTGATGCTCTCCGAAGGTCTCCGCCAGGAGGTGAAGCCCTACAACATCCGCACCACGGTCATTTCGCCCGGTGCGGTCCAGTCCGAGCTGCCGCAGAGCGTCACCGAGGCGGACGTGGCGAAGGGCATCCGGAGCTTCTACGAGACCTATGCCATCCCCGCCGCGAGCTTCGCGCGCATGGTCGCCTTCGCGATCGGCCAGCCCGACGACGTGGACGTGAACGAGATCCTGTTCCGTCCGACCGCGCAGGAGCTGTGATGATGCCGATCCGACAGACGCCGCCACGCACCGGCACGCCCCAGGGCTGGCGCGTCCTCGCCGTCCTGAGCGCGCTGATCGGGTGCGCGTCCATCTCGACCGACTTCTACCTGCCCGCCATGCCGACCATGGGCCACGTGCTCGGCGCGGGAGCCGGGGCTGTCGAGTGGACCATCTCGGGCTACCTAATCGGCTTCAGCTTCGGTCAGCTCCTATGGGGACCGATCGGTGACCGGTTCGGCCGCCGCTTGCCCGTCGCGATCGGGCTGGCGCTGTTCGTCGCCGGGTCGGCCGGGTGCGCGTTGTCGGGAACGATCTGGGCCGTGATCGGCTGGCGTGTGGTGCAGGCCATCGGTGCCGCGGCGGGCGTCGTCCTCGGCCGCGCCATGGTCCGCGACCTCTACGAGGGACACCGCGCCGCGCAGATGATGTCCACCCTGATCACCATCATGGCGATCGCGCCGCTGCTCGGTCCCATCATCGGCGGCCAGGTTCTGGTCCTGGCCGGATGGCGCGCGATCTTCTGGACCCTGGTCGTGATCGGCCTGGCGATGCTCGCCGCTCTCTGGACCTTGCCCGAGACGTTGCCCCCCGAGCGTCGCAGCGCCATGCCCCTGAGCCGGGCCGTTGCCCAATATGGCCGCCTCCTCCACGACCGCAGATTGCTCGGATACGCGGGGGCGGGTGGCTTCTTCTACGGCGCCATGTTCGCCTACATCGCCGGGACGCCCTTCGCCTACATCGCCTACCACCACCTCGACGCGCAGGCTTACGGCTTCCTGTTCGCGGCGGGCATCCTCGGTATCATGGCGACCAACTCCATCAATGCCCGGCTGGTGCCGCGGTTCGGAGGCGATCGGCTGTTGCAGTGGGGTGCGGGCTTCGCGGCATTCACCGGCATCATACTGGCAGTCACCGCGCGCACCGGCTGGTTCGGCCTATGGGGCCTGGCCGTGCCGCTGTTCCTGTTCGTCGCCATGACCGGGTTCATCGTCGCCAATTCCGTCGCCGGGGCGCTAGCCGACTTCCCGACACGCGCCGGGGCCGTCTCGGCCTTGGTCGGCTCGATGCAGTACGGAAGCGGCATCTTCAGCTCGGCCCTGGTCGGCTTCTTTGCCGACGGCACGCCGTGGCCGATGGGGTGGGTCATCGCCGTCGCGGGCATCGGCAGCTTCCTTTGTGCCCGCCTGATCGTCACGCGTGCCGCGCCCGTGGCGAAGCAGGAGGAACGGGCCCATCGGGCAAGCATGCCTGCGCCGCAGTGCCCCTGGCGACCTCGCTCCGAAGTAGCGAGACGGATCTGATACGGAAATCGAGAACTTGGCAGCGGGTCGTGCAGCCAGGTTCACGAGCGGGTCGGTCTGCGTGGACGCCCGATGTGAATGTCTGCTCCTGGTCGATAGCTGCCGTAGGACCGATGTCAGCAAGGGTTTGCTTCTCGCGTCCGCGTCTGCAGAGCCGACGGTCCGCTTTCGGCCAACCTCGGCCGAAAGCGGCTTGTTACCAGGCAGGAGTGCATCGGCAACGACCATGCAACTGGTCGAGATTACAAGCCGGCTGATTTCTACCCGGCAGCGCGCTACAGATGCGTCCGGGTGTTTTGGAACTTGATCGCGCCGCCCAAGCCCGCGCTGATCTTTTGTTGCCATGAACGCGACCAAGATCCTCTGGGGCCAGGTGCTCCTCGTCAGCGCCACCGTTCTCGCCTTCGTGTGGGCGGCGACGGAATGGACTGCGTGGAAGCTCGGCTTCCAGTCCGGGCTCGGCCACCCGTGGTTCGATGTTTTCGGATGGCCCTTTTACCAACCGCCCGCCTTCTTCTGGTGGTGGTTCGCTTACGACGCCTACGCACGCGACATCTTCGTCGAGGGCGCATACATCGCAGCATCCGGCGGGATCGCGGCCATCGTGGTCGCGGTCACCATTTCGGTTTGGCGCGCCCGCGAGGCGAAGCGCGTCACGACTTACGGCTCCGCCCGCTGGGCCGAGACACGCGAGGTGCGCGAGGCCGGGCTGCTTGGGCATGACGGCGTGCTGCTTGGCCGGTGGCGGGAGGACTATCTCCGCCACGATGGGCCGGAGCACGTGCTGTGCTTTGCGCCGACGCGCAGCGGCAAGGGGGTGGGCCTCGTCGTCCCGACGCTCCTCACCTGGCCAGGCTCGGCCATCGTCCATGACATCAAGGGCGAGAATTGGATGCTGACCGCCGGCTGGAGGGCGCGGTTCGGACGCGTGCTGATCTTCGACCCGACGAACGCGCAAAGCGCCGCCTACAATCCGCTGCTGGAGGTGCGCCGGGGCGAGTGGGAGGTGCGCGACGTCCAGAACATCGCCGACGTGCTGGTCGATCCGGAAGGCGCTCTGGAGAAGCGGAACCATTGGGAGAAAACCAGCCATTCGCTGCTCGTCGGCACCATCCTGCATGTGCTCTACGCCGAGCCGGACAAGACGCTCGCCGGCGTCGCCAATTTCCTCTCCGATCCAAAGCGGCCGATTGAAACAACGCTGCGGGCGATGATGACCACGCCGCATCTGGGCGAGGCCGGCGTGCATCCCGTCGTCGCCAGCGCCGCGCGGGAACTTCTGAACAAAAGCGAGAACGAGCGGTCCGGCGTGCTATCCACCGCCATGTCGTTCCTCGGCCTCTATCGCGACCCCGTGGTGGCGGCTGTGACGTGCCGATGCGACTGGCGCATCCGCGACCTCGTCGAAGGCGCACGGCCGACGACCCTCTACCTCGTCGTGCCGCCATCGGACATCAGCCGGACCAAACCGCTGGTCCGGCTGATCCTCAACCAGATCGGCCGGCGCCTGACTGAGGATCTCAACGCGAAGGGCAAGCGGCACCGCCTACTGCTGATGCTCGACGAATTTCCGGCGCTGGGCCGGCTCGACTTCTTCGAGAGCGCCCTGGCCTTCATGGCCGGTTACGGATTGAAGGCGTTTCTGATCGCGCAATCGCTGAACCAGCTCGAGAAGGCATATGGCCAGAACAACTCGATCCTCGACAACTGCCATGTCCGCGTCAGCTTCGCGACCAACGACGAACGCACCGCCAAGCGGGTGTCCGATGCTCTCGGCACCGCGACCGAAATCCGAGACGCCAAGAACTACGCCGGCCATCGACTCAGCCCGTGGCTCGGGCATTTGATGGTGTCACGCCAGGAGACCGCCAGGCCGTTGCTGACCCCCGGCGAGGTGATGCAGCTGCCGCATGATGACGAGTTGGTGCTGATCTCCGGCTGCCATCCTATCCGGGCCAAGAAGGCGCGCTACTACGAGGATCGCCGGCTACAGGCGCGCATCCAGCCGCCGCCGGCGCTCACAGCCGGAACGACCGTGGACGGCAACGCTGACAAGCAAATTCTGGCGGCCAAAGATGATTGGCAGGGTGCCGCCATCGCGCCGCCATTGAGCGACACCGAAGATCCCGTCAATGCCGGCATCCGCCGCGAGCCCGAGTTGCCCGAGCACGAGGACATCATTACCGCGCCAAGAAAGCCGGCCCAGGAGTTCGATCCTCCGGATGATGAGGCCGACGACGACGCCCAACGGCTCCGTGTGTTGCAGCGCCAGGTGCGCACCACCGCCCGCCAGGTGTCTCTCGATCCCGCCGACGACATGGGGCTTTGACCGCCATGCGAACCAAGCACACATTTCGCCTGCCGCCGGATCTCGCCGGCAAACTCGCCGACTACGCGGCGCGCAAACGCGTGCCCCAGGCGCTGATCGTGGAAGCGGCTCTCGCGTCGCATCTGTCGCCCGACGGCGCCGACCGGTTGGAGGCGGCGCTCGCGCGGCGGCTCGACCGTATGACGCGACAGATTGAGCGCCTGGAACGGCACGTCATGATCTCGAACGAGGCGCTGGCGCTGTTCGTGCGCTTCTGGCTGACAATTACCCCGCCGTTGCCGGATTCCGCCCAGGCGGCGGCGCAGGCGAAGGGCCGGGAACGCTATGACGGTTTCATTGAGGCCTTGGGTCGGAGATTGGCGCGTGGCCGGACGCTTGCCGATGAGGTCAGCCGGGACATCGACACGAGCGCGACGGAAGGCGAGGCGGCGGCCACGTAGTGGTGCACTGAATTTCAAACCGAGCCATAGTTCGAGTTCGGCCACTAGCAATTCCTGACCTGCAGCGGCCATCGGAATTGATAGCTTACCGACGGCCGCGAGTAGCAGCAATATCCCAGGTGACGGCCGCAGCATGGCACAGCCCTATGCCCGCCCTCCACGGCGGTGAGGGTCGTTTTCCTATTTTGTTCCACGCAAAGCTGCTAAGTTGTAATGAGTCTTAAGGTAAACAACGGCAGGCTGGTGCCCTTGATGGAACTGGAAGCGGTGCTCCGCTGGGCGTTGACCAGCATCCGCGCCCGCTCGTCCCGCGCCAGAACAAGCGCGTCGCTGGCCGGAAGCGGCCGGTTGCGGTCCCGCCGCATCACTTTGAACAGCCGCGTTTCGGCACCGCTCGCCGCGTGCGTATGGATGGTGCGCCGCTCGGTGATGTGTAGACTGTCCGCCGTCAGCGTCTCGACGCCGACATCGTAGCTGCTGGCGGCGATCGCGTTCTCGATGCGGCTGGCGAGCAGCTCCTCGAACACCGCGAACAGGCCGTTTTGCAGGGCGATCGGCAACGCCAGCAGCCGGTTGAGGAAGGTGGTGATCGGCGGCAGGTCCTCGCGCAGCGACCCGTCGCGGTCGGAGAGGTCAAGCCCCGTCGTCTCCTCGAAACGCTGCAATGAGCAGCACTCCACCTTGCCGGCGAAGATCATTCCGTAGAACTGCCGCAGGGCCGCGCGGGCATACTGGCTCTCCAGATTGTCCTCGGCGCGGAACAGGCCTTGACCGCCGGTCTGGCGCTGGCCGCGGGTGATCGCGCCGAGGCTGTCGAGCCGACGGGCGATGGTGGAGAGAAACCGCTTCTCGCCGCGAACATCGGTCGCCACCGGACGGAACAGCGGCGGCTGGCGTTGATTGGTGCGGTTGGAGCGGCCCAGCCCCTGAATGGCGGTGTCCGCCTTCCAGCCAGGTTCCAGCAGGTAATGCACCCGCCGGCGCTGGTTCCGGGCGGCGAGGTCGGCGTGATAGCTGCGCCCGGTGCCGCCGGCATCCGAGAACACCAGGATGCGCTTCTCGTCGTCCATGAAGGCCTGGGTCTCGGCGAGATTGGCGGACCCCGGCCGCGTCTCGACGGCGAGGCGCTCGTTGCCATCGGCGGCGACCTTGCGCACGACGCGCCGCGACCGCCCGGTAACCTCGGCGACCTGATCGGTGCCAAAGCGCTGGACGATTTGATCCAGTGCGCCCTGCACAGCCGGCAGGGCGGCGAGGTGTTCGATCATCCGGTCCCGGCGCTCGACCGCCTCGCGCGATTGCACCGGCTGGCCCTCGCGGAACACCGGGCGGGAGAGCAAATTGCCCTCGCTATCGGTGAAGACCTCGAACAGCTGCGTCGGGAAACCATGCGCCAGGTAGTCGAGGGCGTATTCGCGCGGGGTGATGTCCACCTGGACGTCGGCCCACTCACCGGCGGGGATCTCCGCCAGCCGCCGATCCAGCAGCGCCTCGCCGGTGGAAACCAGCTGCACGATGCACGCGGCTCCCGCGGCGATGTCGCGCTCGATCGCAGCGATCAGCGTCGGCACCTTCATCGCCGTGATGAGGTGGTTGAAGAAACGCTGCTTGTTCGATTCGAAGGCCGATCGCGCCGCCGCCTTTGCCTGTCGGTTCAGCGTGCCGGAGGGGCCGGTGACGTTGGCCGCCTCCAGGGCTTCGCCCAGGTTGGCGTGGATCACCTGGAACGCCTCGGCATAGGCGTCGTAGATGCGCACCTGCTCGGGGCTGAGCGCGTGCTCGACGATCTCGACCTCGATCCCCTCGTACGACAGCGACCGCGCGGCGTAGAGGCCGAGCGCCTTCAGATCCCGCGCCAGCACCTCCATCGCCGCGATCCCGCCGGCTTCCATCGCGGCGACGAATTCCTGCCGCGTCGCGAACGGGAAATCCGCCCCGCCCCAGAGGCCGAGCCGCTGCGCATAGGCGAGGTTCTGCACCGAGGTCGCGCCGGTCGCGGAGACGTAGAGCACCCGCGCGTCGGGCAGCGCGTGTTGCAGGCGCAGCCCGGCGCGGCCCTGCTGGGACGGTCCGCGCTCGCCACGTTCGGAGGTGTCGCCGGCAGCGTTGGCCATGGCGTGCGCCTCGTCGAAGACGATCACCCCGTCGAAATCCCGCCCCAGCCAGTCGATGATCTGATCGAGCCGCGAGGCCTTGCCCTCCCGTTCGGCGGACCGCAGCGTGGCGTAGGTTGTGAAGCCGAGCGCGACCGGCGTCGAGAACTGCTGGAGCGCCGCGCTCTCCTCGGAGCGGCGCGTATGCGTCGGCGCCAGCGCGGCCAGCCTCGCCAGCATGGCGAGCATCGCCGCCGGGTTGCCGGCGCGGGCGCGCATGGCCGGCCCGTGCCGGCGCAGGAACAGAACCTGCGCCACCTCACAGGCCTCGTAGGCGTCCTTCCACACCCATGTGCCGGCCACGTAGGTGGTGCCGAACGCCGCCTCCATGGCGGCGCGCAGGGTGGTGGCATCGAGGGCCTGGCCCCGCTCCAGCGCCGGCAGCAGAAGCCGGGCGGCGTGCAGGATGGCGGACGCCCGATCGGGCGCAGGGGGCGCGGACGGGGATGCGAGCGCAGCCGACCGCTCGGCCAGCGCGGGGACGATGAGGTTCATGGGGGGATTCCGGAGAGCGGGGTTGCGAGGCCGGCGGGCGCTCTCTCGACCCCACCTGGCTCACCCCGTCCCGGCCATCCTCTCGCTCTCCGAGCTCCCCGTGCCCCCAGCGGTGACCCGCTCCGGCGCCTTGGTTCCAGCCCGCGCCGTGCTATATATGACCAACTAGATGGTCAGGAGAGCCTCATGGGCACTGTGAGCATCGCCGACGCCAAGGCGCATCTGAGCGAACTGGTCGAGCGCGCCGCCGGCGGTGAGACAGTGCAGATCACCCGCCGCGGCAAGCCGGTGGCGCAGATCGTCGCCGCGAAGACGCCGCGCAAGCGCATCGACATCGCGGCCCTGCGCGCGATGGTCGAGAAAATGCCGATGCAGGCGGAGCCAGCGGGCGAATTCATCCGCCGCATGCGTGACGAGGCGCGTTATTGATCCTCTATCTCGACACTTCGGTGCTCGTCGCTGCATTGACGCATGAGGCAGAGACCGAGCGCATGCAGCGCTGGCTGGGAGATCAGGATCCGGAACTTCTGGCGATCAGCGATTGGGTGACGGCAGAGTTTTCCTCGGCGCTGTCGATCAAGCTGCGGTCTGGGCAGATCGAGATGCAGCACCGAGCGGATGCGCTCGCCGTGTTCACCACGATGAGCGCAGAGACCTTCGTCCAGCTGCCGATTTCCTGCGCACAGTTCCGCACCGCCGCGCGGTTTGCCGATCAACACGCGCTCGGCCTGCGGGCCGGTGACGCGCTGCATCTCGCGATCTGCGCCGATCATGGCGCCGCCCTTTGCACGTTGGACCGGCGGCTCAGCGAGGCGGGTCCCACCCTGGCTACGAAAACGGCGCTGCTGTGAACGCGTCGCCGGCGCGCACGACAAGGCGCAGGGCGGCTGCATCGAGGGTTTGGCCCCGTTTACAGCGGGGGCGGAAACAGCCGGGCAGCATGGAGGATGGGCCGTGGCCCGACCGGACGCAGTGGGTGCGGACAAGGACGCGGCCGCGGCCGACCGCCCGGCCAATGCTGGGACGATTAAAGTCATCGAGGGGTCCGGAGAACGGGGGGCAGAGCCCGGCGGGCGCTCTCGACTCGATCCGGCTCCCCCCGCCCTGGCCACCTCTCGCTCTTGCGCCTCGCCATCGGATTTTGGCTAGGCACCTAATCTATAGGCAATAACAATGGTGTAGTGGGTTCCGGTCCTGGGATCACGCTTCGGCGCTGGGCCGCACGCTAGAGTGAGCGGCGGCGGCGTGCTAAGGGCGGATATCCGACGGTTCCCGTTCAAACTTGAGTGTGCCGTTGTTTCGCCAGGACGCCTTTCTTAAGATGGAAGAACGATGAGCGCGCACGCTGCGGTCGCAAAGCCTACCGGCCCGAAGGTGTCGGCGTCAGATAGCCGCAGCCTCCTGCGGACGCGGGCTGCTCACGAGCTTTTCTTTGCGGTCGTTGGACCGGTTGGTGCAGGCTCCTCGCATGTTGCCCGCCAGCTGACCAGGTGTCTTAAGGAAGCGAAGCTCGGAGGCACTCAATTCACCTGCGAGATGCTGAAGGCGAGCGATGTGATCCGTGCTTCCTACAGTTCGGAGGGAGAACAGCATGGCGCATTAAAAATGCTCAGCCCTCTGAAAAGAAAAGTCGCAATGCAGGAAAAAGGCGACGCATTACGTATAAACGATCACGCTGCCATCGCCGCTTCGTTGGTCGGGAAAATCGCAGAGGCGCGCGCCAGGGCGCAAGGCGCGGTATTCACGCGGGATGCTCCAGTCGAACCAGATGGCAATCCGAGGGCATACATTATCGATTCGCTGAAACATCCTGCTGAGGTTAGGTTACTCCGGCGGCTATACGGGGATGCCTTTGTGCTGATTGGTGTAGTTTGCAGTCCCCCGGCGCTTGAGCGGCGATTGTCCAACGCGCTTTTCACTGGTGTCGAGAGAACCCGGCCCGAAAACATAGCAGAGTTGAAAGAATTCATTCGGCGCGATGCCGATGATTCTGACCACAAGCATGGTCAGCATGTCACTGACGCGTTCCACGAGGCAGATTTTTTTGTCGACAACACTCCCGACACCGCGATGCCTGAAAGTGGAGTCCTGGAAGACGCCGTCGACCCGCGGCTCATCGGAGAATTGAACCGTTTGGTGTCCATCATTTTGCATGACCGCATCCGTCGGCCATCGATTGACGAGACCGCCATGCATACCGCGTACTCGGCGCAACTGCAGAGTAGCTGCCTCTCAAGGCAGGTAGGCGCGGCACTGGTCGACGAACGCGGAAATATCGTTGCAACGGGCACGAACGAGGTCCCCAAGGCCGGTGGCGGGGTATATGGCGAGGATACGGGGGTAGCAAAGATTGAGAACAGATGCGCATTCTGCGACAATGGGGGAAGAGGGCCGTTTTGCAGTAATAACACTCAGCAGAATCTCCTAATCGAGGGGGCAGTGAAGGCGCTTTTGGGGAATGACATTTCTCCGAACGAGTTGCAAGAAAAGCTAATTGCTGTTCGGAAGACGCAGCTTGGCGGACTTCTAGAATTCAGCCGCTCCGTTCATGCTGAGATGGATGCCCTTCTATCCGCAGGTCGTTCTGGAGTATCGACAGTAGGCTCACGGCTCTTTGTGACGACTTACCCCTGCCATTATTGTGCCCGCCATATCGTCAGTGCGGGTGTTTACGAGGTACAATACATTGAGCCGTATCCGAAAAGCCGAGCGATCGACTTGCACGGCGATGCAATCGAAAGTGTACCGGAGAATTGGACCCCACCGAAGCGACAGTCGCGTCACGATCAGGTGCAGATCGAACGAGCTGAATCGAACCAGTTAGTCAGACCGGGACAAGGACAGGCAAGCACGTCAGTGCCAACGTCCATTGATGTCGGAGTATCTCCTGCGAGCAGTGGCAAGGTGCTGTTCAAGCCCTTCGTCGGTGTAGCGCCCCGGCTCTATGCACGTGTCTTCAAAAAAGATCGCGAATACAAGGACAAGATAACTGGGGCGTTTTCCATGGGAGAAGCCGACTGGGGCAATTCCTGGTCGCAGCATCAGGTGAGCTATGCGAGCTTGGAACTGGAGATCATCAGGCGGACCGAAGCACATGGCTGAGGTTCCAATGCCTCTCCGTGGAGCCAATGTTGTTTCGCTCGTCCGCGCGCAACGGCCGGATGTCGAACAGACAATCCCGGTCGCAGATCGCCCGGAGCAGCTCGCGCTGGAATTTGAAAAGCCGCATCAGTTGCTTGTCGTCGTTACAGATCGGCTGCACGGAGCCACTTTCCTTCGGCGACTTCTTCAGGTCAGGCCAAAGGTCATTGTTGATTTGCGGTTTGCGCCGCATTTCAGCTTCACTGGCATCGATGCCCTAACCGTCAGGCGACAGATCGAGGCTGTTGGCGCGCACTATATCCAATACTCGGTCCCCTTCCACGAGTTCGGACCATCGTTGCTCAAGCATGATCCCATGAGCATTGCCGCCAAGTTATCAAAGTTAGCGTACGATGGAGGTCGCTTTCAATGGCCGATCATGGTTTTGCTAAAAGAAGATACCACGGCTAGCGCCTTCTCTCCATTCTTGATTGGAGCCCTTTCGAAGGATCCTGGGGGTAAATGGGCAGCTGAAGTTGTGACATAGGTCTATCGTCCTGTTAACAGAAGGCATTGCCCGAATCGGTTTACGAATGCCGCACTTAAACAAGCTACTGTAATGTACGATATCTTTGGCCGCATGTTCTCATTCAAGGAACTCTGTGATTAGCCTAATCAAGATTTGCATAACCGGCGACGATCTGGTGATCGGCGCGCCCCACTGTGCCGGCGCGTGGCTCCGTCTGCCGCCTGGCAGCCGCCTGGCGCTGGCAAGTCAGGGCGGCGCGCTGCTCTACCGCAAAACCGGCCATCTCGGCTGACGTGGGATGCCTGATCTGATCGTCATCGGCGCCGGTCTCTCCGGCCTCGCGCTGGCGCGGGCAGCGGCGGAGCGTGGCGCCGATGTGGTGGTGCTGGAAGCCCGTACGCGCATTGGTGGGCGAGTGCTGAGCCATCACACCGAGGCCGGAGCCTATGACCTCGGCCCCGCCTGGGTCTGGCCCGCCATCCAGCCGCGAATCGCCCAAGCGGTGCAGGCGGCGGGGCTGGCCCTCACCGAGCAGGCGGAGGCGGGCGGCTTCGTCTATCAGGACCAGGCTGGGCGCACGCAGCGCCTGCCGCACGGCTTGGCGCAGGAGTCGCCGAGCATGCGCATCACGGGCGGCATTGCGGCGCTGGTGGAAGCCGTCGCCGCCAGCCTCGCGCCCGGGGTGGTCCGGCTGGAATACGCGGTCCGGCGCATCGCGCTGATCGAAACGGGCGTTGCCGTCACGGCCGACACCCGATCCGGCCCGGTGACGCTGCATGCCGCCCGCGCGGCGCTCGCCCTGCCGCCGCGGCTGATCGGCGGGATCGAGATCGTCCCCGCTCTGCCGCCTTCCGTGGGGGCGGCGCTTGCCGCCGTGCCGGGCTGGATGGCGGGTCAGGCCAAGGCGCTCGCACTCTACGATCGGCCGTTGTGGCGCAAGGCGGGCCTGTCGGGCAGCGCGTTCAGCCAGGCGGGACCACTCGGCGAACTCCACGACGCGAGCCTCCCCGGCGCGGCCGAGGCTGCGTTGTTCGGCTTCTTCTCCTGGCCACCCGCCCTGCGCGCGGCCCGACGCGCGGCCCTGCCAGAGCTGGTCGTCCGCCAACTCGGCATGCTGTTCGGCGCAGAGGCGGGGCGGCCGCGCGAGGTGATCATCCAGGACTGGGCAACCGACCCCTTCACCGCGACCGAAGCCGACCAGGCCAACGGCAACGCCCATCCGGACTATCGCCCGATCGCCCTGCCGGCGCCGTGGGGCGAACGGATCGCGCTTGCCGGCGCCGAAATGGCCCCCGAATTCGGCGGCTATCTGGAAGGCGCGCTCGCCGCGGCGGAGGCCGCTGAGATCCCGTGATGTGCCGTCGGCCTCGGCGCCAAGTCAGGTGGTCACGGCGAATGGGTCAACGTCCCGGTGGATCGGCTGGGCGCGGCCCATCCATGGCTCGGGGCGGATGCGGCGGCCCCAGTCGGCGAAGCTCGGGATGAAGCCGAGGTCCTCGCGGACATGCTGCTCGCCGATCAACCGCAGCGGCACAACGCGCCCGGTCGAGATGGTGATGGTCGGCCCGAAGAACCGCTCCGCCATGAAGATGCCTTCGGCATGATGCCGAAGTGCACGATGTCGAAAGTCCGCTGTCAGCATCTTCGACTCGTCGAACCAGGCGTGCAGTGGCAAGTAATCGTCCGCGGTCCCGCCCCAGAGGCGCGCCGAGGACAGGGCGTGATGATACGGGTGAGCCATCGCCGCCTCCGTCAGAATTCGTGTTCGGAGTAGGAGGTCGTCATCACGCGCTCGTTGTATTCCAAACGGATGGTGCGCTCGCCGACATCAAAGATGAATTCGCCATATGCGCCGTCTTCGTTCTCCCAGCCGTCATGCACCTCTTCGAGGAAGTCGTAGGCCAGCTTCTCGATCGCGTCGCGCACAGGCATGGTCTCGATCTGCACGCCGCTTCCGTCCCAGAGCGGTGTGCGGATCTCGATGGTGCCGTCGGGCAATTCGGCGGCGGTTTCGTCTGGAGCCGTCGCGTCGATGCTCTCGATCTGTCCGGAGTCACCGGCGCCGTCGAAGTGAACGGTGACACGCTGAACGCCAGCAGCCTGAAGCACGGCGAACAGCGCGGTCTTGTTGAGCGGTGTCACGTCGCGCGCCAACTGGGCGCGCAGCCGGGCCTGGGCGTCGTACTGCGCGAAGGCGTCGTTCGGGTTGTCGATCATGGGGGTGGTCCTTCGGGGTTCGGGAAAGCCGAAGCTCGGAAGGCCCGAGACAGGGTGCCCCGGGCCTTCATCGGTCACTCAGCGGCGATGGCCTGCGGCACCGCGGAATCTTCGGCGTCGATCAGGAACGCCGGCAGTGCGGTGATCGCGTCGGCGTCACCGTCGGCCGGGCCCTCGGCTTCCTCGTCACTGACCGCAGGAGGAACGGCCGCAGCCTCAGGCAACCCGGGCGTGCGGAGCGGCTCGGGCAGCCAGCCGGTGCCGGCGAGCAGCCGTTCAGCCTCCTGCGCCATCTCCGGCTTCTTCAGGTGGTCGATCAGCTGCGCGGCGTGCTCGCCCTTCGCCTCGCGCACCGCCTCCAGGATGCGCGCCTTCGGCACCCGGCCGAGATAGGTCTCGACGGTCGGCGCCCAACCCGCCGCCGCCATGTCGAGACCGACTGCCTGGGCCAGCCGATCGGCGTGGGCCAGCGCGCCCGGACGGCGGTTCCAGGGTTCGTGGAGTGCGTTGACGGTCAGCGCCGCACAATGTGCGAATAGCGCCGCGCGCGTGTCGGTGTCGAACCCGATGAGCGCGTTCCAGAGCTCTCCGGACGTCGCCGGCAATTGCTTCACCCACGCCTCGTGCCGCACGTCGATGGCCCTGGCGGAAGCGGTCGGCATAGACCACCGTGGTGCCGCGCTCGCCCTTGCGGACATTGCCGCCGAGCCCGAGCGCCTGACGGAAGGTGAGCCAGGCCTGGCCGGAGTAGCCGCGCTCGATCACCGCGCCCCAGAGGATCAGCACGTTGATCCCCGAATAGCGCCGGCCGGTGGCGGCGTTCCTCGGCAGGCCGACCGCCGCCCCGGTGCCCGATGCGCCCCAGGGCTGGACTCAGGGCAGGCGACCGGCTTCCAGCTCGGCGATGATCTTGTCGGTGATTTCGGCATAGAGGCTCGCCCGGTCCTGACCGGGGCGAGCGCGAGCGGTAGAGCGTGACATCGCGGGTCTCCGCGACGGGCGCCGCGAGCCTCTCTCGCGGTCCTCAACCCGTCACGGCCGGCCCGACCGAACTCTCACTCTTGAACCGTGCTATGTCCCGGCCGCTGCTCCCCAACTCATGCAACCGTACTCGAACAGAAGCGGGCCTTCGGCCTGCGGATCGGCAGTGGCCCAAGCTGGGCCGTAGTCCACCTTGGCCAGCCCTGGCCCTATGGCCGCTTCGCAGCCATGTCGGTTATCGCTGGCCTGTTTGGCCTTGGCGGGAAGCGGTCATTCCGCTGAAATTTTGATGAAGTCGATGAATGCCCGAAGCGGGGCAGGCACCAAGCGTCGCCCGGAATAATAGAGGAACGGTCCAGAGAAGGACTGCCACCAGGGCTCAAGGACAGGGTCTAGCACGCCGCTGTCGAGGTGCGGTCGCAGCCAGTCCTCAAAAAGGGTGATGATGCCGGTGCCTGCGATCGCAGCGTCCACGGCGAGATCGGTCGCCGCGCCAACGCCGACAAGGAGAGGCCCCATGGGATCGACTCGCACGATCTCGCCATCCCGCTCAAACTCCCAAATCATCATGGTCCCGCTCGTAAAGCGGCCACGCAGGCACGCGTGGCCGATCAGTTCGCGGGGATGCTCTGGCCGGCCATGGCGGCGCAGATACGCGGGAGACGCGGCCGTGGCGAAGCGCTGGATACGTGGCCCGATCGGAACGGCAATCATGTCCTGCTCAAGCCGCTCGTCGTAGCGAATTCCGGCGTCGCAGCCGGCCGCCAGCACGTCGACGAAGCTGTCCTCGGCCGTGACCTCAATCTGGATGTCGGAGTAGGCCGCGAGGAAGGGCGGTACGATGCGGGGCAGCACCAGCCGCGCCGCACTGACGGGGACGTTGAGCCGGAGCGTGCCGGCCGGCCGGTCGCGAAAGCCGTTCACCACGTCAAGCGCGGCATCCACCTCAGCCAAAGCCGGTCCGAGCCGCTCCAGCAGACGCGCGCCCGCCTCGGTCGGCAGGACGCTGCGCGTGGTGCGATGGAAGAGCCTGACCCCGAGTTTTGCTTCCAGCCGGCGCACCGCCTCGCTCAGGCCTGAGGCACTGATGCCCGCCGCGCGCGCGCCGTCGCGGAAGCCCCCGGCACGCGCGACCGCGAGGAACGCCTGAAGGTCGCTAAGATCCGCTCGCATTGTTCGCCACCCCGCACAAGGCGTGCGGATTGTACCCCGTTATCGCGTAGGGAAATAGGGCCTAGCTACGGGACATCACAAAGGAGAGCGATATGACCAGCATCAACCAAGTCGACACCTTCCGGCTCGGCAGCCGCACCGTGAAGCGGCTCGGCTACGGAGCCATGCAGCTCGCAGGACCCGGCGTGTTCGGGCCGCCCAGAGACCGCGACGCGGCCCTGGCCGTCCTGCGCGAGGCGGTCGCAAGCGGAGTGGACCACATTGACACCAGCGACTTCTATGGCCCGCATGTCACGAACGAGTTGATCCGCGAGGCTCTGGCGCCCTACCCCAAAAATCTTACCATCGTCACCAAGATCGGCGCCCGGCGAGACGAGAAAGGAAACTGGCTCCCGGCCTTCTCGCGCGAGGAGCTGATCCTGGCGGTGCATGATAATTTGCGCAACCTTGGCCTCGAATTGCTGGAGGTGGTCAACCTGCGCAGCATGTTTGACATGCATGGGCCAGCCGAGGGATCGATCGAGGTACCGCTCACCGTGCTGGCCGGACTGCAGCGGGAGGGCCTGATTCGTCACATCGGCCTCAGCAACGTCACGCCGACGCAGGTCGCCGAGAGCCGCGGTATCTGCGAGATCGCCTGCGTGCAGAACCATTACAACCTGGCACATCGCGGCGACGACAGCCTTATCGACGACCTTGCTCGCGACGGTATCCCCTACGTTCCGTTTTTTCCGCTGGGCGGCTTTAGCCCGCTGCAATCCTCCAGTCTGTCCGAGGTGGCGGAGCGCCTGAACGCCACGCCCATGCAGGTTGCGCTCGCATGGCTCCTGCGCCGGTCACCCAACATTCTTCTGATCCCCGGCACCTCGTCCCCTGCACACCTTCGGGAGAACCTCACCGCAGCCGAACTCCGTCTGCCGGACGATTTGATGCCCGCGCTGGATCGTATCGCGTCTGAAACCGCAGCAGTCGGCGCCAGCGCAGAGTGAAGGTGACTGGCTTGAGCGCCGGAAGCGGTCAGCCTGCTCCCGGCCGACTTCGGCCGCTGCCAACGGGCCGGTCGAAAGTGTCACAAGGCGACCGCTCCAGCCGGCAACGCAGCCAGCCATTCCCGCAGCTTCGACCAGCGCCGCCGGCCCGAGACATTGCCCACCGCGATGGCCACCGCCTTCCGGCTGCCGACGAGCACGACCAGCCGCTTGCCGCGGGTGATGCCGGTATAGAGCAGGTTCCGTTGCAGCATGGTGTAGTGCTGCGTCAGCACCGGGATCACCACGGCTGGGTATTCCGAGCCCTGCGCCTTGTGGATCGTCGCCGCATAGGCTGGCACCAGCGCATCCAGATCGCCAAGGCCAGGGCAGCGCGCCGACCGCGACCGCCCGCAACCGTTCGGCGATGCCGCGCTCGGCGTGGTAGAGGCCGGCGAGGAAGATGCAGTCCGTCTCGCCGACGCGATCGGCGTTCACCGCGCCGGCGGCCAGTTCGAGATCGAGCGCGGTGCGGATCAGCGCCTCCGGCACCTCCAGCAGGCGCTCCGCGAGCGGGATCAGTTCCGCGACCGGCAGGCCGCAGTGCCCCTCATCCATCGCCTCGGAGAGCGCGTAGCCGATACCGGCGCGGACGCGGATCATCGCGGTCTTCTCGATGCCGAGCCGAGCAGCGATGGCATCCGCCGTCTTGAAGCCGATGCCCCTTATGTCGCGCGCGAGCCGATACGGGTTCTCGCTCATCACCTGGATGGCGTCCGCGCCGTAGGTCTTGAAGATGCGCACCGCCCGCGCCGTGCCGACGCCGTGGCTGTGCAGGAACACCATGATCTCGCGGATCACCTTCTGCTCGGCCCAGGCATCGACGATGCGCTTCGCCCGGACCTCGCCGATCCCGCCCACCTCGCGCAGGCGCTGCGGCGCGCCTTCGATGATGTCGAACACCGCCTCGCCGAAGCCGCGCACCAGCTTCTTCGCGTAGACCGGGCCGATGCCGCGGATCATGCCGGAGGCGAGATAGCGTTCGATCCCCTCGGCCGTGGTCGGCGCCGAGGTCTTCAGGAACCGCGCCCTGAACTGCTGGCCGTGGGTGCGGTCGTTCACCCACTCCCCGGTGGCGGTGATCCACTCGCCGGCCGCGATGGCGGCGGCGTGGCCGACGATGGTGACGAGGTCGCGGTGGCCGCGGGCCTTCACCCGCAGCACGGCGAAGCCGCTCTCGGCATTGTGGAACGTCACCCGCTCGACGATGCCGGCGAGCACTTCGCCAAGGGGCCACGGGGCTTGGTGCTCGGTCATCGCCTGGTTCCGTCAGGCGGGCGGAAGGGGGGCGAGCAGGTCGGCATCGTTGTTGGCTGGCCGGTTGACCCGTGTGCTCACCGGCCAGACCCGCAGCACGTCCTCGGCCGCCGAGTGCAGCAGCGATGCGGCGCCGCCCTCGGTTTCGCCGAGCCATAGCGGCCAGTCGGGCTGATCGACGATCACCGGCATGCGGTCATGGATAGGCGCCATGGTCGCGTTCGCGGCGGTGACGATGATGGCGAAGCTGCGCAGCACCTCGCCCTCGGGGCCGCGCCAGCCTTCCCAGAGACCGGCAAAGGCGAGCGTCTCGCCGTCACGCCGGGCGATCGCGAATGGCTGCTTGGCCCCGTTCTCGGTGCGCCGCCATTCGTAGAACGCCTGCGCCGGGATCAGCGCGCGGCGGCGCGCGAAGGCATCGCGGAACATCGGCGAGGTCGCCACCGTCTCCGCTCGCGCGTTGATCGGCCGCCGCGCCGACCGCAGATCCTTGGTCCAGTACGGCACCAGGCCCCAGGTCAGCAGATCGAGATGCCGCGCGCCGGTTTCCGGGTGCCGGCGCACCACCATCGCCCGCTGGCTCTGCGCGACGTTCCAGGACGGCGCGACATTGGGCAGCGCCCCGGCGGTGTGAAACAGCCGGGCGATGGCCTCGGGAGGCAAAAAGCTGGCGTAGCGCCCACACATCGGTGGCCGATCACTACACCGCCTACCGGTTCGCTGGCAGTCCTGACCCGGGGCGGGAGCCGTAGGTGCTGGCGGTGGCTAGGAACGGGGCCAATCCTGCCACTGGCCGTCGGGGCGCGGTTTCAGTGCCGTCCACCAAGTGGTCGCCCGTCGCGCGGCGGGCGGAGCCCGCTGGGTGCTGTCTCCCGCCGAGAGGCGCTTCGATTCCGGATTGGAACCGCCGAACCTGCGATTCCGCCGCCGCCGACTTTCTACATGGTGCTTCCACTTCGCTTCCGAATTGCCGTTCAGGGGGCCTTGGAAGCAAAAACGGCCCTGGAGGGCCGCTTGGAAGTTCTTGATTTTCCTTGAGACAATCTGGAGCACCGGTCGGAGCCGGGATCGAACATGCTCTGACGTTCGCGGCATATACCCGCGCAATCAGCACCCGGAGCTTGCCCTTCGGGGGGCTGCGGCGTCGCTAGCCGGTGTGATACAAAGACCGGCGTCACCCACATCCGCCTCCCCGGGGAGAGAGCGTGCGCGATCGGGGTGAGTGTCATCGTTTCTGAAGCCACCTCATTGACTCGGCGTTTCGACCATGTGAAGCTAATAGAGTAATCGTGTCGCTTTAAGCGTAAATGCGGGCATGATAGCGGGCCGAACTATGACGGAGCGCAATGCGCAGCCAGAGCCACTGCATGGTCTTGAGTCGGCGGCGGCTGATAGCCACCCCGGTAGCGGCGTGCGGAGGGACAATTCTCCCGCAGATTTCGCATTTATTTGGATACTCCACTCGAGCCTCTGACAGCAGAACCGAACTCAGGCTCGTCGAAATTGAAGTGATGCGGAAATATGTGGGTCCCGCGTGCAACAGTGGATATATCGCAATTCATGGACTCGTAGTCGCCTACACGCTGGAGCGCCCTACTGTCGACAATCAGCCCTTATTCTCTGCCGTGCCAGCAGGAACCTACTCGGCTCATCTTCGATATGACCATAACGACCACTGGAGGTTCGAACTAGAAGGAGTCCCTGGACGATCAAACGTTCAGATTCATGTTGGCAACACCATTGACAACACAATCGGCTGCGTTCTCATTGGAACAGCACTTGGCGCTCACTTTTGCAGCTTAAGCCAGTCGCGGGCGGCTTATGCAGCGTTTAAGAAGGCGGTTTATGATACTGCTGACGATCGAGGTGTTCCGCCCGAAGTCGGTGCTACGGTAATCATCGCGGACCCCGGATAGATTCGATCTGATGTGCTTGCCTGCCGGTTAGGTGATAGACAGTTGTTTTCGAAGTATTGATCGCACGCTTCCGTGAGCGCTCTGCTTCACCAAGCGTACAATTTCATCGGCAACGCTGTATTGTGTCAAGGTGGCCTTGATAGCAGCCAGGGCTTCGGTCGCACCCATAATCGCGGAATTGCTGCCGGCGAAGGCACATTCTGGGCGGAGGAGCCCTGAAATCAATGACGGATCTGTGGGAGCATTTGGTCGGCACGCCTCGACCCCCCATCCCCAGAAATCACCGATTTGCCAAGGATATGGAAGGCCCGCATCGGGTACTCCTGGAGGCAGGGTGGGAGCGATCACTGGCCCGCCCCCTACCAGCAAGGTACCAAGAATAGCCCGAGCGACGTTGTATTCTCGAGGCTGCCCGGTAAATTGGGGCGGCGGTTGTCCCAATGCCGCAGCGGCGACAGTCGCGTACGGCATGAAGCCAGGTGACCACAGGGCAAATGAGGGAGAAGGCGCGCCAGCCTTCCGCAGAGTCTCGAGGCGCGTCGAGATGCAATTTTCCACCACGCCCAATGCGATTTCGTCCGCGAGAATTTCATCCAACTGGCGAGATAGAGATTCTCCGCTAATCGCTTTGACTGCGTCAAGGAAGTCACTCGCCAAAACATCTCGCTCGTATGCAGCAGTAGCAGCAATATATCCGAAGCGAGAGAGTCCCGGCGGTGGCAGACCGTTAAAAAACCTATCAATTGACCGTACGACGTTATCGGATCGGGGTGACGCGCTCGGCAAAGTGACCGTAGCAGTGTTCGCCAGCGGCACCAATGCACGCCCCATCGCGATTAGCGCCAGCGCTTCCGATTTGTTCGTCACCCGGAATGCATGGGGGCTATTGCGGGGACCATAATTCGAATCCGCCGACGCGGCGGTGGAAAAGGCCCGTCGAAGAACATCAACGGCGGCCATGAATGGATTGCAGAACACTGTCGCCGTGCGATTCGCCAGTTGCAGCGCGAGCTGCCTCCGGACGTACGTCAGCGCGGGAATCCCAGATTGACCTACAAAAAGTGAGTGCGCGGCAAGATGCGTTGATAGAGAATCATCGCAGATGGCCATTATATCGCGAGCTGTTGCGATATCAGACACCTCCGTAGTTACGCTCTGGCTGGTGATGGCTATCGTGAAAAGATCTTGCGGCGCAACCGCAGGTGGCAACCGGCTAGGGTTCGGTATTAATATTTTTTGATCTATATTCATCCCCGCCCATTCTGGTGATGTTTGAAAGTCTTTTAGCAATAATATGCACCTATGCTGGAAGAAAGCTATGAGATCGGCGCCGTTCAGGTCGGCTTTCGTGTTCTCGTTGGTATCAGCTGCCGCGCCATAGCGCGCGTCTCCTAAACGTTGAGTCAACTGTTTAATCGCAGACCGGACATTTCGTGGGCCAGTTGGTGGAGTAGATGTATCTGTGAACATAGGCGCAACACGGATAGGAGAACCAGTAAAGCTGTCGTTGATATTTAGGCCCGCATTGGTTTTCATATGGCCCAGCAATTCCTGCAGGAAGGCCGAATAGCCACCGCCGATAAATGCAAGCTGCGAGAATCCGCTGCCGGGCACGTTGATCGTGTCGATGAACGACAACGCGGAAGGATACCACTGGCTTTGAATATCGGTGGCAACGGCACCTCCAACTATCGCGATTTGATACCGCCGCTCGTGTTCGAGGCCGGCATTTATAAATTGATTTACGGAATTTTGTATCTGCTGTTGCGTTACGTTAATTATAAGTTGTCGGACTTCGGCGAGGTTTGTGTTTATGCTCTGTTGCAGCTTTTGTAGTTCGGATAGAATCTCTGCGAAGGCGGACCGCACCTCGTGCTCTAGATTGCCGATCTGCCCTGTTAAGACCTGGAACCGCGCGACCATGTCCGCGTGAAGTTCGTTGAGACGCGAGTCGATCTGAGTGATCATCTGCGCGGTGGAGTCTTCACCACCTCCGCCGAAAAGGCTGCCGAGGAGACCGATCGCGCCACCAACTGCACCACCGATCGGGCCTCCCAAAGCCATGCCTGTAATCGCCCCAGACAAAGCTGACCCCGCTATCTGCAAGGTGGCATTTACTTTCTGAACCGTGACTGGGTTCATCTTGGTGAGATGCCCTAGAACCGTTAATGCACTTTCGGCACTAGCAGCCAACTCATTTGGATCGGGAATTGGGCCTGGTTGAGCGCCTGTGATGGCGTTGAAGCCGTTGGCCAAATTCTTTACGCTGATTGCAGCCTCGGACATGGCAGAGGAGATTTGCTGGATGCTTCCCGGAAGAACTCCAGATCGATCCAAAGCCATAGTGCCTGCGGCAAATGCCGCTCGTAGACCGGTTTCGCTGCCAAATAGCTGGAGCCCGTCTGACGCAAACTTGGGCGCAACCTCAGCAGGCGCAATAGTAAGAATCTTGACGACGCCAGCGTGTCTGATAAGCGATGCGGGCTCCGCCAGCGCAGTTCGCACTTCTTGTGGTATTTCGAGACCGATCTGGTAACCCAACAACCCAGTAAAGCCGATGCGCGGAATAGCATCCGTTATGGCATGGGATATCGGCATCGGCGGCACATTGGCACTGGGTGATATAATGCAATCCAGTACGACCTTGTCGTTTAGAGCTGCTTCGAGGCGCTGCCTCTTTAGGTCAATAGCGAGCGACGAAACTGAATTGATTTCATGGTCGAAGGCAGCTTGGGCGGAAGCTCCTCGATCATTCCGGGATACTACCGCAGCAAAGGCTAGATATGCATTAGGATCACTGAGCAGAAGACCATTGAGGATGAGCCGCTGACTTGCGCTCAGGCGGCCCACGCCGCCGACGTTGCCCCGTGCCCATGAGGGACCAAGCGAAAGGCCCAGGGTACCCTGGGCTAAAACGAGAGCAACGCCTTGCAGTATATTTCGCCGCGTAGGCACTACGGTTTCTCTCGAAACGTACTCGGGAAAGGCTTCCCAGGTATCGCGCCAGTCAGTTGTTGCGCAAGTCCTGGAAGTGCAGATCTTCGCAGAAGGTCTGCGTCGTGACAGGCGCTCACATTCGCCGCATTCTGCTCACATAGTGCTCTCGCTGTATGATATGCGGTTGTCCTTTGGGCAAGAAGCCAGAATGCGCCGGCGCGTGTTTGACAGTTCTTATCGCAACCCTTTCGAGCCATGCAATTCGCCCATCCAGGCTCTGACGGCGGCGTGTCATTGGTGGGAGGCTCGCATCCCATGCCTTGCTTTTTGGCTAATTCGAACAAGCAGGTTGCATATCGCTTGTCGGAAATGGCATGCTGCAAATGATCATTTGCGGACGCGTCGAGCCCGAGACAGAAATTCTGATGGGGATTTTGGGCTGGTCCGGACGCGACGAGCTGCGCGGTGCCGCTTAGCGGGTATGGGAAGACTTCTACTTTGCCAATCGCGTTTGTCGCGCCGGTCTGGCTGGATCCACCTTCAAGGGAGCCGGCACTTTGAACCGTGTAGCGAGGCATCGATTTCGTCGGCGTGGCAGTCGCCAAAGCGGCGACAATCGTTGTGACAGCCGCTGCTGAAACCGGAGCAAATGGCTTCGCGGACCGATGCAGTCGAGGCGCTCCGCCGACAAACAACATGGGATGCATTTCCTTGACCCAGTTGGTCACACAGATCTGGACCGGCAGCACGGACCATCACTAACAGTGAATTGAGGTACCCAACTACTTCCCGTTAGTCGCAGTCAGAAGTCATGCACGCTGCCGCGGGGCGCGCCGACAGCAGCCTCGCCGTGTGAGCGGCGCCACCGACCGTGACAATCACCGCCGACGCAAAAAGCAGATATTTCATTGTTCTCTTCTCCTTGGGAGACAAAGGCTGGCGTCAGTCTCGGGGCAAGCACCAGTCAAATTGGGATATCACGCTAATTCGCAACGACACCACGCCTGCATTATCGCCGCATCCCCCAAACGGGGGGTACGTCCTCGGAAAGGACGCTGAGAGTTCACGAGACATCGCCGAACGCCGTTCGCGCAGTGGGAGCGTGGCATCAGCCGCATACCTGGACGGGTCAATTGTCTTCGCCTAGACACCGGCCGTCAGGTCGAGATCCCGGCCCTGACCCGACTATGAGGACGAAAAACCGGCCGTTCGCAGGGCCAGGGAAACCAGGTCCGCCTGACGCGCGACCTCTGCCTTGGCCATGCTGCGCTTCACATGGGATCGTACCGTCTCGATCCCGATGTTGTTGGCCACCGCGATCTCACTCAACGTCGCGCCGCTGGCAATCTGCGCCACGGTATTTGCCTCGGCAGGGGTCAATCCGAGTGTGGCTCGCAGGATGCCGGTGTCTACTGCCGGCGGCAGGTCGGGATCCCGTATCAGCACCAGAGCCACCGCCGACGTCTTCGGACTCGCAATGATGCCAGTACGGAGTGGTATGACCAATGCCACAAGCGGCCGCCCGGAGCGTCGCGGCAATGGAACGACGCCGCCGCAAGCGCCGATGCTCGTCCCGGCCGTCGCGGACGCTCCTCCTGTCGCCGCCTGCAGTCGCTCATCAGTCGCCTTCTTCAACGCGGTCAGCACCCCGGCGCGCGATTCGAGGACATCGGCTTCACCTAGCAGGCGCTCGGCGGCGCGGTTTGCAAACCGGATGCGACTTGTGCCGTCCACAAGAAACACCGCGGCTTGGAGCCGTTCGAACCCGGCCATGGCGGCCGCGATGCCTCCACGGGCCGCGCTCAGTTCGTGGTGGACCTTGATCCCGCGCTGCAGATGGGGAACCAGCACCCGAAACTTCGCTAGATCTGTCTCCGACATTGGTCCGGCGTGCTTCGGCCGTATGACGCTGAACTGCGTCACGAGCCCGCGCTCGTTGGCCAAGACTGCGGCTGTACCATGGTAAAGGCCCTGAGGACGCAACCACCCATTGTACCATTCGGTGCGCTCAAACTCGATTTGGCCGATAAGCTGGTGGCCGGCGATCAGGCTGCCGGGTGGTTGCGCCGCCACCCCCACTGTCCAGGCATTTAGGCCAGCGTATGTATGCACGTAGCTGTCGATGAAGCCGTCGTCGAAACCAGCAGTGTCAAAGACGACCGAAGTCGGGCTCCGGCTGTCCTGGGCGAACAGCACAGCGCTGCCGCCGAACATGTCTGCAAGACGGCGCGTCACCACCCCCCAGCGGCTGACATCCATCGCCGCATCGTAGATATCCCCCAGAACGGAGCTCAACTCCGATTCGACGTTCAAAAGGGTCATGTCGGCCAAGGGCCACTTGAGACGGTATGGCGCCTGCTGTTTTCGCCAATTTCCGCACTCGGCTTGCGTCGCCCCGATATCTGTCGCCGTACCGCGCTGCTGCCGCGCCTGTGGCCTGGGTCAAGGGTTGTGGTGACCATCCCGCCAGACATAATATTATTAATTCGTTTCATGTCGATTAACCCATGAAACCGAGACACTATGTTACTGGAGCTTAATCCCACGGACAGCCTAGCGGTGTCCATACACATTTGACATCAACAAACTTTACGAGCCGACTTCGCCCCGCTCGCTTGGCGTCGCAATTTCAAACGGTTGCGCCGCATATCGCACCAGGCGGGGTCGCCACATTTTCGACGCTCCTCTGGTTCCAACGCCCTCTCATCCCCCCAATACCCGCTTCAGCACGTCGATCACCGACCCTTCGCCGATAAGAAGCAGCAGGACGATGACGGCGAGCACCGCTTCGATACGCGAAAGGCGGGCATTGGTCTGCTTCCAGCGCTCTGCGCACACAGCTTCGTGCACGGCAATCTGCCGCGCGACTTCCTCGGCATTGGGCATCGTTCCCTCCTACACACGCTCGATGATACGGAAGCTTCGCGACGAGCCGGGGAAGCTGTCGCGGCTGGTGGCGGCCTCGTCGCCGGGTGCGGCAATGGCACCCCAGATCGACCGAGAGTTGAGCTCGGCCTGGCTCAAGGTGATCTCCGGGATCCATAGCGCGTCGCCGATGGCGCCCAACACACGCACCATGGCGCGGTGCTGGCCCTTGATCTCGGCGCCGGAGAGCAGCGGCAGCGAGAACCGGGTGACGCGGGGATTGGCCAGCGCCGGCACCGGGAAGCTGACGCCGGTGAGCGGATTGCGGTCACGGCGGTCAAGCATCTCCTGCCCCTCTGTCACGCCATAGGCGAAGGCCCGGCTAGGCCGCCACAACGGCCCCGCCACCAGCCGGCCGATATCGATTGCGGTGGCGCCGTCGTCAGTGACGTCCACCCGCAGGTAGCGCGCGGTGACGGTCGCGGGCGCCAGCAAGACAACATTGCCGCCAGCCGCGTCGCTGGTCTCCGCCGCCAGGGGGCCGCTGTCGTAGACCAGCATGGCGGTGTCCAGCGTGCTACCGGTAATGGCCGCGGCGGTCACCTGCCCCTGGGTCAATTGCCGGGCGTAGACCGCGATGCGGCGCAACAGCACCACTCCGGTCGCACCGCCGGGCGCGCCGCCCCACGACGCCCCACCAAGGCCTACCAGGGCAAACGTGCCGTTCGATGTCGGCACGGCAGCGTTGGTCGTGCTGCCGCTGGCGTTGGCGGCCAGGGCGACGCCGGCCGCCCCGGTGTTGGCGGCAACGCGGCAGGCGTCACCGATAGTGCCGCTGCGGCCAGGAGTGGCGGGGTAGTTGCCATGCACGCTGTCCAGCAGCGTCAGGGCGACAGTCCCGGTGCCGGGGTTCTGCGAGACATACCAGGAATCGCCGAACGATCCGCCGGCCGGCGTGAAGCAGATCGGCACCGAGGTGGCCACGCCGCCGGCTTTCGCCGTGTAATCCACCAGGAAGGCCAGCCCGACGGCCGGGTCGATGGCCTGGCCCGACAGCCAGTGCCGGTCGACCGCACGGGTCGCCGTGGCTGATGTGGTGGGGATGTAGCTGCTGGCCATGGCGGCCTGCTCGATCTGGGCGCCCCAGGCATAGACGGTGCTGGCGCCGCTGCCGGCGTCGATCTGTCCGGACACGGTGGTGGAGGTGGCAGACAGCGTCTTGGCCATGCTGAAGCGCTGCCACGCGGTGCCGACCGAAATGGGCTGCAAGGTCGCGCCGCCGGCATCGGAGTTCATCACGATACGGCTGGCGGTCGGGGCGTCGGCGCGCAGCCAGACCGAGAAGCTGTAGCTCTGACCGGCGGTGGCGGGGCGGCTCTGGTAGACCCCGGCGCCGGTCGGGATCGCCAGCAGCGCGGCGGTGCCGGTGCCATCCGGCGCTGCGGCAGCGTTGCCGGTGACGGAGATGGCGCCGAACCGCGCCCACACCGCGGCGTTCGACAGGTCGCCGGTGGAGAGCAGCAGGTTGCTGCGTGCCTCCTCCAGCAGCAGGCCGAGGCAGGCCCGGGTGACCGGGTCATAAGCGATGCGCGGCGTGTTGGCCGGCGCCGTCTTCAGCAACCCGTCGCTGCCGATATAGGTGGCGGTGCTGGCCCGCATGAAGTTGTAGCCGGAAGGCGGGGTGATGCTGCCGCTGTCCCAGCGCAGGTCGAACAGCGGCGCGGCTTCCACCAGCGCCTCGGCCGGTCCCATGCGCCAGCGGATGGTGGCGGTGTCCGTCAGGGTGGTGGAGATCAGCGCCAGGGCGTCGATGGCGGTGTCGGCGCCGAGATCGACCAGCAGGGCGGCGCTGCTGCCCAGCAGCCGGGCGCGCAGCCGCGGCTGCGGGTCGACCAGGTTGGACAGCGGCATGCTGTCGACGATGCCGCCCTCCGGCGCGGTGATGCTGGCGGTGGCGATCTTGTCGTCCCACAGGAAGGCTCCGGGCATCGGTCATACCTCCGGCAGGGTGGCCAAAGTGAGGGTGAGCCGGCGAGCCCCGAGTTGCTCGGCCCAGCCGATCACGGTGCAGCGTGCGCCGGCGGCCAGGCCGTAGGCGGGATAGAACAGGCGGCAGACGTCGCCGCACTCGATCTGGCCGAGGAAGCGGTCGGTGGTGACCTGGAACAGCCGCGGCCCGGCCTCGATCCAGTCGCGCCATTTGCCGGCCCGCGCCAGGGCGTCCGCCTCGTTCCAGTACAGGCCGGGGAAGGCCAACTCGCGCTGCTGGGCCACGCGCGCGGTGACGCTGGCGCTGATCGCCCGCGCCGGCCCGGAAGCCGCCGCCTGCAACTGGGCGCGGTCGGCATCGCCGACGATTCCGGCGAGGTTGTCGGTCGGCGCCCAGTTGCGCCGCCAGGTGACGGCAATGGCGCGCGGCAGCGGGCGCAGCCCCGCCGGCAGGGCGACCGGCGCCAAGTCGATGATGTGCTGGTAGCCCAAGGTGAACTGCGGCTCGGCATCGGCCAGCGGGTCGAACAGCCGCAGGGTTCCACCCCGCCCGCCGCACAGCACCGCGCCGGCGGCGGCCAGCATCTCCTCCACCGCGGCCGCGGCGGTGGTCTGCTGTGGGCCGTGGAACCAGCCGATCTCGCCCGGCAGGTCGGTCTCGGCGAAGGCGAAGGCATCGGCCTGGATGTCATCGTCGGCATAGGCCGGCCCCAGCGACTGCACCAGCCGGCGCAGCACCGCAGCCAGGCTGGAGACGTAGCCGCCGGGATTGTCACCGCGCAGATCCGTTGTGACCGGCCCGTCCGGCGTGCTGCCCAACTGGAACACGCCCAGCCCAGGCCAGTCGCGGAACTCACCCACACCGGGTGTGGCGGTGACCGGTAGCTGCGCCACACCCCGGATGCGCACCGCGTCATGTGCCACCACGCCGCGCCAATGGCTCTGGTAGGTGAGCAGCGCGCCGTCGCCCAGGTCGATGGCGCCGAGTGCCACCGGGGTGATGTTGTAGAGATGGCCCAGCGCCACCGGCCGGGGCGCATCCTTCAGCGTGGCCGGCCCTTCCATGCCGCCGGTGCCGAGATAGCGGCTCGGCTGCAGCGGGGTGGCGAGGCGTTGGGAGATGTCCACCACCGACAGCCGCGCCTGCAGCCCCTCGGTGCTGTCCACGGCCCGCACGATGCCGGCCCAGGCGATGCCGGCGGCACTGAGCGGGCAGCTGACATCGGACGCGCGGGCATTGGCTGCCGTGGCGACGCGCACGGTGACCCGGCGACCATCGGCGGTGCCGTAGCGCACCAGGCTGGCCAGGGCGCCGTCACCGTCCCACAGATCGATATCGGCCAGGCCGAGCGCCACCCGGCCGCCGACGCCGACCGCGTCCACCGCCGATTGCGACAGGGCGACATCGCCGAGCAGCCGGGCCGGCCAGACCGTGTTGGCCGGCGCGTCGGTGGGGTTGGAGGCATAGACCGTCGAGGCGGCCCGGAAGGTGACAATGCCCTGCGGGGTGACCAGGGCGTCCGGCAGCACGGCAGGGGCATTGCCGGCCGGGGTGGCAAAGCCGATCATGTCGCCAGCCCCTTCACCTCGATATCCAGCAGCACCACGGCGGCGGCCGGCTGCGGTCCGGCGACGCGGGTGGGGCGGCTGGCCAGCATGGCCAGCACCAAGCCGTCCGGCAGCGTGGCTGGTGCGGTGCTGGCCAGGGCGGTGAAGGCGGGATCCATCAGCCGACGCCGGTGTAGATCACGATGCTGCCGATGAAGGCCGGCGGCATGTTGGCGCCGCCACCACCCCCGGTGTTGTTGCCCACGCTGATGCCGGTGCTGGCGCTGTTGACCGTGATCCCGGTGAAATTATAGCTGGTATTGATCGTCGCCGGATGACCCCAGCCACCGCTGCCGTAGCCGTCGCCGGTATAGTCGCGGATCACCGCGTTCGCGACACTATGGGCATGGCTCGGATCGGTGATGCCGTGCGCATGGCCCGGATCGCTGACCGGGTGGGTGTGTGTCGGCACGCGCTGGTCGCCGCCCGCGGCCCCCAGGACGGTGCCATCCAGGCCGGCTACCGCGGCGGTGACGCGGGACGCCGCAGTGCCGCCCATGTCGTCGCGGCCGAATACCGCCCGCCCCCGCAGGTCCGGCACGTTGAAGGTGGTGCTGCCGTCGCCGGCGCCGTGGGCGGTGCCGTAGACGGCGAACAGAGCGGCGTAGGTGCTGCGCGAGATCGCCTGTCCGGCGGGCCAGATGCAGCGCGGCGGCAGGGTACTGAACGCGCCGAGCACGAACTCGCCAACGATGCGTCCGCCCTCCCAGAACCCGGCCCAGGCGCTGCCGACCCGGCGCAGTTCCACCGCCTGGGTGGGCGCCAGCACCAGGGTGGCGCTGCCGTTGATGGTCTCGGAGGCATTGGCATCGATGGTCAGCGCCGCGGTGCCGCTGTTGCGCACGGTGATGCTGCGCCCCTGCGGCACGCCGGCCAGCGCCGGGAGATAGAGGCTGGCGGTCACGGTGCCGGTCCAGGTCACCGCGTTGCCGAGATCGGCCAGGGTCAGGGTGATGCTGCCGGTGCCGCTGACCAGGCCGCGCTCGCCGGGATCGAGGAAGGGGAACACATCGGCGGTGCCGGCGGGCAGGCTGACCAGCGCACCGGCGTTGCTGGAGGCGATCACGCTGTCGCGGCTGAGCGTGCCGGGCGAGCCGCCATCGAAGTCGCCGTAGCCGATCTCGAAGAAGCTGGCGCCGCTGATCACATAGGCGATGCGGGAGCGACCGGTGCCGAACTGCTCCTGGAAGCCGCGCCGTCCCGCGGCGGCGGCGTTGAGCGCAATGGTGCCGGTGCCGGCGGTGGAGGTGGATTGCTGCACGCGTAGGGGGAGGATGGGCATATCAGACAAACCCCTTGGTTTGGCGAGGTGAGCGGCAGCAGTGCGCTTGCACTGCGAGAGCGCTGCCTCTTGCTTGCTGTCTTCGGATGGGTGGAAAGGCAGATGGTCGGGACGGCCGGTGGGGTGACCAACCACTGAGCCGGAGGTTCTGTCGCGCACCGCGGGGCGGTGCGCAGATGGGCCGCAGCGGTCAGGCCGCGGTCTGCCGGGCGATCATCGCTTCCAGGGTGGAGGCCAGCCTCCGCACCTCGGCCAGCACGCCGTTCAGCACGTTGACCTGCTTGTCGCCGTAGCTGGCGAAGGTGGCGGCCAGGCTGTCGGTGCTGTCCACCTGGGCCGCCAGCAATGCGCCCAGCCCGGCCGGGTCGCCGCCCTGGCTCGACACCAGGCTGGCCACGTCGGCCACCAGGGCGGCGTATTGCTGCGAGGTGCCGAGATAGTCCCGCGCCACCGGCAGCACCTGCTGGGCGATGCCGGTGAAGTCCGCCAACGCCCCACCGGCGGCCAGGTCCTGGCGGGCGTTGTTCAGCACCGAGATGGCGGCGAAGTATTGCTGCTCCGGCGCCAAGGCCGAGCCACCGCCAAAGGCGAGCTGGGTCAGCAGCCCCTGCGCCGTCTTGCGGCTCTGGCCGGCATAGTCCTGTTCGATCTTGAGCCGCTCGGCGGCCAGTGCCTGCTCGATCTCAACGATGCGGTCGGCGGCATACCGGGTGCCGGACAGGCCGAGCGCCTCGATCTGGTCCTTGAGCTGCTGCTCCTGCTGCTTGGCTTGCAGGTCGAAGCCGGCCAGGCTGGCGCCCAGCACGTCGCCGTTATCGGCCAGCAGCCGGGCATGCAGCGTGTCGGTGATGCCCTGTGCCTGGGCGTCGCGCGCGGCGGTCAGCTTGGTGATCTGCTGGTCGCGCGCGTCGGTCAGCGCCTGCTCGGCCAGACCGTATTGCTCCGCCTTGGTGATCGCCGCGTCGTAGGTATCGGTCAGCGCCTTCATCTGGGCGGTGAACTGGTCGGTGGTGTCGGCAACCGTGGTCAGGGTCTTGTAGTCGCCCTGCAGGAAGCTCAGCCCGGCCACCGCCTGATCGTAATTGCCGAGTGCGGCGTCGAGCACCTTCTTCACATCACCGCTGGCCTCGGTGAAGGCGCCGACCAGCTCGTTCTTGAAGATCGTCACGATGCCGGCGATGTCGCCGACCCTGGTTCTGGACCTGGTATCGGCGCCATCCTGGGTAAACCGCAGCTTGGTGCCGTCGCGGGTGCCGACCTCGAGGCCGATCGAGGCGTGCGGAATCGAGCCGGCCAGCGCCTGCAGCACCTGGGTCGCCTGCTGCATGCGCGTCCAGCTTCTCCTGCTGGCGCTTCTGCTCGGCCTGCGCCTTGGCGGCGTCGTCATTGGCCGATTTGAGCCGGGCCAGCGCCCGCACGTTCGTCTCGATCGCCGCTGCCGCCTGCTTGTCCGCCTCGGTGCGCTTCTCCACCGCCGGGATGCCGGCCTCGCGCAGCTTGCGCTCCACCTCCAATGCGGTCGCCATCTCGCGCGAGGCCGCGGCTCCGGCATGGGTGCCGGTGGTGGCCGCCCGTGCCGCGCGCAGTTCGTCCTCCAGCGTCTGGATCACCCGGCGCCGTCGGTCCTCCGCCTCGGTGCTGGCCTTGCTGAGCTCCGCCAGGGCGTCGGCGTGCTTCCTGGTGGCCTGGGCGATCAGCGTCTGCGCCTCGGCGTCATCGATGGCGCCGCTGCCCTCCGCCTTGCGGATCAGCGCCAGGTCTTTCTGGTAGGTCTGCTCGATCGCCAGCTTCTTGTCGTTCTTGGCCTGCCAGTCGGCGATCTCCTTGGTCGAGGCGGCCTTGGCGCTGGCCAGCCGGCGCGCGGCGGCATCGTCCGCCTCCGCCTGCTGCTCCTCGCGGGCCTGGCGCAGCAGGTCCTGCTGGCGGGTCAGCGCGTCGGTGAGCTGCTTCTCGGCGGCGGTGATCTGCGCCGAGAGCGGCTTGTCGGTGCCGCCCGGCAGGTTGGGTAGCGCCAGGTCGGTTGCCTGCTGGCGGGTCAGGCCTTGGGCCAGATAGGCGTCGATCTCCCCCTGAGCGGCCTGCTGGCGCTGGCGCAGCCCGGCCAGCCGCCGGTTGGCCTCGTTCACCGCGGCGTCGGCACTCTGCTGGTCGGAAGGCAGCACGGCGGCGGTGACGCCGCGCACCGCACCGGCCGCGGCCAACGCCGCCTTGGCGATCGCCTGCGACAGCCCGAGCGCGTGGTCGAGGTTCCCCGCAAAATTGGCCATGGACTCGCCGAGCACCGAGAAGGCCCGGCCCATGGTCGGCGGCATGGCGGCGAACTGGCTGTTGATGGTCTCGCCGGCCTTGATCAGCGCCGGCATCACCCGGTCAGCGGTCAACTCTCCGGCCGCCCCCATCTGGCGCAACTGGCCGACCGAGACGCCGAGCTGCTCGGCCAGCCGGCTGGCCAGCTGCGGCATGTTCTCCAGCAGCGAGCGCAACTCGTCGCCCTGCAGCACCCCGGAGGCCAGCGCCTGGCCCAGCTGCGCCACCGCCGCCTGGGTCTCCGCGGTCGAGGCGCCAGAGACGATGCCGGCCTGCTGCAGGGTGCGCACCAGGGCCAGCACCTGGGTGTTGGTGGCGCCGATATTATGCGCCGCCACCGCGAAGCGGCCGAAGGCATCGGCACTCTCGGCGACGGAAACGCCGGTCTGCTGCGACAGGGCGAACAACTCGCGGTAGACCGACTGCGCCGTCTGCATCGAGCCGGTGGCGGCGGTCAGCCGGGCCAGAGTGCCGGTGAGCGCATCGCCGGCCCGGGCGATCGACACCCCGGCGGTGGCGCCGGCGGCGGCGAGCGCGGTAATGCCCAGGGTGACGCCGGACAGGCCGCCGCGGCTGGAGGTCAGCACCCGCTCCAGCCCACCGAGCGAGACCCCCATGCGGCCGAAGGCCTGCACCGCGCCGTCGGACACGCTGGCCAGGGTCTGCAACGCGGGCGACGCCGCCGCAGAGGCGGTCTCGATACGGCCGAGCGCCTTGCTGCCCTCGTCGCCGATCGCCTGCAGGTCCCGCTTGACGCGGTCCGCCTGCTCGGTGGTCAGGCGGATCGCGATGGTGCGGGAGGACGTGCCACTCATCGCCGGGCCAGCTCCGCGGCCAGAGCGTGGGCGAGAATGTCACCGGCGCGCAGCCGCACCGCGGCGACGTCGAGCCGCTTGCCGGGGGTGACCTGCCGCAGGAGGAAGAACATCGGGAGGAACCCCTGTTGCAGCAGTTCGCCGGCACGCTGGTTGCGGCCACGGTGGCGGCCGGTCAGCACCTCGGTGCTGCTGCCGACATAGAGCCGGATGCGGTTGCGGCCGCGGCGGGTCAGGCCACGGCCCTCGGCGACGCGCAGGCACCACAGCCAGACCGAGGGGTTGGACTTGCTGCGGATCACGAAGGCCTGGCCCCGGGTGGCCAGCATCTGGGCCGGGGTGACGCGCAACCCGCCGCGACTGCCAGCACTGCGCCGGCCGCCGGCGGCGTTGTAGCCGGTGGGGAAGGCCAGGAAGCGGTGACGACGGGCGGTGATCGGCACGCCGCGGTCGAAGGCCTCGGTGATCGCCGGCGCCTTGGTCCACACCACGCCGGCCGGGTGCAGCGTCTCGATGCCTGCGGCCGGATAGACCTGCATGCGCCAGGAATTGGCGATGGCACGGCCGCCGTCCTTGAAGCCGGTGGCGCGGGTCTGGGCGCGGAGGTCGGACCGCACCTGCTGGCTGGCGCGGGTGACACCGCGACGCAGCGCGCGGGCGGCGCTCTGCACCTCGTCGGCCATCATCCGGCGCAGGTCGCCGCGGATCAGGGCGGAGACGAGACCGGTCATGTCGATGCGTTCCGGGTCGATCTGCGCTGCCGCGAGGGGGGGCAGGCAGGGCTCTCGGAGAGATAAAGGTCAGCTATGGGTGGATTTCTGCCCATCCGTTCCCTGTACGAGTGGGCAAGAAATCCGACATTGAGCAGCCGCCGAGATTGGCGGCAAGCGCCGTCCCGTTTTCGTCAAAATGAAATGATATTGCATCCATTACGAGGTCACGTAGATGCCTCAAGTTTCCGAATTCTTCAGCCCAACAGAAGGGTTGTTTAGGCTGCGCGGCAAGTCCGGATCGAAGCGAGCGGCTGATCTGTGTGAAGACCACAGGCACGCCCGGCGTAGGCGCCGGCAGTGAAAATGGTGCGCCTGTCGATTTGGGAACAGTCACGACTAGCGGTCTTCTAAGAGGCCGCGTTATGAGCCATCACAGCATCGGCAATTTTAGCGAAATCCGTTATGCGGCTATACGGCACAAACCTCGCATTGTCAGTAACGACCGGAAAGCGCGACACAACCATGTGCTGCACCTCATTCAACGACAGCTTCTCCCTCAGCAGGTACTCGCGGTTCCGCTCTTTCGTCAGCGCGCCTTCATAGGCCCGCACCAGCCTATAATTATATTTCGCGAAGCGCGTGGCATCTGATTCGAGTTGATCGAGATCCATAAAATTGTTTTTGCATTGGACATTCCAGATTACCCCGTTACGCACCGTCACGACGTCGAACTCACGTCGATTAATACGCCGGACGTTTTGCACAACGAACTTCTGCCGCTCCAGCTCGTTGGCGACCGCTCTTTCAAATATGAATCCGGCGCGGATCTGGAAACGCTTTCGGCGATCGAGGCTACGACCGCGCCAGTAGTAGATGAAGCGGCTCAAGAGCGTGACGGTAGACCTATAGACGCCATCGACAACCACGAATGGAGCATAGGTGGATAGACATTCCAAATAAGTCTGGCCCGTGTGTAGAAATGCCGATCGCAGATCCGAAGATGCCTTAAATTCGTCGAAGAGAGCCGCAAGGTCATCAGGGGGGACGACAACCCAGAAGTCCCGATCGATGAAGGTCATGGACAGTCGGCGGATTAGTCCCGCAGCAGGTGCAAAATCGGTTTCCTTGAGATCGAACTCGGCATAGGCGCTTTCGATTAAAAGCACATCGTTTCGGAGCTCCGCGGCGGAAAAGAGCCGATCTGGACTTAGCGCTTCTCTGCCATCCCACATAGTGAGGGCCTCGCCGGTTACGGTCATACTGGTGATCGGCGCCCGTTCGGGCTCAAGATGAAGCGGATCAAGCATCGCAAGCTCGGCAGAATCCCGTTGCGGCAAACCGAGCTTCGCACGGGACAGTTTCACGTTCAGCGCGTTTTGTGCACTTCTCAATTGAATGCCGGTAAGCTCAATCATCGGTAGGAAAACAAGGAGCGCGTCGTAAGGGATAACGACCTTATCGCCGCAACACGCCTGCGGAATCATGTGAAGTAGAGCTATAAAATGGCGCCGTCGCGATTGGAGATAGTCAATCATCGATCCGACAGTGCTGAAAGCCGCAGCGATCTTAAAGAATCCATGCGCGCCGAAGGCTGTCGCAGCACCCGCGCCATACCTTACTAGATTGGTAAAACGATTGGCGAAATTCTCGCTGAACTGTGCGATGAAGCGCTGGCGCACGAGGTCAAATTTCGGACTAAATCCGACGCACGAGCTGAGCGGCAGGGAGAATAGTCGCTTCTCAAATTCATCGTCATCCCAATCCACGTTTATCAAGTTGATGCACTCTTCGATCGCCCGCAGCGTATCGAACCACGCGTAGGTCGCGGAACGCGGCTCATACGGAGCAAGACTGTCATAGGCGATCTGCCGTTCTTGAGCGGCGATTCGCTCGACAAGCATGTGCTCGGACGACGAGGCGGTCAGGATGCGTGGTGGCTCGGTCATCGGAAGCGATCTCCTACGTCGCGCTCCGCAATGACCCACATTGACGTCACCAGCGTGCATGACTCAGATGCTGTAGCGATTACGAACCATTATCCAATTAGCAGCGACAATCTGGAAGCTACAACAGCCGGCGAATCTGTTCAACGCAACGTCAGTTCTTGGAAATCAGCGCATACTTGCGGAACGACCCTCTGGGCTCAGAGCCGCTAACGGTCGGATCTGGCGCATGGCTGCTTTTGGTGATCCGCGGCGTAATTCTCCGATGACTGGCTTGGGTCGCGAGCTGCCAGGCAGCGCGCTGTGGCAACGGGGCTAGGCCGAGCCGGTCTCCACAGCCGGACCGGCGGCGGGGTCGCGATCGATCGTGGCTAGCATCTCAGAGTTCTTCTCGGTGACATAGGCGACCTGATCACCGACAAGCACCTGAAACGCGGCGAAGGCAGCGTAGCACCGGTCGAGTTCGACGACGAGAAGCGCGGTAAGCTCCTTCAAGTCGAGCGGCTCGGTCCCACCGAACGAGTAGCAGGCCTTTCCGGTGGCCGGGTCAAAGCACCTGGTCGCGAAGTTCGTGATGCCTGTCCCGACGCGCGGTGAGAAGCGGTGCGTGAACGTGTTGCGGAAATTGGTGGTGGCCTGCGCTAGCCGTTTACCCCCAATGGCCTCGATGCGCGTCTTCAGTCGGTTGTAATTCCGCCACCGCGCGCCCTGCCGATCTGCACTGTCCATCCAGATCTTGTCATCGACGGGGAGCGAGGCTTCCGCCCAGTCTGTTTCCCTCACCAGATTGACCTGATGGCATAGATGGGCCGTCGCGAATAGCAGCCGCGACCGGATAGCGTAGGGCATCAGCAGAGATAGCGTCGCGATGGGATCGATGAACTCGTGCAGCGCCTCGGCCCTCTCCTCTTCGCCGAGCGAGGTCATCAGGGTTGCCCACGCGGACAGCCGCTGGACGTTAAGGGTGAATGCGTTGATGGAGTTCGCCAGTTCGCGGGCGAAGTCGTCAAGCATCATCGAATACGGCATCCACGCCGCATAAAGCCGCTCCGGCATAGCGATCCAGTTGTATGGCATCAGCTGTCCAACCGCATCTGCGGCGGCGCGGACTTCACCGAAGCGTCGGTAGATCTCGTTGTGCATGTGTTCGATAATAGCGGCTGGTGAACCGCGGTGCACCCAGCGCCTTGCACATCGCGGAGAACCGGCCATGCGTTAGGCGACTGAGCGTTCGCTCGTGTGCGAACGGCAGCTATGCAGCGATGCACCGCACCTTCCCCAGCAGCCCCCCGAGAAGCGCGAACGCCTCCACCACCCAGGCCGCCTGATCCCCGACTCCCCCGCCATCCGGCCAATGCGCCACGCCCCCCATGCCGCCCTGGCACGCCCCCCACATCCGCACGAACTCGTGCCAGGGCTGCGGCACGACATGGCGCGGATTGTCCGCCCACGCCTCGCCGGCCACCAGCCATTCGCTGCCGTCGGCGGGTTTCAGCCCACCGTCATAGGCGCCGGGGTCTCGGGCAACGGCGAGGGCGCCTCGGAGTTTCCCTGGGCGGCCGCGTCCGGCTGCATCAGTGCACTGGCCTGCCAGCCGATCGCCTCGAGTTCCGCGTCCGGCAACAGGTCGAGAAGATCGGCCGGCACCAGGTTGCGCTCGCGCCGGAACGGCGGCAGCCCCGGTCCCTCCCAGCCGCGCAGGGCGTGGCGGGCGGCGACCCAGGGCATCATGCCGAGATAGTGCTGCCGGGCCGCCAGCAACGCGGCGTAACTCGGCACCGTGGCGCAGGCCGCCTCAATCGTCTGCAGCCGTGCCTGCGCCGCAGGGTCATCCGGCGTCGCCTCTGCGGCCTCAATCACCACCAGGATCTCCGCCGCGTTGTCCGGCGAGGTCTCCTGCACCGCGGCCCGCAGCGCATCGAGCAGCAGCGCACGGCCAGGATACACCCCGGCCTCACGCGCCAGGTCGGCGCGGAATGCCTGGCGCTCGCGGAAGGTGAGCGGCGCGATGGAGTAGACGCGCTCGGTGCCGGGCGGGATGAAGCTCTCCACCTGACGGCGGGAGAAGATCGGCTGGGTCATGTTCGGGGGTGCCTCCGTCAGAACGTTGCGAGGAAGATGACGCTGTCGGCGCCATCGCACTGGAAGGCGATGTCGTGCTGGCCGAGGCCGTCGCGGTTGCCGGGCTTGAAGCCGGTGGCCCGGGCGGCCGGGGCGGTGATCAGGAAGCGGTTGCCGGCGGAGACGCCCACCACCGCCATCAGCGGCATCGGCGTGCCGGCGCGGAAGGCATCGTAGAGCGCCACCGCGTTGGTGGTGTTCATGTAGGGATCGATGTTGCCGCGCCCGTCGCGCGAGATCGGCACCGCCGGGTCGTAGCCCTCGAGCGATTCCGGATTGTCCGGCAGGATCACCTCGACGCCGAGGTCGAGCTGCAGCCGGCGGCACTGCGCCACGGCGCGGTTGAGCTGGCAGCGGCCGTTGACGAAGCGCGGTGGCGTCGGGCGGATCGCGCTGTTCCAACCGGTCGGCAGTGGTGCCCCGGTCATCGCCAGCATCTGCGCCCGCAGATCGAAGGTCAGGAAGCCGATGCCACCCGAGGTGAGTTCCAGGCTCCAGGTGCCCTGGGCACCGCCGAAGCGCCAGCTCAGCCCGTCGGCGTAGAAGTAGAGCGTGGCGGTCTTGTAGAGGGTCTCATCCGAGGTGGGGGCGTAGAGCACGTTGACCGGGATCTGCGCCAGGGTGACGACGCCGGCGGTGGGGCTGAGCGTATCCCCCACGCTGGCGACCTTGCCGGTGGTGTAGTCGATGATGCCGGTGGTGATGCTGCGGTCGCCGGAGAGCAGCAGCGGCATGCCGCGATAGGCCTGCGCCGCCGGCGAGAACGGGGTGGGCAGGGTGATGCTGGTGGCGGTGCCGGCGGTGGCGGCGGTCGGGACGCCGATGGGGGCGGCGGTGACCTGCTCCAGCATGGTGCAGCAGCGCATCAGCTTGCCCCAATCGGGCGCGGTGCCGGCGGTGCCGGAGCCGCGCAGCGGGACGCGCAGGCGGATGCGCGGGCGCAGGCCGCCGACGATGCCGGAGGCCTTGTCGAGGGTGCCGGTGAGTTCCGGGTTCTCGACCACGACGGGATCGAAGTCGATCTCGCAATCGGCGGCGAGCCAGTCGGCGGCGGCGGGAGTGCCGGCGATGGCGTCGGTGCCGGGGGTGGTCTCGATCTTGGCCGCGACGGCGGCAAAGCGCATGCGGACGAGGCTGATGCTCATCGTGCGGCTCCTTCAGGAATGGCGGCCAGGAATGGCGGAGGGAATGGGTCTGCTACGGTGCCCAGGGTGATCCGGTTGGGGCGATTGCCAGCAGGGAGAACCGGGCCACCACCTCGCCGGTCGGCTTGGCGCTGTCCTCGGCGTCGTAGAGCAGAAAGTCGGCATCCTGCTCGACCACATCGCCGAGGCCTGGGGTGTCGGGGGTCCAGCCGGCCAGCGCCGCGACGATACGGGCATGCAGGTCGGACAGCGCCTGCTCGGCGGCGAGATCGCTGCCGGCGCGGACGAAGCCAGTGATGGCGAAGCCAATGCTGTAGTGGGTCTGCCCCGGCTCCTGGGTGGTATCGGCCTGCCAGGCCTCCCCGCGCAGGATCAGTCGCGGCAGCGCCTCGGTGTCGGTATCGACCGGCGCGCGTCGGGCCCGCTCGACCACCGCGTCGGGCAGCGCGGCTGCGAGCCGGGCGGCGACGGCGGCCAGCGCCGCCTCACGCAGTGCCGTGCTCATGGCGCTGGCGCCGTTGCCAAGGTCAGCCGCCAGGTGACGCCGAGCACGTCGGCCTCGGCATCCTCGACGCGGTAGGCGCTGCTAGAGAGCAGCACCTCGTCGCCGCGCTGCGGCGGCAGCATGCCGAGCGAGGCCAGGGCGTCGGCAGCGATGGTGACCGAAAGGCTGCCGGCCCGGCTGCTCGCGCCGCCGCCGAGACCCGGCAACTGGTCATACGGCGCCGACCGCACCACCCGCAGAGCGGCCCAGTCGCCGGTCGCCCGGCGATACTGGGCATCGCCATCGATATTCGGATCGGCCAGCAGCACCGCCATGGCGCCCGCGAAGGCGCTCATCGCCGGCCGCCCAGGCTACCGGCAACCGCCTGGGCGATCTGCGGCACGATTTTCTCGGCGCTGCGGCCGATGACGTAGCCACCGAGCCCCAGTTGCACGATGTCCCACAGCTTGAGCACCTCGGCCTCCGAGATGCCGGGGGCAGAGAAGCCGAGCCAGCGGGCGACGATCAGCACGGTGAAGGTCAGCATGACGATGGGACGCCAGGACGCAGCCAGCCAGTTGCCCGACTGCGCCTCGGCCCGGATGATGTCGGCTGCCGCCCGGTCCCGCTCGGCCTGGATCTCTGCCAGACGAGTCTGCAACTGGGCGTAGACGGCTGGATCAGCCTGCACCGCGGCCAGTGCCTTCTGGGCGTCGTCCTGGGAGCGGACATCGATGCCGGTGACCTGGCGGACCACGTCGACCACCTGCTTGGTGGTCTCGCCGGCCGCGGTGCCGAACAGATAGGAGATCAGGCCCGGCGCCACGTTGGTGAGCAGCGGGATCAGGAAGGGGAACATCGGTGTTCCTCCGGTCGGATCAGGTTGTCGGGGCGGAAGGGTGGGTGGCCGGGCGGATGCCTGGCTGGCGTCGGGCGGCGGATCAGGCTGGAGAACCAGGGGTGAGACCGCCGAGCGCCCGGTTCAGCTGCCAGCCGAACTCGAATTCTTCCTGGGTCGGGTCATGCTCGGCGATCTCGATGTAGCGGACCGCCTGTTGCGCCGCGATCATGCCGCGCAGCACGCGAGCACCCTCGGTACCCCGGGCCCGCAGCAGGCCCGCGAGCGCCGTCTCGGTCGCCGGACCGAACGCGCCGTCCACCGCGATATCGGCGAATGCCGCGCCCTGCCGGTTCAGCACGTTCAACGCTCGCTGCAGGAAGCGAATGCCGGTGGCGGCACCCATGTTGACGCCGATGTCGAGCAGCCGCTCGGCGAGCACCGTGTCGAGCATGGCGATGCGGTCCAGTCCCGGTGCCTGCCAGTAGCGGCGGCGATAGATGCTGACCGCCACCTCGCGTGGCAGCTCGGCCATCGCGCCGGTCCAGCCCTCGGCGCGCGCCACCGCTTCGGTGATACCCCAGGCAGTGGCGCCGCCGCGGTCGGCCGGGTCGGCGGAATATCGCCCCTCCCGGCCGATGACGCTGTCGATCACGCGGCGGAACACGACGTCGGTGTCCACCGCACCCACGCCCACGCCGCTGCTCATGCGCCGGACGCCGGCACGCGCTCCAGCCACACCCGCACCGTGGTGTCGGAGGTGGCAGAGGCCAGCACCGCGATGCCGACCTGATAGTTGCCGGTGGCGGTGGTGGTGATGCGGCGGTTGGTGTCGTCCCAGAACACCCTCGCACCGGCGGTGATCGCCAGGGATGGCTGCTTGGTGAGGTCAAACACGCCTTCGGTGGCGCCCTCGATCACCGCGTTCTGGGCGCCATCGACCGCGGCCACGCCGAACAGCGCGCCGACCAGCATGCCCTGGCCGGCGGTGACGCCGGCGGCATACGGCACGACCATGGCCAGGCTGTCGCCCGGCTGGATGAAGTTCTTCATGGGAAGGCTCCTGGTGAGGAATGGGTCTCGCCTGCTGGCGGGACGGGGGGCGAGGCTTGAAGTGCCGCCGCCGAAGCGTTACATGTAACACCCGGATGGAGGATCAGATGGCCCGCTCGACCACCAGCAAACGCGTCGCCACCCACCGCGCGCAGTTGCGTGCGAAGGGTCTGCGGCCGATCCAGATCTGGGTGCCGGACACGCGGGCGCCGGGTTTTGCTGAGGAGGCGCGCCGGCAGTCACGCCTGGTCGCCGCCGAAGCCGACTTTGACGAGGTGATGGACTTCATCGAAGCGGTCTCGGTGTTCGATGAGGATGACGACACGGCCGCTGATGCGCCGCGGTGATGTCGTCGTCATCGCCGACCGGGCGGCCGGCGATTATGGCGGCAAGCCAAGGCCGGCCGTGGTCGTGCAGTCCGAGTTGTTCGACGACACCGGCTCGGTCGTGGTTTGCCTGCTGACCACGCAACCGACCGGCGCACCGCTGCTGCGGATCGCGGTCGCGCCAGGCCCGGCCAGTGGCCTCACCAACCCGAGCCATATTGCGGTGGAGAAGATCACCGCGGTGCGACGCGAGCGCGTGGGGCAGACGCTGGGGCGGCTCAGCGACGAAGAACTGGTCGCGCTGAACCGCAGCCTGGCGGTGTTCCTGGGCTTTGGCTGACCGGGATCAGGTGCCAGGGTTGAACCAGGCGCCGCGCCAGTCGATGGCGCCGACCCCGAAGTCGAAGATCACCGAGACCTCGACGCCATCGACGCCGGAGACCGGCCCGGTGGTGACCTGCGGCCCCTCGGCGCCGTTGAGGTAGCCGTAGACATAGACCGGTGCCGCCATCGGGTCGGCAAACAGATACCAGCGGTTGCCCTGGATCTGCGGCTCGACCACCGGCTGGATGAAACCGGCATAGACGTTGGCATTGGCGGTCTGGGTGGCGGCGACACTCACGGTGAGCTGGCGCGCTGCCAGCTCCAGGTTCGGCCCGACCAGCAGCCGCATGCCGTTGCCCACCGAGATCGGCAGCCCGTCCAGCGTCTTCTGCTTCATCACCGCGGCGCGGCCGAGGGCCAGGTTGGTGAGGTCGAGCGCGGTGCCGGCCGAGGCCTGGTTGGCGCGGGCGGCGCCGGTGGCGAACACCGCGGCATTGCCGGTGACCAGGGTCGGGCCGGAGCCGTTGGCGCTGTTCATCAGGGCGTAGGCGGTAGCGTTCTCGAAATCGGCAACGCGGCGGCCGATCATGGCCGCGAAGTCGGTGAAGGCGCCGAGATCGTCGTTGACCAGCATCTGGCGGGTGACGCGGATGCGTCGGGCGAAGGTGAGCAGGTTCACCAGTTCCTGGCTCTCGGACATGGTGCCGGCCTGGATCTCGCCGTTCTCGGAGAGCTGGACGAGGGTGGGGAAGTCGCCGACCCGCAGATGGCGATGCGGCTTGAAGTCGCGGAAGTCGCGGCGGAGGAAGAACTGCCGGTAGGTCGGGTTGGCCGGCTGGTAGGCGGCGAGCAGCATCTTGTTGGCGGCGGCCGAGAGCAGCAGCGGGAAGTCGCTGGTGGTGTGGAAGGCACGATCCGCCAGGGCGGCGGCACCGCGGGGGATATTGCGCTCGCCGCGGGCGCGCATCAGTTCGGCGACCATCTCGGAGGGACGCCAGTCCAGGAACTCGGCATGGCGGCCGCCAGTGGCACCACCGGGTGCCTGGTAGCCGGGCATGGCACGCACGGCGATGGCTTCGGCCATGGCGTCGCGGATGACGGCCGGGTCTTCGGCGGCGGGGCCGCTGTTCGGCGAGGCGGGCAGTGCCGGCGGGGTGGCGCCTTGCACCATGGCGTCCCACAGGGCGCCACGCAGGGCCTCGGGCGCCCAGCCCTCGGCGACGGCACGTTGGTGCAGGGCGTCGACGGTGGCCGGCGCCACCAGGGCGCGGCCGGCCTGGGCGACCGGACCGAGGGCGGCGATGCGGGCGCGTTCGGCGCGGATCACCTCGGCGGCGGCTTCGCCGGGCGGAACGGCGACCGTGCCACGATCGGCGTCAGCGGCAGGTGGCGGGTTGTTCGGCATGGTCGGAGCGCCCTCCTGGGCGGCTTGTGCGGGATTGCTGCGGGTGGGGGTGGCAGCCGGCGCGGACGGCGCCGGATCAGCAACCGGGGCAACCGGCGTCGTCTCGGGCATGGGAGTCTCCTGGGTGGTAGTGGGATTGGTTGGTGTGTCGAGGATCGGCAGGGTCGGCTCAACCGCCGTGGCGGGCGCGGTTGGATCGTCCGCGCCGCGCATCGCCGCGGCCGGATCGACCGGGATCGGCACGACGGAGATCTCGTAGGGCTCCCAATCGACGGCGCGGTGGACGATGCCGTCGGCGGGATCGGTGACCTGGTCGTAGCGATGCACGCGGTAGCCGACGCTGACGCTGCGCAGCGTGCCGTCGGCGACGCGCTGCCACAGCGGCTCGACATCTGCGGCAGCAGAGAACTGCAGCGTGGCGTGGCCGCGGCCCGCCTCGAGCTGGGCGGCGACGACCCGGCCGACCACGTCGCGCGCATCGGCCTTGCGGTGGGTGTTGAGCACCGGGGCGCTGCCGCTGCGCAGCCCGTCCATGCGGACGGCTGACGGCGACATGTCCAATTCCTCGGTGATCATGCCGAGCGGCGGCACGAAGTTGCGAGCCCGCGCTCCGGTCGACCAAACCACCTCGACGGTACGAGCGGCACGATCGACGGTGGCCGGGGCCGCGAGAGCGCGCGCCGCGGTCATGGTTGTCCCAGCGGTGGAACCACCGCCGTCATGCGGTATCGCCGGTGCGGGATTGCTCCCGCCCGGATCGATGGAATCGGTCATGAGTTTAGCTCTGCGGTTAGGGTTGACGACTTGCTTTTGTGCGGCGCGCTGTTTCGCGTCAGGAATATAGGTCGGGTTCCGAACCAACGTTGACCTTTACGGACTCCGCTCTAATGACCGAATCTGGCCGTAAGCGGAATGGCAAGGATAAGATGAGCGGGAACGCGAAGCTGCCGTCCAAGGTGGAAGCATGCTGTTCGTGGCCACCCTTTTTCATTGCGGAAGTTACCAAAATCTGTCAACGTACCCACTGTCAAACGCGGCATAAAGGCGATCGTATACGTCTTCCATAAACAAAATTTCGCTCGAAGGTGGAACGAAATGATTAGGCATATCGTGACCGCAAGCGTGTTTGCTGGGGTCGTCCTGGCTAACCTCCCCGCATCGGCGGCGGGAACGTATAGATTTTGCGAGGGCGAGTTGCAGGAGCGTGCTAAGGCACTTTGCCCCGGCAATTTCGATGCTTTTGTAAACTGCACGGAAATACAAAACAGAGCAAACATGTGGTGTAGCGCGCACGGCTCTTCTAAGCCAGCAAAGGTTACTCAGCTTCCAGGCACCGTAGGCGGCGGCCATTGCGGTTACGCCATATTCGAGGTTGCCTGCCAATAAGTCACTTTAGGTTATAAAACTTACCGCTTTAGCGATACGCCAGCCAGTATCAGTGTTGGCGTTTAGCCCGTCACCTTCGGGAGGCTTCCATGCCTACGCAGGCAGATTTGGCCACCATCGAAGCCGCGTTTGCACAGCAGTACGGGCTCGATTTGAACGGAATTCGCAGCGATGCGAAGCAGTTTACTGCGCTTATTGCATCGAATGCGCCAGATCCGCAATCTGTGAAGGGTGCTTGCTACACTTACGATGGCGCGCAAGCGATCGTCCCGGATCTCGAGACAATTGTCTTTTCCGATGTCCCGCAAGATGAACTGATAGGTGTACAGCGTGTCGAATTGAATTTCGATGAAACCTCTCAGTATCTTCAGGCCTGCCTAAAAATTCGACAGCAATACGGCGAGGTGGCGAGGCTGCGGAACGATACTCGGTTTAAGGGCGAAGAATTTGTAAGGCTCGACGCGGTGCATTTGGACGAGGTGGAAGCGGGCTTATATAAGCTAGCATGGTTGGAAGCTGCCGACGAGAAAATCGCGCTGGAGACGGCCCTCGCTCGGGCGACCGAGCAGGAGGCCCTTTGTGACGAAATGCTCCGAGCAGATGCGAAAGATCATAGGTACTCGGCCGTTCTGTCGGATGGCGCCTTGGATCTAAATGCAAAACAAAATGGAGCGATCACTAGGAATGTTGTCACCCGCGACTACGACGATATGGAAAGGACGGCGATCGCTACAAATGCGCACCGTAACAATATAGAGCAGGCCAGCTGGCGGCACGTTCTGGCTGGGGCAAACTCAAACGTCGCGCAGGTTCAGGCGAAGCTGCGCATAGCAAAAAGAAAGGAGGACTATTTTCGAAAGGACGTCGATTTTAGGACGCAGAGAGCCGCGATTAGCAGGCAGTTGGCGTGGCTACAGATTTATGAGCATTGCCGGATCGGATCGGAACTAAACTACAGCGAGAAATTGCAAAGGCTGAAGGCGTTGTTTGATCAGAACGTCCGATGTCTCGTTGAGCGCGTGCGCGCGTTAGATCGCGGTCTGAGTGAGATTTACGGATTAGCGGTCCCCTTCAGTGCACCCGATGTCGGCGGAATGATTGATGAGATAGCAATTTGGCTCGTTCACGCTGGAAATGCGCTGTCGAAATTCAAACGAACTCAGCGCACCACTATATCATCGATTTGGAGCGAAAAATTAATCCCAGGGGACTCTAAAGTAACAGGCTTCGACGTCTTTAATGGATCATTTACTGTAAGCGACGCGGACCTGCCAGCGCCGAAGGCTAAATTACGAGGCATAGGGTTCGAATTCACCGGCGACAACCGGAGGCCAATGACAGTGAGAGTCACGCCGCCTCAAGGAGCGATCATTGCCGGCGGCTCCGAGTGGCTGACCGTGGGACGCGTGTGTCCGGCATCAGTTTTCGACCTGAAGCCTCAACACTCTGACGCGCTTTGGAACGGCGGGCCGACCGGAGTATGGGGGGTGCGGGGCGCCTTCGATAAGTCCGCAGGCGATGTCAGTGGTCTGGTGATGCACTTGTGGGTCATCTCGGACTGACGGAGCGCCCCATGCCAAGCTGTCCCAAGACCTTTAGGCGTCGAGAAGTATTGAAACTCGGAGCAAGTACGCTTTGCTATTTCGCCTATTGGAAGGATGCGCACGCGGACCCTGAATTCCCGATAGAAACGTCACCGCAGGCCGACAACAAGAGTCCGGCCGCGACGCCGCAAAGCCCGGCGAACGAAACTTTTCCCGGACGACCTACCTCGGAAACGGCCGATCCGTCAGATGTCGGGAGCCCTGCAGTCGAGGATCAGATAGGTTCCGCTTTCCGCGCGCCTACCTGCGGCCTACAAAAGATTGATAGCGTATTGTTGCGGGCGACCGGAACACCTGCGAAGCCTCCGGATACTCTTTCAGTGCCGGCAACATCATATGCCGCTGACAATCCAAGTCGGAAGTTCCTGAGCGACGGCGAAAGTCCAATTGCTTCGGCCTGGCGGGCTAACGTGGGTGCTGAAAAGAAGTTTACTCGCGGACAGTTTCGAACGGACACCAACTACCAAATAGACCACGCGCTATCGAACGACACCGGTGCGACTCTTAATATTCTGGCCTCGGTCGAATGGGGTAAGCTTGGAAGCGCCACAGTTGAGAAAGCCATTGAACTCGTACAAAGCACTGTGGTCGATAAACTCGCGAGGCATGTTCTTCAACTGGCCGAAAGCCCGGCCACGAAAGCGGCATCCATCGCGATAGATTTGCTTACCCCAACTGTTTTACAAGAAGAACCGTGGACGTACGAAGACAGTCTTAGCCCTTCAGAAAGAATTGAATATCGGAGAGAATGGTTTGAGCAATTGTCGCACCCCGACTTTCCGAAGACTATGCCTGGGGGCGGCGCGACTATTCATGTACCGTACGGAGGACAGAATATATAATTAGTTAGGTCGCCTGCCTATCGCGGTTTGATGCCTTCTCCGCTCTGTGTCTTTCGTTCCATTCACCGCTCGATGCCGGATCATCACAGAGGAGTAGGGGATGACTGTGAGGTTCGGCGTGCCGTATACGTATTTTGGGAGGCGTGAGGCGCGGCGACAGCCCTCAATTCAGCTTTCAGGAAAGCCTCAATGAGTGGCAAACGGCCGGACTGGGCGCTTAGCCGCCCTTGGAGCGGCATGTACCCCATGTCAGCTTTCCTTCTATTGCGGAACTGCGGGTGAGGCTGTCGATGATTGCCTCGACTTCTGGACGCTACCCAGCGCTGGCCGTTTGGTCCGGCTGCTGTGGCATCGCCGCACCGGTCGCGGCAATCTCAACGGCCGCCATCTGTGCCGCGTCCTGCGCCGCCCCGCTGCGAGCCACCCGGCGCGGATCGGTGTCGAGCGACACGCCGGCATCGTCGAGCGCGGCGTTGGCTTCCTTGACCATCTCCACCGCCTGGCGGAAGTCGTAGCCGAACGACGCCACCGCCTCCGGCAGCGGCACAAAGCCCGCCCGCACCTGGGAGACCAGCGCCGCAGTATCCTTGGCCGGATCGATCATCTCGTGTGCCGGCGGCACATGCGAGACGCCATGGGGCATGTCGGCACCCCACAGCCCGGCCAGTGCGCCATGGGCGTGGAACCGCTCGGCGATCGGGCGCACCAGCATCGGGATCAGCATGCCGTACTGCACCTGCTCGCACAGCCGGCGGAACTCGATCTTGCCCGCCCGCAGGCTCGAGTAGTTCGCCGCGGTGAGATCGCCGGAGACCTGGTCATAGGTCAGGCCGGCACCCACCGCTGCCGCCTCCAGCGTGCGCCGGGCGAAGGCGGTATGGCTGCCGCCGCCGGAGGGGTTGACCACCTCCACCGAACCGGCGCCACGGTTGTAGAGGATGATGCCCGGCTCGAAGGCTTCCAGCGCCCGGCCCTGGGCATCGCGCAGCAGGCTGGTGCTGGCGCCGGTGACAGCGTCGTCGCTGTCGGTGGTCACCACCGCGGCCAGGCAGGCCTCGATCTTGGCCTTCATCAGCAGCGCCGCCTCGTAGTCGCCGAGATCGCGCAGCCGCAGCAGCACCGGGGCCAGCCAGGACACGTCCCGGAGTTGGCCTGGCCGGCGCTTGCGGTAGATATGCAGCACCTCGGCGGCGGGCACCGGTTCGCTCCGCACGCGCTGGCCCGGGCTGATCCAGGCGGCGCCGGGATGCTGGCGGAACAGCCAGTAGGCGGCGGGGGCGCCGGCATCGTCCAGCGCGATGCCCTGCACCACCGCCTGGCCATCGACCAGCCCGTTGCGGGTGGTGTCGAGATAGTCGCTCTCCAGCAGCTGCAGCCGCAGGCCGATCGGGTTGGCCGGCGTGATCTCGCCGGGCAGCAGCCGCACCAGGCATTCGCCGCTCTCGACCACGGCGCGCATCACCAGCGCTTGCAGGCCGTAGAGGTCGAGGCGGCGCTCGGCGTCGCAGGCGGTGCTCTCGGCCCAGCTTCGCCAGGCATCGGCATGCGGCCGGTCGGGCCAGCGGGTGGTGATGCCGGCGCCGACGGCGTTGCCGGCCCAGAGGTCGACGATGCGGGCGGCGTAGGGGTCGTTGCGCACTGCGTCGCGGGCACGCCGGGCGATGGGTGCGGCACCCATGCCGACCTCGGCGGTGGCCGAACTGCCGGATGGGTTCCACAGTGAGGTCCGCACGTCCTGTGCGGCGGCATAGGCGCGGTCGGCCTGCATGGCCGGTGCTGTCGCCGCCGGCACCGCCTGGCCGCGCGCCGCCTGCCAGACCCGCTGCAACAGGTTCATGTGCCGTCTCCGCGGGAGAAGCCCGCATAGGTGATGGCGGGCGGTGACGCGGCGCCGAGATCACGCCGCATCAGGTCGCGCAGCCGGATCATGTCGGCCAGGCTGCGGTATTCGACGGTGCGCCCCTCGAAGGTGACCCTAGTGGTGCCCTGGGCGATCGCCGTCTCGAGTGCGGCCAATTGCTGCGTGGTCCAGGCCATCGGCGTTGCCTACGCCCAGACCCGATAGGGCGTGGCCGGCGGCGGGGTGACCAGTGGCAGCAGCGCCAGCTGTGCGTCCGGCAGCGGCCCCTCGGTGCGCAGATTGGCATGGAAGCCCGGCACCGGCGCCATCTCCGGATAGGGCAGGCCGTCGGCGTCGGTCAGCATGACCCCGGTCGGCTGGTAGATCAGCCCGACCACATCCAGCGCGGCGCCGCCGGTCGGCAGCCTCGCCAGCGCGCCGGTGACATCCGGCTGCTCGGCGACCACGCCGGCCGCGAGCAACGCCGCCCACAGCGCCGCTTCATCGGTGGCACGCAGCAGGTAATCCCTCATGCGGACAGGCTCCTGAGCATCGTGTCGGGGATCCGGCTCGGATAGAGCACGAGGCGCTGGATCCAGCCATTGAGGTTGTTGAAGCCGAGATGGTCGGAGCCGAGATTGGCCTGGACCATGCCGGGCGGCATGGCGCCGGCGCTGTCCCGCGTCACCGTAGTGCCGTTCACCGCCGCCTGGGCATCGTCGCTGGCCAGCGCACCGGCCAGGTTGGTGACCGCCGCAGTCCGGGCCGGCATGCCGCCGGGCGACAGTGTCGGGGTTCCCGCCACCACCGCCTGGGCGAGGACCGTGCCGCTGTTGCAGCCGAAGGAGAGGCCGTTGCTGTAGCCGAGGTCGGAGACCCGCAGCACGAAGGAGTTGGCCGCCCCGAAGGACTGGAACCGGGTCACCACCGTGCAGGCGACCGGATTGTAGAGCGCGGCGAAGTCGGCGCCTGCGATCTTGGCGATGTCGGCCGCGCGGGTGGACGCGGCCAGGGTGCCGGCGGGCGGCAGGATCGGGCTGCTGGCGAAGGGGCCCTGTTCGAGTTGCGGAACCCCGATGCGCAGGGTGAAGTCCACCACCGCCCCGGTCGGGAAGGTGGTGGCGATCGTCGTGCCGACGAAGTTCGTGGTGTCGCCGGTCAGCATCCGGGTGTAGCTGCGCCGCTGCGTGGCCAGCGCCGCCGCGATCGGCGTAAAGCCGACGCCGGAGCCGACCACATAGACGCCGGTTGCGGTGTATTCGATCACGTTCAGCGCTGGGCCGGACGAGGCACCGGCCAATGACCCGCCCACCAGCGTGCAGAACATGCTGGCGGTCCAACTCTGCCCGATGCCGCCGGCGATGACGGTGGCGGGCTCGGGGAAGCAGGTGGCCGAGGCAGTGCCGGTGGCGGTGCCCCACCAGCGGATGTCGCAATAGGGAATACCACTCTCGGTGCCAACGGCGACGACCGCGCTCGACAGTCCAGCCGTGGCATAACGGCCCCAGTTGGTTGGCAGCACCCCGCCCGCGCCGATCGTGCCGACCGTCGCCCCCTCGGCGCGCGGGTTGCGGATCTGGTTGGTCCGCTGCTCCTCGGCCAGCAGGCCGCGCGGCAGCAGCGTGGCCGGATCGGTGTCGAAGCGGGGCGTGTCGATCGCAACGCTGCGCAGCGTGCCGGCGTTGTCGGTATAGCTGGCGGTGCTGGCGCGGGTGAAGGCAATGCGCGCATCCAGCGTGCCGGCGAGGAAGTCCAGCACCAGCGAGGGCTGCGCCATCCGGGTGGTGAGCAACGGGATCATGCGAATTGCCGGATGCCGCAGGTGATGAGGCGGGTGGCGGTCTGCGCCACTGGGGCGGCGGCGGTGCCGGAACGCAGCCGGACCCAGCGCCAGCCATGCACCAGGGCCGGCGGCAGCACCAGGCCGCGGCTGGCGGCGGCCGAGGACAGCACGATCTCGCCGGTCTCATTGTAGAGGTCGAGCCAGGCGGCCGGCGTCCCAGTGTCGTTGGAGCCCTGGAAGGTCAGCACCGCAGTGGTCCAGGCCGCCGGCAGGGCGAGCGAGACCAGCCAGTTGCGATCGAGCGCGATGGCATCGCTCAGCGACTGCGCCGCCGCGATGGTGGCGGTGAGTTCGACCCGGTTGGGGTTCATGGCGTGATCCTCTTGCTGGCCTGCCCGCCTGCCCGGCTGCTCACCGCAACCAGCCGCCGCGCGACCCCAGCCAGGCGCGGGGACGCAGGCTCTCACCGTTGGGGGTGGCAGCGCCCGGCGCGTCAGGCAGACCGGACGCTCGGGTGATCGTGTCTGTGGCGGCCCGGCCTCGGTTGGGTGTGACCGCACTGCCGGCCGGCGCCGAAGGCAGCGCCAACGGCGCGTCGTCGGCCTCGGTCCGCAGGCGCTGCCAGTAGCGGTCGCCGTAGCGATCGGCCCCCAGCAGCCACAACGCCGCCCGTGCCAGCACCGCACAGTCCAGCGCCTCATTCCGTTCCCGCAGCTTGGCCCATTCCTGCCGGGCAAAACCGCGCCGGTCCTTGCTGGTGCGCAGCTGCTCGGCGACCAGCTGCTTGACCCACTCCACCTCGATGCCTTCAGGCAGATGCACCCAGCCCGCCGGGAAGCTGCCGGCATCGGCATCCGCGTCACCCCGGCCCAGCCACAGCCGTCGATACAGATCGGCCTTCCAGGTCGAGACCGACACCGTCCACAGCTTCAACCCACGGCGCAGCTTCTGGCCGTTGACCAGCGCATCCACCAGCGTCGGCCCCTGCACCGGCTGCGCCCGGTTCCAGCCCTCCACACCCTTGGTCGGCGCAATGCGCGGATCCCTGAGATGCCGCAGATGGCCGTAGACCGACGCGGTATCGCGCCCACCAGTGTCGACGCAGATCTTGGCGATGCGCATGGCGCCACTGGCGGGGCCACCCGGCCGTGGCCAATCCTTTGCCAGCAGCCTGGCCAGCGCCTCCCACGGCTCGCGTTCCCGCGGGCTGCCCGGGATCACCACGTGGTCGATCAGCCAGGAAGAAAAGCCTTCGGCCCAACCCCAGATGTCGCACTCGATGCGATCGTCCTGCACGTCCACCCCAGCGGTCAGCACCAGCGCACCCGCTGGCACGGTGCCGAGGGAGAAACCCTCGCGCCGCTCAACCAGCCGCTCCCAATCCGGCGCCTCGCCGCGATCCTGCCAGGTCTCGCCCAGCACGGTGTTGCGGAAGGTCTTGAGGTCCTCCGGCTTGCCCTGTGCGGTCTCCCAATCGCGGGCGATCTGCTCCCAGGACAACCAGCCCACCGGGGAATACAGCGCCGAGATGTGGAAGCCGACCGTGTGCGGGTCCGGCGCCTCCGCCGTGGCCCGCCATTCGCCGGCCGCCAGCATCGCCGTCTTGTGGTGCTCGCCGATCGGCCGGTCACAGGCCTCGCAGCGATAGGCCACCGTCCGCGGCTCGCCCTTCTCCCAGAGCAGGCGCTCGAAGCGCAGCCACTGCATCGCCGCACAGTGCGGGCACGGCAGGAAGAACCGGCGCTGGTCGCTGGCCTGGTACTCGCGCTCGATGCGGCTGCGCCCGGCGATGGTCGGCGTCGAGACCAGGAACGCCTTGCGCCGCCAGCCGAAGGTGCGGGCGCGGGCTTCGGCGAGCGCGATCGGATCACCTTCGCCCTCGACATCGCCGGGATAGGCGTCGACCTCGTCGAGAAACAGGAACCGCGCCGTCATCGAGCGCAGCCCGACCGCGCTGTTGGCCCCGGTCAGCACCAGGATGCCGCCAGGGAACTCCTTGGACAGCATGGTGTTGCCGCTGTCCCTGGCGCGTGCCGGCGACACCCGCGCCCGCAAGGCCGGGGTCTCCTCCAGCAGCGGGTCGATCCTCTGCCGGCTGAACCGCTTGGCCAGTTCCACCGTCGGCTGCACCGCCAGTACTGGCGCCGGCACGTGGTGCATGATGTAGCCGAGCCAGCAATTGCCTCCCTCGCTCGCGCCCACCTGCGCGCCCTTCATGAACACCACGCGCCGCGCCGGATGCACCGCGGACAGCGCGTCCATGATCTCCCGCAGATATGGCGTGCGGGACGTCCGCCACGGCCCCGGTTCGGATGAGGCGCGGGTGCTGAGCACCCGGTGCTGATCGGCCCAGGCGCTCACCGTCAGCTGCGGCGGCGGACGCAGCATGGCGCCGGCGCGGCGGCGCACATGCTCAGCGGTCCGCGGCACCATCTCCGATACTGGGCGGGTCGAAGCGATCGGCCGCCTCCGTGAGCAGATCGGTGACGTGAAGCTGCAGCACGGTCTGGACGAGATGCGGGTCGGCGCCGAGTTCGGCTGCGATCAGCCCGGACACCCGGGCCGGCCAGTTCAGCAGCGCGTCGCGCATGGCGCCGGCGATCTCGTCGATTGCGGCGTTGGCGGACGCGGCGTCGAGCAGCCGGCCCTTCTCCTCGTCGAGCGCCAAGCGCTGGGCTTCGACCTTAAGCGCGAGCTGGGCGACCTTCAGCCGGGCGTAGGGCGTGGCGTCGGCCGACATGCCGGCCCCGCCGCCGATCCCGGCACCGGCACCGGCTCCAACCGACCCAGCGCCGGCCAGCGGGGAGCGGTCGGGATCAGCCGTCTCCACCATCCTCCGCCGGGTCTTGTCCACATCCCACTGGCCATCCGCCTCCCGCGCGATGCGGCCCTTGGCCGCCGCCTTGCGCAACGCCGTCTCGGTCACGCCGATGCGCCGGGCCGCCTCACGGGTGGACGGGGTCATCTCCGGCATGGCGGCGACCTCCCGCCGCATGGTCAGGCGTGGCTGTGCCCAGCGTCATGAAGTGATCCGGCGGCCGTGATCATCGCAATGCCCGATCGTGCAATCCGAGTTGGCTCCGCTCGTCCGCAGCGCGAATGGTCCATCACGCGCAGGGGAGTGACCTCGAGCGCCTGCCCCGACCGGGTTCCGCCCGGTGGGGCTCGGGGTGGTAGCAGGCGCCCGGTGGTCGGGCGCCGCAGCATGGAGCACCCAGATGAGCCTCTCTCCCGCCGCCACGATCGTCCTGACCCGCGCCGCCGAGCGTCCGGACCATCGCCTCGAATTCCACCGCAAGCTGCCGACCGGCGGCCGCCACAAGATGATCGACGCCCTGCTGCGCGACGGCCTGATCGCCGAGACCCTGGGCGACTACCGCCTCGGCGACGGCGCGACGCTGATCGAGGACGCCGCCACCGGCCTGATGCTGACCACCCTGCGCATCACCGATGCCGGGCTGGCCGCCGTTGGCCACGCAGCGCCAGCGGAGACTGCCGCCGCACAGGACACCGACACGGCGCCACACGCGGCCACAGACGCCGCGGTGGCACAGGAAGCCGCCGCGGTCACCGACGCCCTGGAGGCCGCAACGTCGGCGCCCCTGGCCCGCACCACGCTGCGCCAGGCCGCGCAGGCGGTGCTGGCCGCCTGGGACGACGAGGCTAACCGCGAGGTGGACATCATCGCTGCCCTGGAAGGTCCTATGGACATCCTGCGGAGCCTGCTCGCCGAGCGGGCGCCACGGGCTACCGCAGCCGCCTCGCGCACGCCCCGCACCGGCACCAAGCAGGAGACGGTGCTGGCCCTGCTGCGCCGCGACGAGGGCGCCAGCGGGCCGCAGATCGCCGAGGCTACCGGCTGGGCCGCCCATACCGTCCGCGGCTTCCTGGCCGGGTTGAAGAAGAAGGGCTTCACCATCGAGACACTGGATCGGGTCCGGATGGTCGGGCCGAACAAGGAAGGGGCCAAGGGATCATACACCGTCTACCGGATCGCCGGCTGATCGGACCACTGCTTCACGACGAACACGGATAGGCCGAGGTGCAAGCCTCGGCCTATCTCGTTGGACTGTCCGCGTTGGATATCAGTTACGATTCAATCCGATATGCCGGCTATGCAGCTTGATCTTCCAGATGTTCTCCATGGCAATGATCTCATCCACGGTCGCCGACGAGCCAGCTACCTCAAGCACGCTGACCAAATAGTCGCTCGGGTCGCGGACGCGCAGTTCGACATTTCCGCCATGGCTGTTGCTGGCATAGCGCTCCCATCGGCCGAGAAAGCCGCCCTCGCCGTATGCCGACCCGACATAATGTTCGCGCGTCTGTGGACATGCGAGCAGGTAAACACCACGGCTGGAACGCAGCACCTGCTTCCAGGCCGTGGGCATCGTCTCGATCTCGGATAGCGGCCGGATCAACTTGGTAAAACCAGGAAATGCCTCCTCTTGAAAGGTCCTGGCCAGTTCGACGATCACCTTGTCCTGATTGTCTGCCCGCTGAACCCAGGCGCGGCTCGCGCTCGCTGAGTCGCCCCAGTGGATCGACAGCCGCCCGGCACAGTCCGACAACGCAGCAACTCGGACGCATTCGTATTGGTCGTATGGGGTCGTGTTATTAGGGCCGCCGACAGGGCCGCCGGAGAGCGGATCGATCGCATCCTTCGACACCAGCCCAAGCCGGGTAACCTCGTAGAGGCCCACGAATAGCGTTCCACCGGTCGGGGTGACCACGAAACTGGCCCAATAGCGCGCATCGAAGCGCGCACGCTGTCCAGGCGATCCATCCTGCGTGCTTTGATAGCGTTCGAATGCAGCTTGATCGTCGCGCCAGAGGCTGTAGGGAGTCCGTCCCGGCACCTTGCCCGTTTGATGGCGTAGAAGCCGCACATCTGATGGATTGATGCCTTCGTCGGCGAGCAGCATGTTGAAACGTAGGGCCATGCCGGCGAGCGTAGCTCACGGGCGTGGCCTCTACCATCAGCCCAATGGCCCCCCTGCCAAATCCCGAAATCGATTGGGGATGGCATCGTGAGACCGCCCTAAATACGCAATTCGTCCATCGCTGTATCGCCTTGGCTGTGCTCCGGCACAGCGCGAAGCATCCATCACGGCGCGGGAATGGACCCAGCCAGGATGGAGACCACGATGACGCAGCCCCTCCCACACCAGACGCCGAGCGGCCCTGCCAGCCAGGCCGACTGGACCATGCTGCTCGCCACCGCACCGCGCGGCGCCGACAGCGCCGGCCGCCCGACGATCCAGGTCTGCACTGCCGCCGGTGGCCGCGCGATCTGGGCGACCGTCGAGTACGCCACCTGGCGCGCCGCGCAGGAGGAGGGCTGACCATGGCCGCCGAGCGGCGCTGGATCATCCTCGCCACCGATGGCCGCCATGTGACCCTTGGCCGCGCCGCCACCCCCAGCGAGGCGGAGGTGGCGCGCGCCGCCGCCGGCCTCGCGGCGGCCGGGCTGGCGGGCTGGTATGTCATCCTGGACGGCGATTACTGGGCGCGTCGTGCGGCGCCGGTGCTGACGCCGCTGCGCGGGCTCGCCGGTGCGACAGACGACAACTGGCCCGCGGCTGCGGCGGCGTTCGAGGCCGCGCGGGTGGCGGCGATGTCGTCGAAGGTCCGGCCCTCACCCTCCAGCACGGCAGTCTCCCCGGCCGCGTCCTGCCAGCGCCGCACGATGACATCGACGTAGCAGGGGTCGATCTCCAGCAACACCGCGCGCCGCCCGGTCCGCTCCGCGGCGACCATGGTGGTGCCGGAGCCGCCGAACGGGTCCAGCACGGTGTCGCGCTGCTTGCTGCTGTTGCGGATGGCCCGCTCGACCAGCGCCACCGGCTTCATGGTCGGATGCAGGTCGTTGCGCGCCGGCTTGTCGAAGTGCCAGACGTTGCCCTGGTCGCGGGCGCCGCACCAATAGTGCTGGCTGCCCGACTTCCAGCCATAGAGCATCGCCTCGAATTGCTGGTGGTAGTCAGCCCTGCCGAGCGCAAACGTGTTCTTCGCCCAGATGATGGTGCTCGACCATTTGCCACCGGCATCCTGCCAGACGCGATGCAGCGTCGGCCATTCCGACGAGGACATGCAGACGTAACAGGCACCCTTGGTAACCGAGAGCAGGTTGGCCAGCGCCGGCCGCAGGAAGTCCGCGAAGCCGCCGCCGAGCGCGTCATTGGCGATGGTCATCTTGGCCGCAGTGCCGCCCTCGTAGGCGACATTATAGGGCGGATCGAGGAACCCCATGTCCGCAAGGCGGTCGGCGCCCAGCGCACGCTGCACATCCTCCAACTTGGTGGCGTCACCGCACAGCACACGGTGCTCGCCGCAGCGCCAGAGGTCGCCGGTCCGCGAGACCGGCACGGCGGGCGGCGGCGGGGCATCGTCGGCGGCATCGGCGTCACCACCTGCCGCCGCGGCCAGCAACTGGTCGAGTTCCAGCCCGGAGAAGCCGAGCACGTCCAGATCGACCACGCCATCCTCGCGGATCCGGGCAATCTCGGCGGCGAGCAGCGCCTCATCCCAGCCGGAGTTGAGCGCAATCTGGTTGTCCGCCAGCCGCAGCGCGCGCGCCTGCGCCTCGGTCAGGTGTTGCAGCCGGATCGCCGGCACGGTCGCCATGCCGAGGCGCTTGGCCGCCAGCACCCGACCATGGCCGGCCACCAGCACGCCCGCGGCATCCACCAGCACCGGGTTCACGAAGCCGAACTGGGCGATCGAGGCAGCGATCTGCGCCACCTGGGCGTCGGAGTGGGTGCGGGCGTTCTCGGCATACGGCACCAGTGCCGCGACCGGCAGCGTGGCCACCTGCAACTCAGGCTGCATCGGCCGCCTCCATCGCCATCGCCACTGCTGGCACGCCGCGCGCCGCGGCGATGGCGTCGTAATCCCGCCCGTCACCCTCCAGGGTGACCGGGATCTCCGGGAACAGCATCCGCCAGCGTGCGATCGCCAGGTCGACATAGGCCGGCGCCAATTCGATCGCCCGCACCCTGCGTCCGACGCGCTGGCCGGCGATGAGCGTGGTGCCGGAGCCGGCGAACGGCTCGAACACCACATCCTCCTCGTCGGCGTAGGCGCGCATCAGGAACTCCGGCAGCTTCACCGGGAACACGGCGGGGTGCTCGGTCTCGATGCCGCGGGCCTTGTGGCGGGTGATGCGCAGCACGTTGTCGGGGATACGCATCTCCTGCACGCCCTGGCCGGCATGGGTCCATTCACCCACCGTGCCGTCCTTCGCTCGCAGCCCGCCTTTCTCGCTGTTGACGTGCCCGGCCCAGCGGCAGGGGATGATCTTGTTGGCCTGGCGGGCGGTACGGTTGAAGTGGAAGACGAACTCGAAGGACGGCGCCAGCCTGCCATTCCAGTCGCCGGGCAGGCCCGGCCCCTGGTCCCACACATACCAGCCGAAGCGGCGCCAGCCAGCGCTGCGCATCCAGTCCAGCCAGCCCTGCCAGTACGGCTGCCACTCGCCATCGCGGTGGATCAGGCCGAGATTGACCAGCGCCTGGCCGTCCTCCGCCAGCACCGCCGGCAAATGCTGGCAGACGCCGCGCATCAGCGCGTCCCAATCGGTGATGCCGCCGGTGGTGTAGTCGCGCTGGTTGCCGTAGGGCGGGCTGGTGAACAGCAGCGCCGCGCGGTCTTCGCCCATGATGCGGGCGACGGACGCGGCGTCGGTGCTGTCGCCGCACAGCAGGCGGTGATCGCCGAGCCGCCACAGATCGCCGGGGCGCGTGACTGCGGCCCGCGGCGGTTCCGGTTCGGCATCGGCCGGATCAGCCGGCTCGTCGGCGGCAGTAGCACCCGCCGTATCTCCGGCATCGGCGCCATCAGCGCCGGCCTCCGCGTCGTGATCGGTGCTGTCCTGGTCCGCCGGCGCGTCGCCATCGGTGACGGCCTCTTGCGCCGCGGCCAGGATGGCGCCGATCTCGTCGCCTGAGAAGCCGATCGCCAGCAGGTCGATCTCGCCGGCCTGCTGCAACCCGGCCAGCGCGTCGCGCAGCAGCGCCTGGTCCCAGGTCGCATTCTCGGCGATGCGGTTGTCGGCCAGACGCAGCGCCTCCTTCTGCGCGGAGCCGAGGTGCTTCAGCACGATCACCGGCGCCTTGGCGATGCCGAGCGCCAGCGCCGCCTCCAGCCGGCCGTGGCCGGCGATCAGCACGCCGTCCTCGTCGACCAGCAGCGGGTTGGTGAAACCGAAGGCCAGCATGCTGGCCTTGATCTGCTCCAGCTGCTCCGCCGAGTGCACCCGCGCGTTGCCGGCGTGCGGACGCAGGTCGGCCGCCGGGCGCAGCAGGATCTTCGCTGCCATCCAGGGGAGCGGCATGGGCACCATCCGAATTATGGGTGTGGCTGCGAACTGCGAACCAAATTTGCGGGCTGACGCTAGCGACCTATCGCGCGCTGGCCCCCCGCATACGATCCTGCCGGGAAGGAACCATGAGTTTGGCAACGAAGTGGCTCAAGAGCCACTGTGGCTGGTGCGCCACCGTCGTTACAGCTTCTCTACGTATCCACATCATACAATCATCGATTCGCGCGCTGCCAGGGGGTGAATTGTAACAGGAACGCGGGGCGGCTGTTACCGCCTCGCGTCCGTGCGTCAGGCTGCTTGCGAGCGTGGGGTCAACCCGAAATGCATCGCCAGTGTGCCGAGGGCTGCGACCACCATGCCTTGCGCCACCGGACCATGGACGTAGCGTCCGCCCCAGCCTTGCCGTGTTGCCCATGTCCGCAGCGAGAACTCGAGGCCGAGGACGAACCAGGCACAGGAGCCTGCGGGGCTGTCATGCCCGCCGAGTGCGTCCATCGCGGCGGCAATGCGACGCCGTGCGTCGGCCTGACGGACCGAGAGCACGTCGGTGCCGCCGCCAGCGACGCGCTCCAGCTGTGACGTCGCCATGCGGTCCAGCGCCGCCGTGCGGAACAGCTCGCGAAAGATCGTGCCAGCATCGTGCATCTCCCGCGTGATCGTGCCATTGGCGAGCATCAGACTGATGCTGTCCACCGCACGCCGATGCGCCACAACGATCCCGGTGTCCGGGTCTGTGTCGTAGCTCGGTGGATGGAAGTTGCCATGCTGCAGCCGCCAAGCGCTGGGCTTGGCCAGGCCATCACGACGCGATGTGGTGTTCTTGCGAGTGCGCTTACCGGCCATGGTGCTGTCCTCCGTTGCGCGGTCCCCAGCGCCGCGTGGCCTCGTTGGTGATCGCCTGGCGCAACCAGGGATCGGTGATGTCCGCGATGCTGAGTGCAGCCACGCCGTGCTGCAGCCAGGCCTGTCGGCGCATGGCATCGAGTGCCCAGGGGTAGGTCGGGGTGGCTCCCCGGTCCAGGCAGGACCGGGGCGGCCGCGGAGCGCCGTAGAGGCTCATCGCACGTGCCTCCATCGCCGCTTGCTCACAATGTCGTCGACCGTCTGCCGGCAAACTCCGAAGCCCTCAGCGGCGACCGAGCGTGGGACGTTCATCGCCACCATCTTGCGGATGGCCAGCGCGCAGACCTCGTCGATCTTGGCTTGGCCGTTCCGGCTGCCACGGTTGTGCGTGCCGTGCCGCGCCGTATCGGCCATGTTCTCGCGCTGGGTGGCCCAACGTAGATTGGTCCAGTGATTGTTCTCTCGACTGCCGTCATTGTGGGCGACCACGTGTTTGGACGAAGGCGCCTGACCGATGAACGCCAGCGCGACGATCCGGTGGACGGTCGTGCGGAAATCCTGATTTCCTCGCCAAAGCGAGATCTGGAGGTACCCCGTATGTTTATTGCGCCAGGGCTTCAGCGCATGCCCTGGCCTTGCGCCTTTCCTGCCGTGAGCGCGGCGCAAGCTACCGTGCTCGGAAACTTCGTATTCGGGCCAGCCCGGGATCGGGCGCCATTCACAGATCGATGCGTCAGGGCACAATTTGTCCGATAGCACGTCGCTCATGCCACTCCTCCCTGCGTCTCAATCGCCCACAGCAGGATGGCCAGCGCGTCCGCCTCATTGTCATCCGACGGATTGAAGCCACGAAGGCGGATCGCCGCGATAACCGCGGTCTTGTCGGCATTGCCGCGGCCAGTGGCGAAGCGCTTGATGGTGCCGACCGGTACGCCCTGGTAGGCTGTCTCGCGCTGCTCGCACCAGGCCGTCATGGTTGCCAAGAAGCCGCCGTAAACGTGAGAGCTATCCGTACTGGCGTGGCGGCGGACCTCCTCGAACACCACGCGGTCGATCGGTCCGGCCAGCCGGGCGATCTGGCCGAGCCAGTTCTGGAAGCGCAGGTAGCGCATGCCGCCGCCCTCGAAGCGGCTGGTGCGGAAGGTGATGGTGCCCGAAGTGATGCGGTCGTCGCGGCCGCGTAGCGCCCAGCCGGTGGCGGTGCCGAGATCGAGGGCGAGCACGGAGGTGGTGCCGGTGCCGACCGGCGGCAGAGCGATGGGGATGCGCGGCACACTTGCGCCGGCCGTAGGGACGATCAGAGTCGCGGAAGCCATGGTGATCTCCTGAGAGGGGGAACGGCGTGGTCAGGGCGACGACGGCGCGGTTCTTGGCGGAGCTCGCCGTCGTCGTCCGCATGGATTGCTATGGCGCATCAAGGTCGTGGCGGACCCGTCGCGGTTGGAGCGCGACCCGCAGGAGATCGCGGCTCGCCTGCCCCACCTCGTCCGGCCTTGGATTTTCCAGTGGGACAGGAATTGTTGAGCAAATTCCGATTATTAGTTGGAACTGTCTCGCCTGTCCCAGCCGGACCCATGTGCCCAAACCCTATATAGGGAAACATGTATTTCCCTCTCCTGCCTCCCTCTCCGAATCTAGGTTTCATACCTAGTAGGACAGGTGGGACAGTGGGACAGATCACCGCGCCTCCGCGGTTGGCCTCGAATTCAGCGTGTCCCACCAAGAAGCGCCCGGCGCCCGGAGTGGGACGGTGGGACCAACCGCGCATCACAGCAGCACTTCTGCCGGCGCCTCGTAGCGCCATTCACGCGGTCTGCCAGTGGTGCGATAGCGCACCCATTTCTTTGCCTTGAGGAAGGTGCCGACCCGCATCTGGTCGCCCTTTGTCCATTTCGCCGGCTCGATGCCGAGTGCCTGCTCCAAGACCTCACCGACCGACACGTCCTTGAGCGGCCGCGATCGCGGCACGTATTCGTCGCGCCAGTCCTCGTAGGGACCGAAGCCGACATTCACGCGCCGCTTTTCGGAGACCAGCCAGCGCTCGATCAGGCTGTCCCAGGCGTCGGTCTGAACGCGCGCTTCCTGTGCGGCGGCGGCATGGCCGACCAAATCCCGATCTTCCAGCCACCAGGTCGCTCCCGCATTGAACCGGACGACCGCCTCGGCCCAGAGTTGGTCACGATCCCGGCGCAGGCTATCGAGGTCGATCTCGCCACAGCGGACCGGCCAGAAGCGGCGATTGCCGGTCTCATCGCGCAGATAGGTGTCGGGGTTCACGCTGCCGGCGAACACGCATTGCCGCGGCACCGTGACCAGGTAGCGCTCGTATGGCGGCCGGTAGCGGTCGGTGGTGCGGGTGAGGAATGCCTTGATCCTGGACACCTCAGCCCGCCCGATGGCGTCGAGCTCGGCCATCTCGATGATCCACACGCCGCGCATCTGTTGCGCCGCGTCCTTCGATCCAAGCTCGGCCAACTCATCTGTGAACCAGGCGTCCGATGCGAGCACCTTGAGCGCGGTCGACTTCCTGATCCCCTGTGGCCCCTCCAGGATCAGCATGTGATCGGCCTTGACGCCCGGACGCATGATCCGGGCGACTGCCGAGATCATCCACATCGCGCCCATGGCGCGGTGCAGCTTGGTATCCTCGGCGCCGAGATAGGTCACGGTCCAGGCGTCCAGTCGCGGCGTGCCGTCCCACGCCAGGCCGGTCAGGTAGTCCCGCACCGGGTGGATGCGGATGTTGCGGGCGACCGCGACGACACTGCGGCTCACCACCACCGGCGGGACGTTGATCTCGTGGCGTTGCAGCCACTCGGCGCAGCGCACGTCATCGGCATCCCCCCACGGCCGAGGGGGGCTGATCTCGGGGCCGCCCCAGGGCAGCGGTCGGGTGGCGATGATCTCCTGCGCCAATTCGTCGAATGCCAACGCGCCGGCAAACGCCGGATCGAACGACAATGCGGTGATCACGTTGGCTTCGTTGCGTTCGGGCGTGCCGTTGATGTCCATGCGCAGCAGTGCTGACCAGCGGGGCCGCATTGGTGCCCGGGTCACGTCGCCGGTGGCGTTGAGCCGCCGCCGCAGCTCGGTGACCTGCTTCTCCAGGATGGAAACGGCGATGCCGGTGGCGGTCTTGATGGCGGCGAGCACCTGGCGCTCCGGCAGCGGTTCGAGCCGCAGCGTGACCAACTGCCCCAGGAGCGCCGAGAGCGGCGCCATGTCCGGTGGGTTGGTGAGTGTGGCCGCCGCGGCAATCAACTCCTCGGCTGTCCCCGGCAAGGCAGCGGCAGGGCGGGCAGATTCGACGGCCGCGCCATCTGCGGCGGCTTCGACGATGTAGTCCGCCGCCGATGCGCCATGCTGCAGGTCGTCGTTGAAGTCGTCGCCGTGTAAGGGGGATTGGATGGATGACGCGATGCCGACAACATTGAGCCGGTCGGCCAGCGTGGCTGCGGCCTGGATACCGGCATCACCGGCATCGGCGAAGATGGTGACGTGCGTGGTCCCGGCCGGCCATTGCCAGCGCCGCAGGCCATCAGCCGACAGTGCTGCCATGGTTGGCACACCAAAGATGCGCATCGCCGAGAGCGCGGTCTCGATGCCTTCCGCCACACCGATGCGGCCATCTTCGGGGAGTGGGGTCAGCCTGACGCTGCCGCCGGCCACCGGCCCGAGCATCTTCTTGCCCGGCGGAGCCTTCGCCGATCCGTCATCGAGCAGGTAGCTGCGATGAATGCCACCCGTCCGCTCGCCGGCGCCGTCGCGCACGATACTCACCACGCCGCACCAGCCGCGCTTGCTCTCGAAGTCCGCAAGATCCGGGTGGAACAGCAGGTCGGGGCTGTCGGGTAGGTCGAGGCCGCGGCCGCGCAGATAGGTCTCTGCCGCGGTGGCTGCGAGTGGCTGGCAGGCTTCCAGGATGCGTGCGATCTCGCGGCTGTGGTCGGGGCGTGCTTGCTGGGGCGGTGTGTCGGGCGCCGGCATGTCCAGGCGGGCGAGACGGGCGGCCTCGGCGAACAGCCTAGTCTCGGTGAGGCCGGTCGCGCGGTAGACCATGTCGATCGGCCCCGCGCTCTCGCCGGTGGCGTGGTCGAACCCCCACCCAGCAAACCGCCCATCGAGATGGATCACGCAAGAGCCGTCGGCCCGCGGTGCCCGGCCTGACAGATCGGCGCAGCGCAGCGTCTTGCCGTCCGATGATTTCCGCGCCGCCGGGAACAGAGCCGGCAGCCAGTCGCGCGCCGTGTCAGCCAGCCGGCGCCGGATCTCATCGAGGTCCCAGCGCTGAAGCTGGTCGGTCGCGTGGTTGAGGTCGATGCCGAACGGCATGTTGTCGGTCACCATGCACGGCGCTGCTCCGGACGGGGCTGTGTCGATGGGGGTTGCTGCGTTCATGCCAGGATCACCAGCCCTTGTTCGGCCCGGGTGATGACCGTGTAGAGCCACCGTCGCCGGTCCTGTTCGGTGCGCCCGAGGCCGTCATCCCAGACGACGACGTTCTCCCACTGGCTGCCCTGGCTCTTGTGACCGGTAATCGCCCAGCCGAAGGTCGCCTCGGTCAGCATGCGCTTCGTCTTCCAGTCGCGATCATGCCGGTGCCGGTCGAAGGCGACGTGGTCCTCGAAATGCCCCTTGTAGATGCGAAGCCGACCGCGGCTGCCATCCTGCTGTGGCGGGCCGATGCGATTGCCGTCCTCGTCCGTCACGGCCGCCGAGAAATATTGGCTGCCCTCGTCGACGATGTCGTCGAGGGTGATGAACATGCCGTTGATCAGGCCAAGGTCGTTCTGGTTCTTCAGACAGATGATCTTCTCGCCAGCCCCGGTTGGCAGGTAACTGCCACCGAACCCGGCGGCACGGCGCATGGCGTTGTTCAGCTGCAGCCGGGTGGCGTTGAGGCCGCAGATCACCTGCCCGCCGCGCAGCGCCTGCTCCGGCGTCACGTCCATCTTGCGCATCTTCGCTACATGCCGGTCATACTGGCCGAATGCGATCGGCTGGCCCTGCCGCGCCATGGTGGCCAGCCGGATGATCGCGCTCTCGGCCGCCTGGCGATGGATCTCGGTCAGCATGATATCGGGCGCATCCTTGGTGAAGGCGCCGGCCTCTTCGATCGGCGGCAACTGGCCGGGGTCGCCGAGCACGAGAATGGGCTTCCCGAAACTCATCAGGTCGCGGGCCATCTCCTCGCCGACCATGGAGACCTCATCGAGCACGATCAGCCTGGCGTGCGCCGCGTCGCTCTTCGGGTTCACGGCAAAGCGCGGACGCTTCATCTGCGAGACCGCCTGGCGCATGGCCTCGATGGTTGCCATGGCGGTGGTGCGTTCGAAGCCGGAGAGCCGGTGGGCGTCGGCGATGGCCTGATCGATCTTCTGCTCGGCGGCCTCCACCTCCTCCTCGGTGGCCTCGATGACGCTGTAGATCAGACTGTGGATGGTGCGCGCTGGGGTGCCCTTGCGCCGCAGCACCAGAGAGGCCTTGCCGGTGAAGGTGGCGGTTACGACGCCCGGGACGCAGCCACCGGTGTCATCGCCGCTGCGATGATCCTCGAGGCCCATCTCCTCGAGGGTGAACTTCAGCACTGTCGACTTTCCGGTACCCGCGTACCCAAACAGCCGGAAGACCTGCTGTGTCTCGGTGTCGTGCTGGAACCACTCCTTGATCGCGGCGATCGCCTTGAACTGGGTATCGGACGGTGTGATGTCGGTCATGCGGCACCCCCGAGATCGATGCAGTAATCCTTGACGACGCCGCCGCGCGTCCGATCGCCGACCTCGCATTGGCGGACAAAGGTGCTCCGCCCATCGGCCCCGCGATCGCGCAGGTCAAAGCCGGCGGCGCGCAGCCAGCCGATCGACATCTCCTCGAACTGATGCCCGGCGGCGAAGATGCGCAGGATACGACCGTCAAAGTCCCGGCCTGGGTCTTTCGGCGTATGCGCTACCTCGAAAACCAGCTTGCGCGCGCACTCCTCGCCGACCCGGCTGCCGCCGAGATAATCGCGCGGACGCTGCCGGCGGTTGCGATCGACCAGGGCTGCATCGACATGGGCGTTGATCCTGGCCGTGACGTCGCTGCCGACCGCCGGTGTTGCGCCGCGGCCGTAGACGAAGCCGGATTGGTGGTTCAGATCGAGGAACACGAATTGCCTCTCAAAATGGCGGAGGGTCGTCGAAGGGATCCTGCGCGGCGGCCTGGCGGCGCATCGAGTCCTGGAAGCCGTCAACACAGGCCTCGATGATCCGGTCGATCTCCGCCGGCGTGCGGTCATGGAATGGCGCCAGCAGCCCCATCTCGGTCAGCACCTCGGCGAAGAACCGCCGAGCGTCCTTGATCGCCTGGCTCTCCATGCGGGATTTGTCGATCACGCCGCTCCTCCGATCGACGCGATCCGCGCCGGCGTCCATGCAGGCCATCGAGCAGAAGCCGGCGCTGTGATGAGCCGACCACGGGCCGTCCAGCATGACGCCGAACCCGGGCGCCTCGCGGCCGCACAGGGCACAGAGCCAGCGGATCGCGTTGGCGGGACAGGGCGGGCGGGTGGCGGCCACGTGCTGGCGTCCGTCCGCCCGGCCGCGCCGACCCTTCCAGCGTTTGGATGGCATCGGTGCCGCATCGGCTCAGCCGTTCAACCAAGACGGACCACCCATCGGGGCCGCGGCTGACGCCGGCTGGGCAGGCTGGGCAGGCTGGGGATGCATCGATAGCGCGCCGGCCGAAGCTGCCGCTGGTGCCGGCTGCCCCCAGGCGGGCGCCGGTGCCGCCGGACTCATCGGGCGGCTGTTACCACCCCAGGCCGGCGTGGTGTTCGCGGCGGGGAATGCCGGCTGCGCGGCACGGGCGGTGGCCCGGCTCGGCTGCGCCGGCACCGCCTCCCCGGCCATGATCCGCTGCCACTCCGGCTCGTTCGGCAGCACCACCCGCTCCAGCCGGTTGCTGTCGCCGTAGCGCGGGTCGCTCGCCGGCTCGACCTTGATCTTGGCCGCGAAGGTGATGCCGTTGAAGTCGGCGAGCCCGCGCAGCACCCGCTTGCCGCGTGCCGCCTCGCTCATGTCCTGCGGATCGAGTCCCAGGGCACTGTCGATCATCGCCCGCAGCGTGCCTTTGGTGATCTTCCAGCCGATCGAGACGCCGTTCTCATCCACCTTGCCGCCGGCGACGGTGAACATCTGCCAGAACTTGCGCCGCACATGCGGGCCGCCCGACACGGTAAACTCGCAGTCCAGCATCCGCACGTCGCTGCCGGGCGTCTTGGCGGCCTTGAGCAGGCCGCGATCGGCATCGCCCTCGCCGTCGACGCCGCCCGGGCGCAGCGTCATGGTCACCTTGGCGAAGCTGCCATCCGGAATCAGGTCGGAGCCGCGTGGCAATTCGGCGTCGTTCATATCGTAGGTCATGTTCATCATCCCTGGTGGCTGCTTGTGGGGGTGGTGTTGATCTTGCGGAGCAGGGCGCCGAGGTCCGGTGGCTCGGTCTCATCGAGACGACCCGAGCGGTCCTTGGCCGGCAGGCCGAAGGGATTGGCGGCGCGGCACGCCAGGCGCCGCTCGGCGCCGTGGTCGGGGTCATGCCGCCAGATCTCGCCGTCGGGGCTGAACAGCGCCATCGACACCACCTGGTCGACGATGCCCGGCAACTCCCGGCCGGCCTTGCCGCCTTCCATCTGCGGCTCCCAGGTGACGCGGCCGAACTCGTCGGTGACCCGCTCCAGGATGCCGACCATGATCGTCGTCTTGCCGGGGGCGTGCTGCAGGTGCTTCAGCAGCCCGATCACCTCGCGGGCCATCAGCCCGTAGGCGCCGCGGATGTCCGGCTTGCCGGTCTTGTCGCTGAAAGCCTCCGGCCGGGTCTTGGCCCAGGCCATGGCCTGCCGGGTGAGATCGGTGATGCTGTCCAGGAAGACGATCGACTTGCCGGCGACCATCCGGGCGAGGTCCGGGTAGCTCTGGCAGAGATGCTGGTAGTGCCCCTCGGAGAAGAACCCAGCCGGATCGGCGGCGGGGTTCACCCCGCCAACGAGGCAGGCCAGGTCGATCGCGTCGGCGAAGGTGCGGACCGGGATGCTGTCGCCCGGCCAGTCCTGCACCGACTTGAGCCCCGCCTCGAGGTCGATGCAGACCGTCTCGGCGGGCGGCAATGTCTTGAGCAGCAAGGTCTTGCCGACCCCACTGGCGCCGAACAGGGCGACGGTGGTCTTGTTGGCGGCGTGGGACAGCCGCTCGTCGGCGGTGACGATGCACAGGGCCATCACACGCCCTCCGCGGCCGGGTTCAGCGACAGCTTGAAGCTTGGCTTGCCGGGCCGGACGGTGCGGGCGGCGGCGAACACCTGGCGGATGTGGTCGGGCCAGGCGGTGTAGGACCGCTCCGCGACCTTGTAGGTCACCTCGACATACTCTGCCGGGTCATCGCCGCCGGCGCGGATGCGCGCGACCACCGCGGCCAGGTGCTGCTGCTCCCATTCCACCCGCTTGGGCAGGTCGGCGACGACGGTCACCAGGCCGTCGGAGAAGCGCACGGTGCCGGTGTCCTTACGCTGCTCGGCCCGCAAGGCGATGGCGCGCTGGCCATAGCGGACGGCGATGATGCCATCGAGCCAGTCCTTGGTCCGCTTGGCCGCCTCCAGGGCGGTGGTGGCATCGTCCTGCAGCAAGACGAGGTGCTCGGCGGGCATCGCCAGCAGGTCGGCAACCGGCAGGTGTTGGACGGCGTCCAGCCGGGGACGATTGGAGGGGGCGGTGCTCATCACGCCGCCTCCGCCAGCATGGGACGCACCGGCTTGACGAGCATCGCGCGCAGGGCCCGCCGCGGTTGCGGGCGGACGATCGCGAGATAGACGAAGCGCTCCTCGGCGATGCGGCGCTGCACGAGATGCACCCGCCCGGCCTCGGCGAGCTTCAGGGCCCGGTTGGCGATCGCGCCCAGCGCGACGCGTTGGTCCTCCGGCAGTTTGGAGAGCGGCCAGTAGCGATCACGGGCCAGCATGCCGACGTGATAGGTGATGGCTTCGTTCGGAACGGCATCGGCGAGGCGGTCGCAGAATTCAGTCTCGCTCAGGACGGGGGGCACCCCCGAACCGGAACTCGACATCTGAGGCGAGATCAGCGGTTTGATCGTCAGGCGCTCAACGCGCATTGGTCGGCTCTCCCTGGCACACATGGTTCGGCATTTGCTATCTACGGATCGGCACACGGTTTTTTCTCAGGGGGTCGCGCGCATCCGGCGATCCGGCATGCGACCCGGCGGGCGCATCCCGCTGGCCCGCAGCCAGAGCCGGAGATCGGCGAGGGAGCGGTAGAAGCTGGCGCAGGGCTGGCAGCTGGCGCGCTGCGCATCTGCCACGTCACCGGCGGCGCTCAGCAGCCGCAGGATGCTCCGTGGCGCCTGCGGCAACTCCTCGGCGACCCGTTGCAGGTCGAGCGACAGGGTAGGGTCGTCGGCTCCCTGGCAGGTGATCGAGCAGCCGACCGGAAAGTCATCCACCTCGAGCGGCACGAAGACCGGCGCGTCGGACTGACGTTCTGCCTGCGCCCGATCAGCGACCACGTGACGTGCAATCAGCGCCGCGAAGGTCGACCAGGCACTGCGGTCCGGGTCATAACGCCGGCTGCGCTGAATCAGCACCACCAGGATATCCTGACGCAGATCCTCCCGATCGGCGCGGGAGAGCCCGAGCCGGCGCGCACCCTTGCCGGCGACATGCGCCGCGGTGCGGAGCGCGATGCGCAGCACCTCCTGGTCCCAGATCGGCGCCGGGATGTCCGCGCAATCCTGTTGTGCCACCATGGTTGTGTCCTGCTCCTGCGTCTGCTGCGTGATGAGCGGACGTGAGCACGGCGACGCAGCCGGAATTCAGGCGCAAACGGCGCGGACCGGCGCAAATGCCTCCGGCGCCATTAATTCCGGCAGGTGATATCAATGGCTTAGTCCGCCAGACCGTGCCGTACAGCGCCGTCGCCAGGAAAAATGCGGCTGGGATTTATTCCCTACTGGACTCTCGCCCAGAGCGAACATAAGAAGAACATGCGCATCAACGGATCACGCAACCGAAACGGAGGCAACGGCATGGCGATCGACCTGAACTACCCTCATGTGGCGGCCACCGGCGCGCCGCGTCTGCTGCGGGACGAGGCGGTCTGGGCGGTGGCGCTACGGTTGCGGCGCGCCATCCTGGGTGATCAGGCTGACGCCGCCCTCGCCGCCGGCGCAATCGTCGCCGTGACGTCGGAGCTTGTCATCAACGGCCGGGAGGTTGCCACCGCGTGGGACTTCGCCAATGCGGTGCACGACACGCTCGGCCGGCCGGTGCTGGGGGCCTGTGAGACCGACCCGGATGCACCCGGTGTGGCTTACGTCTCGGTCAACCACGAGATGGTGGCGCATCGGCCGGACATCGCCCTGAGTACCATCGCCCATGAGCTGGGTCATATCGTGTTCGATGTGCCGCCGGCGCTGGGGCGGGCGGACCGCCGCTATCGGTCGGTGACCGCGGCGCCCGATTCCCTGGTGCGGTCGACCAATGCGTCGGAGCGGCGGGCGAACGAGTTCATGGGCGCGTTGCTGGTGCCACCGGTGCCGCTGCATACGCGACTGCTGGCGCTGGCGCGCTCCGAGCGGATGCGCCTGGCGCGGGCGCCGCATCTGGGGCGTCCGGCCAGCCCGGTGCTGGCGCGGGACAATGCGCCGGAGGCCATGGCGGGGATCGTCGCCGCAGTTGCCGGCGACTTCGGGGTGTCCGACCGGTTCATTGCCGTGCGCATGCAGCGCTATGGCCTGGTCGCGGGAGGTCGGTGATGAGCTTCGGGCGGGTCATCCGGGAGCGCCGCAACGTGCTGAACATCGGGCTCAACGAGTTTGCCGAGCGCCTCGGAATATCCCCGGCCTACTGGTCGCGGATCGAGCGTGACCAGGAGAAGCCGCCGCGTGACGAATTGATCGAGCGTGCCGCGGCGATTCTGGGCGTGCGGATGGATGACCTGTTCATCGAGGCGCAGCGGCTGCCGCCCGATATGCGCGCCAACATGGCGACGGTGGTCACCGCGTATCGGCGGCTGCGGTCGAATTATCGGAGGTGACGCCGATGACGCATGTGGCGCCCCGCAAACCATTCTACCGTGTGACCGAGCTGTGCGCGCGCTGGTCGATGACCGAGACGGACATCGCAGCCTTCGTGCTGGCGGATGAGCTCACGCTCTCGATCGCCGTGTCGCAGTTGCCGGTCGAGGCCGGCTACTATGAGGAAGTCGACGACGGCCAATGGTGCTCGATGCCGACTGGCCGCAGGCGGTTCTCCGGCACGCTCGACCTGATTCGCGACGATGCCTGGGCCGTGCTCACCTTGGGAAGTGCGGGCGTGAGCAGCTTCCAGGCGCAGCCCGGCGAATATCTGGAGTATGCGTTGGACGACGATGGCGCGCCGCTCCACATCGAGGCACAAGGCCTCGTCGTCCGGCGCGCAGAACTCGAGCGGTTCGAGGCCTGCCAGGCTTCGGCGGCGGCATCTACATCAGCGGAATCATCGCTTGCTGCCGAGCCGGAGAGCGAGCGGCGTCGCGGCGCGCCGACAAAATACGACGTGGATGGGTTCTGGCGCCATGTCTGCCGCATCCTTTTCCACGAGGGGGCGCCGCCGAAGCAGGCGCAGCTGATCCGGCAGATGCGGGATTGGTTCGAGGCAAGGCTCGGCATCGGCAACGGCCCCGACGAAAGCTGGATCCGCAAGAAGATCGCGCCACTCTGGCTGGACATCCAACCGGATAGCGAATGGTCGAGGCTGCCGCCGTCCGCACCAACACCGTCGGCGGTTCCCGCAAGAAAGTCCGCCACCCCGGTCGGAAGATGAGCGGGGCAACGAGGCAGATGGCTGCCGAGTGCCGCCCGCCGCGGCACCAGGAATTCACGTCACCCACCACGGAAACGGAGCACTCAGCATGGCCATCGCCGAACGCGTTATCTTCCAGCCCTACGTCGAGGCCAAGCGTGGCGGCGGCGTGAAGCCAGGCCTGCCGGTTGCCTGCCGCAGCCCGGAGGACGGGCAGCGCCGCGCCGAGAAGGCGATGGCCGGCGGCATGATCGTCGGCGGCCACGTCGTGCGCATTATGGCGGACGAGGATGCTGGGGATTACGGCGAGCCCGAGTTCCTGCACGTCTACGGCAGGGTACCCGAGGCGGCGTGAAGCTGCCGGCTGCCGGCGGCTAGGTCGGGCGGCGGCCCTGGCTCCGTGAGAGAGATGCGCGCGACGATCGGTAGATAACGAGCAGGACAATCCGCGATGGATCATCATGCCACGACCCGACCAGTCGACCGCGTATCTCCGGCCCCACCTCCATGAGGTCTGCGCCATCCTCGCTCGCGGCCTGATCCGGCTGCGTGAGCGCGAACAGCTGGCCGGACAACCATCTGACGAGCTTGGAGAAAGTCACCTCGACTTCACCGCCCACCAGCGCCGTCATGCGAAACCGAAACCACGGAGACCCGCATGACCGAGACCTTCCCCAGCATCCCGAAGGACACCGTCCTCCCCCGCCTGGCGGCTTTGAAGGCGGCGCCGATTGCCGATCTCAAGCAGCAATGGCGCACCCTGTTCGGCAAGGAGCCGCCGCCGTTCAGCCGGACCTATATCCAGAGCCGGCTGGCCTACCGGATCCAGGAACTGGCCTATGGCGGGCTGAAGCCGGAGACCGTCGCCCGGCTGGAGGCCCTGGGCCAGCAGCTGGACGGCGGCAACATCACCCTGCGCCGCATCCGCCGCGACGCCAAGCCGATCGCTGGCACCCGCCTGGTCCGGGAATACCAGGGGATCGAGCACACCGTGACCGTGCTGGCGGACGGCTATGAATGGCAGGGCCGGCCATACCAGTCGCTCTCCGCCGTCGCGCGTGCCATCACCGGCACGCGGTGGAACGGGCTGGTGTTCTTCGGGCTGAAAAACCAGCGGGGGACGGTATGAGCAAGAAACCCACCGCAGCCGGCGCCATGCCGGCCACGGTACGCAAGACCCGCTGCGCCATCTACACCCGGAAATCCGTCGATGAGGGAACCGCCCAGGAATACAATTCTCTGGATGCTCAGCGCGATGCCTGCGACGCCTACATCGAAAGCCAGCGACTGGAAGGATGGCTCGCACTCCGCGACCGCTACGACGACCACGGCTTCTCCGGCGGCACTCTCGAGCGGCCGGCGCTGCGGCGGCTGCTGGCCGACATCGAGGCCGGCCGCGTGGACGTGGTGGTTGTCTACAAGATCGACCGGCTGTCCCGCGCCCTGATGGACTTCGCCAAGCTGGTCGAGGTGTTCGACCGGCACGGCGTCACCTTCGTCTCGGTCACCCAGAGCTTCAACACGACCACGTTGATGGGCCGGCTGACGCTGAACATCCTGCTCAGCTTCGCGCAGTTCGAGCGCGAGGTGATCGGCGAGCGCATCCGCGACAAATTCGCGGCCTCCCGCGCCCGCGGCATGTGGATGGGCGGCAAGGTGCCGCTCGGCTACCACGTGCGGGAGCGCAAGCTGGTGGTCAACGAGGCCGAGGCGGCTACGGTCCGGATGATCTTCGAGCGGTTCGTGGAGATCGGCTCCGCCACCCGGCTGGCCGAGGCGCTGCGGGACGAGGGCGTGACCAGCAAGACAGGTGCTGCGATCGACAAGGGCTACCTATATAGAGTGCTGAGCAACCGGACCTATCTGGGCGAGGCGCCGCACAAGGGCACGGTCCATCGCGGCGAGCACCAGGCGATCGTGCCGCGGGACCTGTGGGACCGGGTGCATGCCGTGCTGCAGGAGAGCCCGCGGGTGCGGGCCAACCAGAACCGGGCGCAATCCCCGGCGCTGCTGCGGGGGCTGATCTTCGGCATCGATGGCCGCGCCCTGTCGCCGACGCACACCGTGCGGCGGGGGCGGCAGTACCGCTACTACGTGAGCCAGAGCGTGTTGAAGGGCGGGGTGCCGGCGGATCCCAGCATTGTGCGCCGGATCGCCGCGGCCGAGATCGAGGCGGTGGTGATGGCGCAGGTGCGGGCGCTGATCCGGCAGCCGGAGGTCATCGTCGGCACCTGGCAAGCGGCGCGGGCCGAGGCGCCGGACCTGACGGAGGATGAGGTCCGCGAGGCGCTGGAGCAGTTCGAGCCGATGTGGGACGAATTGTTCCCTGGTGAGCAGGCGCGGATCGTGCAGGCGTTGGTCGAGCGGGTGACGGTGGGGCCGACCGGCGCCGATATCCGGCTGCGGGTGGAGGGACTGGCCGGGCTGGTGCGTGATCTGCGGCCGACGGCGGGATGGAGGGATGCGGCATGAGCGGCGCGACCAGCATCACCGTCCGGGTGCCGATGACCATCCGCAAGCGGGGCGGGCGGAAGGTGATCGTGTCGCCAGATGGGTCGGTGTTGCCCACCGCGCCGCGACACGTGGCCACCAACGCCGATCCGTCGTTGCTGAAGGCGCTGGGGCGGGCGTTCCGGTGGAAGCGGCTGCTGGACGGCGGGACCTACGCGTCGGTCTCCGATATCGCGCGGGCGGAAAAGCTGGATCGGACCTACGTGGGCGACGTGCTGAGGCTGACGCTGCTGGCGCCATCGATGGTGGAGGCAATCGTGGAAGGGCGGCAACCGGAGGGAGTGACGCTGCCACGGCTAATGGAGAGATTGGACGCGAAGTGGTGCGGATAGGTCCTTTGTTCCGGACCAATGTTGATACATCATGGTGTGGACGCACATGTCATTTCAAGGCAATGAACACTCCGACATGCAATCCGCGCGCAGTCACCGCAGAGGGAGCAAACACGACGGGGGAGTCACATTGCGAATGACGTTCGGAACGCTTACCGAGATTTCCACGTTCGAACATAGTAAAGGCGGTCGTCCCAGGCCCCGTTGGAACGACGCCTCCTTCGAGCCATATCCGGTCGATACAAGCGTGGCGCTCGCAATATTGCGAGAGCGTTTCGACCGCGATCAACGGCCTGCGGCGATCTCCTTTCGCGAGCTCGTACCTTGGCTGAAGGTCGGCGAGCGCGCGTCGCATTATTTGCACCCTTACCCGGCAAAGCTACTGCCGCATATAGCGCATTTCTTTCTCGCTAATCACGTTCTAGCCCGGGCCGATGAGAGCGTCCTGGACCCGTTCGGCGGATCAGGCACCGTTGCACTTGAAACAATTCTTTCGGGCAGAACCGCGCTCTACGCTGATGCTAACCCGTTGGGCCGCATCATAACGGCGGTTAAAACTAGGTCGATAGATCTCACGTCACTCGCCGTCGCCTGTGCAGAGGTCCGAGAACGCTTTCGTCGGTCACGAGTGCGAAAGCTTCCCGACGTCGTCAATCTGGCGAAGTGGTTCGATCCTCACGTCTCATCTGAACTCGTCCGTCTTCGAGCGGCGATTTGCGCGGTAGAAGACGAGACACTACGCGATTTCCTGCGTGTGACCTTCTCCGCCGTGATCCGCAAGGTGAGCAACTCCGATCCGCGATTTTCTGTGCCAGTGCGTTATGCCAATGGTGAGGCGCGAAGCTGTATATCCGCCTACGACCTTTTTCATGTTCAACTCGAAGCGAACATCGCCAGGATTGCCGCACTTGGGCAGGTTGACACCTTGGGGACCGCCACTTCAGCTGGGATCGATGCGCGTCACTTGAAGACGGCACTCGGCGAGCAGCTTCCGGACAATTCAGTCGGCATGATCATCACTTCTCCGCCCTATGCCAGCGCGCAAAAATATGTACGCGCCGCGAGCCTGAGCCTTGGCTGGCTTGACCTTGCTCCTTCTAGCGGCCTTCGCCGGCTCGAAGATCAAACCATCGGCCGAGAGCACCACGCAAAAGCGAGCTGGGAAGATATTGGTTCGACCGGAATCGACGACGCCGACGCGCTCATAGCGACAATCGCCAGGCAGAACCAATCGCGCGCAAAGATTGTCAACACCTATCTCATCGAGATGCGCGCGGCGTTGACCGAAGCAGTACGTGTTTTGCGCCCGGGAGGCTGCTTCGTGCTAGTGATCGGCGACAACACTGTTTGTCGTCGTCGCTTCCCGTCGTCAGATTATCTGCGAATCATGTTGGAGGAGATGGGAATGACGACCATCCTTTCACTGGTCGACTCGATCCCTTCTCGCGGCCTCATGACGCGCAGAAATCAGACCGCGGGGATCATAACCACGGAATCAGTGATCCTGCTGCGCAAGGAGGCCTGACGCGAGATGACGGGCTTCGACGATCTTCTGGTTACAGAGGAGGCAACCCCCGAGCAAACATGGGAGTTGCTGCGGGTGCGCATCACCGTGCTGAGCGAGCGAGTGTGGGAAAATCGAAACCAGTGGCCGCAGGTCGAGGCATGGCTGGCAAACTTTGACGGCCGCGCGGGCTTTGACCCCGAGGTGGAGCAGTTGCATGCGCTGTTTTTGTTGTCTCAATTTTTGTTCATCGGCAGTGCGGAGACTCGCGTTTTGCTGCAGGCGGTCTACCGCGACCTGTTTCTGATCCCCCTGATCCAGGAAATCAGGGACTCTCTGGGCGGCAGCCGAGATCGGCAGATCGTAGAGAGAGCGGTGAATCAAGCATTGGCGAAAACACGCTTCCTCGGTGTCGGAAACCCTTCAGAAAGTGGCGTCCATCTGCTCTATTATTTCCGGCAGGAAAACCGTCTTGCCAAGTCACTGTTCCTGGACTCCGCCGCCGTATTCACATCGACGTTGGACAAGGATGGCAAAATCGTTCGCTCGCTCGCCCATCCCAAAATTGAGCGATATATCTTCATCGATGACGTATGCGGATCAGGCAACACCGCGGCCAAGTACTCTGACGGGATCGTAGCCGAGTTGCTTGCGCTCAAGCCGGATGCGAAGCTTCACTATCTTGCCATGTTTGCGACACGTAAAGGTATCGAGAAGGTTCGTTCAACGAAATTTGGCACCGACAGTGCGGCCGTGTTCGAACTCGACGACAGCTACTGCAGCCTTTCAGCCGGGGCGCGTATTCTGCTCGACGCGCCGCCGCACATCGATGCAGCAACACTCGAGAAAGTCGCGATTAGCTACGGGAAATTGCTCTGGCGGGCCTGTCCCGGCGGATGGGGTAATAGCCAGCTGCTGCTTGGTTTCCACCACAATACGCCCAATAACACGTTGCCGATTATATGGGCCGAAGGGGATACCAGTTGTCCCTGGACGCCAGCGTTCAAGCGCTACGCCAAGTTGTAGGATCCTATGGCCCGGTCATCACAAGAGAACCCGTTCGACCTCAACAAGGCATCCGACTTCACGGATCAGGAGATTGCGGAGCAATGGGTCGATTTGGCCAATGCTGCCGGCGGTCTCGTTGAAATCCTCAATCCTAAATCGCGCATGCCGATGCTCCTGCTTGGCGGCAAAGGCAGCGGGAAGACGCACCTCATGCGCTACTGCTCGGCGCCCGTGCAAGCCGCGCGCCATGACGGTGATGTTGCACAGGCCGCCATCAGGGATGGATATCTCGGAATTTATATTACCCTCGATGCACTCAACACTGATAAATTTGCGCGTCAAGAGCCAGTGGAGGACCATTGGAGCCTGGTGTTCGCGCACTATTTCGAGCTCTGGCTTGCGACAGCAAATTTGGCCACCATCCGTGATTGTGCGCAATCGCGATCACTGACCTTCAACGAGTCAGAATTCGTCGCTGCAGTCGTCGAGTTATTCGATAGGGAGCCGGCAGTCGTGCCGTCCAATCTGAGCGAACTGCTTGATCACTTTACACGCACCAGGAAAAATATCGACAGCATCGTCAACAACAGCCGTCTGCGGGGCGAGCGCCCGCTTTTTGATATTACCTTCTCCACCGGGAGACTGGCATTCGGGATACCGGAGCTCGTGTCTCGTTATGCGCCTGCTTTGCGTGACGTTCTGTTCGTCTATCTGATCGATGAAGTCGAGAATCTCACCGAAGATCAGCAGCGATTCCTAAATTCTCTGATCCGGTATCGGCGCGGCTGTGCAACATTCCGCGTCGGCGGTCGACTATATGGAATGAAGACCTTCGAGACGACCGGCTCGGGCGAGCCGATCCGTCGCGGCGCGGAGTATGAGCGAGTTGTTTTGGATGAGATCCTTCGCGAGCAACCCGAGCAATATGACGAGCTCGTCCGCAGACTGGTGGCGAAGCGCCTCGAGCGGGTGGGTTATGCTACGGCTGCCCAACGTCCGATCGATCCCTATTTCGAAGAGCTAGATGCGCGCGAGTATTGGCGATCTGTGGATCGCCATTTGCCTAAGTCTAAAGAGAACCAGCCTACACCCTATCACCGGAAGCTTGCGGTCGACCTCGAATCCAAACTTGGTTTGGACGTCCAGTCGATTGCTACAATCGTCGAAGCGCTCCAGGTGCCGAACCACCGCTTTCTGGAAAAGGCCGCCGCTTTCCAATTTCGTAAATCTTGGCCCGCCAACCTCGACGACGCCCTGCCGCTTGCGGTCCAGTGTGGCGACCAGGCGCGTGCTCTAGCCCAGGGTGACCGCGATGCCAGCGGCGGCCTAGTAAGCCTGATCTCTCATTTCTCGACAGACATCCTCGCACAACTCTTTCACGATTATGCGCGCCGCGTGCCTTATGCGGGGTTCAAGACGATGGTCGAACTCTCCCAAGGCATCACGCGTAATCTGCTCATGAACTTGAAACATATCTTCAGACGGAGCCGCTTTGCGGGAGAAGAGCCGTTCACTAGTGGCGTGATATCGATCAAATCTCAGGCGGACGGAGTGCGCGATGGCGCCTCCTGGTTCTGGGAGGACGCTCAACCGCCTAGCGGCGGCCTCCAAGTCCGGGATGCCGTCGAGAGCATCGCGGTTCTCTTCAGGACCATCCGCTTCAGCCATTCTCCTTCCGAATGCGCGCTGTGCGCTTTCAGTGTCCCTCTCGAATTGCTCAGCGATGATAGCAGGCGGACACTGAACGTCGCGGAAAACTGGTCCTATCTTGTCAAGCTGCAAGAAGGCCGACGTAACAAGAACAATAAACGGATCGACGCTCTATATCAGCTTGGGCCAATGCTGGCTCCTCGATGGGAAATCTCCGAACATCGCCGTGGGACTATAGAACTTCAACATGAGCTTGCCAATGCGATACTCGACCCGGCCCACCGCGCGGAACTCCCGTATCTGATGAAGAAGCGGCTGGCCCGACTTGTCGTTCCTCCAGGCACGGGCGTGCCAGCGGATCCACGGCTTATCTGACGTGCATTACGATATCGAGGCGCTGCTCGACGCCAAAATCGAGCTGGGGAAGGTTGCGGCGCGCGGTCACAGTTGGGATTTGTTCATTTCGGCATATAACAACAGCCAACGCGTTCAGACAGTCTTCTCACGGGTCCCGGCTGCGCGTCGTAGCTGGTGGGTTATACCTGAATACGGGTATGGTCTCACTGATCTCGCGCTCCTTGAAAACCCAGTCGTAATTGCGCGCGGCTCAGAAGCTCAGGTAGTGAAAGCCGGCCTCGCCGGGAGTCGGTTTGATCCTACCAGAGATCAACGACTTTGTATTGACATCACTGGTCTGATGCGGCCGCACATTCTCTTCCTGATGGCTCATCTTCAGGACATCGGCGTCACGCAATTCGACCTCCTTTATACAGAACCCGCGCAATATTCGCGTCGAGTCGAGACGCGCTTTTCGATAGGAGAAGATGTTCGCGTGGTATCAGTAGAAGGTTTCGTTGGCACGCACGATCCAGACACCAGCGGCGATCTCCTGGTGGTCGGTATCGGCTATGATCACCACCTAATATCGCACGCAATCCAGGCGAAGGAAAATGCTCGCGTCGTCGAGCTCCACAGCTTCCCGTCTCTGAGCGCCGATATGTATCATGAGAGTATACTGAGGCTCGACCGGGTGAGCAGCGAGCGGTCTCGCGTCAGCGATGAGGTCGAGTATAGTAGCGCCAATGACCCGTTCGTCGTAGCCGCGGCCCTAGCATCAGCACTGCGGGTTGCCGCGACCCGTCGGCGCGTCACCAATATATATCTGTCGCCGCTCGCAACGAAGCCCCAAGCAGTAGGGTTCGGGCTTCACTATCTTAGGCGGATGCGTGGGACAGCAACCTCAATTATCTATCCGCTGCACCTGAGCTACGACAAAGAAACCTCAACAGGGGTTGGACGATCCTGGATTTATCCGGTTTATCTTTGATTCGCAATGTTCCGAAGGTCGGTTAGACATCCGGCCCAGAATGGAGTGCGTTCCAAAGGTTTTCGTTGGGGCAGAGGAACAGGGACATAGTGGTTTAGCGAGCGACGAACGGGTCATCGTGCCCATGCCGACGATCTTGAGTGGGACTCTGCCCGTGTTGCCTACCGCTGCGAGGCAGGCTGAGCGACGTAAGCTATGGTATCATCGCCGCGCTCGGACAGGCAATGTCGGCCAACATCAATGCGAAGCACCTCAATTGCCTGATATCCGCGAGAAACGTTGGGGCCGGGCCGCTCTTGCTCGGGCGAAAGGGACATCCAACCACGTGTCCGCCTTCCCAGAAAAGGCAGGCTATTTCAATATCTTGAAACCTTGGGTGTAAATCCGCCTACCCCCAAGCTTCGGAGAGAAAAGCCTCTCCGGAGAGCGAAAACGAGGTTTTGGCGCCCTAGCCACCCCCAACCCCACACGAAAAGCCCCCAAACATCCTGGGGTTCTACGTGCCCTATCCGCCTGGAGAGAAAGGTGGGGTGGTGGTCATTGGAGCGGGCGAAGGGATTCGAACCCTCGACCCCAACCTTGGCAAGGTTGTGCTCTACCCCTGAGCTACGCCCGCGCTCCGTCTCCACCAACAGCGGAGGCCGGCCTTCTATGCGGGTTTTGGAGCGAGCGCAAGACCCCTTGATCCACCTGCCATGCAAGCCAGACTTGCCCGGCTACGCGTTTCGTGGCTTGTGCCCTCTGCCACACGCAACATCTATCGCTCACGACAGAACAAGGCGAGGACGCTTCTCCATGGAGACGATTATCGGGCAGAAGCCGGCGCAGGCCGGCACCGTCGGCGCCGATTCCCTGATCGTAGACGGCGATCAGGCTACGTTCATGCAGGACGTGGTGGATGCTTCGCGCACCGTTCCCGTCCTGGTCGATTTCTGGGCCACCTGGTGCGGGCCCTGCAAGCAGCTGACCCCCACGCTGGAGAAGGTGGTACGCGCCGCCGGCGGGCGTATCAAGCTGGTCAAGATCGACATCGACAAGAACCGCGGGCTGGTCCAGCAGTTGGTCCAGCTTGGTCTGCCGCTGCAATCCGTGCCCACCGTGGCGGCGTTCTGGCAGGGCCAGATTGCCGACCTGTTCCAGGGTGCCCAGCCGGAATCCGAGGTCAAGCGCTTCGTCGAGGGCCTGCTGAAGGCCGCAGGCGGCGCCATGCCGGCGGCCGACCTGGTGGCCGAGGCCAAGGCCGCGCTGGAGGCAGGCGAGCCGCAGCACGCCGGCGAGTTGTTCAGCGAGGTGCTGCAGCAGGAACCGGAGAACCCCGAGGCCTGGGGCGGCCTGATCCGCGCGCTGATGGCGCTGGGGCAGGAGGACCAGGCCCAGGACGCCCTGGCGCAGGTTCCCGCCACGATCGCCGACCATGCCGAGGTCAGCGGCGCCCGGAGCGCGCTGGTGCTGGCGGTGGAAGGCCGCAAGGCCAAGGCCGAGTTGGCCACCTTCCAGGCCCGGCTGGCCGCCGACCCGGCCGACCACCAGGCGCGCTACGACCTGGCCACCGCGCTGAACGCCATGGACCGGCGCGAGGAGGCGGCCGACGCGCTGCTGGACATCATCCGCAGCAACCGCGGCTGGAACGATGAGGCGGCCCGGCTGCAATTGCTGAAATTCTTCGAGGCCTGGGGCTTCGACGACGCGGCCACCATGGCCGCCCGCCGCAAGCTGTCCGCGATCCTGTTCAGCTGATGCTCCGCCCGGCGCCCCGCCTGGAGGACCTGCCGGAGGCGTTTCCGGTGTTTCCCCTGGGCGGGGCGCTGCTGCTCCCGCATGGCAAGCTGCCGCTGAACATCTTCGAGCCGCGCTACCTGGCGATGACCGAGGACGCCCTGGCCGCAGGGCGCCTGCTGGCGATGATCCAGCCGGACCACGCGCGGCCGCCGGGCCCCACCGGGCCCGCCCTCTACCGCGTCGGCTGCCTCGGCCGGATCTCGTCGTTCAGCGAGACCGACGATGGCCGCTATCTGGTGACGCTGACCGGGCTGATCCGCTTCACGGTGGCGGAGGAGCTGGAAATGCGGCGCGGATACCGCCGATTACGCGGCGAATTCGCCCCGTTTTCCGCCGATCTGGCCCAAATTCCGGCTGATTTGGCGCTGGACCGGCCCGCCCTGATGCAGGCGCTGCGGGGCTACTTCGCCCATCGCGGATTCGATGCGAATTGGGCGGCCATCGACAAGATGCCGGATGCGGATCTGGTCGTGACCCTCGCCATGGTCTGCCCGTTCGATCCGGCGGAAAAACAGGCGCTGCTGGAGGCGCCGACGCCGGCCGAGCGGGCGGATACGTTGCTGGCGCTGCTGCAGATCGACAGCCACGCCCCGCCCGATTACGCCGAGACCCCGCCCGGCCGCATCCGGGCCAGCTGAACCCGCCACGCGCAGAGGCCATCATGACCGACCCCGTATCCGCCGCCCCGCCGCCGCACGCCCCGGTCGATCCGCGCCTGCTGGAAATTCTGGTCTGCCCGCTGACCAAGCAGGCGCTGACCTACGATCGAGTGCGCAACGAGCTGGTCAGCCGGGCCGCCGGGCTGGCCTACCCGATTCGCGACGGCATCCCGATCATGCTGCCCGAGGAAGCCCGCAAGCTGGACGACGCCTGATGGCAACGCCCACCGAAATTCGCCTGCGCCGGGCCGAGAAACGGCTGGAGGTGGATTTCGACGACGGCGCCAGCTTCAGCCTGCCGGCCGAATATCTACGGGTGGAAAGTCCCAGTGCCGAGGTGCAGGGGCATGGCCCCGGTGAGCGCAAGACCATCGCCGGGCGCCGCCATGTCGGCATCATGACGGTGGAGCCGGTCGGCAACTACGCCATCCGGCTGATCTTCGACGATCTGCACGACACCGGCATCTATTCCTGGGACTACCTGCACGAACTCGGCCGTGATTACGGACGAAAATGGCAGGACTACCTGGCGGCGCTGTCGGCCGGGAGGCTGAGCCGCGACCCCTAGCGCCACGCATCCTCAGGTAAAATGGTTATGCCTCATACCTATTCGGCCCGGAACGCGCCGGACAGGTCCACCACCGCCGGCGCGCCATGCACCGCGGTCATGAACCGCAGCAGGTCAGCGGGCGCCAGCGGCACGGTGGCGGTGTTGACCAGCGGGTGCACCAGCACCGCGCCGGCGTCCATCAGCCCGGCATGCAGCACCGCGCGCACCTGCCGCCCGGTGTCGTTCAGCACCGCCAGCGGGGTGACCGAGCCGGGTTGCACGCCCAGCACCTCGGCCAGCGTTTCGGCACTGGCGAAGGACAGGCGCTTGCTGCCGATCAGTCCGGCCAGCGCCTTGGTGTCCATCATCGGGTCGCCGGGCACCACCACCAGCCAGAGCTGCTTGCCGGCGTCCTTGAGGAACAGGTTCTTCACCTGCGCGCCCTCCAGCGCGTCCCAATGGGCGTGGGCGTCCTCCACGGTGCGCAGGGGCGGGTGCTCGTGGCAGTCCGGCGCCAAGGCGAGGGCGGCGAAGGCGGCGGCGAGCGGGGCGGGGATGGGCATTTTCAGGCCTGCGCCAGCTCGAGGGCTTCCTCGGCGGCCAGCCATTCGGCCTCGGCCTCGCCGATCAGCCGCTTGATGCTGGCCAGCTTGGCCTGGGCGGCCAGCGCCTCGGACTTGCGGGCGGGGTCGTAGAGGTCGGGGTTGGCCAGTTTCTTCTCCAGCTCCGCCCGGTCGCGGGAGAGGCGGGCGAGGCGGGCCTCGGCGTCCTTGGCCTGCTTGCGCAGCGGGGCGACGGCGGCGCGGGCGTCGGCGCGTTCGCGGCGCTCGTCGCGGCGTTTCTGCACCTCGGCCTTCGGCGTGGCCCGGCCGCGCTCGGAGACCAGGGTGCGGTATTCGTCGATATCGCCCTCATAGGGCTGCACCGTGCCGTCGGCCACCAGCCACAGCCGGTCGGCCACCAGTTCCACCAGATGCGGATCATGGGTGATCAGCAGCACCGCGCCGGAGAAATCGGACAGCGCGCGCACCAGCGCCTCGCGCGCGTCGATGTCCAGATGGTTGGTCGGCTCGTCCAGGATGAGCATCTGCGGCGCGTCGCGGGTGGCGAGCGCCAGCAGCAGCCGGGCTTTCTCGCCGCCGGAGAGCGAGGAAATCCGGGTGTTGGCGCGATCGGCGTCCAGGCCGAAGCGGGCGAGCTGGCCGCGCACCTGGTTGGGCAGGGCGCGCGGCAGGGCGCGGGCCATGTGGTCGATCGGCGTCTCGCCCTCGGTCAGCTCGTCGGTCTGGTGCTGGGCGAAATAGCCGACCTTGAGCTTGGGGCTGCGGAACATGGTGCCGGACATCGGCGCCAGCCGGCCGGCGATCAGCTTGGCCAGGGTGGACTTGCCGTTGCCGTTGGAGCCGAGCAGCGCGATGCGGTCGTCCATGTCCACGCGCAGGCCGAGATTGCTCAGCACCACGTTGTTGCCGTAGCCGACGGACACCCGATCCATGGTCAGGATCGGCGGCGCCAGTTCCTGCGGCTCGGGGAAGTTGAAGGTGGTGACGTGGTCCTCCACCGCCGCTTCCACCGGCGGCAGGCGGGCGATCGCCTTCAGCCGCGCCTGGGCCTGCCGGGCCTTGCTGGCCTTGTAGCGGAAGCGGTCCACATAGGCCTGCATATGCGCCTTCTGGGCGGTGATCTTGACCGCGACGGCGGCCTGCTGGGCCGCGCGCTCGGTGCGGATGCGGACGAACTCGTCGTAGCCGCCGGGGGTCAGGCTGATCTTGCCGCGGTCCAGATGGGCGATACTGTCCACGCAGCGGTCGAGCAGGCCGCGGTCGTGCGAGACCACCAGGGCGGCGCCGGGGAATTTGGCGAGCCAGGTTTCCAGCCACAGCGTGGCTTCCAGGTCCAGATGGTTGGTCGGCTCGTCCAGCAGCAGCAGGTCGGGCTGGGAGAACAGGGCGGTGGCCAGCGCCACGCGCATGCGCCAGCCGCCGGAAAAGCTGTTCACCGGCCGCGCCTGGGCGGCGGCGTCGAAGCCGAGGCCGGCCAGGATGGTGGCGGCGCGGGCGGGGGCGGTGTCGGCGCCGATGGTGCGCAGCCGCTCATGGATTTCGGCCAGCCGGTCGGGCGGCGCGGTGTCGGCCTCGGCCAGCAGGGCCAGCCGCTCGGGGTCGCCCTCCAGCACGATATCGACCAGCGAGGCCTCGCCCTCGGGCGCTTCCTGCTTGACGCGGCCCATGCGGGCGCGGCTGGCCAGGCGGATTTCGCCGCCATCCACCGCGATGTCGCCGGCGATGGCGCGCAGCAGGGTGGATTTGCCGGCGCCGTTGCGGCCGACGAGGCCGATGCGCCGGCCGGGATCGACGGTCAGCGACGCCTGGTCAAGCAGTAGGCGGCCGCCGAGGCGGATGGAAATATCGCGGAGGATGAGGAGGCTCATGGTCGGAAATTCGCCGTCTGGTCGTGGTGAAGAGAGAGGGGTTGCCGATGCGACGCCCCTGCCCTACACCCCGCCGCAGCCTGAACCACGCTGAAAAAGAGACATTTCCATGGCCATCGAACGCACCTTCTCGATCATAAAGCCCGACGCCACGCGGCGCAACCTGACCGGCCGCGTCAATGCCAAGCTGGAAGCGGCGGGCCTGCGCATCGTCGCCCAGAAGCGCATCTGGATGACCACGGCCCAGGCCGAGAGCTTCTATGGCGTGCACAGCGCGCGGCCGTTCTTCCGCGACCTGGTGACCTTCATGACGTCCGGCCCGGTGGTGGTGCAGGTGCTGGAAGGCGAGAACGCGGTGGCGAAGAACCGCGAAGTGATGGGCGCCACCAACCCGGCCAACGCCGATGCCGGCACCATCCGCAAGGAATTCGCCGAGAGCATCGAGGCCAACTCGGTCCATGGCTCGGACAGCGCCGAGAACGCGGCGATCGAGATCGCCTATTTCTTCGCCGGCACCGAAATCATCGGCTGATCCTGCCGGACGGCTCACGAAAACGGCGGCGCCCCTGGGGTGCCGCCGTTTTTTTTGTGCCGGCCGGGCGAAGTCCGGGCCCGTGCTGGGGCGCGGGCCGAACACGCCGCCGCAAGGCAGGCGAAAGCGGCCCCGGCGAAGGTCCGGTCAGACCAGGAAGATGGTCATCAGCACCAGCAGCACCGCCACGGCGGTCGCGCCGATGAAGGTGGCGTTGCAGAACCCGGCCCAGGCTCGCTGGCGTTCGGCCAGGAAGGCATCCTCGGTCACTGGCGCGGGGCTGTTCGAAGCGGGAGTGGCCATGGGCGCGTCTCGATCTCTGCTGATGGAGCTGGGGCTACGCTTTTAGGAGAGGCCCGGCCTTTAGAAAAGGGGGTTGCAGAAGCTGGCGGCCGGGTCGGGCGCGGTGCCGGCCTCGCCGGCGGCCAGCCGGGCCAGGGCGGCGGGATAGAGACGGTGCTCCTGCGCCAGCACCCGCGCGGCCAGCGCCGCCTCGGTGTCGCCGGGCAGCACCGGCACGGCGGCCTGGGCCAGGATGGGGCCCTCGTCCATGGTCTCGGTGACCAGGTGGACGGTGCAGCCATGCAGCTTGACGCCCGCCGCCAGCGCGCGGGCATGGGTGTCCAGCCCCGGAAAGGCCGGCAGCAGGCTGGGGTGGATGTTCAGCATCCGCCCGCTGTAGCGGCGCACCAGGAAGGGGGTCAGCAGGCGCATGTAGCCGGCCAGGCACACCAGCGCGATGCCGGCGGCGTCCAGCGCCTCGGCAATGGCCGCCTCATGGGCGGCGCGGTCGCCGCGGAAGGGGCGATGGTCGATGCAGGCGGTCGCCACGCCGGCGGCGGCGGCGCTGGCCAGCCCGGCGGCATCGGGGCGGTTGGACAGCACCAGCGCGATCTCGGCCGGGAATTCGGGGCTGGCGGCGGCGGCCACCAGCGCGGTCATGTTGGAACCACGGCCGCTGATGAGGATGGCGGTACGGGGTTTCATGCGGTTTCCATGGCCGAGGGACGCGAGGCAGTTTTACCAAAAGACGTAGAGGCGACGAGAGGCGAGGCAGGATGGCCGCACCACCTCCTTTGCGCCTCTGCGTTGCCTTGCGGCCTTGCCTGCCAGTCCGGCACGGTCACGCGCCCGGCCAGCCGGCCGGCAGGTCGATGCGGATGGCCTCGCCGCTTTCCATCGCCGCCGCGACATGGCCGAGCGGGAACACCGTCTCGCCATGCTCGCGCAGCAGCGCGGCGGCGGCGGTGGCGTCGGTGACCACCACGGCCATGCCGATGCCGCAGTTGAACACCCGCAGCATCTCCTCCGCCGCCACCCCGCCGGCGCGGGCCAGCCAGGCGAACACCGGCGGGAGGGGCCAGCCGGCGGCGTCGATCACCGCGCACATGCCCTCCGGCAGCACGCGCGGCAGGTTGCCGGGCAGGCCGCCGCCGGTGATGTGGGCGGCCGCCTTCAGCAGCCCGGCGCGGTGCAGCGCCAGCACCGACTTCACATAGATGCGGGTGGGCGCCATCAGCGCCTCGCCCAGGGTCTGGCCGGCCGCGAAGGGGGCGGGGGCGGACCAGCCGGCGTTGCCGGCCTCGACGATGCGGCGCACCAGCGAGAAGCCGTTGGAATGCACACCCGAGCTGGCCAGCCCGAGGATGGCGTCGCCGGGCGCCACATCGCGCGGCAGCAGCGCGTCGCGCTCGGCGGCCCCCACCGAGAAGCCCGCGAGGTCGTAGTCGCCGGCGGCATACATGCCGGGCATCTCCGCCGTCTCGCCGCCGACCAGGGCGCAGCCGGCCAGCCTGCAGCCCTCGGCGATGCCGGCGACCACGCGCGCCGCCTGCTCCACCGCGAGCCTGCCGGTGGCGAAATAATCGAGGAAGAACAGCGGCTCCGCCCCCTGCACCACCAGGTCGTTGACGCACATCGCCACCAGGTCGATGCCGACCGTGTCGTGCGTGCCGGTGTCGATGGCGATCTTGAGCTTGGTGCCGACGCCGTCGGTGGAGGAGACCAGCACCGGGTCGCGGAAGCCCGCGGCCTTGAGGTCGAACAGCGCGCCGAAGCCGCCGATGCCGCCCATCACGCCGGCGCGGCTGGTCGCTTTGGCTAGCGGCTTGATCCGTTCGACAAGCGCGTCGCCCGCATCGATGTCGACGCCCGCCGAACGATAGGTCATGCTGGCCATGCGGCCCTCGGTGTATAAAGGCCACGCGCCGGTGGGCGGATGCCCATCGGATCATGGCACGGTGAAAGATGACGCCCGCGACGATGCTGCGGCCGCATGGCCGGGGAAAGAACCATTCGCCACATGGCGGTGGAAACAACCATAGCGGCCGGGCGCGCGCAATGCGCGCGGCCCGCCGGCCGGCGCATGCCTGACGGCGGGGGCGCGCCGCCGCCGGGGCACGCGGTGATGACCCTGCCGAACGCCATCACCTTCGCGCGGCTATGCGCCGTGCCGGTGGCGGTGTGGCTGGTGCTGCACGGCGATTACCGGTGGGCGTTCTGGCTGTTCGCCGCCGCCGGGGCGTCGGACGCGCTGGATGGCTGGCTGGCGCGGCGGCGCGGCACCACGCAGCTGGGGGCACTGATGGACCCGGTGGCCGACAAGGCGCTGATGGTGAGCATGTACGTCACCCTGGCGGTGGTGGGGGTGCTGCCGGACTGGCTGGCGATGCTGGTGGTATTCCGCGACATGGTGATCGTGGGCGGGGTGATGGCGCTGTCGCTGACCGGCCATACGGTGCCGATCCGCCCGCTGCGCATCTCCAAACTGAACACCGCGCTGCAGGTTCTGCTCGTCGCGGCGACATTGTTCCTGATCGGGCACGGGCTGGGCGGGCGGGGCGCGAACGCTGCCGGCCTGGTGGATACCGCCTGGGCCGGGCTGGTGCTGCTGGTGGCGGCCAGCACGCTGCTCTCCGGTTGCGCCTATGTGTGGCAGAGCACCGTGTGGCAGAGTGGGCACCCACGATGACCCAGCCCCCCCCACGGCCATACGAGCGGCCACCCGAGCGGCCATCGGACCGGCCATCGGAGCGGATCGCGGACGGGCACCTGCCCACCCCGGCCACCCGCGCCCAGCGCATCGGGCTGCTGGTCGGCCTGCTGGTGGTGGCGTGGTTCGCGCTGCAATGGTTCGCCTCCATCCTGCTGCCGTTCGTGGCGGCGGCGGGGGTGGCGTATTTCCTCGACCCGCTGGCCTCGCGGCTGGACCGGCTGGGGCTGCGCCGCTCGGTGGGCGCGCTGCTGCTGATCGCGGCGCTGCTGACCAGCGCGCTGCTGTTCGTGCTGCTGCTCTATCCGCTGATCCTGGCGCAGCTCGGCCTGCTGCTCGGGCGGGTGCCGATCTATGCGCAGCAGGTGCAGCGTTTCGCCGAGGAGATGATCGTCACGCTGCAGGAGCGGCTCGGCCCGGATTTCGTCGATTCGAAGCTGCGCGACCTGGTGGGCGGGCAGGCGGGGGCGGTGCTGTCCTTCCTGATCAACACCGTCACCCGGCTGATCGGCGGCGGCTTCGCGCTGTTCAACGTGCTGAGCCTGGTGGTGGTGACCCCGGTGGTGGCCTTCTACCTGCTGCGCGACTGGCCGGGCGTGGTGGCGCAGCTCGATAGCTGGCTGCCGCACCGCTATGCTGGCGTGCTGCGGGCGCAGGCGCGCGAGGTGGACCGCATCCTGTCCGCCTGGCTGCGCGGGCAGGCGCTGTGCTGCCTGTTCCTGGCGCTGTTCTACGCCACCGGGCTGTCGGTGGTCGGGCTGGACCTGGGGCTGATCGTGGGGCTGTCGGCGGGGGCGCTGTCGTTCATCCCCTATGTCGGCAGCATCACCGGGTTGGTGGTCTCGGTGGGGTTGGCGCTGGCGCAGTTTCCCACCTGGGCCGGGGTGGCGATGGTGGTGGCGGTGTTCATCGTCGGCAACCTGCTGGAAGGCTACGTGATCTACCCGCGCTTCCTGGGCGACCGGGTGGAACTGCACGCGGTGTGGGTGATCTTCGCGCTGTTCGCCGGCGGGGCCGCGTTCGGCTTCGTCGGCGTGCTGCTGGCGGTGCCGGTGGCGGCCACGATCGGCGTGCTGTGCCGGTTCTGGCTGCGCCGTTACCTGCAAAGCCCGCTCTATCTCGACCCGCCGGACTCCGAGGCGGCGGCACCGCGCGGGCCGGCGGCATGAGCGCCGCCCGCCAGCTGCCGCTGCCCTTCGCGCATGAGCCGCGGTTCGAGGGCGCGGATTTCCTGCCCGCGCCCTCCAACGCCGAGGCGCGCGCCTGGCTGGCCCGGCCGGGCGACTGGCCGCAGGGGCGGCTGGCGCTGTGGGGGGCCGAGGGGTGCGGCAAGACGCATCTGCTGCATGTATGGGCCGCGCGGACCGGCGCCACGCTGTTCTCCGGCCCCGCGCTGCGCTTTCCGGCCGAGTTCCCGCGCGCGCCGCTGACCATCGACGACGCCGACCTCGCGCCCGAACGCGACCTGCTGCACCTGCTGAACGCCGCCGCCGAGGCGGGGCAGAGCGTGCTACTGGCCGCCCGCACGCCGCCGGCGCGCTGGCCGGTGCGGCTGCCCGACCTGGCCAGCCGGCTGCGCGCGGTGACCGCCGTGGAGATCCGCCCGGCCGAGGAGGAATTGCTGCGCGCCCTGCTGGCCCGGCTGCTCGCCGAGCGCCAGATCAGCGTGCCGGAGGCGGTGCAGGACTGGCTGCTGCTGCGCCTGCCCCGCACCCAGGCGGCGATGCGCGAGGCGGCGGCGCGGCTGGACCATGGCGCGCTGGCCGCCGGCCGCGGCGTGACCCGCGCGCTGGCCGCCGCGGTGCTGGACGAGTTGGCCGACCAGGACGACGACCCCGCCGCGGATGGACACGAAGATATCATCTCCGCCACCGCGGTATTGCTGTAGCCGATGGCCCCAACCTGGACCTCGCCATGACCCAGCCCGACACGCCCGAGTACACGCATGCCCCCGGCGAGGCCGCCGGCCCCCTCGCCGGCCCTCCCCTGACTGGCAGTGCCCTGACTGGCAGTCCCGTCACTGGCAATCCCGTCACTGGCAGCCTGCGCGACAGCCCGGACCGCTTCCTCAACCGCGAGCTGTCCTGGCTGGATTTCAACCACCGCGTGCTGGAGGAGGCGGAGAATACCCGCCATCCGCTGCTGGAACGGCTGCGCTTCGTGTCGATCAGCGCCGGCAACCTGGACGAGTTCTATTCGGTGCGCGTCGCCGGGCTGATGGGCCAGGCCAAGGCCGGCGTCACCGTCCGTTCGCCGGACGGGCGCACCCCCGCCCAGCAGCTCGTCGAGGTGGAGCGCCGCGCCGAGCGGCTGATGGCCGCCCAGCTCCAGGTCTGGCACACGCTGCGCATGCGGCTGGCCGATGCCGGCATCGTGGTGGTCGAACCCGCCGCCATCAGCGACCAGGACCGCTTCTGGCTGGATGCCTGGTTCATGGAACGGGTGTTCCCGGTGCTGACGCCGCTGGCCATCGACCCGGCGCACCCGTTTCCGTTCATCCCCAACATGGGGCTGGTGATGGCGCTGCGGCTGCAACGTGGCGAGGAGGGGCAGCCGGACGGCCATGGCGGCGGCGACAGCCACAGCATGCGCGCGCTGATCCCGCTGCCGGCCCAGGTGGAACGCTTCGTCCGCCTGCCGCCCGACCCTGGGGAGCGCGCCGCCAGCGAACGCGGGCACGAGCCGCCGAGCCGCTTCATGCTGCTGGAACACCTGGTGACGATGTTCCTCGACCGGCTGTTCCCCGGCTTCCGGGTGCTGGGCGAGGGCATGTTCCGCCTGATCCGCGACACCGACGTGGAGTTCGAGGAGGAGGCCGAGGACCTCGTGCGCTCCTACGAGACCGCGCTGAAGCGCCGCCGCCGGGGCATCGCCATCCATCTCAGCGTCAACGCCGGCATGCCCGACGACCTGCGCGAACTGGTGGTGGACGCGCTGGACGCGGCCAGCGACGAGGTGCACGTGCAGAACGGCATCCTCGGCCTGGTGGACCTGCGGCAGCTGATCGTGGATGACCGGCCGGACCTGCTGTTCCCGCCCTACACGCCGCGCTTCCCCGAACGCATCCGCGATTTCGGCGGCGATTGCTTCGCGGCCATCCGCGCCAAGGACATCATCGTCCACCATCCGTTCGAGAGCTTCGACGTGGTGGTGCAGTTCCTCCGCCAGGCGGCCGGCGACCCGGCCGTGGTGGCGGTGAAGCAGACGCTGTACCGCACCAGCCGCGACAGCCCGATCGTCAAGGCGCTGATCGAGGCCGCCGAGGCCGGCAAGTCGGTGACCGCGATGGTGGAACTGCGCGCCCGTTTCGACGAGGAGGCCAATATCGGCCTGGCGCGGCGGCTGGAGGCGGCCGGCGTGCAGGTGGTGTTCGGCTTCACCGAGCTGAAGACCCACGCCAAGCTGTCCCTGGTAGTGCGCCGCGAGGGCCATACCATGCGCAGCTACGCGCATTTCGGCACCGGCAACTACCACCCGATCACCGCGCGCATCTACACCGACCTGTCGTTCTTCACCTGCGACCCCGACCTCACGCGCGACGCGGCGCGGCTGTTCAACTACATGACCGGCTATGCCCGGCCGGAGCGGATGGACGCCATCGCCTTCAGCCCGCTGACCACGCGGGCCACGCTGTGCGAGATGATCGGCCGCGAGATCCTGTTCGCCCGCGAGGGGCGGCCGGCGACGATCTGGCTGAAGCTGAACGCGCTGGTGGACGATATCCTGATCGACAAGCTCTACGAGGCGTCGCAGGCCGGCGTGAAGATCGTGGGCGTGATCCGCGGCATATGCTGCCTGCGGCCGGGCGTGCCGGGGCTGTCGGAAAATATCCGGATCAAGTCGATCGTGGGCCGGTTCCTGGAGCACAGCCGCATCTGCGTGTTCGGCAACGGCCATGCTTTGCCCAGCCGGCATGCGCGGGTCTATATCAGCTCCGCGGACTGGATGGCCCGCAACATGGACTGGCGGGTCGAAACCCTGGTGCCCATCCATAACCCGACGGTGCATACCCAGGTGCTGGACCAGATCATGGTGGTGAACATCAAGGACACGATGCAGTCCTGGGACCTGGACGCGCGCGGCGTCTGGCGCCGGGTGGCGCCCTCCGGCAAGCAGGGCGCGCGCAAGCGGGTGTCGGCGCACGACTATTTCATGACCAATCCGTCGCTGTCCGGCCGCGGCTCGGCGCTGCACGGGCCGTCCGGCGGGGCGGCGATCGGCCCGCCGCTGGGCGCCGCCCGCCGGCCCGACCGTATGTCGCAGGATTAGGCGATGCCGTTCTCGCCGCCCGCCGGCGCCGCGCGCTGCGCCGTGGTCGACCTCGGCTCCAACTCGGTGCGCCTGGTGGTGTTCGAGGGGAGCCACCGCAACCCCGTGCCCATCTTCAACGAGAAGGCGGTGCTGCGGCTGGGCCGGGGTCTGCAGGCCACCGGGCTGCTGAACGAGGAGGCGGTGGCGCAGACGCTGACGGTGATGAACCGCTACGCCGCCATCGCGCGCGCCATGGGCGCCGACCCGTTCGAGGTGCTAGCCACCGCCGCGGTGCGCGATGCGCGCAACGGCCCGGATTTCGTGGCCGGGCTGCGCGCCCGCCTGCCGGGCGCCGCCATCCGCGTGCTGTCCGGCGAGCAGGAGGCGGAGCTGTCCGCCGCCGGCATGCTGTGCGGCATCCCGGATGCCGACGGCGTGCTGGCCGATATCGGCGGCGGCTCGCTGGAGGTGGTGCGCCTGCGCGCCGGCCAGCGCGGCCTGGCCCGCACCCTGCCGCTCGGCGTGCTGCGCCTGTCCGAGCGGGCGGGCGGCGACGCCGCGCGGGCGCGCGCCATCGCCGAGACGGAACTGGCCGGCGTGCCCTGGCTGGCCGAGGGCGCCGGGCGCGACCTGTACGCCGTGGGCGGCGCCTGGCGGGCGCTGGCGCGCATCCACATCGCCCAGACCGGCTATCCGCTGAACATGGTGCACCACTACACCATCAGCCGCGACGAGGCCCGTGACCTGACCAGCGTGATCGCCGGCGCCAGCCGCCGCGCGCTGGAGCGCATGCCCGGCGTGCCGCGCCGCCGGGTGGAGGACCTGCCCTTCGCCGCCGTCGCGCTGCGCCGCGTGCTGCGGGCCACCGGGGCGCGCCGGGTGGTGTTCAGCGCCAACGGCCTGCGCGAGGGCTGGTACATGGAGCGCATGACCGCCGAGATGCGCGCGCGCGACCCGCTGCTCTCGGCCGGCCAGGAACTCGCCGAACGGCTGGGCCGCGACCCGACGCTGCCGCCGGCCCTGCTGGCCTGGACCGACCCGCTGTTCGTCGACGAGCCGGCCGCCCACCGCAGGCTGCGCGAGGCGGCCTGCTGGATGTCGGACATCGGCAGCCACGACCACCCGGAATACCGCGCCGAACAGGCCTATCTGCGCATCCTGCGCCAGCCCGGCATCGGGCTGGACCATCTGGCCCGCGCCTTCCTGGCGCTGACGCTGGCACTGCGCTACGAGGCGGAGCCAGACGCCCCCTTCCTGTCCACCGCGCGCATGCTGCTGGGGCCGGAAGACACCCGCCGGGCGACCATACTGGGGGTGGCGCTGCGGCTGGCCTACACGCTGTCGGCCGGCACGCCGGACCTGCTGGCCGGCACCAGGCTGGCGGTGGACCACGCCCTGACCCTGCACCTGGCCGAGGGCGGCGGCGTGTTCGCCGGCGAGAGCGTCACCCGCCGGCTGGACCGGCTGGCGGTTGCGCTCGGCCTGGACGCCGCCACGAAACTGGCGGCGTGAACGGCCGCCCACCGAAGCAAGCAACGGGGAAGCAGGCGGCGGGCGTCATACCAAGGCTCGCTGACCGCGACTCTTGGCATGAGTCTTTGTTTAGCGCGCCGCCACCCGCCAGCCCGGCGCGCGATACCAAGGCCCGCAGGCGACGGAAGAGTCGTCGCCTGCGGGCCTTGGTATCAGTCCTTCGCGGTCCGGAACAGGCGCGCCAGCGGCAGGTGCCGCCGGATGATCGGGGATTTTATCACGATATAGCTGAAGTATTTCGCGATTCCCGGCTCGCGTTCCAGCAGCCCCTCGATCACCGTCTGGTAATGCGCCACCCCGCGGGTGATGAATTTCAGCAGGTAGTCGTAGCCGCCGCTGACCAGATGGCATTCCACCAGCTCGTCCTGTGCTGCCAGCAGCGCCTCGAACCGCCGGAAATCCTCGCGCCGGTGGTCGGTCAGGGTGACCTCGGTGAACACCGTCACCGTCTCCCCGAGCCTGGCGAGGTCGAGCAACGCGCAGTAGGCGGTGATGTAGCCGGCTTCCTCCAGCCGGCGGGTGCGTTGCAGGCAGGGGCTGGGCGACAGCCCGACGGCCGCGGCGAGATCGACATTGGTCATCCGCCCCTGGCGCTGCAACTGCGCCAGGATGTTTAGGTCGATCCGGTCGATCCTGGCGCTGCCCGCACTCACACCCGCTGCCGTCCTATGCCCGCAATTCTTCCTGATGCGCCTTGATCATCGCCGCCAGGCTGGCGAAGCGGAAATCATAGGCGGCCCCCTCCGGCGGGGCCAGCGTGGCGCCCCAGCCCTGCCGGTCGTGGCGGCGGTCGATCCAGGCGCTGGCCAGGCCGAAGCGGTGCGCCGGGGCGTGGTCGTGAAACAGGCTCTGCGCGGTGTGCAGTATGTCGGCGCGGCCATGGCCGAGGGCGGCCAGATGGTCGAGCAGGTACTGGAAATTCGCCGGGTCCGGCTTGTAGCTGCCGATGTCCTGGGCGGTATAGACGGCGTCGAATTCCACATCCAGGCGCCGGTTGCTGCCCTTGAAGCTCGCGCGATCGACGTTCGAAAGGATCACCAGCTTGTAGTATTTCTTGAGGTACTGCAGCGAGGAGGTCGAATCCGCGAAGGCCGGCCAGTCGGGCACCGAGGCGCCGAACGCCGCGTCTTCGGCCGGCGTGCTGGCGACGCCCCATTCCACGGCGAGGCGGCGATGCACCGTGGCCAGCAGGTCGGAATAGACCATCGCCGGCGTCTCGGCCTCCTGCGCCGCCTCGTGGCGGGCGAACGCCTCCAGCGCCGCGTCGCGCGCCATGCCCTGGGGGCCGCGGGCCAGCAACGGCTGCAGCGCGGTGTGGATGCCGCTCTCCCAGTCGATCAGCGTGCCGTAGCAGTCGAAGGTCAGGACGCGGAAATCGGTGAGCTTCATGGCGGGTCTCCGTGGGTTGCGGGGGGCCGGTACGAGTGGCGGCGCGGCGGCAGATTGGCGCAGAAGCGGCGGCATGTTGTTGCGATCTTCGCCGCCACGCGCAAGCTTCTGCCGCCAGCCGGCGCGGCCGCCGCATTTTCTGCCGTTGCGCTCGCGGCAGGAGATGCAATGGCCGCGCCCACTGGATGATTTGCGTTCGGCCGCGCGGCTGGCCCGGGTAGGATCGGCCCCCATCCTGAAGGCCAAGATGCCCATGCCCCCTTCCGCCGCCCCGCCGGACGTTCTGCTGGTCAAGTCCGGCGGCCCCGCCTCCCTGCCCGAATGGCGGCAGGCATTCGCCGCCCTGCTGCCCGCCCTGCGCGTGCACTGGTGGGACGATCCGGCGGTGCCCGCCGAGGCGGTGGCCTACGCGCTGGTGTGGGAGCCGGTGCCGGGCTGGCTCGGGCACTTCCCCAACCTGCGGATCATCTTCAGCTCCGGCGCGGGGGTGGACCACATCACCAGCGACCCCGCGCTGCCGGCCGATGTGCCGATCGTGCGCATGGCCAGCGGGGAAACCGCGCAGACCGTGGCCGAATATGTCTGCCTGGGCGCGCTGGCGCTGCTGCGCGACCTGCCGCGCATGGTGGCGGCCCAGGCGGCGCGGCGATGGGACAGTTTCGAGGCCGCGCGCACCGCGCCGGACACCCGCGTCGGCATACTGGGCATGGGCAATATCGGCACGCTGGCCGCCGGCATGCTGCGCGGCCTCGGCTTCCAGGTGGCAGGCTGGGCGCGCACGGAGCGGCATGTCGACGGCATCCCGATGATGGCGGGCGCGGCGGCGCTGCCGGCGTTCCTGGCGGGCAGCGACATCCTGGTGGCCCTGCTGCCCGACACGGCGGCCACGCGCGGGCTGATTTCGGCGCGCACGCTCGCCTGGCTGCCGCGCGGCGCCGGGCTGGTCAATGCCGGGCGCGGCTCGCTGGTGGTGATGGCCGACCTGATCGCGGCACTGGACAGCGGCCAGCTCGGCGGCGCGGTGCTGGACGTGTTCGAGCCGGAGCCGCTGCCGCCGGACTCGCCGGCCTGGCGGCATCCGCGCATCCTCGCCACCGCGCATGTGGCGGGCTTCGCCTCCCGGCGCGCGCGGGCGGGCTATGTCGCCGGGGTGATCGCCGGGTCGTTGCGCGGCGAGGCCCCGGCGCATCTGTACCAGCCGGCGCGGGGCTACTGAGCGCCTCAGATCGCACCTGGCGGGGTGATCGGCGAGCCGTCCACCAGGCGGGCATGGCGGAACGGATACGGGTCCACCGCGGGCGGGTCGCCGACGATCAGGTCGGCGGCCAGTTGCCCGGCCGCGGGCCCGATGCCGAAGCCGTGCCCGCTGAAGCCCGCCGCCAGATGCAGCCCGGGCAGCCGGTCCAGCGGCGAGATCACCGGCACCATGTCGGGCGTGGTGTCGATCCAGCCGCACCAGGACTGCGCCACTGCGATGCCGGCAAGCTCGGGATAGCAGGCGCGCACCCGCGCCAGCGTCGCCTCGATCGCCGACAGGTTGGGTGCGGGGTCCAGCACGCGCATCCGCTCGAACGGCGACACCTGGTCGAGCCGCCAGCGCGCCAGCGCCTCCGGCCCGCGCAGGAACGAGCCGCCGAGGCGGACATGCAGCGCCTTGCGGCGGCTGCGAAACGCCGGCCAGAAGGCGCGGGCGTAGCGCAGGCCCTGCGGCGTCACGTCCAGCCGCCCGGCGGCGGGCATCGAGACGGTGTAGCCGCCGTCCAGCCGGCGGGCGAGCGAGAAATCCGAGCAGTAGAAGCCGCCCTTCACCACATCGGGCAGCGGCGCGGTGCGGAACACCGTGGAGCGCACGCCGGCCTGCGGAAAGTCGATGCCATGCCAGCGGCAGAACATCGACGCCCAGGCGCCGCCGGCGCACAGCACCGTCGCGGTGCGGATGGTGCCGCGCTCGGTCACCACGCCGGAGACCGCGCCGCCGGTGGTCTCCAGCCCGCGCGCGGCGCAGTGCTGGTGGATGCTGGCCCCCAGCCGCCGCGCCGCCGCCGCCAGGGCCGGGGCGGCGCGGGAGGGGTCGGCGATGCCGTCGGTCGGCGAGTGCACGCCGCCGATCCATTGGCCGGTGCTGCCGGCGGCCAGCGCCCGCGCCTCGGCGGCACTCAGCATCCGCGTGTCCACCTGGCGCTGGCGGGCGAATTCGCCCCATTTCTCCCATTGCGCCAGGTCGGCCGGGTCGGTGGTGACATAGACGAGGCCGCTGCGCCGGAAGCCGAGGTCCATCCCGGTTTCGGCGCGCAGCCCGTCCCACAGCGCCAGGCTGCGCTGGGCCAGCGGCAATTCGCGCGCGTCGCGGTTCTGCTGGCGGCACCAGCCCCAGTTGCGGCTGGACTGCTCGGCGCCGACCAGCCCCTTTTCCAGCAGCGCGACCCGGTGGCCCTTCTTCGCCAGGTAATAGGCGGCCGAGGCGCCGACGATGCCGCCGCCGATCACAACGATCTCCGCGCGCTCGGGCAGGCGGTCGTCGCTCGGCAGGGTTTCCAGGGGCGGCAGCATGGGCGGGGTGTCCTTCACGAGGCTGGGCGGGATGGCGCGGCTCACCCCGTCGCCTGGGTGGCGAGCGCGAAGCGGCGGGCGAGGCCGGCGCGGGCCGGCCAGCCGCCGCGCGTCATCGTGGTCACCGTATCGACCGCCGGCAGCCCGGCCCGGGCCAGCCAGGCGCCCAGTCCGGTAGCGTCGGCGGCGATGTCGATCCGCTGGAAGCCCGGGCGCAGGCTGGCCGCGACCAGGGCGATCGCGCCGGCCTCGTCGGCCGCGACCACCGGGCCGACCAGTTCGCCACGGCCGAAGCGGCGGCGAAAGGCGAAGCCGGTGACCACGCCCTCCGCCTCGATCACCCGGCAATCGCCGTCATGCAGCAGCCGGTCCAGCAGCGCGCCGCGCGCCGCGCCGAAGGCCAGCGTGTCCAGCGCCAGCAGTGCCGCCCGGTCCGACGGCCGGGCGGCACGGGTGCCCGCCGCCTCCGGCGCCGCCGCCAGCACGCCCTGGTGCTGGACGACCACGCCGGCGGGGTGAAAGCCGAGCTTCTGGTACAGCGCCAGCCCGGCCGCGGTGGCGTTCAGCATCAGCGCGCGCGGGCCGATCTGCTCCAGCGCCGCCTGCATCAGCCGCCGGCCGATGCCCCTGCCCTGCTGGCTGGACGCCACCAGCACCATGCCCAGCGTGCAGGCCGAGGCCCCGAAGCGCCACCACATGGTGGTGCCCAGCAGCTCGCCGGCGCCGTTGCAGGCCGCCAGCCCCTGCCCCAGCAGCCGCAGCAGCCGCCAATCCTCCAGCCGGTGCGGCCACGACATGGCGGCCGACAGGCGGTGGGCGGCGGCGAGGTCGGTATGGCGCAGGCCACGCAGCACGAGGCTGTCCGGATGCGCGAGGCTCACAGGGCGCTGCACAGCCGCAGGGCGTCATAGATGGCGCCGTGCACGTTGCGGCTGCTGACCGAATCGCCGATGCGGTGCAGTTCGAACCCCTCGCCGCGCGGCGTCTGGGCGCGGCGCTCCAGCAGCGCGTCGATATCGGTGATCCCGGCATTGGCCGAGCGGCCGCGCAGCACGTGGAACAGGTCGTCCACCGGCACCGTGCCATGCTCGATCACCACCTGCGCCGCCACCAGCTCCAGCTCGCCGCCGGTCAGCTCATGGCGGAAGGTGGCGACCAGGCGGTTGCCCTCGGGCCGCACCCGGACCAGCGCATGGTCGATCGTGCTGCGCACGCCCCGCTCGGCGAAGCGCTTGCGGTAGATCACCCGCGCCGAATACTCCATCTCCAGGCCGATATTGTCGTCCAGCGTGACGAACTGCACCTGCCGCCCCTGCTCCGCCAGGTGCAGCGCACAGGAAACCGCCTGGTGGCGCCCGGTGCCGTCATACACCAGCACGTCGTCCTTGGCCGTGGTGGCGTCGGCCAGCACGTCCCACACGCTGACGCAATGCTCGCCGCCTTCCAGCCAGTCGATATCCGGCAGCCCGCCGGTGGCGACGATCACCACCTCCGGCGCCTCGGCCAGGATGTCCGCCGCCTCGGCGAAGACGTTGAGGCGCACCTCCACCCCCAGCCGCGCCAACTCGGCCGCGCGCCAGTCGACGATGGCGATCAGGTCGCGCCGCCAGGTCGCGCGCACCGCGGTCAGCATCTGCCCGCCCAGCTTGGCGCCCGCCTCGAACAGCACCACGCGATGGCCGCGCTCGGCCGCCACCCGCGCCGCCTCCAGCCCGCCCGGGCCGCCGCCCACCACCACCACGCGCCGCCCGGGGGTGGGCGAGCGCTCGATCACCTGCGGCAGGCTCTGCTCGCGCCCGGTCGCCGGGTTATGGATGCAGGCGACCTTCTTGTACATGCAGTAGGAGGCGCCGACGCAGGGCCGGATACGGTCCTCCTCGCCGCGCGCCAGCTTGTTGACGATCTGCGGGTCGGCCATGTGGGCACGCGTCATCGCCACCATGTCGAGCAGCCCCTCGGCGATCGCATGCCGGGCGGTGGCGATGTCGGGGATGCGCGCGGCATGGAACACCGGCAGCCTCGTCTCCCGCCGGAAGGCCCCGACCGGCTTGAGGAAGGGGGCGATCGGCTGCGACATGCCGGGCATATTGTGCTCTGCCAGCGACAAATCGGTGTCCATTCGGCCGAAAATGGCGTTGAAAAAGTCGATATTGCCGGCGTTTTCGAAGATCCGAGCGATCCGCAGGCACTCCGCGAAGTCGATCCCGTCGCCGATATCCTCGTCCACCACGAAGCGGATGCCGACCAGCCAGTCGTCGCCGACGGCGCGGCGGATCGCCTCGTGCACCATCAGGCCGAAGCGGGCCCGGTTCTCGGTGGAGCCGCCGAAGCGGTCGGTGCGCAGATTGGTGCGCGGCGAGAGGAACTGGCCGATCAGGTGGCCGCCGGTCACCGTTTCCACCCCGTCCAGCCCGCCTTCCTTGCAGCGCAGCGCGGCGGCGGCGTAGTCCCTGATGATGCGGTCGATGTCGTGCTCGTCCATCTCGCGCGGAATGTTGCGGTGGCGGGTCTCGCGCACCCGCGAGGGTGCCAGCGTCGGCAGCCAGTTCATCACCGTGGCATCGGCGCGCCGGCCGAGATGGGAGATCTGGCACATGATCGCCGCCCCCTGCGCGTGGATGCGCTGGGAGAACTGCTGCAGGTCGGGGATGATCGCGTCGGTCGAGACATCGATCTGCCCGCCGCCCCAGCTCGAATCCTTGGAGACCATCGAGGAGCCGCCGAACATGGTCAGGGCCAGCCCGCCCTTGGCCTTCTCCTCGTGGTAGCGCTGGTAGCGCTCCTTCGGCAGGCCGCCTTCGTCGAGGGTGGAGGCGTGGCTGGTGCTCATGATCCGGTTGCGCAGGGTGAGCCCCTTGAGGCGCAGCGGTTGCAGCAGCGGGTCATGGGTGCGCGGGGGGGAGATGTGATCGGGCATCGGTCGCCTTTCTCAATCGGCTGAGGCGTGAAGCGGCGCGGCGGTGGCCTGGGCACGGAGCAGCTCGGCCTCGCCACGGTGGCACAGGATGCTGGCGCCCTTGGACAGGGGCTGCACCGGGGGCGGCACGCGGTCGCACACATCCTCCAGCCGCACCGCGCAGCGCGGCTGGAACGGGCAGGCGAGGCGGGCCGCCGCCCGCGTCAGCCCGCCGGCCGCCTCGGCCAGATGGGTGGCGCTCATGCCGTCGAGCCAGCCCGGCCGCAACTCGGGCACCGAGGACAGCAGCAGGTCGGTATAGGGGTGCATCGGCGCCATCTGCATCACCTGCCGCCCGCCGCGCTCCACGCAGCGGCCGGCGTACAGGATCATCACCTGGTCGCACAGGGCGCGGATGGTCGAGATGTCGTGGCTGATGAACAGATAAGCCACACCCAACTCGCGCCGCAGCTCGGCCAGCAGGTCCAGGATGGCGGCGCCGACCACGGTATCCAGCGCAGAGGTCACCTCGTCGCACAGGATCAGCGCCGGCTCGGCGGCCAACGCCCGCGCCAGGTTCAGCCGCTGCTTCTGGCCGCCCGAGAGGCCGGCCGGCAGCCGGTCGGCCAGGGCTTGCGGCAGGCGCACCATGTCGAGCAGCGCCGCCACCCGGCGGGCCAGTGCGGCGTCGCGCAGCCCGTGGTAGAACTGCAACGGCCGGGCCAGGATCCGCCGCACGCTGTGCGCCGGGTTGAGCGCCATGTCGGCCATCTGGAACACGATCTGCACTCGCCGCAGCTGTTCGCGGGTGCGCCCGGCGGCGCGCGGCGCCAGGGCCTCGCCGTCCAGCGTGATGCTGCCGCGCGCGGCCGGCAGCAGCCCGGCGATGACCTGCGCCAGCGTGCTTTTGCCGCAGCCGGACTCGCCGACCACGCCGAGCACCGAGCCGGGCGCGATGCTGAAGGCGATGTCGTGCAGCACCGGCACCGCCGGCAGCCCGCGCGCGTCGGGCGGGCCGTAGCCGGCGACCAGGCCGGAGACGCGCAGCAGCGGCGCCGCCCCGGCCGGCAGCGCCACGGCCTGGCGCGGCGCCGGGGCGGCGGCGGCCAGCAGGCTTCGCGTATAGGGATGCGCGGGGGCCGTCAGCAGCTGGGCGGCGGGTGCGGATTCCTGCACCACGCCATCGCGCAGCACGATGATCCGGTCGGCCATCTGCGCCACCACCGACAGGTCGTGCGAGACATACAGCGCCGTGGTGCCCTGCTCGCGCACCACGCGCTTGAAGGCGCGCAGCACCTCGATCTGCGTGGTCACATCCAGCGCCGTGGTCGGCTCGTCCAGGATCACCAGCGCCGGGTCGGTGATCAGCGCCATCGCCGCCATCAGCCGCTGCAACTGCCCGCCGGAAACCTGGTGCGGGAACAGCGCGCCCACACCGTCCGGGTCCGGCAGCGCCAGGGCGCGGAACAGCGCCCGCGCCCGCGCCTCCGCCGCCGCGCGCGACCGCAGGCGGTGGATCAGCGCGTTCTCGACCACCTGCGCCATGATCCGCTGCGCCGGGTTGAAAGCGGCCGCCGCGCTCTGCGCGATGTAGCTGACGGTGCGGCCGCGCAGCCGCGCCAGCGCGGCCGGCGCCAGGCCGATCGGCTCGACCCCGCCCACCCGCACCCGCCCGCCGGCGATGGTGCAGCCGGCCCGCGCATAGCCCATCAGCGCCAGCGCGATGGTGGTCTTGCCCGAGCCGGATTCGCCGATCAGCGCCACCACCTCGCCGCGCGCGATGCTGAAGCTCACGTCATCGACAATCACGCTGCGGCCACCGCCGGCGGTCACCCGCAGCCCCTCCACCGTCACCAGCGGCGCCTTACCGCCCATCGCCGCCTCCGCGCCGCCCGGCCAGGCCGTCGACCAGCAGGTTGACGCCGATGGTCAGCGTGGCGATCGCCAGCGCCGGCATGATCACCGCCGGCGCGCCATAGGCCAGGCCCTCGATATTCTCCCGCACCAGCGACCCCCAGTCGGCATAGGGCGGCTGGATGCCGAGGCCGAGGAAGCTCAGCCCGCTCAGCAGCAGCACCACGTAGATGAAGCGCAGGCCGAAATCCGTCAGCACCGGCAGCACGATGTTGGGCAGGATCTCGGCGCGCATCAGGTAGAGCGTGCCCTCGCCGCGGGCGCGCGCCACCTTCACAAATTCCATGGCGACGATGTTCACCGCCAGCGCGCGCACGGTGCGGTAGGCGCCCGGCACGTAGATCACCGCCGCCGTCGCCACCAGCATCGGGATGGAGGAGCCGACCGAGGCCACCACCACCAGCGCGAACAGCAGGCTGGGCAGGGAGATCAGCGCATCAAGCAGCCGGCTCAGCACCGCGTCGGTCCAGCCGCCGACCGTCGCCGCGCACAGCGCCAGCGTGGTGCCCACCAGGCTCGCCAGCCCGGTCGCCACCGCCGCCACGCCCACCGTGTAGCGCGCGCCGATCAGGATGCGGGTCAGCATGTCGCGGCCGAGATAGTCGGTGCCCAACGGCGCCGCCCGGCTGGCCGCGTCGAACACCTGCGCGGACATCACGCCGCCATCCGCATGCGGCGCCAGCAGCGGGCCGAACGCGGCCATGGCGGCCCAGAACAGCACGATCAGCAGCCCGGCCGCGGTGGCCGGGCGCAGGCGGGTGATGCCGGCGTTCATGCGATCGCGCTCACGGATGGCGCAGCCGGGGATTGGCCAGGATGGCGAGCAGGTCGGCCAGCAGCACCAGCAGCAGATAGGCGGCGCAGAAGATCATCGCGCAGGCCTGCACCAGCGGCATGTCGCGGGTGGACACGCCATCCACCATCAGCTTGGCCAGCCCCGGATAGTTGAAGATCGTCTCGACGATGATCACGCCGCCGAGCAGAAACGACACGCTAAGCGCCACCGCGTTGACTATCGGCCCCAGCGCGTTCGGCAGCGCGTGGCGCAGCACCAGGCGCAGCGGCCGCACGCCCTTCAGCACCGCCATCTCGATATAGGAGGAGTCCAGCACGTTGGTCAGCGCCGCGCGCGTCATGCGGGCGATCTGCGCCACCACCACGAAGCTCAGCGTGGCCACCGGCATGGCGAACACCAGCAGCATGTGCCCGGGCGAGCGCAGGTCCAGCCCGTAGAACATCGCCGGCAGCCAGTGCAGCCGCACCGCGAACACCAGCACCGCCAGCGTCGCCACCAGGAACTCCGGCACCGACACCGCCGAGACCGTCAGCACGCCCACCACCCGGTCATAGGCGGTGCCGCGCCACACCGCGGCGGTGATGCCCAGCAGCAGCGCCACCGGCACGGCCACCAGCGCGGTCAGCCCGGCCAGCAGCAGCGAGTTGGGCAGGCGGCTGCCGATCAGGCTCGCCACCGGCAGGCCGTTGACCAGCGACCGCCCCAGATCCAGCGTCAGCAGCCCGCGCAGCCAGAGCAGGTAGCGCAGCCAGCCTGGCTGATCCAGGTGCATCGCCGCCCGCAGCGCCGCCACCGCATCCGGCGTGGCGCTCTGGCCCAGAACGGCCTGCGCCACGTCGCCCGGCAGCATCTCGGTGGCCAGGAACACCAGCAGCGAGACGATCAGCAGCGTCAGCACACCGCTCGCCAGCCGGGCGGCCAGCAGGCGCGCGAGCGGGCTCACCGTGGCGCGCCCCGCTCACGCCAGCCAGACATTCTCGGCGAAGTCGAAGCCCATCATGCCGCCGGTCGGGATCGGCTGCAGCCCTTTCAGCCGGGCGCTGTGCGCATCCAGCCCGCTGAGGAACAGCGGGATGCCGATGCCGGCATCGTCGCGGACCATCGCCTGCATGTCCCAGTACATCTGCTTGCGCTTGCCCACGTCCAGCTCCGAGCGCGCCGCCAGCAGCAGGCTGTCGAATTTCGGGTCCTTCCACTTGGACTCGTTCCACGGCGCGTCGGACTTGAAGAACAGCGTGAACAGGATGTCGGCACTCGGGCGCGGATTGATGTTGCCGAAGCACAGCGGCGCCTTCAGCCAGTAGTTGGACCAGTAGCCGCCGGCCGGCACCTGCTTGATGTCCAGCGACAGCCCGATCTTGCGCGCCGCGTCCTGCAGCAGCACCGCCATGTCCACCGAGGACGAGGCGGCGGTGGAGGCGATCAGCGGCACCGCGGTGGCGCCGATGCCGGATTTGGCGAAATGGAACTTGGCGCGGTCGAGGTCGAACGGGCGCTGCGGCAGATGCGGGTTGTGGAAGCGGTTGGTCGGGTCGATCGGCTGGTCGTTGCCGACCACCGCATAGTCCTGGAAGATCGCCCGCTTCATCTGCTCGCGGTCTATCAGGTATTTCAGCGCCAGGATGAAATCGGCGTTGCCGGTGCCCTGGGCGTCCAGCCGGGCGATCAGGTCGGTGTAGCCGCCGCCCCGCGTCTCGAAGATCTCGAAGCCCGGCGCGGCCTTCACCTGGCGGGTGGAGCGCGGGTTGATGCCGCCGGCCAACTGGATGTCGCCCGACAGCAGCGCGTTCACCCGCGCCGCGTCGTCGGCGATGCCGAAGAACTCGATCTCGTCGAGATAGGGCTTGCCGGCCTTCCAGTAGTTCGGGTTGCGCACCCCCACCGAGCGCACGCCGGGCGAGAACTCCTTGCAGCGATACGCGCCGGTGCCGATCGCGGTGGTGAAGTCGGTTGTGCCGTTCTTGACGATCTTGAAGTGGAAGGTGCCCAGCACCACCGGCAGGTCGGCGTTCGGCGCGCTCAGCGTGATGCGCACCTCCTGCGGCCCCATCGCCTTGATTTCGGTCATCTGCGAGGCCAGCGGGCGCGCCGGGGAGCCCAGCTTGGCGTCCTGCAGGCGGGTCAGCGAATACACCACGTCGGCGCTGGTCATGCTGGCGCCGTCGTGGAACTCCACGCCCTTGCGCAGCTTCACCGTCCATACCCTGGCGTCGCCGCTCTCGATCGATTCGGCCAGCACCGGCTGCGGCGCCAGGCTGCCATCTAGCGCCGTGAGCCCGTTGTAGAACATGTTGCAGCGGACATAGTCGGTGGAGAGCGACTGCCGCGCCGGATCGACGGTGTCCGAGGTGCCGCTGGAATAGCCGGCGACGCGGATGCTGCCGCCCTTCTTCGGGGCATCGGCCCGCGCCGTGACCGCCGGCAGCCCGATCGCGGCGCCAAGGCCGGCGCCCGCCAGCCACCCCATGACGACGCGGCGGGAGGCGCCCTGCGGCAGGTCGGCGCCGCTGCGGGCCGGGAAGGGTCCGGGAGTCTGCTCGCTCATGAACTGCGCCTTTCCACGGCCGCCGGGCCGCGTCTGGAGGGTGAGAGGCAACGCCGAGACACATATCTGCCACGAGTTTTTGCCGCGGGTCAGCTTGACAATGCGTTGGGGGGATATACGGTCAGCGTATGGTGGCCCTGGGCAGACTGGTTCCCTCCGCGCGCGGCCTGCTGGTGTTCGAGGCCGCGGCCCGTACCGGAAGCTGTAGTGCTGCGGCGCGGGAGTTCAATCTCACCCAACCCTCGGTGAGCCGGAACATCGCCCAGCTCGAAGCCCATCTGGGCATACCTCTTTTCATCCGCAGCCCCGCCGGCATGGAACTGACGGCCGAGGGCAGCATCCTGCACACCGCCCTCAGCGAGGGGTTCCAGCGGGTGGCCGCGGCCATCCAGGAAATCGTCGCCCAGCGCACCCGCCTGCAGGTGGTGGAGCTGTCGCTGTCCACCGCCTTCGTCACCCATTGGTTCATCCCCCGGCTGGGGGCGTTCCATGCGGCGTTTCCGGGCATCGACCTGCGCTTCCAGCTCATCTCCGGCACCCTGCGCGGCCCGCCGGGCAACGTGGACCTGGCGATGCGCATGTCGGGCGACGCCGACCACGAATTCCACAGCTGGCCGTTCGCGCCCGAGCTGATCATCCCGGTGGGCAGCCCGCGCTACCTGGCGCAGCACGGCACGCTGGAGGCGCCGGCGCCGGGCAGCCGCCACACGCTGCTGCACCTGTCCGACACGCCGCTCCATCGCGAGGCGCTATGGGGCGGCGTCGTCGGCACCCTGTCGCCGCAACCCGTCTGGATCGAGTTCTCCGACTACGGGGTGGTGCTGCAGGCGGCGATGAACGGCGAGGGCGTCGCGCTCGGCTGGATCACCGTGGTGGCCCGCGCGCTCGGCCTGGGAACGCTGGTGCCGGTGTCGCGCCGGCATCTGCGCACCGGCAAAAGCTACCACCTGCTCGCCTCACGCGCCCGCCCGGTGCGCGAGGTGGTGGCGGCCATCCGGGATTGGATGGTGGCGCAGATGCGCCAGGACATGGAACAGGCCGCGCCGCTGCTGGGCGAACTGGCCGCGTTCTGACGGCCGGCGCGCTACGCCTTCGGCAGCCGCACCACGAAGCGCGCGCCGATGATCCGGCCGCCCTCGTCGCGCCGGTTCTCGGCACCGATCCGCCCCTTCAGCGCCTCGACGATCTGCCGGCTGATCGACAGCCCCAGGCCGGAATGCTGGCCGAAATACTCGCCCTGCGGCCGCTCGGAGTAGAAACGGTCGAAGATGTGCTCCAGCTTGGCCTCCGGGATGCCCGGCCCCTCGTCCTCGACGCTGATCTCCACCATCGCCCCGGTCTGCCGCGCGCCCAGCGTGATCCGCCCGCCCGGCGGCGAGAAGCTCTGTGCATTGCCGATCAGGTTGCGCAGCACCTGCACCAGCCGGTCCTCGACCGCGCGCACCACCGTCGCCCCCTCGGGCGGGGCGAGCACCAGGCGCGGGTCGGTGTCGTCGCGCGTGTCTTCGTCCATCTCCACCAGGGTGGCCAGCATCGGCGCCACGTCCAGCCGCTCGGTGGCCACGCGCGACAATTCGGCGTCAATGCGCGAGGCGTCGCTGATGTCGGTGATGAGCCGGTCCAGCCGCCCCACATCCTCGGCGATGATCGCGGTCAGCCGGCGCTGCTTCTCCGGGTCCTCGATGCGCCGCAGCGTCTCGATGGCGCTGCGGATGGAGGAGAGCGGGTTCTTGATCTCGTGCGCCACATCGGCGGCGAAACGCTCGATAGCGTCCATGCGCGTCCACAGCGCGCGCGCCGAATCGGCCAGCGCCTGCGCCAGCTCGCCGATCTCGTCATGGCGGGCCAGCAGCCGGGCCGGCACCTCGCCCGCCCGCCCGCTGCCCTCGCGCATATGCTCGGCGGCGCGCGCCAGCCGCAGGATCGGCCGTGCGATGGTCAGCGACAGGTACCACGACAGCATCACCGTCAGCCCCAGCGCCAGGGTGAACAGCCCCAGGATGGACAGCCGCACCGCCAGCAGGCTGTCATCCACCTCGCGCGCCTCGCGGGTCAGCAGCACCACGCCCACGGTCACCCGGTTGTGCTGCACCGGCTCGGCCACGGTCACCAGCAGGCGGTTGTCGCTGGTGCGGCGGATATAGGGCGGCATCGCGCGGCTCTGGTCGGTGCCGGACAGCCGCAATTCCTCCTTCACGTCCGGCTGCCAGTCCGGGCCGGCGGCGGTCGGGCCGGTGTCCAACAGCGGGCGGCTACCACCATGAGGCAGCCAGGACAGGATGCGGTCGTAGATGCTGCCGACGATGCCCAGCAGCCGCCCGCGATCCACCGCCGGCGGCAGCGGCTCGGTCACCACCGCGCCGGTGGCGCCCTGGCGCACCCGGCTGTCGGCGATCACCTGGCCGTCCGGCGCATACAGCTTGGCCTGGGCGTTCGGCGTCGGCTCGGTCAGGCGGCGCAGCAGCGGGCGGGCGAGGTCGGGCACCAGGCGCGGCAGGTCAGTGCCGTCGTCGCGCACCGCGGTTTCGCCCAGCGCGCCGGCATAGATGCGGGCCTGCTCGCGCAGCGTGGTCACCTCCGCCTGCAACAACCCGTTCTGGTACTGGTCCAGATACAGCAGCGCCGCCAGCAACAGCGCCAGCGGCAGCGCGTTGACCAGCAGCACCCGTTGCAGCAGCGGCGACACCCACCGCCCGCGCAGCCGCCGCCCCACCCGGCTCGCCGGTTTCAGCACGGCCGGCAGGATGCCGCTGTCTGGCATTGGGGGCCTTGGTCGGTTCGGGTTCAGGCTTCCTTGTAGCGGTAACCGATGCCGTACAAGGTCTCGATGGCGTTGAAATCGTCGTCGATGGCGCGGAATTTCTTGCGCACGCGCTTGATGTGGCTGTCGATCGTGCGGTCATCGACATAGATGTTGTCGCCATAGGCGGCGTCGATCAGCTGGTCGCGCGACTTCACCATGCCCGGCCGGGTCGCCAGCGCCTTGACCAGCAGGAACTCGGTGACGGTCAACTGGATGTCGCTGCCCTTCCACAAGCACTGGTGCTTGGTCTCGTCCAGCACCAGTTCGCCGCGCACCAGCACGCCGCCGGCCGGCGTGCCCGAGCCCTCGGCCCGCCCGGCCTCGTTGCGCCGCAGTAGGGCGCGGATGCGCTCGATCAGCAGGCGCTGGCTGAACGGCTTGGTGATGTAGTCGTCCGCCCCCAGCCGCAGGCCCATCAGCTGGTCCACTTCCTCGTCCTTGGAGGTGAGGAAGATCACCGGCAGCGAGGAGCGCGCGCGCAGCCGCTGCAACAGCTCCATCCCGTCCATGCGGGGCATCTTGATGTCCAGCACCGCGAGGTCCACCGGCCGGGCGATGAGGTCCTGCAACGCGCTTTCGCCATCGGTATAGGTGCGCACCTGGAAGCCTTCCTGCTCCAGGGTCATCGACACGCTGGTCAGGATATTGCGGTCGTCGTCGACCAGGGCGATGGTCTGTTTCATGCGGCGCGTCCCGTTGCGTGACTGTTCGTAATATGGCGCCCAATTGTGGCGCAACGAGGATGGAGAGTGAACAAAACATGGCAGACGCCGATCTCGCCCGCCATTTGCTGCGCGCCGCCCGCGCCGGCACGCTGGCCACCACCGTCGGCGGCCAGCCCTTCGCCTCGCTGGTCACCCCGGCCTGCGCGCCTGACCTCTCGGTGCTGCTGCTGCTCTCCGGCCTGTCCGAGCACACCCGCCACCTGCGCGCCGACCCGCGCTGCTCGCTGTTGGTCGCGGGCCCGGCCGAGGGCGCCAACCCGCAGACCGCGCCACGCCTGACCATCACCGGCATCGCCGAGCCGGCGCCGGACCCGGCGCTGAAGGCGCGCTGGCAGGCCGTGCATCCCTATGCGGCCCTCTACGCCGATTTCGCCGACTTCACCCTGTGGCGCATCCGCCCGGCCGCCGCCCTGTTCGTCGGCGGCTTCGCCCGCGCCACCCGGCTGAAGGCGGCCGACCTGCTGCCGGACCCGAGGCATGCCGCCGCCGTCGCGGCCGCCGAGGCGGAGATCGTCGCCCACTGCAACACCGACCACCCGGACGCGATGGCGGCGATCGGCGGCGCCATCGGCGGCACCGCGGGCCCCTGGCGGATGGTCGCCGCCGATCTCGACGGCTGCGACCTGGCGCTGGGCGAGCGCGTGGTCCGCGCCGACTGGCCGGCGCCGGTCGCCGACCCGCAGGGGGTACGCGCGGCGCTGATCCTGCTGGCGCGACAGGCCCGCGGCGCCTGACCACCCACGCCGTCCGCTGGCGTTCACGCCTTGGCGGGTGGCCCGCTGGTCGCGATATCATGGGTTGACCTTCCGGAACGACCCCCATAGAGCCGCGAAAGCCGTGGCACCGACCCGGCACGCCAAGACCAGCCGGGGGACCACGATCCATGAACACCGAGCCTGCCGCATCGACCCATCGCGCCATCCACGCCAGGCCGCTGGACGGCACCGGCGTGCGCGCCGGCCACCCCGTGCACGCCAACCTCACCGCCCCCGCGCTGACCGCGCTCGCGCTGCAACGCAACGAAGGCACGCTGTCCGAGGATGGCGCGCTGATGGTGCGCACCGGCGTGCACACCGGCCGCTCCGCGCAGGACAAGTTCGTGGTCGACGAGCCGGACAGCACCGCCGACGTCTGGTGGGGCAAGGTCAACAAGACCCTCTCGCCCGAGAAATTCGCCCTGCTGGCCGCCCGCGTGCGCGCCTACCTCCAAGGCCAGGAGTTGTTCACCCAGGATCTGTACGCCGGCGCCGACCCCGCCCGGCGCATCCGCGTGCGCCTGGTCACCACCCAGGCCTGGTCGGCCCAGTTCGCCCGCAACATGTTCATCCGCCCGCCCGAGGCGGAACTGGCCGATTTCGTCCCCGACTACGTCATCCTGCACGCCCCGCATTTCCATGCCGACCCGGCGCTGGACGGCGTGCGCACCAGCACCGCCATCGCGCTGAGCTTCGCGCAGAGGCTGATCGTGATCGCCGGCACCGAGTATGCCGGCGAGATCAAGAAATCCATCTTCACGGTGATGAACTGGCTGCTGCCGCCGCAGGGCGTGCTGCCGATGCATTGCAGCGCCAATATCGGCCCCGACGGCGACGTGGCGCTGTTCTTCGGCCTGTCCGGCACCGGCAAGACCACCCTCTCCTCCGACCCCGCCCGCACGCTGATCGGCGACGACGAGCATGGTTGGGGGCCGGACGGCGTTTTCAATGTCGAGGGCGGGTGCTACGCCAAGGTGATCAACCTGAGCCGGGAGGCGGAGCCCGAGATCTGGGCCGCCACCCACCGCTTCGGCGCGGTGCTGGAGAACGTGGTGGCCAACCGCCACGGCCGGCTGGACCTGGCCGACCAGCGCCTGACCGAGAACACCCGCAGTTGCTACCCGGTGGAGTTCATCCCCAACGCCACCCCGGCCGGGCGCGGCGGGCAGCCGAAGCATGTGGTGATGCTGGCCGCCGACGCCTTCGGCGTGCTGCCGCCGATCGCCCGGCTGACGCCCGCGCAGGCGATGTACCATTTCCTGTCCGGCTATACCGCCGTCGTCGCCGGCACCGAGAAGGACGCCGGCAGCGAGCCACAGGCCACCTTCAGCGCCTGTTTCGGCGCCCCCTTCCTGCCGCGCCGCCCGGAAGTCTACGGTCGCATGCTGGCCGACCTAATCGCCCAGCACGGCGCCGAATGCTGGCTGGTCAACACCGGCTGGAGCGGCGGCAAATACGGCGTCGGCAGCCGCATGGCCATCCGCCACACCCGCGCCCTGCTGCGCGCGGCGCTGGACGGCACGCTGGTCCACGCCAGCTACCACCGCGACCCGTTCTTCGGCCTGATGATCCCCGATTCCGTGCCTGGCGTGCCGGCGACCGTGCTGGACCCGCGCGCCGCCTGGGCCGACAAGGCCGCCTACGACGCCACCGCGCGCGAGCTGCTGGCCCGGTTCGAGAAGAATTTCGAGCCGTTCGCGCACCATGTCGGCGAGGATGTTCGGGCCGTGGCGTTGAAGGCAGCGTGAAAGACAGACGTTCTTTTTTAAAAAAAAGAACCAAAAAACTCTATCCGTTTGGTGATCGGGGGAGGCAAGGCGCGCCTCCCCCCGATCAACGAATAAAGTTTTTTTGCTTCTTTTTGTTCACAAAAAGAAGACCTACTGCTTCCAAACCGCCTCCTTCAACCGCCCGACGAACGCCTCGTGCGCCGCCAGTTCGTCCTCGGTCGGCGCCACCAGCCGCGGCGTGCGCGGGCCGGTGGCCTGGTAGGTCGCCACCGGCATCGCCCCCTGCCCGTCCTCGTCGGCCAGCCCCAGCCCGCGCTGCCGCCCGCCGGTGAGTTCCACGTAGACCTCGGCCAGCAGCCGGCAGTCCAGCAGCGCGTTGTGGCTGGTGCGCTCGGACAGGTCGATGCCGAAGCGCCGGCACAGCGCGTCCAGGCTGTTCGGCATCCCCGGAAAGCGGGCCTTGGCCAGTACCAGCGTGTCCACCATGCGCGCCCGGTCCAGCGCCGGCAGGCGCATGCGGGCGAGCTCGGCGTTCATGAAGCCGAAGTCGAACGGCGCGTTGTGGGCGATCAGCGGGTCGTCGCCCAGGAATGCCAGGATATCGTCGGCCACCTCCTCGAAGCGCGGCGCGTCGCGCAGGCGCTCCAGCGTGATGCCGTGGATGCGCGTCGCCTCCTCGGGGATGTCGCGCTGCGGATGGATCAGGCGATGGAAGGTGCGGCTGGTCGGCAGGTCGCCCTCCAGCTCGATGGCGGCGAACTCGATCACCCGGTCCCCGGTCAGCGGGTCCAGCCCGGTGGTCTCGGTGTCGAACAGCACGGCGCGGGTCATCGGCGGAGGTCCTGGATCAGGCGGCGCAGGGCGCGCAGGGCGTGGAAACGCGAAAGGCCGGTATGGATTACCACATCGGCGTGGCGGCGCTTGGCGCGATCGGGCATCTGGCGGGCGATCACGGCGGCGATCTGCGCCGCGTTCATGTGCCCGCGCCGGCGCACGCGATGTATCTGCACGGCAGCCGGCGCGCTGACCACCACCACCATGTCCACCCGCTTCTGCCCGCCGGTCTCCAGCAGCAGCGGGATGTCCAGCACCGCGGCGCGCGCCCGGGCGGCGCGGGCGCGGGCGAGGAAGCGGCGCTCCTCGGCCCGCACCATGGGATGGATGATGCGCTCCAGCCTGGCGAACGCCTCCGGCCGCCCCATCACGGCGGTGCGCAGGGCGGCGCGGTCCAGCCGGCTGTCCGCCACGGTGCCCGGGAAGGCGGCGCCGATCGCCCGCAACGCCCGCCCGTTGGGCGCCTGCAATTGATGCACCACCGCGTCGGCATCGAACACCGGGATGTGGGCGCGGCGAAAGGCGGCCGACGCGGTGGACTTGCCCATGCCGATCCCGCCGGTGAGACCGATCACTTTCATGCCGCGCAACCCCGTGCCATTGTGTCAATCAACACAAGCGGGTGCGGCAATGCAACCCGAGGGGAGGAGCCATGGAAGTGTCACATGCTTCCCGGCGCGGCTGCCTGTAGATGGGCGCCGTTCCATGATGACATTTGTCCCCGGCGCGGTCTCCGCCGCCTCCGACCTCGCCACGCACGGCGCCGAAATCCGGCTGACCGGCGTCTCCCGCCATTGGGGCGCCATCCGTGCGCTCGACAGCGTGTCCCTGCACGTGCGCGCCGGCAGCTTCTGCGTGCTGCTCGGCCCCTCCGGCTGCGGCAAGACCACCTGCCTGCGCATCGTCGCCGGACTCGACCACGCCACCGCCGGACGGATCGAGATCGGCGGGCGCGATGTGACGCACCTGCCGCCGGCCGCCCGCGGCGTGGCCATGGTGTTCCAGTCCTACGCCCTGTTCCCGCATCTGAGCGTGGCCGAGAACATCCTCTTCGGCCTCAAGGCCCGCGCCGTCCCCGCGCCCGACCGCGCCCGCCGGCTGGACCGCGCGGTGGATATCCTCGGCATCGGCCACCTGCTCGCCCGCCGCCCCTCGCAGCTCTCCGGCGGCCAGCAGCAGCGTGTCGCCCTCGGCCGCGCCATCGTCGCCGAGGCCCCGGTCTGCCTGATGGACGAGCCGCTCTCCAATCTCGACGCCCAGCTCCGCGCCGACATGCGCCGCGAGATCCTCTCCCTCCAGCGCCGCCTCGGCATCACCATGCTCTACGTCACCCACGACCAGACCGAGGCGATGGGCATGGCCGATCAGGTGGTGCTGCTGCGCGACGGCCATATCGAGCAGGACGCCCCGCCGGCCGAGATCTACGCCCGCCCCGCCACCCCCTTCGCCGCCGGCTTCATCGGCACGCCGCCGATGAACCTGCTGCCGCTGGAACGCCGGCCCGAGGGCTGGGTGATCCAGGGCACCAGCGGCCCGGTGCTGCACAAGCCCGGCGGCCCGGCCCGCCTGCTCGCCGGCATCCGCCCGGAGCTGCTGCGCCTGGCCGATTCCGGCATCGCCGCCCGCGTGACGCACGGCGAATACCTCGGCGCCGACACCGTGCTGGCCTGCGCCGCCGGCGAGGCCCGCCTGCTCGCCCGCCTGCCCGGCCAGGTCGCGCTGCCCGACGGCGCGCCCGTCCACCTCGCCGCCGACCCGGCCGACCTGCATTTCTTCGACGCCGACACCGCCCGCCGCATCGCCTGACATGACCGCACAGGAGCCGCCCATGCCCGCCCCCACCAGCCGCCGCGCCCTGCTGACCGGCGCCGCCGCGCTCGCCGGCGCCGCCCCCATCCTGGCCGCACCCCTCTTGACCGCACCGGCCATCGCCCAGTCCAAGGTCGAGATCGAGTTCTACTTCCCCGTCGCCGTCGGCGGCCCGATCACCAAGATCATCGATGGCTATGCCGCCGACTTCATGAAGGCGCATCCCGACATCAAGGTGACCCCGGTCTACGCCGGCAGCTACGTCGATACGCTCACCAAGGCGGTCACCGCCAGCAAGGCCGGCCGCGGCCCGCAGCTCGCCGTGCTGCTCTCGGTGGACGCCTATTCCCTGATCGACGACGAGCTGATCCTGCCCTTCGACCAGCTCGCCACCACCGCCGAGGACAAGGCCTGGCTCGCCGGCTTCTACCCGGCCTTCATGCGCAACGGGCAGATCGACGGCCACACCTGGGGCATCCCGTTCCAGCGCTCCACCATCGTCATGTACTACAACAAGGCCGCCTTCCAGGACTCCGGGCTCGACCCCGAGAAGGCCCCCGCCACCTGGGCCGAGAACACCGCCTTCGCCGAGAAGCTCACCCGCCGCGAGGGCGACCGCACCACCCGCTGGGGCATCCAGATCCCGGCCAGCGGCTTCCCCTATTGGCTGTTCCAGGCGCTCGCCATCGAGGCCGGGGCGGAGCTTGCCAACGCCAACGGCACCAAGGTCAACTACAACGATCCCGGCGCCGTGGAGGCGCTGCAATACTGGCTCGACCTGGCCACCAAGCAGAAGGTCCATCCCCCCGGTGTGGTCGACTGGGGCACCACGCCCCGCGACTTCCTGGAGGGCAAGGTGGCGATGATCTGGACCACCACCGGCAACCTCTCCAACATCCGCGCCAACGCCAAGTTCCCCTTCGGCGTCGCCATGCTGCCCGCCCAGAAGCGCCGCGGCAGCCCCACCGGCGGCGGCAACTTCCACCTGTTCAAAAGCGCCAGCCCGGCGCAGCAGGCCGCCAGCCTGACCTTCCTGAAATGGATCACCTCGCCCGAGCGGGCCGCGCAATGGGGCATCGACACCGGCTACGTCGCCACCAGCCCGGCCGCCTGGCAGACCCCCGCCATGAAGGCCTACCTCGCCGGCTTCCCCGCCGCCGCCGTCGCCCGCGACCAGCTTGAATTCGCCGTGCCGGAACTGTCCACCCACGACAACCAGCGCGTCACCCAGGCGCTGAACGACGAGCTGCAGGCGGTGCTGACCGGCCGCAAGGCCCCGAAAGCGGCGCTCGACGCCGCCCAGGCCAACGCCACCCGCCTGCTGCGCCCCTACGCCCGCTGACCCTCATCACCCGCTGACCCCCATCACAGGAGACACGCGATGATCCGCCGCCGCACTCTGCTGGCCGCGACCGCCGCCAGCGCCGCCACCCTCGCCGCCCCCGCCATCGCGCGGGCGCAGGCGATGAAGCTCAGCTTCTACTACCCGATCGCCGTCGGCGGCCCGATCCCGGCCATCATCGACGGCTACTGCAAGGCCTTCCATGCCGAAACCGGCATCGAGGTCACCCCCGTCTACGCCGGCAACTACGGCGAGACGCTCACCAAGGCCGTCACCGCCATCAAGGGCGGCAGCGGCCCGCAACTGGCCGTGCTGCTGGCCGCCGAGATGCACAGCCTGCAGGACCTCGACATCCTGGCCAGCCTGGACGAGATCGGCGGGCTCGAGGGCGACGGCAAGGCCTGGCTCGGCGGCTTCTACCCCGCCTTCCTGGCCAACAGCGTGGTGGACGGCAAGACCTGGTCGGTGCCGTTCCAGCGCTCCACCGCGATCATGTACTACAACAAGACCGCCTTCACCGAGGCCGGGCTGGACCCGGAGAAATTCCCCCTCACCTGGGCGGAACTCGGCGCCGCCGCCGAAAAGCTCACCAAGCGCGACGCCTCCGGCCGCGTCACCCGCTGGGGCGTCAAGATGGCGTCCGATGTCGGCAACGCGCAATGGACCTTCGGCGCCATCGCCAACCAGGCCGGCCACGTGCTGATGAACCAGGCCGGCACCGAAACCTATTTCAACGACCCCAAGGCGATCGAGGGCATGGCCTACTGGCGCGGCCTCGCCAGCGTCCACCACGCCACGCCGGAGGGCATCACCGGCTGGCCGGCGCTCTCGCCGGACTTCCTGGAGGGCAACGCCGCCATCATCCAGCACACCACCGGCAACCTCACCAACCTGCGCAGCAACGCCAAGTTTCCCTTCGGCGTCGCCGGCCTGCCCGGCAAGACCGGCCCGCGCACCGTGGTCGGCGGCGGCAACATCTACTTCTTCAAGCAGGCGAGCCCGGCCGAGCGCGCCGCGGCGCTGAAATTCGCCCGCTTCCTCACCGAGCCGGCCCGCGCCGCCGACTGGTCGATCCAGACCGGCTACATCGCCGTCCGTCCGGATGCCTACCAGACCCCCGCGCTGCGCGACTACGTCATCCACTATCCGCCGGCCGACGTGGCGCGCGGCTTCCTGCCGGTGGCGGTGGGCGAGCTGTCCACCTTCCAGAACCAGCGCGTCTACCAGGCGCTCACCAACAACATCCAGGCCTGCCTGTCCGGCAAGCTCACGCCGCAGCAGGCGATGGTGAACACCCAGGCCGAGGCCGACCGCATCCTGAAGCCCTACAAGCGGGGCTGATGGCCACGATGCGGCGCGAAACCGTCCAGGCCTGGCTGCTGGTGCTACCGGCGCTGCTGCTGCTGGTGGCCTTCACCCACTGGCCGGCCGTGGCGACGGTGCTGGACAGCCTGTTCAGCACCCCGCGCGGCAGCCGGCCGGCCCATTTCGTGGGCCTGGACAACTACGCCGCCCTGATGGACGATCCGGTGTTCTGGACGGCGTTGCACAACAACGCCGTCTACGCCGCCGCCACCATCCCGGCCTCGGTGATCCTGGCGCTGGCGATGGCGCTGGCGGTCAACACCGCCATCCCCGGCCGGCCGCTGCTGCGCATGGCCTATTTCACCCCGACCATGCTGCCGATGATCGCGGTGGCCAATATCTGGCTGTTCTTCTTCACCCCGGACTATGGGCTGTTCGACAGCATCGCCGCCTGGTTCGGCCTCGGCCGGCACAACTGGCTGGGCGACACCGCCACCGCCCTGCCGGCGATGATCGCGGTGGCGGTCTGGAAGGAGGCGGGGTTCTTCATGATCTTCTACCTCGCCGCCCTGCAGGCCATGCCGCCCGACCTCGCCGAGGCCGCCAACCTGGAAGGCTCCTCGCGCTGGAACTTCTTCCGCCGCGTCACCCTGCCGCTGCTGATGCCCACCACGCTGTTCGTGCTGGTCAACGCCTCCATCAACGCCTTCCGGCTGGTGGACCACGTGGTGGTGATGACCCGCGGCGGCCCCGACAACGCCACCACCCTGCTGCTCTACTACATCTACGAAACCGGCTTCCGCTTCTGGGACAGCTCCATGGCCGCCACCCTCACCGTGGTCCTGCTGGCCCTGCTCGGCCTGCTCGCCTGGCTGCAATTCGGCGTGCTGGGCAAGCGGGTGCATTATCGATGAGCGGGGTGGCGATGAGCGGGGCGATGGCAAGGGCAGGCACCCGTCGCGACGAGGCGGTGAGGCGAGGCGAAGCAAGCCCGCGTGGAATGGGGCCTTCCCCCTCTTCGCCTCTACGTCTCTTTGTGAACCTTCCTGCATCGAACCCGCGCGCATGAAATTCGCCACCCGCACCCTGGAAATCGCCGGCGCCTGGATGCTCGGCATCATGTGGGTCACGCCGCTGCTCTACGCCGCCTGGACCGCGTTCCACCCGGCCGATTTCGCCACCCATTTCGACCTCACCGCCCCGCTCACCCTCGGCAATTTCGTCCGCGCCTGGCAGGCCGCCCCCTTCGCGCGCTACTTCCTCAACACCACCATCCTGGTCACCATCATCCTGGTCGCCCAGTTCCTGCTCTGCACCCCCGCCGCCTTCGCCTTCGCGCGCATGGAGTTCCCGGGGCGGGACATCCTGTTCGGCGTGGTGCTGCTGCAACTGATGGTGATGCCGGACGTGCTGCTGGTGGGCAATTACCGCACCATGGCGCAGCTCGGCCTGGTGGACACCATCCTGGCCATCGCCCTGCCCTATCTCGGCTCCGCCTTCGGCATCTTCCTGCTGCGCCAGACCTTCCGCTCGGTGCCGCAGGAACTGGACGACGCCGCCCGGCTGGAAGGCTGCACACTGATGCGCCGCATCTGGCGCGTCTACGTGCCGCTGGCCCGCCCGACCTACATCGCCTACGGGCTGGTCAGCGTCAGCTACCACTGGAACAACTTCCTCTGGCCGCTGGTGATCACCAACTCCGTCACCACCCGCCCGCTGACAGTGGGCCTCTCGGTGTTCGCCTCCACCGACCAGGGTATCGACTGGTCGATCATCACCGCGGCCACGCTGATGACCAGCGCGCCGCTGCTGCTGGCGTTCCTGCTGTTCCAGCGCCAGTTCGTACAAAGCTTTATGCGCGCCGGTATCCGGTGAGGGCCGGCGAAGCAGACGGGTCAAAAGTCTGGTCTTCAAAAAAAGAACAGCCCTTCTTTTTGTGAACAAACAGAAGCAAAAAAATTTTATTCGTTGGGTTTCGGGGGAGACGGCGGCTGGTATCGGGTGGGGTCCCGTGGGATATTTGGGGCTATGAGCGCACTTGATCGTCGTCTGGCTACCGCCACCGCCCTTGCCGAGGCCGCCGGCCGCCTCGCCCTGTCATTGCAGCCGCCGCCCGGCGCGCCGGTCGCCAGCCTGAAGGGCGCGCAGGACTGGCTCACCGAGGCGGACGGCGCGGTGGAAGGCTTTATCGCCCGCAGCCTCGCCGAAGCCTTCCCCGAAGACGGCTTCCAGGGCGAGGAAACCGGCACCGGCCGCGAAGGCGCGCTGCGCTGGGTGGTGGACCCGATCGACGGCACCTCCAACTTCGCGCGCGGCTCCAAGCGCTTCTGCGTCTCCATCGGCCTGCTGGACGGCCGCACCCCCCTGCTGGGCGCCATCGCCGCGCCGGCCCTGGGCGAAATCTTCGCCGCCCGCCAAGGCTGCGGCGCCACGCTGAACGGCGCCCCGATCCACGCCGCCGCCACCACCGACCTCGCGCGTGCGCAAATCGAATGCGGCTGGTCCGCCCGCCGCCCCAACGCCGGCTACTACGCCCTCGCGCAAGGCGTCATGGACGCCGGCGCCATGCTGCGCGCCGGCGGCTCCGGCGCGCTGGGCCTGGCCGATGTCGCGGCCGGGCGGATCGACGGCTATGTGGAACTGCATATCAACCTGTGGGACGTGGCCGCCGCCCTGGTGCTCCTGGCCGAGGCCGGCGCCACCGTGTCGCCCTTCACCGCCGGAGCCGGCCTCACCGACGGCAACGTCATCCTCGCCGCCGCGCCGGGCATCGCCCCGATCCTGTCGGGCATCGCGGGGATCCCGGTCACCTGACCCGCGGCGCCGCGGGAACCCCACAAAAAGGCGTGGAGGCGACAGCCGCGCCCGGCACGTGCAAGCTGGCGCGATGATGCGTTTCCTGTCCGGCCTACCGCTGGCCCGCCGCCTGTCGCTCGCCCTCGGCGTCACCCAGACGCTGGCCTGGGCGACCACCTACTACATCCCCGCCGTCATGGCCGGGGCGGCGGCCGAGAGCCTCGGCTGGTCGCGCACCGCGCTGCTCGGCGGGTTCTCCTGGTCGCTGATCGTGGCCGCCCTCTGCGCGCCGCCGATCGGCCGCTTCATCGACCGCGCCGGCGGCCGGCCGATCCTGGCGGCGGGGGCGATCGTCACCTGCGCCGGGCTGCTGCTGCTGGCGGCGTCGAACGGGCTGGCCTGGTGGTATGTCGCCTGGACGGTGCTCGGCGTGGGCATGGCGATGGGGCTGTACGACACCTCGTTCGCCACCATCGGCCGGCTGCTCGGCCAGGGCGCGCGGCCGGCGATCCTGGGCGTGACGCTGATGGCGGGCTTCGCCGGCACCATCGGCTGGCCGGTCGGCACCTGGCTGGTGCAGCAATATGGCTGGCGGGTGGCGCTGTGCCTGTTCGCGGCGCTGCAGGTGGCGGTGATCCTGCCGATCATCCTGGCCTTCGTCCCCCCGGCCGGCCCCGCGCCGCCCCCGGCCCCGCCGCGCCGGGCCGATGCCGGCGGCCCCACCCCGGCGCTGGCCTTCGCGCTGCTGGCGGTGTTCTTCACCAGCCGGGCGGCGATCAGCTCGCTGGTCTCGGTGCATCTGCTGGTGCTGCTGGGCGGCATCGGGCTGACCACGGCGCAGGCGGTGTTCACAGCGGCCATGATCGGTCCGGCCCAGGTGGGCGCGCGGGTGCTGGACTGGAAGCTGGCCCGCAACCTCAGCCCGGTCACCTCGGCGCGCATCGGCGCCGCGCTGCTGCCGCTCGGCGTGCTTGGGGTGCTGGCGGGCGGCCCGGCGCTGGGCTTCACCCTGGCCTACGGCATGAGCAACGGCATCATGACCATCAACAAGGGCACGCTGCCCATGCACCTGTTCGGCCCGCACGGCTACGCCACCCGCCTCGGCCGGCTCGCCCTGCCGGCGCTGATCGCCCAGGCGGTGACACCCACCGTGCTGGCGCCGCTGATCGACACGGTGCCGGCAATGTGGATTTTCGCGGCGATGGGCGGCGTGGCACTGCTGGCCCTCGCCTGCCTGGTGCCGATGCGGCGTTAGTTATGCCTCATAATTATATCGAAAGTCGCAATGCGTGGCGCCGCCCATCAAGGTCTGGGTGCGGGTGAGTTTCAGCTTCGTGTCATAGCCCTCGCAGAAGGCGCCGTCCCGATTGCAGGACAGAATCGCACCCAGATCGGCCAATCCCATGGCGCGATACATTTCGGCGTAGCGGCACTTCACCACGTTGAAGTGGAACGTGGTGGCGGTGGACTCCACCACCTCGGTACGCAGCGCATCCTCGGCGGTCCAGCGTGGCTGAATGGCGCGAAAACTGTCCAAATCGGGGCCATTCGGGGCCGATTTTGCCATCTCAGCAGCGGTTTCGCGGGCCATTTTCACCACCGCATTGGTCAAAATCCGCCGCGCCGCCGCCTCGCCCAGTTCGGCCTTCATCTCCTCGTATACCCCCTTGGCGAAGCCGGCCTCGATGCGGCGCTGGGTCAGGATGGGCAGGTCGGTCATGGATTGGTCCTCCTGCGCCAGCCTAGCGCGATCAGCCCCGGCTGTTCACCAGCCGCATGCCGGTCGCGATCGCCACCAGCCCGACCAGCAGCGCGGGGGATGCGTGCTCGCCCAGCAGCAGCGAGCCGGCCAGGATGCCGAACAGCGGGGTGAGGAAGGTGAAGCCGGCGACGCGCCCGGCGGGGTAGATCAGCACCAGGCGGAACCAGGCGAGGTAGCTGATGAAGGCCACGATCACCGTCTGGTAGAACAGCCCGGCCCAGGCGACCGGCGCCACATCGGCCACATGCAGCCTCTCGCCCAGCGCCCAGGCGCCCAGCAGCAGCGGCGGCGCGGAGCCGGCGAGTTGCAGGAACAGCAGCTTGGACGACGGCGCGCGGGCCAGCGCGGGGCTGGCCTTCACCACCACCGTGCTGACGCCCCACATGGCGCCGCCGGCCAGGCACATCAGGTCTCCGCGCAGGCTGCCGCCGCCGGCCAGCAGGCCCTCGGCGAAGGTGGCGGCGACGCCGGCGAAGGCGATCGTCAGCCCGGCCGCCTGGCGCGGGCGCATGCGCTCGGCGGGCAGCAGCAGGTGGGCGCCGAGGGCGGTGAAGAACGGTGCGGTGTACAGGAACACCACGCCGCGCGAGGCGGTGGTGAGCGACAGGCCCGGGAACAGCACCAGGAATTCCAGCGCGAACAGCGCCGCCAGCAGCAGCCCCGGCAGCAGCGTGTCCCGCGACGCCAGCGCCGCCACGGCCCCCCGCCCCTCGCGCGCGGCGATCCAGCCGAGCACGCACAGGGCGGCCACCAGCGAGCGCAGCCCGGCTTGCAGCACCGGCGGCAGGCCGTTCGCCACCGCGACCTTGATGGCCACCTGCTGCAAGCCCCACAGGGCGCACAACGCCACCAGGATGGTAATCGCCACCGCATCCAACCGGACACGCGGCGCCGCCGCCACAACCGACATGATTTATTCCGAAGAAAAACGAATAAAGTTTTTTTGCTTCTTTGTTTTCAAACAAAGAAGTGCTGTTCTTTTTTGAAAAAAAGAACCAAGAAACTTTTGTTCGCTTGGCGTGTTCACTGGGTCAGCCTGGGAGTCCCAGGACATTCTTCGAGAGGATGTTGCGCTGGATTTCGTTGGAGCCGCCGTAGATGGTGCTGGGGCGGGCCTGGATGAACAGGCCGGAGGGGTGCAGTTCGCGGTTGCCCTCCATCGGCTCCAGCAGCCCCGCGTTCTCGCCGGCGATGTCCATCATGGCGTCGGTGATCTTCTGGAACAGCTCGGTCTGGATCACCTTCAGCATCGACACGTCCGGCCCCAGCGCCTCGCCACGGCGGACGATGTCCACGAAGGTGGCGTGCAGCGATTTCAGGTCCTCCAGTTCCAGCCGCAGCGCGGTGTAGCGGTCGGTAAAGGCGGCGTCGTCCCAGGCGCCCATGCGGTCGGCCAGCGCGCGCAGCCGGCCCAGGGCGTGGGCGGAGAGCTTGGGGGAGCCAAGGAAGATGCGCTCGAACCCCAGCAGGTTCTTGGCGACGGTCCAGCCCTTGTTCACCTCGCCGACGGTGTTGGCCTTCGGCACGCGCACGTTGTCGAAGAACACCTCGCAGAACTCGTCGTGCAGTTCGAGGTTGATGATCGGGCGCACGGTGATGCCGGGGGTGTCCATCGGCACCAGCAGGAAGCTGATGCCCTCCTGCTTTTTTGCGGCAGGGTCGGTGCGGACCAGCAGGAAGATCCAGTTGGCGTCGTTGGCCAGCGTGGTCCAGATCTTCTGGCCGTTGACCACCCAGTGGTCGCCGTCGCTCACCGCCGAGGTGCGCAGGCCGGCGAGGTCCGAGCCGGCGCCGGGCTCACTGTAGCCCTGGCACCAGATATGCTCGCCGGCGAGAATCTTCGGCAGGAAGAAGTCGCGCTGCGCCTGGGTGCCGTACTGGATCAGCAGCGGGCCGACCATGACGATGCCGTGGTCGTTGGTGCGGGCGACGCCGTGGCGCTCGAACTCCTCGGTGAGCGCGATCTGGCGGGCGGCGGAGAGGCCCATGCCGCCATGTTCGACGGGCCAGCCGGGGCAGAGCCAGCCAGTGCGGGCGAGGGTGTGGTACCAAACCTGGTTGTCGCGCCAGTGCAGCCGCTTGGGCGGGTTGCGCAGGTTCTCCGGGTAGTTGTCAGCCAGGAACTTGCGCACCACAATGCGGAATTCGGCTTCGGTCAGAGCATTCAGGTCTTGGGTCATCGGTATACTTCAGGATAAAGTTTTTTTCTTCTTTTTGTTCACAAAAAAGACTGTTCTTTTTTGAAAAAAGAACCAAAAAACCTTTATTCGTTCAGCTTCCCTGGAAGTTCGGCGCCCTTTTCTCCAGGAAGGCGGCCTTGCCCTCGGCGTGGTCGGCGGTGAGCGAGACCAGGGCCTGGGAATTGCGCTCCCATTCCAGCGTCTCGGCCAGGCCCTGGACGAAGTAGCTTTTGCACATGGCGATGGATTGCGGGGCGATGTTGGCCAGCGCCTCGGCGCGCTTGAGGGCCGTGGCCAGGGCCTCGCCTTTCGGCGCGGTGTGGTCCACCAGGCCGATCGCCAGCGCCTCCGGCGCGCGCATGGTTTCGCAGTACAGCACCATCTGGCGGGCCTTCGCCTCGCCGATGCGGCGCGGCAGGGTGTGCAGCAGGCCCCAGTCCGGGATCAGGCCGATCTTGCCGAAGCCGGCGCCGAAGCCGGCATCCTCGGCGGCAACCACCGTGTCGCAGATCAGCGCCATGCCGAGGCCGGCGCCGACCGCCCAGCCCTCGACGGCGGCGAGATAGGGCTTGGAGGAGGCCATGACGGCGCGGACCATGCGGTGGCCGAAGCGGAAACGGTCGCGGCTGGCGGCCACGTCGCGCTGGTTCATCGCCGCGATATCGCCGCCGGCGCAGAAATTGCCGCCGGCGCCGGTGATGACCACGGCGCGCACGCCTCGGTCGGACTCGGCGCGGTCCACCGCGGCCATCAGCGCCTCGCGCATCGGCATCGACAGCGCGTTGCGGCGTTCCGGGCGGTTCAGGGTGAGGATGGTGGTGCTGCCCTGGCGGTCTTCCAGCACGATGGGTGGCTCGGTCATGTCAGTCGTCCTGGTCGGCGGCATTGGCCGCGTAGCGGGCGCGGTGCAGGGCGGCGGAGCCGTAGAGGTTGGACAGCACCATCGCCTTGCGCAGGTATAGCCCGGGGTCGGCCTCGTCGGTGTAGCCGATGCCGCCATGCAGCTGGATGGCCTGGCGGGTGACCAGCATGGCGGCGTCGGCGGCGCGGGCCTTGGCGCGCGAGACGGCGGCCAGCGCCAAGGCCCCGGTAGCGCCGGCGTCGATGGCGGCGGCCGCAGATTCCACGCCGGCGCGGGTGAGCGCCACCTGGATCTTGAGATCGGCGGCGCGGTGCTGCAACGCCTGGAAGCTGCCGATCGGCCGGCCGAACTGGTGGCGGGTCTTGAGGTAGTCGAGCGTGAGGGCGAAGGCGCGGTCCATCACGCCGAGCAGGTAGGCGGCGGTGGCCAGCGCGGCCGGCTCCAGCGCCGCCACCATGTCGCCGGCCAGCATGGTACAGGGGGTATCGGCGAAGCTCAGCGTGCCGAAATTGCCGCCATCCTGGGTCTGTTCCAACGCGATCGACAGGCCGGGGGCGCCGCGCGCGACCAGGGCGAGCCCGCCCTGACCGGAGACCACGAAGGCGTCGGCGCCGGCGGCCATCGGCACGAAGCATTTGCGCCCGGTGACCTTGCCGCCGGCGATCACCGTGTCGCCCACCGTATCCAGGCTGTTTGGACGCTCCTGCCAGGCGGGGAGCACCAGGTGCCGACCGGCCAGCAGGGCGGCGAGGTCGGCACCGGACAGCAGGCGGGCGGCCATGCTGGCCGGGATCAGCGGCTCCGGCGCGAGGCCGGCGCCGAGCTGCTCGGCCAGGGCGCAGTATTCGCGCATGCCCAGCGCCGAGCCGCCATCCGCCTCGGCCACCAGCAGGCCGGGCCAGCCCATCTCGCACATGGTGCCCCAGACGCCGCGGTCGAAGCCCGGGTCCTGGAAGCGCAGCGCGCGGATGCGCCGGGTGTCGCCGCCCGGCGGCGCGATGGCCGCCGCGCTGTCGCGGATCAGGCGGACGCTTTCGTTGGCGTCATCCGATGCGGCGGCGCTCATGCCTGGAAATGCAGCTCGGCCGCGGTGCGGGCCTTCAGCATCGCGGCATCCACGCCGGGCGCCATGTCGATCACCGTGAAGCCGCGCTCCGTCACGTCGAACACGCCGAGATTGGTGTAGACGCGCTTGACCGCGCCGACGGCGGTGAGCGGATAGCCGCAGCGATGCACCAGCTTGGGGCGGCCGTCCTTGGTGGTGTGATCCATGATGACCCAGAGCCGCTTGGCGCCGGCCGCGAGGTCCATGGCGCCGCCGACGGCCGGCGCGGTGTCGTTCTCGCTGGTGGCCCAGTTGGCGATGTCGCCGTTCTCCGCCACCTCGAACGCGCCGAGCACGCAGAGGTCGAGATGGCCGCCGCGGATCATGGCGAAGCTGTCGGCGTGGTGCACGAAGCTGCCGCCCGGCCGCAGGGTGACGTGCTGCTTGCCGGCGTTGATAAGCCAGGGGTCGCGCTCGGCCTCCGGCGGGCGGGGCCCGATGCCGAGCACGCCGTTCTCGGAATGGAAGATCACCTCGCGGTCCAGCGGCACGTAGTCGGCAACGGTGGTGGGCATGCCGATGCCCAGGTTGACGTACCAGCCCTCCGGGATGTCGCGCGCCACGCGCTCGGCCATCTTGAGGCGGTCCCACGGCTTGGCTTCGGTTGTCGCGCTCATGTCGTTTCCCCCAATTGCATCAGAACGGCGGATCACCGTAAGGCACGTGGACCACCCGGTCCACGAAGATGCCCGGGGTGACGATATGCTCCGGGTCCAGCCCGCCGAGGTCCACGATGTGCTGGCTCTGCACGATGGTGGTGTCGGCGGCCATGGCCATCACCGGGTTGAAGTTGCGGCCCGAGCGGCGATAGGTGAGGTTGCCCCAGCGATCGGCCTGCCACGCCTCCACCAGCGCGAAATCGCCGCGCAGGGCGTGTTCCAGGATCATGGTGCGGCCGTTGATGTCGCGCACCTCCTTGCCCTCGGCCATCTTGGTGCCGACGCCGGTGGGGGTGAAGAAGGCGCCCACCCCGGCGCCGGCGGCGCGTATGCGCTCGGCCATGGTGCCCTGGGGGACGATCTCCAGCTCGATCCTGCCGGCGCGGTAGAGCTCCTCGAAGATGGTGGAGTTGGCGCTGCGCGGGAAGGAGCAGATGATCTTGCGTACCCGCCCGGCCTCCATCAGCCCGGCCAGCCCGCCCTTGCCGCCGCCGGCGTTGTTGGCCACCACCACCAGGTCGCGCACCCCGGTTTCGATCAGGGCCTCCACCAGCACGCTGGGCTGGCCGACCGCGCCGAAGCCGCCGAGCAGCACGGTCATGCCGTCGCGCGCGCCGGCCAGGGCGTCGGCCATGGTCTGGACGATCTTGTTGATCATGCGGCGTTCGCCTTGCGTTGGGTCATGGACGCTCTCCTATAGTCAGGCGGATCTGTGGTCAGGCGGGCAAGGCGATCTCGATCACCGCGTCGGCGGCGAAGGCGCCCCCTTCCCCGCCCGAGCCCCCGCCCGGGCCCCCATCCCGGCCATCGCGCCCGGCCGGCATGGCGAAGACGGGGTTGAGGTCGATGCCCGCCAAGGCGGGGCCGGCCTGGTGGGCGAACACCGAGAGGCGGGCGAGCATGGCGGCCAGCGCCTTGATGTCGGCCGGCGGGCGGCCGCGGGCGCCGAGCAGCAGGGGGGCGGCGCGGATGGAGCGGATCATCGCCTCGGCCTCGGCCTCCCCGAAGGGGCAGCGGCGGAACACCACGTCCTTGAGGATTTCCACGAAGATGCCGCCCAGGCCGAACATGGCGACCGGACCGAACACCGGGTCGCGATGGATGCCCAGGATGCATTCGACGCCGCCCTTGAGCTGGCGGGCCACCAGCACGCCCTCCAGCCGGGCGCCGGGGACGGCGGCGCCGCGCTGCATCAGGGTGGCGAAGCCGGCGCGCACCGCCTCGGGGCTGGCCACGTCCAGCAGCACGCCGCCGATCTCGGATTTGTGGATGATGTCCGGCGAGAGGATTTTCAGCACCACCGGGAAGCCGAATTCGGCGGCGGCGGCCATGGCGGCCTCGGCGGTGGCGCAGGCGCGCTCGGGCGCGCTCGGGATGCCGGCGGCGGCCAGCAGGCGCTTGGCCTCGGCCTCGGTGGGGGTGGCGGCGGGCAGGGCGACCAGGGGCACCACGGGCGGGGCGCTGGGGGGCGCGGCGGCGAAGGCGTCGCCGAAGCGGCCCATCGCCTGGATGGCCACGGTGGCGCGGGTCGGGTCCTCGAACACCAGGAAACCGTCGGCCTCGTATTGCGCGACCATCTCGGGGGCGGCGATCAGCGAGAGCACGTAGAGCCGGTCCGGATAGCGGTCCTTGATGCGGCGCATCGCCTCGCGGATATGCGGTACCAGCGTGGGGGCGCCGCCGGTCTGGGAGAAGAAGGCGAGCACCGAGGAATAGCCGCCGCGGGCGACCATCGCCTCGGCGAACTGGCCGAGCTTGGGCAGGTCGTTGAACACCTGGGCGGTGCAGTCCACCGGGTTGCGCGGCGAGGCGAAGGGGATCAGCGCCTTCAGCTCGTCCTGCGCATCCTGTGGCATTTCCGGCATGGCGACGCCGAGTTGCTCGGCGGCATCGCTTATCAGCACGCCGGCGCCGCCGCTGACGGTGAACACGCCGAGCGTGTTGCCGGCGGGGTAGATGCGGCGGGTGGCGGCGTAGGCGATGTCCAGCATCTCCTCGGTGCTGCGGGCGCGGACCACGCCGAATTCGGCCATCACCGCCTCGGTCACCGCGTCGTCGCCGGCGATGGAGGCGGTGTGGGACTGGGCGGCGGCGGTGCCGAGCGCGGAGCGGCCGACCTTCATCATCACCACCGGCTTGCGCGCGGCGCGGGCGGCGGCCAGCGCGGCGTAGAGGCTGTCGGCCTCGCGGATGCCCTCGGCGTAGGCGGCGATCACGTCGGTCTCGGGGTCTTCGGCGAGCCAGCCGATGACGTCGCCGATGGTCACGTCGGCCTCGTTGCCGGTGGTGACGACGAGTTGGGTGCCGATGCCGCGGTTGCGCATGGCGGCGAACAGGTGGGTGCCGTAGGCGCCGGACTGGCTGGCGACGCCGATGCGCCCGGGGCTCGGCCAGCCGGACTGGAAGGCGGCGGAGAAGGTCGGGTAGAAGCCGATGCGGGCGTTGAACAGGCCGAGGCAGTTGGGGCCGAGCAGGCGCATGCCGGCGTTGCGGGCGATGGCGACCATGCGGGCCTGTTCGGCGGCGCCCTTGGCGTCCACCTCGGCGAAGCCCGCGGTGAGCACGATGGTGTTTTTCACCCCGGCATCGGCCAGGTCCTGCACCGCCTGCACGGCGATGTCGGCCGAGACGGCGACCACCGCGACATCGGGCGTTTCGGGCAGGGCGGCCACGTTCGGGTAGGCGCGCAGGCCCTGCACCTCGTCGCGGCGGGGGTTCACCGGGTAGATGGCGCCGGCGAAGCCCTGCCTGAGCATGTAGTCGATGGGGCGGCCGCCGATGCGGGCGGCATCGGCCGAGGCGCCGAGCACGGCGACCGAGCGCGGGGCGAGCATGCCGGTGAGGCTGGCGAAGCGCTGGCCGGGCACGACCGTTGCGGGCACGGGCATTGCGGCGACGGGCGGGATTTGGGCGGCGCCCGTGGCGGTCATGGTCGGTTTCTCCCCGGAACGGCTGTCGGCGGCGATCATGCCGCCCGCCGTTCCGGTCGGCAACCCGGGGCGGGCCTGCGGGGCGCTACGACTGTGCGTCGGGCGAGAGCACCATGCAGGCGCCACGGGCACGGACGATGATCTCGCAGGCCTGCACCGCCGCCTCGCGCGACAGGCCGGTCAGCCGGGCGCGGTAGAGTGTGGCGTGGGCCTGGCGGACGGTGCCGACCATCGGCTGGGCGGAGGCCAGCACCACCTGCGCCTTGCCGCGCGCGGTGGCGGCGGCGGCGCGGGCCTGGCCGGGGTTGGCGAAGGCGCCGACCTGGATCGCCCAGGCCCCGTTGGTCGGCCCGCCGCGGCGGGTGGGCAGGGTATCGGCCATGGCCGGAGCGATCAGGTGGAAGCCGGACGGGCGGGCCGGCGCGGCGGCGGCCATCTGCACCGGCCGCGGCGCGATGGCGGGCGGCGGCGGCAGGGCGCTGGCCAGCACCGGCCCGCGCACATAGGCCACATTCGGCGCGCGGTTCTCCGCCAGCGCCACCGGGGCCGGGCGGCGGCCGCCACGCGGGTAGCGCGGGCCGGGCGGAATGTTGCCGGGGAGCTGATACATCGCCAACTGCGCGACCTGCGAGGCGTGCTCGGGCTGCACGCCCTGGATATTGGGAGCGATCTTGGCGACGTAGCGGCGGGTTTCATCCGGCAGGCCGCGATTGCGCATCAGGTAGTCCTCCAGCCGCCCCGGCCCGGCATTGTAGGCGGCCAGGAAGCCGGGCGAGCCGTAGAGGTCGTACATCTCGCGCAGGTAGGCGGTGCCGGCGAGGATGTTGTTGTGCGGGTCGTAGGGGTCGTCGCCCAGGCCGTAGCGCTGGCGCAGTTCGTCGTAGGTGCCGGGCATCACCTGCATCAGGCCCATGGCGCCGACCGGCGAGGTGGTGAGCTGGCCGTTCTGATACATCTGGCCGCTGGACTCGGCACGGATGACCTCGCGCACCCAGCGGTCGGGCACGTCGAAACGCTGGGCGGCCTCGACGATATAGGGCCCCCACGGGTCGCTGGGCGGGCCGGGCGGGATGTAGTTGCCGCGAGCATGCGCGGCGTAGCTGGCCGCCTCCTGCGTCGGGTTGGTGCGGGTGCCGCTGGAGCAGGCAGCGAGCAGGCCCATCACCGCCAGGCACGCCAGGCTGCGCAGACGCAGGCCAGGCAGCGGGCCGATACCGGCGGACGGCGCCGCGGCGCACTGGCGGGCAGGAGAGAGGGTCATGCCGTGGAAGCCTCCGTCATGGCGCGGCGCCGGTCGCAGGATTGCGGCGGGCCGGGTTATGGGCGTGCGGGTGAGCGCGGCGGCCGGAGGCCATCGTTCATGGGAGCAGACAGCATCGTCGCCTAACCCCTTATCGTAAAGCGAAGTTCAAGGCAACATTACGGTGATTTTATCGCCGCCGGGCCGCGATGTCGTGGCGGCGGCCGGCCGATATGCTAGGTGTTGTGGGCAGGGCCGGCGCCGGCGCGAAGCGTTGGCAGAGCGAACCGCCGCCACTGCGCCCACAGGAGATCGAGACGATGACCCGACCGACCCGCCCGCTGCTCGCGTCCGCGGCCCTGGCAACCTTGCTCGGGGTGGCCGCCTGCGCGCCGCAATACACCAACAGCACCTATACCGGCGCCGATATCGGGCGTACGGCCATGGTGACCTACGGCACCATCCTGTCGATGCGCCCGGTGGTGGTGCAGGGCAGCCCCGGCGGCGTTGGCACGCTGGGCGGCGCCGCGCTGGGCGGGGTGGCGGGCAGCTTCATCGGCGGCGACCCGCGCAGCAACATCCTTGGCGCCGTCGGCGGCGCCATCGTCGGCGGCATCGCCGGCAACGCGCTGGAGCGCGGCGTGAGCCAGGGCAACGCGGTGGAGTTCATCATCCGCGAGGACAGCGGCCAGACCGTCTCGGTGGTGCAGACCAACGAGGAGCAGTTCCGCGAGGGCGACCGGGTGGCGCTGACCCGCGGGGCCCGCACCCGGATCGCGCGGGTGGCGAACTGAGCCGCCCGGCCAGCCCCACGCGCCGGTTGCGAACGGGGTGCGGATGGGCTAACGCCGGGGCATGAACGTCGCACTGCACAATGGATCGCGCGGCGCCGTCGCGATCGACTTCCACCCCGACCAGTCGTTCGCGCGCCGCCAGCTGCTGGCCATGCGCGACATGCGCGAGGCGGCGGGCCTGTGGCGGCTGTGCCTGACCCTCGCCTGGCTGGACATCCGGCTGCGTTATCGCGGCTCCGTGCTGGGGCCGTTCTGGCTGACGCTGTCCACCGCGCTGATGATCGGCTCCATGGGCGTGCTGTACTCCGCGCTGTTCGGCATGAAGCTCAGCGAATACATGAGCTTCCTGGCGCTTTCGCTGGTGCTGTGGGGCTTCCTCAGCGCCCTGGTGACGGAAGCGTGCACCGCCTACACCTCGGACGAGAACATCATCCGCTCGATGCGGGTGGCGTATTCGCTGTATCCGGTCCGCGTGGTGGTGCGCAACCTGGTGGTGCTGGCGCATAACGTGGTGGTGGTGGTGCTGGTGGACCTGCTGCTGTGGACATGGCCGGGGCAGGATGCGCTGCTGGCGGTGCCCGGGCTGCTGCTGTGGCTGGTGGACGGGGTGGCCGTGGGGCTGCTGCTCGGCCCGCTCTGCGCCCGGTTCCGCGACATACCGCCAATCGTCGCCAGCCTGATGCAGATCGCCTTCTTCATCAGCGCGGTGATCTGGAAACCGTCGCAACTGGGCGAGCACGAGTGGATGATGGCGTTCAACCCGGTGTTCGCGCTGCTGGAGATCGTGCGCGCGCCACTGCTGGGGCAGGCGCCGTCGGCGGCCATATATCTCTCGGCGCTGCTGTTCTCGGCCCTGCTGTGCGGAGCGGCCTGGCTGCTGTTCGTGCGGGTGCGCGGACGCATCGCGTTCTGGGTGTAGGGGCGATGGGCACTTCCAGCGGCGAGGCGGCACGCGGCGAGACGGCGGGTGACGCGCGGGTCGATGTCGCGCATGTGAGCGTTGATTTTCCGCTGTATCACGGCAATGCACGCAGCCTGAAGAAGATGGTGCTGTCCTCGGTCTCTGGCCGGATGGGTGCCGATGACCGCAACCGCGTGGTGGTGCAGGCGGTGCGCGACGTGAGCTTCACCCTGCGGCGCGGCGATCGGCTGGGGCTGATCGGCAGCAACGGCGCCGGCAAGACCACGCTGCTGCGCACCCTGGCCGGGATCTACGAGCCGGTGGCCGGCCAGTTGCGGGTGCAGGGCAGCATCGGCGCGCTGTTGGACACCAACCTGGGCATGAATGTCGACCTGACCGGGCGCGAGAACATCATGCTGCGCGGGCTGTACAGCGGCTTGGACAAGGCCATGATCGCCCGGTTGCAGACCGACGTGGCGGAATTCGCCGAACTGGGCAGCTTCATCGATTTGCCGGTGCGCATCTACAGTTCGGGCATGCTGGTCCGTCTGGGCTTCGGCCTGGCCACCGCGGTGCGCCCGCAGGTTCTGCTGATGGACGAGTGGTTCCTGGCCGGCGACGCCAACTTCCTGGACAAGGCGCGCGACCGGCTGGAAAGCCTGGTGCGCGGCGCCGAGATCCTGGTGCTGTCCACCCATGCGCCGGGCGTGATCATGGACTGGTGCACGCGGGTGATCTGGATGGACCAAGGCCGCATCCGCGCCGACGGTCCGCCGGGCGAGGTGCTGGAAGCCTATCTCGGCCACCCGCCGCCGCGGACGGACAAGCTCGCCGTCGCCCCGACCCCGGGCGTCGCCTCCGGCTGAACCGCTCCGCGCTTTCGGCGCCCTCGTCATCGGCGGTTGACGATGCGCCGCGGTGGCGCTATCTCCCCGCCTCCGCGCAGGAATGGCACGGCGGCGTAGCTCAGTGGTAGAGCAGGGGAATCATAATCCCTTGGTCGGTGGTTCAAATCCGCCCGCCGCTACCATCCCTCGGACTTGGCGCGACCGCGCTCCGGTGGATGCATTCCCCGTGGTTGCCCGGCAGTTGGTGGGGGAGGACGCATGACCGTCATCATCGCCGGCGCCGGTATCGGCGGCCTCGCCCTCGCACTCAGCCTGCATCAGGCGGGCATTCCGGCCGTGGTGTTCGAGAGCGTCGCCGCGTTGCAGCCGCTGGGGGTGGGGATCAACCTGCTGCCGCATGCGGTGCGCGAGCTGACCGAGCTGGGCCTGCACGACGGGCTGGCCGCCACCGCCATCGCCACCGAAGAACTGGCCTACCACTCCAAGCGCGGCCAGCCGATCTGGCGCGAGCCGCGTGGCCTGGCGGCGGGGTATCGCTGGCCGCAATTCTCCATCCATCGCGGCGTGCTGCAGATGATCCTGCTGGAGGCCGCCCGCGCGCGCCTGGGCGCGGACGCGATCCGCCTGGGCCGCCACCTGGCCGCCTGGGAGCAGGATGGCGATGGCGTGACCGCCCACTTCACCGACCGGCGCACCGGCGCGGCCGTGGAGACCGCGCGCGGCAGCCTGCTGGTGGGCGCGGACGGCATCCATTCGGCCTTGCGCGCCCGCCTCTATCCGGACGAGGGCCCGCCGCTGTGGAACGGCGCCATCCTCTGGCGCGGAGTGACCGAGGCCGCGCCGTTCCTGACCGGCCGCTCGATGATCATGGCCGGGCACGAATTCCAGAAATTCGTCGCCTACCCGATCTCCCGCCCGGCGCTGGAGCAGGGGCGCGCGGTGATCAACTGGATCGCCGAGCGCAAGTTCCGCCCCGACCACGCCTGGCGCCGGGAGGACTGGAACCGGGCCGGCCGGCTGGAGGAATTCCTGCCGCAATTCGAGTCCTGGCGGTTCGACTGGCTGGACGTGCCCGGCCTGATCCGCGGGGCGCGCGAGGTCTACGAATACCCGATGGTGGACCGCGACCCGCTGCCGCGCTGGTCGCACGGGCGGCTGACGCTGCTGGGCGATGCCGCGCACCCGATGTATCCGATCGGCTCCAACGGCGCCTCCCAGGCGGTGCTGGACGGGCGGGTGCTGGCGCGCGCGGTGCGCGAGGACGGCGCCACCCCGGCCGCACTGGCCGCCTACGAGGCCGAGCGCAACCCGGCCACCGCGCGCATCGTGCAGGCCAACCGCGGCAACGGCCCGGAACAGGTGATGCAACTGGTGGAGCAGCGCGCGCCAGAGGGTTTCACGGCGATCGGCGACGTGCTCTCGGCCGAGGAGCTGGAGGGGGCGGCCGCCGCCTACAAGCGCCTCGCCGGGTTCGACCGAGACGCGCTCCACGCCCGGCCACCGATCCTGGCGCCGACCCCGGCGCCGACCCGGGCCGCCGATGCCGATTGACGCGGCCCCGCGGTCGCGTGTCCATGGCGGACGGCGATCCGTCGTGAAGGCCGGGAGCAATGGCAATGGCGATACCGCCTGCTGCACCGAATGGGGGACCATCGGCGCCGGCTGAGCCGGATGGGCTGACCACCACGGAGGCCGGGCGGCGGCTGGCGCGGTTCGGCGCCAACGCGGTGGCCGATGCCGCCGTCCACCCGCTCCGCCGGGCGCTGGAGAAGGTCTGGGCGCCGGTGCCGTGGATGCTGGAGGCGGCGATCGTGCTGCAACTCCTGCTGGGCAAGACCGTGGAAGCCGCGGTCATCGCCGGGCTGCTGCTGTTCAACGCGGTCCTGGGATTGCTGCAGGAGGGCCGCGCGCAGGCCACGCTGGACGCGCTGAAGCAGCGCCTGGCGCTGGTCGCCTCGGTCCGGCGCGACGGGGCTTGGGCGACACTGCCGGCCAGCGGACTGGTGCCGGGCGACGTGGTGAAGCTGTCGCTGGGCGGGGTGGTGGCGGCCGACATGCGCATCGTCGGGGGCGAGGTGCTGCTGGACCAGTCGATGCTCACCGGGGAGTCGGTGCCGGTGGAGGCCGGCGCGGGCACGCCCGCCTATGCCGGCGCGCTGGTGCGGCGCGGCGAGGCGGTGGCGGAGGTGACGGCGACCGGCGCCCATACCCGCTTCGGCCGCACCGCCGAGCTGGTGCGCACCGCGCATGTCGTCAGCTCGCAGCAGAAGACGGTACTGCGGGTGGTGCGCAACCTGGCCGGCTTCAATGGCATCGTCATCCTGGCGGTGGTGGTCTACGCGCATTTCCTGCGGATGCCGGTCGCCGAGATCGTGCCGCTGGTGTTGACCGGCGTCCTGGCCTCCATCCCGGTGGCGCTGCCGGCGACGTTCACGCTGGCCGCCGCGTTGGGCGCCCGCGCCCTGGGGCGGCGCGGGGTGCTGCCCACCCGGCTGGCGGCGGTGGACGAGGCGGCGACGATGGACGTGCTGTGCGCCGACAAGACCGGCACCCTGACCCGCAACGCCCTGACGGTGGCGGCGGTGCGTGCCATGACGGGCTTCACCGAGGCGGACGTGCTGGCGCTGGCCGCGCTGGCCAGCGCGGATGGCGGCCAGGACAGCGTGGACGCCGCCATCCGCGCCGCCGCGGGGGGCAAGGCCCTGCCGGCGGGGCTGGCGCTGGTCCGCTTCACGCCGTTCGACCCGGCCACGAAGATGTCCGAGGCATCGGCGCATGACGGTGCGGGCGCCACGTGGCGGGTGGTCAAGGGCGCCTTCGCCGTGGTGGCCCGCCTCGCCGCACCCGAGCCGACGGCGGCGGATGCGGTGCAGACCCTGGCGGGCCAGGGCTTCCGCGTGCTGGCGGTGGCGGCCGGGCCGCCGGCGGCGATGCGACTGGCCGGGCTGGTGGCGCTGAGCGACCCGCCGCGCGCGGACTCCGCGGCCCTGATCGACAGCCTGCGCAAGCTGGGGGTGCGCACCGTGATGGTCACCGGCGACGCCCCGGCGACGGCGGCGACGGTGGCGACCGCGGTGGGGCTCACCGGCGCGGTCTGCCCGCCCGGCCCCATCCCGGCGACGGTGCATCCACAGGATTTCGCGGTGTTCGCCGGGGTGCTGCCGGAGGACAAATACAAGCTCGTCCAGGCATTCCAGCACGGCGGCCACCTGGTTGGCATGTGCGGCGACGGCGCCAACGACGCCCCGGCGCTGCGGCAGGCGCAGATCGGCATCGCCGTCGCCACCGCCACCGACATCGCCAAATCCGCCGCCGGCGTGGTGCTGACCGAGCCGGGGCTGGGCGGGGTTGTCGATGCCGTCCGCGAGGGGCGGGTGACGTTCCAGCGCATTCTGACCTACACGCTGAACGCCATCGGCAAGAAGATCCTGATGGTGCTGTTCCTGGCGATCGGGCTGCTGATGACCGACCAGGCGATCCTGACGCCGATGCTTATGGTGATCGTGATGATCACCGGCGACTTCCTCGCGATGGCGCTGACCACCGACCGCGTAGAGCCATCCGCCCAGCCGAATGTCTGGCGCACCGGGCGGATGACGGCGGCGGGGGTGGCGTTCGGCCTGTGCCAGTTGGCGTTCTGCGCCGCCGTGCTGGCGGTGGGCCACTTCCTGCTGAAGCTGGGGGCCGGCCCGTTGCGCTCGCTGGCATTCGTGTCGCTGGTGTTCGTGAGCCAGGCGACGATCTACGCGATCCGCGACCGTGGCCGGCTGTGGGGCCCGCGCCCGAGCGTGTGGCTGGTCGCGGCGTCGGCGGCGGATGTGCTGATCGCCGTCGCCCTGGCCGGCGGCGGCCTCGCGATGGCCGCCCTGGCCCCGGCGGTGATCGCCGGCACGCTGGCCGCCGCGGCCGGCTTCGCCGTCGTCATGGCGGCGGTCAAGCTCCTGGTGTTCCGGCGCCTGCGGATCGCCTAGCCGGGGTGGGCAGACAGCAAAAGGGCGCCCCGCGAACGGGGCGCCCTTGCCGGAAATCGGTTCGAAAGGCTCAGCCGAGGCGCTCGCCGTGCAGCACCACATCCAGGCCCTCACGCTCCTCCTCCTCGGTCACCTTCAGGCCGATGACCACGTCCACGATCTTCAGCAGGATGAAGGTGGCGATGCCGGAGTAGACCAGCGTCGAGATCACCGCGATGGCCTGCTTGCCCAGCAGCGCCATGCCGCCCTCGTAGCTGCCGCCCGACAGCGGGCCGTAGGCGAACACGCCGGTCAGCAGCGCGCCGACGATGCCGCCCACGCCATGCACGCCGAAGGCGTCCAGGCTGTCGTCATAGCCCAGCATGTGCTTCAGGCTGGTCGCCGACCAGAAGCACACCACGCCGGCGATCAGCCCGATCACCAGCGCTGGCCCGGGCAGCACGAAGCCCGAGGCGGGGGTGATCGCCACCAGCCCGGCCACCGCGCCGGAAATGGCGCCCAGCACGCTCGGCTTGCCCTTGGCGGCCCACTCGGCGAAGGTCCAGGCCAGCGCCGCCGCCGCGGTGGCGATCTGCGTCGCCGCCATCGCCATGCCCGCACGCCCGCCCGCCGTCAGCGCCGAGCCGGCGTTGAAGCCGAACCAGCCGACCCACAGCAGGCTGGCGCCGATCACCGCCAGCGACAGGTTGTACGGCGCCATATTGTCCTGGCCGTAGCCGACGCGCTTGCCCATCACCAGCGCGCACACCAGGCCCGCGATGCCGGCGTTGATGTGCACCACGGTGCCGCCCGCGAAGTCGGCCGCGCCCAGCGCGTTCACCCAGCCATTGAAGCCCCACACCCAATGGGCGATCGGCGAGTAGACGATCAGCGACCACAGCACCATGAACACGCACATCGCCGAGAACTTCATCCGGTCGGCGAAGGCGCCGGCGATCAGCGCCGGGGTGATGATGGCGAAGGTCATCTGGAACATCATGAACACGGTCTCGGGGATCGTGTTGACGATCGGCTTGTCCAGGCCGGCGCCGAAGATGAACGGCTTGTCCCAGGTTTCGCCCATGCCGTTCAGGAACAGCCGCGACAGGTCGCCGAGATAGGCGCCGCCATTGGTGAAGGCCAGCGAGTAGCCGGCGATCATCCACACCACGGTCACCAGGCAGCAGATGATGAAGGACTGCATCATCGTCGCCAGGATGTTCTTCTTTCGCACCATGCCGGCGTAGAACAGCGCCAGCCCCGGCACGGTCATCATCAGCACCAGCGCGGTGCTGGTCAGCATCCACGCGGTGTCGCCGGAATCGACCTTGGGGGCCGCGTCCTCGGCCCAGGCGGGTGCGGCCAGCAGCAGCGGCAGCAGGGCCAGGCCCAGGGCCGACATGCCCCGGCCGAACATCTTCTTCATGCTGATTTCCTTGCTCACAGCGCTTCGCCGTCCATCTCGCCGGTGCGGATGCGCACCGCGCGGTCGATGTCCATCACGAAGATCTTGCCGTCACCGATGCGCCCGGTATGGGCGGCCTTCATGATGGCTTCCACCACCTGCTCGGCCAGATCGTCGGTCACCACGACCTCGATCTTCACCTTGGGCAGGAAGTTCACGTGATACTCGGCCCCACGGTAGATTTCCGTCTGGCCCTTCTGTCGTCCAAACCCCTTCACCTCGGAGACGGTCAGGCCCTGAACGCCCAGCGGCGTCAGTGCCTCGCGCACCTCGTCGAGCTTGAAGGGCTTGATGATGGCCATGATAAGCTTCATGTCGCGCCCTGATCCTCCATTCCGGTAACCGGCGTTATTCAAGAACCGTGCCGCGAGGATTGCGGCGGGCGGAACCGGGGGCTGCATCGCAACGGGGCGTGGACCTGCACAATTTTTGGGCGGCCCTGTGCATTTCCGCCCGCGTTGACATCTGCTAGGCCTGCCCAAGCGGCGGGCAGCAACGAAGGACCGACAGGATGACCGAGCGGCTGGAAGTGGATGTCTGCGTGGTTGGCGCCGGGCCGGTGGGCGGCGCGCTGGCCTGCCGGCTGGCCGGCGCCGGGGTGGCCACTGCCATCGTCGACCGCGCCGCCCTGCCGCCCATGGAGCACCCCGATTTCGACGGCCGCGCCTATGCCATCGCCGCCGGTTCGCGCGCGGTGATGCAGGCCTCCGGGCTGTGGGACCGCCTGCCCATCGCGCCCGGCCCGATCACCGGCATCCGCGTGTCCGACGGCAAGGTAGGCCGCCCAGCCTCGCGCCTGTTCCTGCATTTCGACGCGGCGGAGGTGGGCGACGCGCCGTTCGGCTGGATGGTGGAGGCGCGCAGCCTGCGCATGGCGCTGAACGCCCATATGGCCGCCCTGCCCGGCCTGCACGTCTTCGCCCCGGCCAATGCCTCGGTGCAGCGGCAGGCGGATGGCGCGCTGGTGCAGGTGCAGGGCGGCCCGCTGGTTGCCGCCCGCCTGGTGGTCGCCGCCGAGGGCCGCCGCAGCGCCCTGCGCGGGCAGGCCGGCATTCCGGTCACCCACCTGCCCTACCACCAGACCGGCATCGTCTGCTGCATCGCCCATGAGGCGGCGCATAACGGCATCGCGCTGGAGCATTTCCTGCCCGGCGGCCCGTTCGCGCAACTGCCGATGGCCGCCACCGACGCCGCTCCCAACATCTCCGCCATCGTCTGGACCGAGCGCACGCGGATGGCCGAGCGCATCATGCAACTGGACGAGGCCGCCTTCATGCGCGAGTTGGGCCGCCGCATGGGCGACCACCTGGGCGCGCTGCGGCTGCTCGGCCGGCGCTGGAGCTATCCGCTGTCGGCCATGCTGGTGCATCGCTACACCGCCACGCGCCTCGCCCTGGTGGGCGACGCGGCGCACGGCATCCACCCGATCGCGGGCCAGGGCCTCAACCTCGGCTTCCGCGACATCGGCACCCTGGCCGACATGGTCATCGCCGCCACCCGCGCCGGCGAGGATCCCGGCGGCCCCGCCCTGCTGCGCCGCTACCAGGCGGCCCGCCGTCCGGACAACATGATGATGCTGGCCGCCACCGACGCGCTGGACCGGCTGTTCAGCAACGACATCGCCCCGGTGCGGCTGGCGAGGGACCTGGGCATCGCGGCGGTGCACCGGATCGGGCCGCTGAAGCGCATGTTCATGCGCAGCGCGATGGGGGCGTTGGCGGGGTAAGGAAGGCGTTCTTTTTTGAAAAAAAGAACCAAAAAACTTTTATTCCCCGGAGTGGCCGCAGAGAGAACAACGGATAAAGTTTTTTTGCTTCTTTTTGTTCACAAAAAGAAGACATTCCTTAGAACCCATCCATAAAGTTTGAATTTATCCTGAATATCTTGCGAGTCTTCGCATCATGATTTGGATCATAGCGAGCCGAACGAAAGCTGCGGCGCATCGGACGTGACGCTCGAAGTCGCGCGCCAGCCTGCGATGGTGGCTGATCCAGCCGATCGTGCGCTCGACGATCCACCGTTTGGGCAGCACGACGAAGCGATGCTGGTCGCAGCGTCGGATGATCTGCATCTCCCATGGCCCGGTTCGTTGCACGGCTGCGGCCATCTTCGCCCCTGGTAGCCGGCATCGCCGATGATCCGCTCGACGAAACGGCCTCCGCGCTTGGCCGGCCCGATCATCGGTTGCACCAGCGCCCACTCCGCATCCGTTACCTCGCTCGGGTAACGCAGACCACGTCGATCAGCCGCCCGCCTATGCTCTGCCGTCCAGGTCATCTTCAACTCCGCGAACCGTCACACGGAGGAGCGAATCACATCCGATTCCACAGACTCAACTTCTTTCTGGATGGGTTCTTATGCCTTCTTCAAAAAACACGCCTTCAACACCAGCCCCTTGATCTTCTCCGCATTGCACTCGATCTGTTCGCCATCCCCGGTCAGCCGGATGTTGCGGATCATCGTGCCGCGCTTGAGCGTGGCCGAAGTACCTTTGACCTTCAGGTCCTTGATCACCGTTACCGAGTCGCCATCGGCGAGTTCCGTTCCGTTGCTGTCCCTGGTTGGCATTCCGCCCTCCGTTGAGCCGTAAACATGCGAACGGCGCGGAGGACTGCCCCCCGCGCCGCTCGTTCAGCCAGCGCCTGAAAGGATCAGGCGCTCTTCTTCATGATCTCGTCGGCCACGTTGCGCGGCACCGGATCGTAGTGGTGGAACTGCATGGTGAAGCTGGCGCGGCCCTTGGTCATGCTGCGCAGGTCGGAGATGTAGCCGAACATCTCCTTCAGCGGCACATGCGCGCGCACCATCACCGTGCTGCCCGAACTCTCCTGATTCTGGATCATGCCGCGGCGGCGGTTGAGGTCACCCACCACGTCGCCGACATGGTCGTTGGGGGTGGTCACCTCCACGTCCATGATCGGCTCCAGGATGATCGGGCTGGCCTTCTTCATGCCCTCGCGGAAGCAGGCCTTGGCGGCGATTTCGAACGCCAGCGCGCTCGAGTCGACGTCATGGTACTTGCCGTCCACCAGGGTGTACTTGAAGTCCACCGTCGGGAAGCCGGCCAGCACGCCAGTCTCGGCCTGCACCTTGATGCCCTTCTCGACCGCGGGGATGTATTCCCGCGGCACGGTGCCGCCGACGACCTTGTTCTCGAACGACACGCCGGCGTTGCGCTCGGCCGGCTCGAAGACGATCTTCACCTCGGCGAACTGGCCCGAACCGCCAGTCTGCTTCTTGTGAGTGTAGGTCTCGGTGTGCGCCTTGCTGATGGTCTCGCGATAGGCCACCTGCGGCGCGCCGATGTTGGCCTCCACGCCGTATTCGCGCCTCAGGCGGTCGATGATGATCTCCAGGTGCAGCTCGCCCATCCCGGACAGGATGGTCTGGCCGCTCTCCTGGTCGGTCTTCAGGCGCAGGCTGGGGTCTTCGCCCGCCAGCTTCTGCAGGCCGATGGTCATCTTCTCCACCGAGTCCTTGGTCTTGGGCTCAACGGAGATGTCGATCACCGGCACCGGGAAGGCCATGCGCTCCAGCACCACCGGATCATCCGAGCTGGCGAGCGTGTCGCCGGTCCCGGTGTCCTTCAGGCCGACGAAAGCGGCGATGTCGCCGGCGGAGACTTCCTTGATTTCCGCACGCTTGTCGGCGTGCATCTGGAACATCCGGCCGACGCGCTCCTTGCCGTCCTTGGTCGTGTTCATCACCGTGTCGCCGCTTTTCAGCGTGCCGGCGTAAACGCGCACGAAGGTCAGCGTGCCGTATTTGTCGTTGATGATCTTGAACGCCAGGCCCGCGAACGGCGCGCTCGGGTCGGCCTTGATGCGGCGGCGGTCGGAATGCTCGCCGTCCTCCTCGCCTTCCTCGGCGGCGATCGAGATGCCGGGCACGTCCACCGGGCTCGGCAGGTAGTCGAGCACGGCGTCCAGCAGCGGCTGCACGCCCTTGTTCTTGAACGCGGTGCCGCACAGCACCGGGCGGAAGGCGCCGCTGATCGTGCCGGTCTTGATGGCGCGCTTCAGGGTGGCGACTTCCACGTCGCCCTTTTCGAAATACTCCTCCATGCCCGCGTCATCCACCGACAGCGCGGTGTCGAGCAGGTTCTGGCGGTATTCCTTCGCCTTCTCCATCAGGTCGTCGGGGATCGGCGCGTCATGGAACTTGGCGCCCAGCTCGCCGCCTTCCCAGATGATCGCCTTCATCTCCACCAGGTCGACCACGCCGATGAACTGGTCTTCCACGCCGATCGGCAGCTGCAGCGGCAGCGCCACGATGTCCAGCTTCTCCTTCAGCGTGTCGAACGCGCGGTAGAAGTCGGCGCCGGTGCGGTCCAGCTTGTTGATGAAGATGATGCGCGGCACATTGTAGCGGTCGGCCAGGCGCCAGTTGGTCTCGGACTGCGGCTGCACGCCGGCCACGCCCTCGATGATGAACACCGCGCCATCCAGCACGCGCAGCGAGCGGTTCACCTCGATGTTGAAATCGATATGGCCGGGCGTGTCGATGATGTTGATGCGGTGGTCCTTCCACTCGCACGTCACCGCGGCGGAGGTGATGGTGATGCCGCGCTCACGCTCCTGGTCCATGTAATCGGTGGTGGTGTTGCCGTCATGCACCTCGCCGATGCGGTGCGACACGCCGGTGTAATACAGGATCCGCTCCGTCGTGGTGGTCTTGCCGGCATCGATATGCGCGGTGATGCCAATATTGCGGAGCTTTTCAAGCGACGTTGCGGACACGGTAGCCTCCATTCGCCCCTGGCGAGGGGCCTCCATCCGCCCCTCGCGGGGCTTACGATCAGACATACCACAAAAGACGCGTCGGGGCACCTGCCCCACGCGCCGCTGCGTGGCCCGGCACAAGCGGCCGGTCTGGATTTGCCGCCTCAATGCCCCCGGCGGCGTCGTTTTGCAAGCGCGCCGTGGCCCCGCGCGCGCATGGCTGTCTCTCTCTCGCGCGCCGGCATGGGAGAATGACGACGGTTTAACCACATCTCCGCCATCATCAGCGTTAAAATGCGTTACATGGACACCCGAGCCGCACACGCGATGATCCGCTTCGGATTGGGCCCCCGGGGCGGCGAAACGCTCCCGACCGATCCGGATTCCTGGCTTGCCGCCCAGCTCGACGGGCCGGACCCCGCGCTGTCCATCCCCGCGCCAGACACCGCGGCGGGGCTGACCGCGCTGCGCGACGACGGCAAGATGCCGCCGATGGATCCGCAGCAGCGTCGCTCCGCCAAGGTGATGCGCGCCGCCACCGCGGTCGCCATGGACACGCTGCTCGGCACCGACACCCCGTTCCGCGAGCGCCTGGTGTGGTTCTGGGCCAACCACTTCACCGTCAGCATCCGCCAGGGCAATGTCGGCCCGCTCAGCCAGGCCTATGTGCGCGAGGCGATCCGCCCGCACGTCACCGGCCGCTTCATCGACATGCTGCGCGCGGTGATGAGCCACCCGGCCATGCTGTTCTACCTCGACAATGTGCAGTCGCTCGGGCCCGACAGTCCTACCGGCAAGCGCTTCAAGCTGGGCCTGAACGAGAACCTGGCGCGCGAATGCCTGGAACTGCACACCGTGACCCCGGCCGCCGGCTACACCCAGGCCGACGTCACCGCCTTCGCCGCCATCCTCACCGGCTGGTCGATCGACCTGAACGGCCATCCCCCCGGCTTCCTGTTTCGCCCCTTCGCCCACGAACCGGGCGCCAAGACGGTGATGGGGCGCGTCTGGCCCCCTGGCGAGGCCGGCGGCGAGCAGATCCTGGCCTGGCTCGGTACCCACCCCTCCACCCTGCACAACCTGGCGGTGAAGCTGGTCCGCCACTTCGTCGCAGACGTGCCGCCCCCGGATGCGGTCGCCCGCGTGGCGGAGGTGCTGCGCGATACCGGCGGCGACCTCCGTTCCGCCGCCATGGCGGTCATCGCGCTGCCGCAGGCCTGGACGCCGCTCACCAAGCTGCGCACCCCGTTCGACTATGTGGTTGCCGTGCTGCGCGCCTTCGATCTGCCCGCCGCCAACCGGCCCGACCCGAACGGCTGGATGTCGGCCCTCGGCCAGCCCTTCATGTCGGCGCCGCTGCCCAATGGCTGGTCCGACACGGCGGCCGACTGGGCGGCGCCGGCGATGATCATGCGCCGGATCGACTGGGCCTCGGCCGTCGCCTGGCGCGCCCGCCAGCACGACCCGCAGGCGATGGCCGAGGCCACGCTCGGCCCGCTGCTGCCCGCGGACTCCCGGCAGCGCATCGCCCGCGCCGGCTCCCGCCAGGAGGCGCTGGCCATGCTGATCGCCTCGCCGCAATTCCAGAGGAGGTAGCGATGCCCGACCATCCCTACCAGAACGATCCCCCCTGCCAGAACGAACCCTGTCCGCAGGACAGCGCGGCCCTGCCGCACCGCTCCCTGCGGATCACCCGCCGCGCCGCCCTGCTCGGGCTGGTCGGCGCGGTCACGCTCGGCCGCGCCTCCCTGGCGCTGGCCGCCGCCCCCACCGAGCGCCGCCTCGTGGTGGTGCTGCTGCGCGGCGCGCTGGACGGCATGTCCGCCGTGGTGCCCTATGGCGACCCGCATCTGGCCGGGCTGCGCGGCGCCCTGCTGCCACCCCAGCCGGGCGGCGCCACGGGCGCGCTGCTGGACCTCGGCGGCTTCTACGGCCTGCACCCGGCGCTGGCCGGCCTGCACGGGCTGTACCGGCAGAACCAGCTGCTGATGGTGCACGCGGTCGCCGGCAACTGGCGCATGCGCAGCCATTTCGAAGCCCAGGACTGCATGGAATCCGGTGCCGACCACCGGCTGGACAGCGGCTGGCTGAACCGCGCCGCCGGGCTGCTGCAGGCCGGCGGCGGGCGCCCGGCACCGGCGATGGGCGCGGCGGTGGCCTTCAGCCCCGGCCTGCCGCTGCTGCTGCGCGGCCCCACCCGGGTCGGCTCCTGGCTGCCCGACATGGCGATGCACCCCGACGCCAGCCTGTACCGCTCCATCGCCGACATGAGCCACGCCGACCCGCTGCTCGGCCCGGCGATCACCGAGGGCCTGCGCGAGCGCGGCTTCAGCGACGCCGCCCTGGCCGGTGGCCCGCCGCCGCGCGGCTTCGGCTTCACCACTCTGGCCAACGCCGCCGGGCGGCTGCTGGCCGCCGCCGACGGCCCGCGGCTGGCGGCGCTGGAGGTCGGCGGCTGGGACACCCATGCCGCCCAGGCCAACCGCCTCGCCTATCCGATGCGCGAACTGGACGAGGGGCTGATGGCCCTGAAGGCCGGGCTGGGCGACGCCTGGGCTCAGACCGCGATGCTGGTGATGACGGAATTCGGCCGCACCGTGCGGATCAACGGCACCAACGGCACCGACCATGGCACCGGCACCGTCGCCTTCCTGCTGGGCGGCGCGGTCGCCGGCGGCCGGGTGCGGGCGGACTGGCCCGGCTTGGCGCCGGACCGGCTGTTCGAGAACCGCGACCTCGCCCCCACCACCGACCTGCGGGCGCTGGCCAAGGGCGTGCTCGCGGCCCATCTGGGCATGGGCGCCGCGGCGCTGGCCCGGGTCTTCCCCGACAGCGCCGCCGCCACGCCCCTGCCCCATCTGCTGCACGCCTGAGCCACCCGCCGCGCGGGCGGGGGTTGCCCGTCCGCGCGGCGCCCGGCTCAGCCGATATCGCCGGCCATCACCTTCGGCAGTTCGGCCGTCATCTTCAGGTCCTTCACCAACTTCGGCTGGTCGGCGATCATCTTCTTGCGCAGCGTGGCGATCTCGTCGGCCGCCGCCATCGTCACCGCCACGTTGTGCGTCTTCAGCTCGCCCAGCGCATGCTCCTGCGCCTTGCCCATGTTGTCGCGGTACTGGCCGATATTGGCCGCCCACGTCTCGGTCAGCAGCTTCTGCAGGTCGGCCGGCAGCGAGGTGTAGAAGCGCTCGCTGACCATCGGCACATACTCGTTGATGTTCTGATGGTCCTGGAAGGTGGACTTCACCCCGGCTTCCCACAGCTTGGCGCTGAAGCAGCTCTCATTGGTGGTGATCAGCCCGTCGAACGTGCCCTGCGACAGCGCCAGCGGCACATCCGGCCAGGCGGTGGTGTTGGGGATCGCGTCGAAGAAGCGGGTGCGCCAGGCCAGCGCGGCGCCGCCGGCGTTGCGGATCTTCATGCCCTTCAGGTCGGCGAAGCCCTTCAGCGGCTTGGTCGCCGAGAACCAGTGCTGCGCGCCCAGTTCCAGCCACGGACCCATCACCTTCAGGTGCAGCCGCTTCAGCAACTGGTCGTTGATCATGGCGCCGGTCTTGCCGTCCACCACCTTGCGGACGGTCGGCAGGTCCAGCCCGTACATCATCGGCAGGCTGGCGAAGTCGCAATCGGGCACGAAGCCGGTCAGCACCCAGGTGCCGGGGCAGGCCATCTCCACCTGGCCCTGCACCAGCGCCTTGGCGACGTTGGCGTCCTTGAACAGCGAGCCGGCATGGAACACCTCGGTGGTGATCCGCCCGCCCGAGGCCACTTCCAGCTTGTGCATGAAGTCCACGACCGACACGTTGCGCATATGCGTCGGCGCGGTGTCCAGCGAGCAGCGCAGCTTGATCGGGGCGGCGGCGCGCACAACGCGCGAGCTCAGGCCGAGCGAGGCCACCGCGGCGGCGCCGAGCGCGAAGCTGCGGCGTTTGATTGCATTCGGCATTCGTTTTCCTCCTGTTACAGTCTCGCCGGGTGGCCGGCGTCACCCGCGCGTCTAGCAGGATTCTCCCCGATCCTCCAAGCTGCCGCCTAGAACGAATGGGAGGGGCAACGATGGGCGAAATGGCGGACAAGGCGGCCGGCGCGGTCTCCGGCGCGCGGCAATGGCGGCGACTGATGCGGCTGGCCGAGCTCGGCGCCATCCCGGGCGACGGCGTTAACCGCGCCTGCCTCACCGACCTGGACCGCCAGGCCCGCCGCCTGCTGGCCGGCTGGGCCACCGAGGCGGGCGTCAGCGTGAGCGTGGACGAGGCCGCCAACCTCTGGCTGCGCCGCCCCGGCCAGGACGAGGCCGCCGCCCCCGTGTTGACCGGCAGCCACATGGACAGCCAGCCCAACGGCGGCCGGTTCGACGGCATCTACGGCGTCGTCGCCGGGCTGGAGGCGCTGGCCGCCCTGCACGACGCCGGCATCGTCACCCACCGGCCGATCGAGGTGGTGGCCTGGACCAACGAGGAAGGCGGCCGCTTCGCCCCCGGCTGCATGGGCAGCATGGCCTGGTCCGGCCATTCGCCGCTCACCACCTGGAGCGAGGTGCGCGACGCCGAGGGCATACGCTTCGCCGACGCGCTGGCCGAACATCTGCGCGCCGAGGCCACCCTCCCCCGCCGCCCGCTTGGCCCCATTGGTGGCCCCATGGGCAGCCCGCCACACGCCTATGTGGAGGCGCATATCGAGCAGGGGCCGCTGCTGGAGGCCGCCGGCCGGCCGATCGGCGTGGTCACCGGCATCCAGGGCAGCCGCTGGTTCAGCGTCACCATCACCGGCGACACCGCCCATGCCGGCACCGCCCCCCTGGCGCTGCGCCGCGACGCCGTGCAGGACATGCTGCGCGCCATCACCGCGTTGAACGCGCTGACCGCCGACCCGGACGACGTGCTGCGCTTCACCGTCGGCCGCGTGACGGTGGCGCCCAACACCTCCAACACCGTGGCCGGCCAGGCCAGCTTCAGCATCGACCTGCGCCACCCCGACCGCGCGGTGCTGCTCGCCATCGGCGACGCCATCGCGCCCACCATCCGCGCCGCCCTGCGCACCTGCGACGCGACGGTCCAGGAGACCTTCCACGCCCTGCCGGCCGTGTTCGACGCGCGGGTGGTGGCGGCGGTGGAACGCGCGGCGGCGGCCGACGGCCAGGGCCATATGCGGCTGGCCTCCGGCGCCTTCCACGACGCCCAGTTCCTGGTGCCGGTCTGCCCCACCGGCATGATCTTCGTGCCCTGCCGCCACGGCATCAGCCACAACCCGGCCGAATACGCGACCCCGGAGCACCTCGAAGCCGGCACCCGCGTCCTGGCCCGCACCCTGCTGGACCTCGCCGCCTGACGCGGCGCGAGGAGGGGGGGCGCGGAGCCTTATCTTCCATCCGGGCCGGTTTCTGTTGACACCCCGTCCGGTCGCGGATGATCGTAGGCACACGAACGATCTGGCTTCCTCCCGCACAGGATCGCCGGCATGGGCAGCTACCTGCGTCCGAACACCCTGGATGCCGCGCTGGCCGCGCTGTCGGCCGGCCCGCGCGCCGTGCTGGCCGGCGGCACCGACCACTACCCCGCCCGCGCCGCCGACGCCCCGGAGGAGGACATCCTCGACATCTCCGCCCTGCCCGGCCTGCGCGCCATCGCGGCGCATGGCGACCATTGGTGGCTGCCCTGCCAGGCCACCTGGTCGGACCTGATCGCCGCCGACCTGCCGGGCGCGTTCGACGCGCTGCGGCAGGCGGCGCGGCAGGTCGGCGGCGCGCAGGTGCAGAACGCCGGCACCATCGTCGGCAACCTGTGCAACGCCAGCCCGGCGGCCGATGGCGTGCCCTGCCTGCTGGCGCTGGACGCCGTGGTGCGCCTGGCCAGCCGGGGGGGCGCGCGCGAGGTGGGCGTGGCGGATTTCCTGCTCGCCCCCCGCCGCACCGCCCGCCGGCCGGACGAGCTGGTGCTGGGCCTGAAGGTGCCGCGCCATGACCGGCCGGTGCGATCGGCCTTCCTCAAGCTCGGCGCGCGCCGCTACCTGGTGATCTCCATCGCCATGGTCGCCGCCGCCATCGAATGCGCGCCGGACGGCGCCATCGCCGCCGCGCGCATCGCCGTCGGCGCCTGCGGCCCGGTGGCCACCCGGCTGCCGGCGCTGGAGGCGGCGCTGCGCGGCCATAGGCCGGACCCGGCGCTGGTGCGCCCGGAGCACCTCGCCGCGCTGGCGCCGATCGACGACATCCGCGCCCCGGCCGCCTATCGCCGGGCGGCGGCGCTGGAACTGGCCCGCCGCGCGGTGGCGGCCCTCGCCCAGCCGGGCCGGGCGGCGGGATGAGGGCGCCGGACATGACCCTGCGCCTGCGCCTGAACGGCCGCCCGGTGCAGGCGCAGGCCGACCCGGCGATGCGCCTCTCCGACCTGCTGCGCGACGTGCTGGGCCTCACCGGCACCAAGATCGGCTGCAACGCCGGCGATTGCGGCGCCTGCACGGTGTTGCTGGACGGCCGGCAGGTCTGCGCCTGCCTGGTCCCCGCCGCCCGCGCCGAGGGGTGCGACATCCGCACGGTGGAGGGGCTGGCCGAGGGCGGTGCGCTGAACGCCTTGCAGGCCGCCTTCCTGCGTCACGGCGCCGCCCAGTGCGGCATCTGCACACCGGGCATGCTGATGGCCGCCACCGACCTGCTGGCCCGCCTGCCCACCCCCACGGAAGCACAGGTGCAGGACGCGCTGGGCGGCGTGCTGTGCCGCTGCACCGGCTACCGCAAGATCATCGACGCGGTGCTGGACGTGGCCGGCCCCAGCCCCCCGGTGGCGGGCGCGATGGGCGCCCGCCTGCCCAAGGTGGACGGCCCGGCCAAGCTGACCGGCGCCGAGCGCTTCGGCGCCGACGCGCTGCCGGACGAGGCGTTCCTGACCATCCGCGCCATCCGCAGCCCGCACGCCCATGCCCGCTTCACCCTGGGCGACTTCGCCCCGCTGCTGGCCGCCCATCCCGGCCTGCTGCGCGTGCTGACCGCCGCCGACCTGCCCGGCGCGCGGGTGTTCGGCATCTACCCCACCGGCAAGGACCAGCCGGTGCTGGCCGACGGCCTGGTGCGCCATCGCGGCGAACCGGTCTGCGCCCTGCTCGGCGACGCCGCCACCCTGGCCGGCATCCCCGAGGGCGACGTCCCGGTCGCCTGGGAGCCGCTGCCGGAGGTCACCTTCGCCGCCGGCGGGCCGGACCTGCACGCCCACGCGCCGGGCAACGTGCTGTGCCGCGGCCTGGTGGCGCGCGGCGACCCCGCCACCGGCTTTGCCGCCGCCGCCGCGCGGGCGGACATCGCGACCGCGACCGGCTTCGTCGAGCACGCCTATATCGAACCGGAAGCCGGCTACGCCCGCCGCGTCGGCGACGGCATGGAGGTGGTTGCCTGCACCCAGACCCCCTACATGGACCGCGACGAGATCGCGCTGATCCTGGGCATTCCGCCGGAGCGCGTGCGGGTGATCCCGACCGCGGTGGGCGGCGGTTTCGGCGGCAAGCTGGACCTGTCGATCCAGCCGCTCGCCTGCGTCGCCGCCTGGCTCACCCTGCGGCCGGTGCGCATGGTCTATGGCCGCGGCGAGAGCATGGCCGCCAGCACCAAGCGCCACCCCGCCCGCATCGCCGCGGCGGCGGCGGCCGATGCGGGCGGCAGGCTTACCGCCTTCACATTCCACGGGGATTTCGACACCGGTGCCTATGCGAGCTGGGGGCCGACGGTCGCCAACCGGGTGCCGGTGCACGCCATGGGGCCGTATGCGGTGCCCCATGTCCGCTGCACCACCGCCGCCCTGCACACCAACGGCCCGCCCGCCGGCGCCTTCCGCGGTTTCGGCGTGCCGCAGGCGGCGATCGCCGGCGAGGCGCTGATGGACATGCTGGCGGCACAGCTCGGGCTCGACCCCTGGGACATAAGGCGGATCAATGCCTTGGGCGAGGGTTCCACCACCGCCACAGGGCAAATGCTGGGCGCCGGGGCGGCGCTGCCGGAATGCCTGGACGCGATCCGCCCGCGCTGGCAGGCGCTGCGCCAGGAAGCCAGCGATTTCAATCGCCAGGCCGGCGTTCTGCGGCGCGGCGCGGGGCTTGCCTGCATGTGGTACGGCATCGGCAACACCTCGATGTCCAACCCCTCCGAAATGGTGATCGGCATCGGCGCGGATGGCCGTTGCACGCTGTTTTCCGGAGCGGTGGATATCGGCCAGGGGTCCAACACCATCATGGTGCAGATCGCCGCGGAGGCGCTGGGAGTGCCTCCGGAGGCGCTGAATCTGGTCTCTGGAGACACCAAAACCACCCGGGATGCGGGCAAAACCAGCGCATCACGGCAGAGTTTCGTCTCCGGCAACGCCGCCAGGCTGGCCGGGGCGGCGTTGCGGGCGGAGATTTTGCGCCGCGCCAATGCCGGGCCGGAGGCGATGATTATGCTGCATGATGGTCGCATTTCGGTTGTATCCGGCGACGCCGCCACCATCCTGGACCCCGCCGCCATGGCGCCGGACGCCGAGGGCCTGGTGCTGCGCGGCGAGGGCCGGTTCGACCCGCCGACCACCGCGCTGGACGCCCACGGCCAGGGCATCCCCTATGCCTGCTACGCCTTCGCCGCCCAGGCGGCGCTGGTGGAGGTGGACACCGCCCTCGGCACCGTGCGCGTGCTGCGCATCGTCGCCGCCCACGATGTCGGCCGCGCGGTGAACCCGACGCTGGTGGAGGGGCAGATCCATGGCGGCATCGCCCAGGGCCTCGGCCTGGCGCTGATGGAGGAATACCTGCCCGGCCGCACCGACAACCTGCACGACTACCTGATCCCCACCATCGGCGACGTGCCCGAGATCGAGACCATCCTGGTCGAACGTCCCGACCCGCTCGGCCCGTATGGCGCGAAGGGGGTGGGCGAGCCGGCGCTGGTGGCGACCGCGCCGGCCATCCTGAACGCGATCGCCGATGCCATCGGGGCGCGCCTCACCCGCGTGCCGGCCACGCCCGACCGGGTGCTGGCGGCGCTGGCCCGATGAGCGCGCCGGACATCGTCACCTGCGACGCCTGCCCGGTGCTGTGCCGCATCCGCCCGGACAAGACCGGCGCCTGCGACCGCTACGGCAATGTCGGCGGCGTGCTCACCCGCATGGACCCGCTGACCGTCGCCGCCCGCGCGCCCGAGCTGGTGCGTTTCGCCGGCGAGGATTGGGACGGCAACCCGGTGGCGGCGCGCGACGTGTTCGTGACCGCGCTGGGCGCCGGCACCACCTATCCCGACTACAAGCCCGCCCCCTTCATCGTCGGCAGCACGATCGACGGCGTGGACATGGTGACCGTGGTCTCCGAGGGCATCTTCAGCTATTGCGGCCTGAAGCTGAAGATCGACACCGACCGCCATCTGGGCCCCGAGGCCGCCACCGTGCGGGCCGGCGGCGAGGCGGTGGGGCATGTCACCACCGCCGAATACGGCAGCCAGATGCTGGCTCTCGGCGGCGTGCACCACCTGACCGGCGGCAGCAAGCGCGAGGGGGTGGCGACCTGCGAGGCCATGCTGCGGCTGGCCAATGGCGGGGCGGTGGAACTGGCGATCGACGGCGGCGCCACCGTGCTGGCGCAGGCCGGCCGCGCCCCGGTGGTGGGCGGGGTGGCGGAGGCGCGCATGCGGGTGGGCTGCGGCTCGGCCACCATCGGCATTTTCGCCGGCCAGTGGCTGGGCCATGCCGACGAGGTGATCGTGGTGGACGACCACATCACCGGCGTGCTCAGCGAGCACCAGGCCGGCCGGTTCCTGGACATGCGGCCCGCCGGCATCCGGGTGCGCGGCCGGCGCTCCACCCCCGGGCGGTATTTCCAGGTGGCCAACCCCGGCGGCGGCTGGGGCGGCACCGACATCGCCGACCCGCTGGCCATCATCGAGCGGATCGACCCGAAGGCCGCCTGGCCGGGCCTGCGGCTGCTGATGGTCTCCACCACCGGAGAGCACGCCGCCTGGTTCGTGCTGGACGAGCAATTGCGGCCACAGCCCGCGCCGATGCCGCCGGCCATCGCCGAGGCGGTGGCGCTGATCGGCGAGAACTGCGAGCCGGCGCTGTGCAGCGTGCTGTTCACGGCCGGCGCCGGCGGCAGCCTGCGCGCGGGCGCCACCCGCAACCCGGTGCGGCTGACCCGCGCGGTGCAGCAGGGGCGGGCGAAGGTGACCTCCGGCGGCGCGCCGGTGTTCGTCTGGCCGGGCGGCGGCATCACCTACATGGTGGACGTGGCCGCCATGCCGGCCGCCAGCTTCGGCCATGTGCCGACGCCGGCGCTGGTGGCGCCGATCGAATTCACCCTGCCGCTGGCCGATTACGCGGCGCTGGGCGGGCATATGGAGCGGGTGCGGCCGCTGGCCGAGGTGCTGGAGCAGGCCCGGCCGCGCGCGGTGGTGCTGCCGGCTGGGACGCCGTTTCCGGTGACGTGATGAACAGGGAAGGGAAGTCTTCTTTTTGTGAACAAAAAGAAGCAAAAAAACTTCATTCGTTGGAGTCGCCGCGCCATCCCGCGCCACGCTCCAAACGAATAAAAGTTTTTTGGTTCTTTTTTTCAAAAAAGAACCTGCCTTGAGTTCTTTTTCCGCCCTCCTGCCGGACGGTCGCCTGCACCTCCAGCACGGCCCCATCGACTGCCTCTGCCGCGCCTGGGGCGCGCCAGCCGAGGTGCGCGCCGCCTATGCGCAGGCGGCCCAGGCGTTCCCGGCGATCCTGCCGGCGCTGTGCGACGAGTTGGCGCTGCTGCGCGAGCCGCTGCCGGCGGCGCGGCCGGCGGGCTTGGTGGCAAGGGCGATGCACGATGCCTGCCTGCCCTTCGCGGGCCGCTTCATCACCCCGATGGCCGCCGTCGCCGGGGCGGTGGCCGATGCGGTGCTGGCGGCGCTGTGCCGGGGGCGGGCGCTGGAGCGGGCCTTCGTGAACAATGGCGGCGACATCGCCTTCCACCTGGCGCCCGGCCAGGCGCTGCGCTGCGGGCTGGTGGCGGAGCTGGCGGCGCCGGCGCTGGACGGCGCCATCCTGCTGCGGGCCGAGGGCCGGGCGCGCGGGCTGGCGACCTCCGGGCGGGCGTGCAAGGGCCAGGGCGGGCGCAGCTTCTCGCTGGGCATCGCCGATGCGGTGACGGTGCTGGCGGCCGACGCGGCGCGGGCCGACGCGGCGGCGACGGTGATCGCCAATGCGGTGGACCTGCCGGGGCACCGGGCGGTGATCCGCCGCAAGGCCAGCGACATCGACCCGGACAGCGACCTGGGCGGGCGGCTGGTGACCTGGGACCTCGGCGCGCTGGACGCCGGCGAGGTCCGCGCCGCGCTGGACGCCGGGCGCCGGCTGGCCGATGCTCTGGCCCGCGCCGGCCTGATCGAGGGCGCCGTGCTGGCGCTGCGCCAATCCGTCGCCCTGTGCGGCACGCCCCACCCGGAGTTGCTGAGCGCATGATCCGCAAGCTGCTGACCATCGTCGAGGAGACGCACCGCGAGGCGGGGCAGGAGATCCGCCCGCCCACCCGCAAGGCCGCCGCCATCGCGGTGATCGCCAACCCCTTCGCCGGCCGCCACGCGGGCAGCCTCGACGAGTTGGTGGAACTCGGCGAGATGCTGGGCGCGCTGCTGGGCGAGCGGGCGGTGCGGGCGCTGGGCATCGCGCCGGGGCAGGCGGAGAGCTACGGCAAGGCCGCCATCGTGGGCGAGGACGGCGAGCTGGAGCATGCGGCGGCCATCCTGCACCCCAAGCTGGGCGCGCCGCTGCGCGTGGCGGTGGAGCACGGCGCGGCGCTGGTGCCCAGCGCCAAGAAGCGCGGCGGCATGGGGGCGGCGATCGACGTGCCGCTGGGCCACAAGGACGCCGCCTTCGTGCGCAGCCATTTCGACGCCATGGAAATCCGCGTGCCCGACGCGCCGCGCCGCGACGAGATCGTGGTGGCCGTGGTGGTGACCGATTCCGGCCGGCCGCTGCCGCGCATCGGTGGGCTGACAACGGGCGAGATCGTGGGCAAGGATGGGCTGCGCTGAGATGCCCAGGAACGCCGACATGCCCAGGAACAAAGGGACCGAAACGATGACCGTGACACGCCGCACCCTGCTGGCCGCCGCCGGCACCCTGGCCGCGCCCGCGCTGGTGCGGGCGCAGGGGAGCGCGCCGATCAGGATCGGCGAGATCAACTCCTACACCGCCGTGCCGGCCTTCACCCTGCCCTACCGCAATGGCTGGCAGCTGGCCGTGGAGCAGGTGAATGCCGCCGGCGGGGTGCTGGGCCGCAAGATCGAGGTGGTCAGCCGCGACGACGCCGGCAAGCCGCAGGACGCCATCCGCCTGGCCGGCGAACTGGTGAACGAGCAGAAGGTGGACCTGCTGTCCGGCGGCTTCCTGTCCAACGTCGGCCTGGCGCTGAGCGACTACGCCAAGCAGAACAAGAAGCTGTTCATCGCCGGCGAGCCGCTGACCGACGCGCTGGTGTGGTCGGACGGGCATCGCTACTGCTACCGGCTGCGGCCCTCCACCTATATGCAGGCGGCGATGCTGGTGGACGACGCGGCCAAGCTGCCGGGCACCCGCTGGGTGACGGTGGCGCCGAACTACGAATACGGCCAGTCGGCGGTGAAGTGGTTCAAGCTGCTGCTGGCCAAAAAGCGGCCGGACGTGACCTTCATCGGCGAGCAATGGCCGGCGCTGGGCAAGATCGACGCCGGCGCCACCGTGGCGGCGCTGGAGGCGGCCAAGCCGGACAACATCTTCAACGTGACCTTCGGCGGCGACCTGACCAATTTCGTGCGCGCCGGCAACACCCGCGGGCTGTTCGAGAAGCGCGGGGTGGTGAGCGTGCTGACCGGCGAGCCGGAATACCTGGAGCCGCTGGGCGAGGAGACGCCGACCGGCTGGATCGTCACCGGCTATCCGGTGGAGAGCGTGATCAACACCACCAACACCGCCTTCATCGCCGCCTACAAGGCGCGCTTCAAGGAGATGCCGAAGATGGGCAGCGTGGTCGGCTTCGCGCTGATCACCTCCATCGTGGCCGGCATCGCCAAGACCGGCGCGGTGGACACCGAGAAGATGGCCGACAGCTTCGCCGGAGCCTCGTTCGACACGCCGTTCGGCCGGGCGATGTGGCGCAAGCAGGACCACCAGGGCACGCTCGGCACCTATGTCGGCAAGACCGCGGTGAAGGACGGGCATGGCGTGATGGTGGACTGGCGCTACGTGGACGGCGCCGGCGCGCTGCCGACGGACGCGGAGGTGGCCAAGCTGCGCCAGGGATAGCGCGCGGTGGATTTCGTGGTCGTCCAGGCCCTGACGGGCCTGGCCGGCGCGTCGTCGCTGTTTCTGGTGGCCGCCGGGCTGACGGTGATCTTCGGCGTCACCCGGGTGGTGAATTTCGCGCACGGCAGCCTGTACATGCTGGGCGCCTATATCGGCTGGTCGATCCTGACCCGGCTGCCGCGCGACCCGGCCTGGTTCGCCGCCGGCGTGCTGCTGGCGGCGCTGGCGACGGCGGCGCTGGGGGCGCTACTGGAGATGGGGCTGCTGCGGCGGATCTATCGCGCGCCGGAGCTGCTGCAATTGCTGGCGACCTTCGGCGTGGTGCTGATGGTGCAGGACGCGGCGCTGTACCTGTGGGGGCCGGACGAGCTGACGCTGCCGCGCCCGCCCTGGCTGCGCGGCTTCGTGGCGGTCGCGGGCTCGCGGTTTCCGCTGTTCGACCTGGTGCTGATCGGGGTGGGGCCGCTGGTGCTGGGGTTGCTGTGGCTGCTGCTGGCGCGCACCCGCTTCGGCGTGCTGCTGCGCGCGGCGACGCAGGACCGCGAGATGGTGGCGGCGCTGGGGGTGGACCAGACGGTGCTGTTCACCGTGGTGTTCGCGCTGGGGGCGGGGCTGGCAGGGCTGGGCGGCGTGCTGTCGCTGCCGGACGGCTCGGCGAATTTGCATATCGACCTGGACGTGATCACCGACGCCTTCGTGGTGGTGGTGGTGGGCGGCATGGGCAGCCTGCCGGGGGCGTTCCTGGCGGCGCTGCTGATCGGCGAGTTGCAGGCGTTCGGCATCGTGCTGCTGCCGAAGATCACGCTGGTGCTGGTGTTCCTGGTGATGGCGGTGGTGCTGGTGTTCCGGCCGCACGGGCTGCTGGGGCGGCCGCAGGCGGTGGCGCGGGGGGCGGCGGAGGCGCTGGCGCTGGTGCGCCCGGCGGTGCCGGCGCTGCGCTGGCTGGGGCTGGCGGTGCTGGCGCTGGCGCTGGCCGCGCCGCTGTTCGCCGGGCCCTATCTGCTGTCGGTGCTGACCGAGATGCTGGTGGCGGTGCTGTTCGCGGCCTCGCTGCATTTCATGATGGGGCCGGGGGGGATGGCGAGCTTCGGGCATGCCGCCTGGTTCGGTATCGGCGCCTATGCGGCCGCGCTGGCGACCCATGCGCTGGCGGCGCCGATGCCGGCCGGGCTGCTGCTGGCGCCGCTGGCGGCCGGGGCGGCGGCGGGGCTGTTCGGCTGGTTCATCGTGCGGCTGTCGGGCGTGTACCTGGCCATGCTGACGCTGGCCTTCGCGCAGATCGTCTGGGCGGTGGTGTTCCAGTGGGATGCGGTGACCGGCGGCGATAACGGCATCCTGGGGGTGTGGCCGGCGCGCTGGGCGGGCGATCCGCGGGTGTACTACCTGCTGGCGCTGGCGCTGTGCGGGGGCGCGGCGATGCTGCTGCGCCGGGTGCTGTACGCGCCGTTCGGCTACGCGCTGCGGGCGACGCGGGATTCGCCGCTGCGGGCGGAGGCGATCGGGCTGCATGCCGGGCGCATCCGGCTGGCGGCCTTCGCGCTGGCCGGGGCGGCGGCGGGGCTGGCGGGGGGCGTGTTCGCCTATGCCAAGGGCAGCGTGTTCCCGACCTATATCGCCGTCGGGCATTCGGTGGATGCGCTGGTGGCGGTGCTGCTGGGCGGCGTGCAGACCATCGCCGGCCCGGTGGTGGGGGCGCTGGCCTATACCGCGCTGTTCGACGCGCTGCTGACCACCAGCTTCTGGCGGTTCAAGCTGGGGGCCTTCATCGTGCTGCTGGTGCTGTTTTTCCCGGCCGGGATCGCGGGCGCGGCGCAGCGCCTGTGGGAGCGGGGGCGGCCGGCATGAGCGTGCTGGCGGTGAGCGGGCTGGGCAAGAGCTTCGGGGCGGTGCGGGCGGTGGACGGGGTGTCCTTCGCGGTGGCGGCGGGGGAGATGCTGGCGCTGATCGGGCCGAACGGGGCAGGGAAATCGACCTGTTTCAACATGCTGAACGGGCAGATCCGGCCCGAAACCGGCCGGATTCTGCTCGGTGGGCGCGATATCACCGGGCTGCCGCCGCGCCGCGTGTGGCGCCTGGGGGTGGGGCGGACGTTCCAGATCACCGCCACCTTCGCCTCGATGAGCGTGCGGGAGAACGTGCAGGCGGCGCTGCTGTCGTTCCATCGGCGCGTGTGGCGGTGGTGGCGGCCGGCCCGCGGGTATTTCGCGGCGGAGGCCGATGCGCTGCTGGACCAGGTGGGGATGCGCGCGCAGGGCGACCGGGCGGCCGGGGTGCTGGCCTATGGCGACCTCAAGCGGCTGGAACTGGCGATCGCGCTGGCCAACGGCCCCACGCTGCTGCTGATGGACGAGCCCACCGCCGGCATGGCGCCGGCCGAGCGGGTGGCGCTGATGGCGCTGGCGCGGCGGCTGGCCGGCGAGCGGGGCATCGCGGTGCTGTTCACCGAGCACGACATGGACGTGGTGTTCGGCGTGGCCGACCGCATCCTGGTGCTGGACCGTGGCCGGGTGATCGCCGAGGGCGACGGGGTGGCGATCCGCGCCGATGCACGGGTGCGTGCGGTGTATCTCGGCTCCGGCGCCACCAGCGGGGGGCATTGATGCTCGCCGTGGAGGAGTTGCACAGCTTCTACGGCCGCGCGCATATCCTGCAGGGGGTGTCGTTCGCGGTGGCGCCGGGCGCGGTGCTGGTGCTGCTGGGGCGCAACGGGGCGGGCAAGAGCACCACGATGAAGTCGCTGATCGGCCTGGTGCGGCCGGCGCGCGGGCGCATCCGCCTCGCGGGGGCGGATATCGCCGGCTGGGAGCCGCACCGCATCGCGCGCGCCGGGCTGGGCTATGTGCCGGAGGAACGGCGCATCTTCACCGAGCTGACGGTGCTGGAGAACCTGGAGGTGGGCCGCCAGCCGGCGCGCGACGGGCGGCCGGCCTGGACGCCGGAGGCGCTGTTCGCGCTGTTCCCCAACCTGGCCGAGCTGCGCCACCGGCCGGGCGGGCGGATGAGCGGGGGCGAGCAGCAGATGCTGACCATCGCGCGCACGCTGATGGGCAACCCGCGCCTGCTGCTGCTGGACGAGCCGAGCGAGGGGCTGGCGCCGGTGATCCTGGAGCAGATGGCGCATGCCATCCTGGCGCTGAAGGCCCAGGGGGTGACCGTGCTGCTGGCCGAGCAGAACCTGCATTTCGCGGCGCGGGTGGCCGACGCGGCGACGGTGATCGAGACCGGGCGGATCGTGTGGGCGGGCAGCATGGCCGCGTTGCAGGCCGACGAGGCGGCGCGGCGGGCGCATTTGCAGGTGTGAATTCCGCGGCCGGGTGTGATGCGCGTCACAGCCAGCCGGGCCGGCGGCGGCGACGATGGGGCATCCGCGATCAGCCGAGGCCGCCGCCGTGCCCCAGGACGACCCTTTGCCCGAACCACCCGACTCGCCCGCCGGGCATGGCGAGTGGATGCGCCAGGTGCTGCGCCGGCTGGCCGCCGAGCGCGGCGAACCGCCGGCCCCGCCCGCCACGCCGCGCACGACACGGCTGCTGGCGGATTACGACGAGGCGCTGGACGCCTATGTCGCGCTGCGCCGCGCCGCCAGCCTCAGCCTGCTGGGGCGGGGCGACGAGCGGGACGCGCGCGCGCTAGAGCATTTTCCGCGCTGATAGGCGCGCGGAAAATGCTCTAGCTCATTGTTTTGGCGAGCAACTTTATCCGATCAAACGATTCCGTTTGATCGGATGTTGCTCTAACCGCCCGCCGCGCCGGGCGCATGGGAACCCTGCCGTGCCGGCGATTGCGGCCATCCTCGCCCCGGAGAATGCTGGCGGAAGAGGCCGGCGGCTCGGCAGCGCCCGCCTCATCCGCCGAGCCTGCCGGACCGGAGAGGGGCGCGCATGGCCGGCGACACATACCCTGGCGCGGCGACGCCGATCGGCCGGACCGCGTGGCTGCTGCTGGCGACCAGGCTGGTGCGCAGCGTGTGGCAGGGTGCGCTGGTGGTGGATTTCGCGCTGTACCTGCATGCGCTGCGCTGGTCGGCGGTGGCGATCAGCGCGGTGCTGGCCGCCGCCCTGCTGGTGGGCGCGGTGCTGACGATGCTGCTGGGGCCGCTCAGCGACCGGTTCGGGCGGCGGCGCTTCCTGCTGGTGTACGACGCGGCGCAGGGGCTGGCGGCGGCGGTGGCCTTCCTGACCGCGGCCCCCTGGCCGCTGGCCGCCGCGGCGGTGGTGGGCGGCTTCGGGCGGGGCGGCAACGGCTCCGCCGGGCCGTTCGCGCCGGTGGAGCAGGCATGGCTGGCGCAATGCGTGCCGGCGGCGCGGCGGGGGATGATCTACAGCCTGAACGCGGCGCTGGGCTTCGTCGGCATGGCGGCCGGCGCGGTGCTGGCCGGGCTGCCGAGCTGGACCGGCGGCGCGGCGCCGGAAGCCGCCGCCTACCGGCCGCTGTTCGCGTTGACCGCGATCCTGTCGGTGGTCACCTTCGCGCTGGTGGCGGCGGCGCATGACAGCGAGAGCGCACCGCGCCCGCCCGCGCCCGGTTCGGCCCCCGGTTCGGGCCCAGTTTCGACCGATGACGACGCGGCCGAGCGGCGGCGGGAGAACGGGCTGGTGGGCCGGCTGGTGCTGGCCAACCTGCTGAACGGCGCCGGGCTGGGGCTGTCCGGCCCGCTGGTGACCTATTGGTTCGCGCTGCGTTTCCACCACGGGCCCTCGGCGATCGGGCTGATGATGGCGGTGGGCTTCCTGCTGGCCGGCGCCGCCTCGCTGCTGACCGGCTGGCTGGGGCGCTGGCTGGGCATCGTGCGGGCGGTGGTGGCGATGCGCACGCTGGGGCTGCTGCTGCTGGTGGCGCTGCCGTTCGCCAAGACCTTCGCGGTGGCCGGGGTGCTGTATGTGGCGCGCACGGTGCTGAACCGGGGCACCACCGGGGCGCGCTCGGCGCTGAACGTCAGCATCGTGCGGCCCTCGCGGCGCGGGTTCTCCAGCGCCGCCAGCAACGTGGCGCTGCAAATCCCGCGCGCGATCGGGCCGGTGCTGGCGGGGCTGATGTACGAATCAGGCTTCCTCGCCCTGCCCTTCCTGGCCGCCGCGGTGTTCCAGACCGGCTATCTGTGGGTCTACGACCGCACCTTCCGCAACGTAACGCTGCGGTAGAGCGTCCTAGCCCGGCTCGCCCACCTTGCCGCCAGCCGCCTTCCAGGCGGTGAAGCCGCCGGCGATGTGGCACACCTCGGTGAAGCCCATGTCGGTCAGCGTCTTGGTGGCCAGCGTGGAGCGGCCGCCGGAGGCGCAGAACAGCACCAGCTTGCGGCCGGCGGAGAATTCCGGCTTGTGCATCGGGCTTTCCGGGTCGGCGGCGAATTCCAGCAGACCGCGCGGCACATGCACCGCGCCGGGGATGGTGCCGGAGGCGACCTCGCCCGGCTCGCGGATATCGACGAACTGCACATTGCCCTCGGCGGCCATCTGCATGGCGTGCTGCACCGACACGGTTTCAATCACCGCGTTGGCGCCGGCCAGCAACTGCTTGAAGCCCTTGATCAGCGACAGCATCGTGCCCTCCTTGCGTTGAGGCTGAAATACTATCCCGCCGCGCGGATCTCCGCCAGACCGCGCCGGGCGGTGCCGTCCGGCCCGAAATTGGCGGGCGCCAGCCACGCGGCCAGGGCGTCGCGGCAGGCGGGCCATTCGCCGTCGACGATACTGTACCAGTCGGTCTCGCGCACCCGGCCCTTGACCACCATGTGGGCACGGTGCCGGCCCTCGTAGATGAAGCCCAGCCGGTCGGCGGCGCGGCGGCTGGGGGCGTTCAGCGCGTTGCATTTCCACACCAGGCGGCGGTAGCCCAGGTCGTCAGCGGCCAGCTTCAGCAGCAGGAACATCGCCTCCGTGGCCGCCCGGGTGCGCTGCATGGGCGGGCCGAACCAGATGTTGCCCAGCTCGATGGCGGCGTTTTTCGGCTGGATGTCCATCAGCGCCAGCCAGCCGGCGACCACGCCGGTGGCCACCGGGCGCACCGCCCAGACCATCGGGTCGTGCGTGGCGGCGAACTCGGCGACGAACTTCGTCATCGCCTCCTGGCTGGGGAACGGGCCGTAGCCCATGTAGGTCCAGCTATCGTCCGCGCCCTGGGCGGCGCGCCACAGATCGGGCGCATGGCGGACGTGCAGCGGCTCCAGCACGGCATGGGCGCCGCGGATTGTGGTGCGCGCCGGCAGCGGGCGGGGCGTGGCGTCGGTCTCGGGGCCGATGGGAAGGGTGCTCATGCGGCGATGATGGCACCCGCGCGGCCGGGCGGTCCATGGCCGATCGGGCGCATCCGCACCCGTCCAATGCCGGGGGGATTGCAACGGCAGGTAACAGCCCCACCTGCTTTTCTGCCGGGTTCACCGCGCAGGAGAAACGCCATGTCACGCAGCCTGTTCGCCGCCGCCGTCCTTGCCGCCAGCCTGTCCGCAGGGGCGGCGATGGCCGAGACGGTGACTTTCCATGCCACCATGAACGGCGCCAGCGAGGTGCCGGCCAACACCAGCAAGGGCACCGGCACGGCGACCGCGACGCTGAATACCGTAACGCACGCGCTGGCCTACACCGTCACCTATTCCGGCCTGACCGGGCCAGCCACGGCGGGGCATATCCACGGGCCGGCGCTGGCGGGCAAGAATGCCGGGGTGGAGGTGCCGTTCAAGGCGCCGTTGGCCAGCCCGATCAAGGGCACCGCCACGCTGACGGCGACGCAGCAGGCCGACCTGATGGCTGGCAAATACTACGCCAACGTTCATACCGCCGCGCATAAGGGCGGTGAGATTCGCGGGCAGTTGATGCACTGATAAGGCAAGGGTTCTTTTTTGAAAAAAAGAACCAAAAACTTTTCATTCGTTGGCGTTTCCGGGGGAGACTCCAGCGAATGAAAAGCTTTTTTGCTTCTTTTTGTTCACAAAAAGAAGACCCTTCCTTCAGCCGATAACTTCCGGCACCCGCTCCGCCGGCGGCGTGTTCCGGCTGCGCCCGCAGCGCACGATGCCGTCGATGATCACCATGCCGATGCCCGGCAGGTCGCCCTTGCGCACGCTGTCCAGCAGGTCGGTGCCCGCCGAGTGCTGGGCGCGGTCCATCAGCACGAAATCCGCCGCCCGGCCCGGCTCGATCAGGCCGCAATCGAGCTTGCGCATGCGCGCGGTGTTGCCGGTGGCGCAGCAGAACACCGTCTCCGCCGGGGTGTCGCCCAGCGAGGACAGCAGCGCGATCATCCGCAGGATGCCGAGCGGCTGCACGCCAGAGCCGGCCGGGCTGTCCGTGCCCAGGATCACCCGGCCGAGCTGGCCCAGCTCGCGGGCGAAGCGCAGCGCGGTCAGGCCGGCCAGCTCGTTGCCGTTATGCACGATCTCGATGCCGCGACCGCAGCCTTCGCACAGGCAGCGGATCTGGCTCAGCGGCAGGGCGGTGTGGCCGCCGTTGATATGGCCGATGATGTCGGCATCGGCCTCCAGCACCGTGTCGGCGTCGATATAGCCGGAGCCGGGGACGGAGGGGCCGCCGGTGTGGATGGTGCTCTGGATCCCGGCGCGCCGCGCCCAGGCGACCATCTCCTTGGCCTCGTAGCCGGCCTTGACGGTGCCCAGCCCGACCTCGCCCAGCAGGGTGACGCCGGCGGCGGCGAGGTCGGTGAAGTCGCTCTCCACCATGCCCTTCTCGATCACCGGCGCGCCGGCCAGCACCTTCACCCCGCCGGGGCGGAAATTGTCGTAGGCGCGCTGGGCGGTGATGGCGAGCGCCTTGAGGCCGACGATGTCGCGGGGGCGGCCGGGGAGGTGGACCTCGCCGGCCGAGACCATGGTGGTGACGCCGCCATGCAGGAAGCTGTCGATCCAGCCGAACTGGCCCTGGCGTGGGGTCCAGTCGCCGAAGACGGGGTGGACGTGGCTGTCGATCAGGCCGGGGGACAGCGCGCAGCCATGGGCGTCGATGGTGACGGTGGCGTCGCCGCTGTCGCAGTCCTTCTCGCGGCCGATGGCGGTGATGCGGCCGGATTCCGCGACGATGGTGTCGGCGTCGAGGATCGGGGCTTCGAGCTTGCCGGAGAGCAGCAGGCCGATGTTGCGGATGACCAGCTTGCCGGTCTGCTTCTCGGGGCCTGCTGCTAGCGCCATCGGAGGATTCCTACAAGGGAAAGGAAGGAAGGCTTCTTTGTTTGAAAACAAAGAAGCAAAAAAACTTTTTCCGCTGGAGTCTCCCGCGGACAGAAGTTTTTTGGTTCTTTTTTTCAAAAAAGAACATTCTTGCTTACTCTGCCGCCACCGCCGGGCGTGCATTGAGCACCCGCAGCGTCCGGTCGATCCATCGCGCTGTCAGCTTCTCGGACAGGCTGTTCTGGCGCAGACGCTCGTTCAGGGCGGGGAAATCCACCCGGTCCAGCGCCTGGTCCTGGTTGAAGCAGGAGAACACCACGCTGCGCTCCCCGGTGACGGGGTCGATATGCGGTTGCAGGCACTGGGCGCAGACTTCCTTCATCATGCACTGCATCGGCGAGTTGATGGAGCCGATGGCGCTGTGGCCGGGCTTCAGGAACGGCGCCAGCACGCCGTGCCGCGCGGTGCCGACGGCGGCCATCATGCGGTCCGAGCCGATGACGATCATGTGCTCGGCCTCCGACAGCGGCACCGCCTGTTCGCCGAGCCGGCCGGAGGCGTAGGCGGCCATGGCCTGGACGATGTTGCCGACGAAGCTGCGGTCCTGCGGCCGGCTGAGGGCGAAGCCGGGCGCCTCGTCGCAGCACCAGACGATGACATCGGCGGCGCGCTCGATCTCCTCCACCTTGTAGCGGTCGCGCAGGGCCTTGTAGCCGGCGAAGTAGACCACCTTCGAGCCGGCGGCGCGGGTGGCGGCGCCGATGCTGAACAGCACGGCGTTGCCCAGGCCGCCGCCGACCAGGGCGACGGTGGTGCCGGCATGGATCTCGGTGGGGGTGCCGGTGGGGCCCATCAGCACCACCGGCTCGCCCTTGTTCAGCATGGCGCAGAGGTCGGAGCTGCCGCCCATCTCCAGCGCGATGACGCTGACCAGGCCGGCCGCCTTGTCGGTCCAGGCACCGGTCATGGCCAGGCCCTCCATCGCCAGCAGCGTGGTGCCGATGCCGGCCTCGGTGCTGCGGGCGGCGTGCATCTCGTAGTTCTGCAGGCGGTAGAACTGGCCGGGCTGGAAGGCGCGGGCGGCGGCGGGAGCGTGCAGCACCACCTCCACGATGGTCGGCGTCAGGCGGTGCACGGCATGCACGCGGGCCACCAGGTCCTGCCGGCAGCGGGCAATCAGCTCGGCGCCGGAGACAGCGCTGGCCGGGCGGGCGGCCAGCACGCGGCTGACCACCGGGTAGCCGCGCTTGGCGCCGCCCATGGCCTTCACCACGTTGCCGAAGAAGCTGGGGTGCAGGTCGCCGAAATAGCTGAGGAAATGGCCGTCCTCGGTGCGGTGCATCAGCACGTCCGGATGGTCGGGCTTGCTGATGGCGCGCTGCGGGGTGACGGGGGCGCCGGATTCGTCCACCGCCTGGAAGTAGCGGCCGTCCAGCGTGATGCGCGCATCCTCGCGGGCCAGCACGGTGTTCGGCTGGGTGCCGGCGGCGACCAGCACGGCGCGGGCCGGCAGCACCGCCTCGCCGCCATCGGCGCGGCGCACGCGCAGGCCGGCGGCGTGGCCGAAGCGGTCGGTCTCCACCGCCAGCGGGGTGAGGCCCTCGGCGAAGCGCACCCCCTCCTCCATCGCCTTGGCCACCTCCTCGTGGTTGAGCGTGTAGCTGGGGGCGTCGGTCAGGCGGCGGCGATAGGCCAGGGTGGCGCCGCCCCAGGCGTCAAGCAACTGCGCGAGGCGAGGGGCGCGGCCCTCGGTGGCGGCGGCGGCGCGCTCGGCGCGGATGGCGTCGGCATGGGCGAGGAATTCGGCGGCGATGCCGACCTCCTCCTCGGACCAGGCCGCGCGCACCGTGGCCTCGCCCTGCTCGGCGGCCAGGGTGCGGTAGCGCAGGGCGAATTTCTCCACCTGGCGCACGTAGTAGGCGAGGCTTTCGGTCGCGGTGTCGATCGCCGTCAGGCCGCCGCCGATCACCACCACCGGCAGGCGGAGCTGCAGGTTGGCGATGCTGCTCATCTTGGCGGCGCCGGTGAGCTGCAGGCCCATCAGGAAGTCGCTGGCCTGGCGCACGCCGCGCGCCAGGCCGCCCGGCATGTCGATCACCGTGGGCCGGCCGGCGCCCATGCACAGGGCGATGTGGTCGAAGCCCATCGCCCAGGCGTCGTCGATCCCCAGGGTGGCGCCGCCGCCGAAGCGGATGCCGCCGAACAGGGCGAACCGGGTCCGGCGCTCCAGCAGCAGGCGCACCAGTTTGAGGTAGTTCTTGTTCCAGCGCACGGTGATGCCGTACTCGGCGACGCCGCCGAAGCCGGCCATCACGCGGTCGTCCAGGTTCTCGAACAGCCGCTCCACGTCGCGCACCGGCTGGGCGGGGTCGAAACCCAGCGGCTCGATCTTCAGGCCGTCCACGGCCACCACGGTATGGCCGTCGTTCATCAGGTGGTGGGCGAGGGTGAAGCCGGCCGGGCCCATCCCGACCACCAGCACCTTGCGCCCGCTGTCCGGGCGCGGCAGCGGGCGGTGGATGTTCAGCGGGTTCCAGCGGGTCAGCAGGGTGTAGATCTCGAAACCCCAGGGCAGGGCCAGCACCTCGCGCAGGATGGAGGTCTCGGTCTGCGGGATGTCCACCGGCTCCTGCTTCTGGAAGATGCAGGCCTTCATGCAATCGTTGCAGATGCGGTGGCCGGTGGCCGCCATCATCGGGTTGTCCACGGCGATGGTGGCGAAGGCGGCCAGCACGGCGCCGCGGCCGCGCAGCGTGTGCATCTCGCTGATCTTCTCGTCCAGCGGGCAGCCCGCCAGCGTTACCCCGAAGACGGATTTCTGGTAGCCGCCGGCCTTGCGGTCCTTCAGGCCCTTGCTGCACGAATCCTTGCCCTGGGTGTGGCACAGGATGCAGTAGTCCACCTGGTCCAGCGCCTGCGGCACGGCCATGCCAGGGTCGGTGAGCGCGAAGCCGTCGCGCGCCCGCCAGTCATGCTCCGGCAGGCGCAGCATGGTCACGCCGTCGCGCTCGATGGTCTGCACCGGCACCAGGTGCTGCGGGTCGATCTTGTGCGGCACGCGGAACAGGGTGCCGCCGGCATGCGCGGCGCGGCCGGCCGGGGTGAGCGTGGCCCAGGCGGCGTAGCGCATCGCCTCGTCCAGCGCGGCGGCGTCGCCCGCCTGCTCCCAGCCGGCGACGGCGGCGGCGAAGCCGGCCTCGTCCAGCGCCGCGCCCATCCGCGCCTCCAGCGCCGCGCGCAGGGCCGGCCCGTCGAAGCCGGCGGGGTCGGGGTATTTCTTCACCGCCTGGCGCTGCACGAACAGCCGCTTGCAGGCATGCAGCGGGCCCAGCGCGCCGGTCTGCCGGGCAATCGCGCCGGTCTGCTCGGCGATGTCGAACAATTCGGCCACGAACTCGTCCAGCACCGGGCCGAGCGAGACCACCAGTTCGCCCTCGGCCTTCGCGTCCAGCGCCTCCGGGGTGGCGCGGGCGGTCAGCAGGGCGGTGTGCAGGGCCGCGTCCTCGGCCAGCAGCCGGTCCAGGAACAGCTTGTCCACCCGCACCAGGCCGTCGCGGCTGGCCAGGTCGGCGAAGCTCAGGCCGAAACCGAGGGCGGATGCATCCATGCGAACAGGTCCTCAAGGCGTGACGGGTGGCTGATTCAGGCCATTTTGCGCAGGAGAGAGAGAAAGCGCCGCCGCTCGGCCGCGTCCAGGGGGGCGAGCGTTGCCTCTGTGATGCGCTGCGCGACGGTCACCGCGCGGGCGGCCAGCGCCAGCCCGGCCTCGGTGGGCCCCAGCACCACGGTGCGGCGGTCCATCGGGTCGCGCGTGCGTTCGATCAGTTCGCGCGCCAGCAGGCGGCCAACCACGCCCTGGATGGTGGCCGGGTCCATCGCCGCCAGCCGGCCCAGCAGGTTCTGGGTCAGCCGGCCATGCTCGACCACCTTGATCAGCGCGGTGAATTGGGTGGGGGTGAGGTCGGCCGCCTCCATGGCGGCCTGGAACAGCGCGGTGTGGCGCTGGCTGGCGCGGCGGAGCAGGAAGCCGACCTGCTCCTCCACCACGTAGCCGTCCAGCACCGCCGCGGAGGCGGCGCGCGGCGGGTCCGCGTCGCGAAGGGCCGGCTGGGTGCGCGCCACGGTGAACTCCGGTGGGGTCAGCGTGGCGCGACTATACCGGCCGGGTCATTCGTAGGCAAACGACCACCGCGGCCCGTGGCGGGCCGCGGCGGCGGACGACTCAGGCGGGGCGGTTCAGTTGCTCGTGGGCACCGGGGGGGCGGACGGCGCGGCCGCCTTGACCGAGACCTTGCTGGTGGCGGCCTTGCCCGGCGCGACCTTGCCCAGGGGCGCCTTGGCGATGCCATGGGTCGCCCGGGCGTGGGTGACGGCATGCGGCTTGGTCACGGCGTGGCGGGGCGCAATGCGCGCCGGAGTGTGGGTCGCGGGGGTGCTGGCGGCCGTTCCCTGGGCAAGGGCGGGCAGCGTGAACACCGGCAGCGCGAGGACGCCCAGCAGGGCGACGGTACGGGCGACTCGGGGGAAAGTCGGCATCTGGCAGTCTCCTCGGGCCCGGCGGGATCGTCGGGCCAGCGCAGGAAAGCGCCCGGCCAAGGCGGCAAACGGGCCCAAAAACGGCGGCGCCGAGGCAGGATATGACCAATTCGTCATGCATTCTGACATCGGACCGGGCAACGCGGCGCGGGACCGAAAAAATCGGTTTGCAAATCGTTTCCAATGGTTCAAATCGGCTGAGGGGGGCCGGCTATCGGCCTGAAACGAACCAGGAAGGAGAGCCAAATGCCGACCCGCATTCCGCGGTCCGACGCGGAAGTCCGGCCGATGACCGCCGAAGAACGCAAGGTCATCCTCGCCTCATCGCTCGGCACCGTGTTCGAATGGTACGATTTCTATCTCGCCGGCTCGCTGGCGGCGAACATCAGCGCCAACTTCTTCTCCGGGGTGAACCCCACGGCCGGCTTCATCTTCACGCTGCTGGGCTTTGCCGCCGGCTTCGCGGTGCGCCCGTTCGGCGCGCTGTTCTTCGGCCGGCTCGGCGACATGGTGGGGCGCAAATACACCTTCCTGGTCACCATGACGATCATGGGTATCTCCACCTTCGTGGTCGGCCTGCTGCCGGGATACGCGGCCATCGGCATCCTCTCGCCGGTCGCCTTCATTGTCTGCCGGCTGTTGCAGGGCCTGGCGCTGGGCGGTGAATACGGCGGCGCCGCGACCTACATCGCCGAGCACGCCCCGCACGGGCGGCGCGGCTTCTACACCTCGTGGATCCAGACCACCGCCACGGTGGGCCTGTTCGTCTCGCTGCTGGTCATCCTGGGCCTGCGCCTGAGCATGGAGCCGGCGGCCTTCGCGGCCTGGGGCTGGCGGGTACCGTTCCTGGCCTCGATCGTGCTGCTGGGCGTCTCCATCTGGATCCGCCTGCAGCTCTCCGAATCCCCCGCCTTCCTGAAGATGAAGCAGGAGGGCACCCACTCCAAGGCGCCGCTGTCCGAGGCGTTCGGGCGCTGGGACAACGCCAAGGTGGCCATCATCGCGCTGCTCGGCGGCACCGCCGGCCAGGCGGTGGTGTGGTATTGCGGCCAGTTCTACGCGCTGTTCTTCCTTACCCAGACGCTGAAGATGGACGGCACCACGGCCAACATCGCCATCGCCGTCTCGCTGCTGATCGGCACGCCCTGCTTCGTGTTCTTCGGCTGGCTGTCCGACAAGATCGGCCGCAAGCCGATCATCATGGCCGGCTGCCTGCTGGCGGCGCTGACCTACTTCCCGCTGTTCGGCATGCTGACCAACGCGGTGAACCCGGCGCTGGAGAAGGCGCTGGAGAACTCGCCGGTGACGGTGGTGGCCAATCCGGCGGAATGCTCGTTCCAGTTCAACCCGACGGGCACCGCCAGCTTCACCACCTCGTGCGACATCGCCAAGTCGTTCCTGGCGACCAACGCGGTGAACTACACCAACGTGGCGGCCCCGGCCGGCACCATCGCCAGCATCAAGATCGGCGACAAGGTGGTGGAGTCCTTCGACAAGAAGGCCGCCGGCGCCGAGGGCGCGGCCAAGCTGGCGGCGTTCAGCAAGGCGGCGACCGAGGCGATCCGCGCCGCCGGCTACCCGGCCGCGACCGACCCGGCACGCACCAACCTGCCGCTGACCATCGCCATCCTGACCGTGCTGGTGATCTACGTGACCATGGTCTACGGCCCGATCGCGGCCCTGCTGGTGGAACTGTTCCCCACCCGCATCCGCTACTCCGGCATGTCGCTGCCCTACCATATCGGCAACGGCTGGTTCGGCGGCTTCCTGCCTCCCACCGCCTTCGCCATCGTGGCCGCCACCGGCAATATCTACTCCGGCCTGTGGTACCCGATCGTGATCGCGGCCGGCACCTTCGTGCTCGGCATGATCTTCCTGCCGGAAACCAAGGACCGGGACATCTTCGCCGACGACCCGCTGGAGGCGCCGCACACGCGGCCGGCCAGCGCGGATATCTGAAGCAGGCAAGCAAGCGGCTCTTTTTTGAAAAAAAGAACCAAAAAACTTCTGCCCGTTGGAGACCCGGCCGAGGCCAGGGACTCCAACGGGTAAAGTTTTTTTGCTTCTTTTTGTTCACAAAAAGAAGACCTCCCTCCCTCCCCTCGCGCGAACCCGCCCGGCATGCGAATTTATGCCCGGACCAAAGGGAGGCCCGCCATGGCAAGCGAAAGCCGCTACGACGAAACCATAGCCGCCTGGAAGCGCGACCCCGAGGCGTTCTGGGCCGAGGCGGCGCGCGGCATCGACTGGGACCGGCCGTGGGACCAGGTGTTCGACCCCGCGCTGGGGCCATACGGCCAGTGGTTCGCCGGCGGCATGCTGAACACCTGCTTCAACGCCGTGGACCGCCACGTGCGCGACGGCCGCGGCGAGCAGGCGGCGCTGATCTGGGACAGCCCGATGGCCGGGCGGGTGGAAAGCTGGACCTACACGCAACTGCGCGACCGGGTGGCGAAAGTCGCCGGGGCCCTGCGCGCCCTGGGCGTGCGGCAGGGCGACCGGGTGGTGATCTACCTGCCGATGGTGCCGGAGGCGGCGATCTCCATGCTGGCCTGCGCGCGCATCGGCGCGGTGCATTCCGTGGTGTTCGGCGGTTTCGCCGCCGCCGAACTGGCCAAGCGGATCGAGGATGCCGAACCGGTGGTGGTGATCTCCGCCTCCTGCGGGTTGGAGCCGGGGCGGGTGATCCGCTACAAGCCGCTGCTGGACGCGGCGATCGGGTTTTCCGCCCACAAGCCGCGAGCCTGCCTGATCCTGCAGCGCCCGCAGGCTGAGGCGGCGCTGACGCCGGGGCGCGACCATGACTTCGCCGCCGCCGAGGCCGCCGCCGCGCCGGCCGACCCGGTCTCCGTGCCGGCCACCGACCCGCTGTATATCCTGTACACCTCCGGCACCACCGGCAAGCCGAAGGGCGTGGTGCGCGATTGCGGCGGCCATGCGGTGGCGCTGCACAACTCCATGCGCATGGTCTACGGCGTCGGCGCGGGCGATGTGTACTGGGCGGCGTCCGATGTCGGCTGGGTGGTCGGACATAGTTATATCGTATACGCACCCCTGCTGGCCGGCTGCACCACCATCCTTTACGAGGGCAAGCCGGTCGGCACCCCCGACCCCGGGGCGTTCTGGCGGGTGTGCGCGCAGCATGGCGTGAAGCTGCTGTTCACCGCCCCCACCGCCCTGCGCGCCATCAAGCAGCAGGACCCCGAGGCGAGGCACCTGGCCGGGCACGACATGTCGAAGCTGGAGGCGCTGTACCTGGCCGGCGAGCGCTGCGACCCGCCGACCGCGATCTGGGCGGCCGAGACGCTGCGCCTGCCGGTGGTGGACCATTGGTGGCAGACCGAGACCGGCTGGGCGATCACCGCCGGCTTCCGCGGGCTGGGCCTGTTTCCGCCCAAGCCCGGCGCCGGCGGCCGCCCCTCGCCCGGCTACGACGTGCAGGCGCTGGACGAGGCGGGCCATGTGCTGCCGCGCGGGCAGAGCGGCAACCTGGCCGTGCGCCTGCCGCTGCCGCCCGGCTGCGCGCCGACGCTGTGGCGCAACGCGGAGGGCTATGTCGCCGCCTACCTCGCCGATTATCCCGGCTGGTACCGCACCGGCGATGCCGGCGTGGTGGACGCCGAGGGCGACGTGTCGGTGATGGGCCGCACCGACGACATCATCAACGTCGCCGGCCATCGCCTGTCCACCGGCGCGATGGAGGAGGTTCTGGCCGGCCACGCCGCCGTGGCCGAATGCGCCGTGGTGGGGGTGCAGGACGCGCTCAAGGGCCATGTGCCGCTCGGGCTGGTGGTGCTGAAGGCCGGCGCCAACCAGGACGAGGCGACCATCTGCCGTGAGCTGGTGGCGCTGGTGCGCGAGCGGATCGGGCCGGTCGCGGCGTTCAAGGATGCGCGGGTGGTGCAGCGGCTGCCCAAGACGCGCTCGGGCAAGATCCTGCGCGCCTCGATCCGCCGCATCGCCGATGGCGAGCCGGCGGCGCCGCCGCCCACCATCGACGACCCGGCGATCCTGGACGAGATCGGCGCGGTGCTGGGGCGGAGCCGGCCAGCCTGAGGAAGGCGGCCCCGCCTTCCCCGGTTGGATCAGACCCGCGCGAACGCCACGTCGCGCGCCAGCCAGCAGCCGATGCGCAGCCCGGTCACGCCGCCGCCGCCATCGCGCTCCACCCGGATCGTCCAGTCTCCGGGCGCCGAATAGTCCAGCGCGCGCGGGCAGGGCAGCAGCCAGATGTCGCGCGCGAACGGGATCAGCTGGTGCATCTCCCCCTCACCGAGATCGCCCGAGAACGCGCCGTACAGCACGCCGCCGGCGGCCATGCAGGTGAGCGTGGCGTCCAGTTCGGCGGCGTGGAACGCCCCCTCGACATCCGGCGCCGGGCTGCCCTCGCAGGGCAGCAGGCGGGAAGACCGGTTCTCCGACAGGCGGTCCAGCCACAGCCCGCCCTCCGCCTGACGCAGCCGCGAGAGGCCGCCGCTGGCCTGGCCGGGGCCGGAGACGGCGAGCGTTTCCGCGCCCGGCCCGTAGTGCAGCAGCAGCCTGTGGTCCGCGCCCGGCTCCACCCGCACCGCCAGCCCGGTCTCCGGCTCTAGGTAGCGCCCGGCCCAGCCCTGGCCCGGCTCAGCGGGCGGCGCCGGCTCGGGCGCGTTCAGCAGGGCGGCGATGAGGTCCAGCGCCGCGGCCCGCGCGTCGGCCATGTGGTTGAACAGCACCACCACCGACGCCCGCTCGGACGGCACGCGCAGGCGGAAGCTGCGCCAGCCGCGCAGGCCGCCGCCATGCGCGCTGGCCGGGCGGCCCAGCACCGGCGAATGGTTCAGCCCGAACCCGTAGGGGGCCGGCGAGCCGTCGCGGAAGGTCTGGGGGGCGGACTGGCGGTTGTACAGCCCCTCCAGGTCGTCGCGCGTGGCGTCGATGAACTGCTCCCAGGCGATCATGTCGTCCAGGCTGGCGGCGACGCCGGCATCGCCGGTCCAGTGGATGCGGTTGACCGCCGGGCGGAACCCCTCCTCCACCGAGCCTTCATGGCCGACCGTGCCGCCCGCCACCGCGCTGGTGTCCGGGTTCAGCCGCGCGTGCGGCATGCCGGCGCGATCCAGGATGCGCCGGCGCAGCAGCTCCGCGTAGGGCTGGCCGGTGCGCTGCTCGATGATGTCCGACAGGATGCGGAAATTCTGGTTGACGTAGGAATACGAGGTGCCCGGCGCGAAATGCAGCGTGCGCGCCCGCCCGATCAGCCGCTGGCCATCGGCGAAGGTGAACACGCCCTCCACCGGCGCGCCGCACAGCATCGCCAGCGCCCAGTAGTCGCGCAGGCCGGACTGGTTGTGGCACAGCTCCAGCGTGCCCGGCGCATGCTGCCCCAGGCCGGGCAGCATGCGCCGCACGTCGCCGTCCAGCAGCGCCGGGTCGGGGAACTGGTCCAGCAACAGGGCGCAGGTGAACTGCTTGGTGATCGAGCAGACCAGCGAGAGGGTCTGCGCGGTGAACGGGATGCGGCGCTGCGGGTCGGCCCAGCCCCAGGTGCGGCTGGCCACCACCTTGCCGTCGCGCAGCACGGCGGCGGCGCCACCGGGGCCGGAATAGCGCTCCGGCAGGCGGTCCAGCGTTGTTTCCAGGCGGGCGAATGCGGATGTGTTCATGGCCGCATCGTCGCCCGGTTCGCCGCCGGAGGGAAGAGCCGGCCGGCTACTCGGCCGCCGTCAGGTGTTCCTGCAGGCGCGGCATCAGCTCCACCAGGTTGCAGGGCCGGTGGCGGTTGTCGAGCTGCCATACCAGGATGTCGTCCCACGCATCCTTCACCGCCCCGGTGCTGCCGGGCAGCGCGAACAGATAGGTGCCGCGCGCCACGCCGCCGATGGCGCGGGACTGCATCGTGCTGGTGCCGATCTTCTGGTAGCTCAGCATGCGGAACAGCTCGCCGAATCCCTCGATGCGCTTTTCCAGCACGCGGTCGAAGGCCTCCGGCGTCACGTCGCGCCCGGTGATGCCGGTGCCGCCGGTGGTGATCACCACGTCGATCGCCGGATCGTCGATCCAGCGGCGTAGGATCGCCTCGATCAGCCCGGCATCGTCCTTTTCGATCGCCCGCGCCGCCACCGTGTGGCCGGCGGCGACGACACGCGCGGCCAGCGTGTCGCCGGAGGTGTCGTTGGCGGCGGTGCGGGTGTCCGACACGGTGAGCACGGCGATGTTGACGGCGATGAAGGGGCGGGATTCGTCGAGGCGGGCCATGGCGCAGCTCCTGTCAGTGCAGGGCGGCCTGAACCCCGGCGGGGGCGCCCTGCGGCTTGTCCAGCGGATGATAGCGCGGCCAGACGCCGGCGGCGAGTTCGTCCAGGCTGGGGGCGGGCAGGCGCAGCCGGGCGGCGTAGATCCAGGTATAGGCCAGCACGCGCGGGATGAAGGCGCGGGTTTCGTTCACCGGCACCGCCTCGATGAACAGCAGCGGGTCGCCCATGTCGCGCACCGTCGGCCCCCAGCGGCCGAAATTGCCCGGCCCGGAATTGTAGCTGGCCAGGAGCCGCACCAGGTCGCCGTCCACCACGTCATGCGCGGCCAGGTAGGCGACGTAGCGCTGCCCCAGGTCGAGGTTCACCGCCGGGTCGTGTAGGTGGATGTATTCCGCGCCGGTATCCTGGTCGCGGGTGATGAACCGCGCGGTGGCGGGCATGATCTGCATCAGCCCGCGCGCCCCGGCCGGCGAGACCAGGGTGGGGTCGAAATTCGATTCGGTGCGCGCCAGCGCGTAGATGATCGCCGGATCGACGCGAAAGCCGCCGGCCGGGCGCAGCCGGGGCACCGGAAAGCGCATCAGGTCGCGCGCCTGCCCATCGGCCGCCTGCACCAGGTCGGCAAGCTGGGCGGTGAGGTCGGGCATGCCCGCCCGCTCGGCCACCAGCATGATCGCGCGGCCCAGCGGCGGGGTGGATTGCGCCTGCGGCCAGAGCATCCGCAACTCCGCCTCCGCCCGGTCGCGCTGGCCCACCTGCAACAAGGCGAAGGCCAGCTTGCCGGCCTCGGTCGCCTCCACCGCCTCCACATCCGCCTCGCCCAGCGTCTCGCGCGGGCCACGGCTGAAGCCGACCGGCAGGCCCTCGGTGCGGCGGGCGATCATGCCGTAGAAGGTGCGCCGCTCGGCGGCGGCGCGCTGCATCCATTGGAAATACCGGACCGGGTCGCGCAGGGCGAGATGGCTGCGGGCCGCCCAGAACGCCGCTCCGGCGCGCAGCGCGGAGGTGGTGAATTCGGCCCGCCATGCCGCCTCGAACATCGGTTTGGCCAGGTCGGGCCGGTCCATCCGCCAGGCCGCCAGCCCGGCCGCGTAGCCGGCCAGCGCCGCCTCCTGGCAATCCGGGTCGGCGAGCCGGCAGGCATGCACGCCAGAGGCGCCGAGGTCATACGCCTCCTGGTCGCGGTTCAGCGTGAACAGGATCTGCGCCGCCTCGCCCTTCAGCTGCGCGGCATAGGTGGGCGACAGGCCGCGCGTGCGCGCGATCAGCCGGGCGGCGGCACCCCTTGCGCCGCCGCGCGCCGCCGCTTCCACCGAGCGGTCCAGCTCGCGGTTGCGCGACAGCGCCCGCCCGGCCGGTTCGGTCTCCTCCGGCACCGGGATCGTCGGCCCTTCGTCGCCGCTCGCCGAGGCCAGGGCCATGGCGGCTGGGGCCGGCGGCGGCGTTTCGCCGCGCGGCAGGCGGATCAGCAGCAGCGCGTAGATGGCCCGCGCGTCCGGCAGGTCCGCCCATTGCGCGAGCCAGTCCTTCAGTTCCGGGGCGCCGGGGCGGGTGAAGCGGCCCAGGTAGCGGTCGGCCAGCAGTTCGCCCAGCATGGCGCGGCCGAGCGGGGTCACGCTGTCCATCTCGCTGGTTTCGCGCACCGCCTCGGGGATGTTGCCGCGCGCCTGGAGGGCGAAGATGCGGCGGATGCGCGCCGCCTCGCTGGGCGCCAGCGGCTGCGGCAGGGCGATGCCGGACGGGCCGCGGGGCGAGACGCGCGGGATCGCCAGCGCCGTTTCATCGGCGCCTGCCTGGGGATGCCCCGCCTTTGCTTCGGCGTACGCCTTCGTGGCCGTGGCACCGGCCAGCAACGCAACCCCGGCGAGAAACGCCCGGGCGGCGGGAAGACGGGAGAGCGTCGAACCGATCCCTCGCATGGCCGGAACGCCTACACGCCACCGCCATGAGACGCAACCGCCGGCGCGGAGACGAGTCTCGCCAATCAAGACATGCCGCCAGTGGTCAGCCGGTTAGCGCGCGGTCTGCATTCATTAACTTGACACATCGCTGTCGATTGTGCGTCGCAGCAGCAGCAGGTCGGACCATGCCTCGCGCTTGGCTCCGGCGTTGCGCAGCAGGTAGGCGGGATGCAGCATCGGCAGCGCCGGCACCGGCTGGTCCAGCCCCGGCACCGTCACCGGCAGCCATTTGCCCCGCATCCGGGTAATACCTGCATTGCTCCCGGTCAGCGCCTGCGTGGCCAGCTTGCCCAGCAGCACCAGCCGGCGTGGCCGCACCAGGGCGATGTGGCGCAGCAGGAACGGCAGGCAGGTCAGCACCTCGGCATCGGTCGGGTTGCGGTTGCCGGGCGGGCGCCACGGGATGAGGTTGGTGATCAGGTAGCGGGTGCGGTCCAGCCCGATGCTGGCCAGCATCCGGTCAAGCAACTGGCCGGACGGGCCGACGAAGGGCAGGCCGGCGCGATCCTCCTCCGCCCCCGGCCCCTCACCGATCAGCATCAGCCCGGCGTCGGGGTTGCCGTCGGCGAACACCAGCTTGGTGGCGGTGGCGGCCAGCGGGCAGCCGTCGAAGGCGGCCAGGGCGGCGCGCAGCTCCTCGCGCGTGTGCGCCGCCGCCGCCGCCGCCTGCGCGCGCTGCACCGGGACGGCGGCGGCGCCCGGGACGGGGCGGGCGGCGGCCGGCGGCGAGGCTGGCTGCCGGGGGGCAGGTTGCGGGGCGGCGGGTTGTGGGATGGGCCGGGGCCGCGCCGGGGCGGGCGCCTTCAGCCGGTCGCGCGGCAGCTCGGCCAGCGCCTCATCGGCCCCCCATTCGATCTGCAGCCGCAGCGCGGCCAATGCGTCCAGGGTCGGGTCCATGGGGGTGGGGTCCATGGGCGCACTCTTCCGCCCTGGCCGCTTTTGTGCAACAGCGCAGGTGCCGAAACCGCAGCAGCCGCCCATATCCGGGAGGTGTCGAAGGAGGGACCATGTCCGAGGCCGTCGCGCGCGAGCGAATGGATTTCGATGTCGTGATCGTCGGCGCCGGCCCGTCCGGCCTGGCCGCCGCCATCCGCCTCAAGCAACTCGCCCCGGACGCCGCCATCTGCGTGGTGGAGAAGGGCGCCGAGGTGGGCGCGCATATCCTCTCTGGCGCCATCATCGAGCCGCGCGCGCTGGACGAGCTGCTGCCCGACTGGAAGGCCGCCGGCGCGCCGCTGACCACGCCGGCGCAGACCGACAGGTTCCTGTATCTCACCGAAACCCGCGCCTTCCAGCTGCCCACGCCGCCGACCATGCACAACCACGGCAACTACATCTCTTCGCTGGGCGACGTGTGCCGCTGGCTGGGGCAGCAGGCCGAGGCGCTGGGGGTGGAGATCTACCCCGGCTTCGCCGCCGCCGAGGTGCTGGAGGAGGACGGCCGCGTCATCGGCATCGCCACCGGCGACATGGGCGTGACCCGCGAGGGCGAGCACGGCGCCAATTTCGCCCCGGGCATGGAGCTGTGCGCCCGCTTCACCATCTTCGCCGAGGGCTGCCGCGGGTCGCTGACCAAGCGGCTGATCGCCCGCTACGACCTCAACGCCGGGCGCGACCCGCAGACCTACGGCATCGGCATCAAGGAGCTGTGGGAAATCCCCAAGGAGCGCCACCAGCCAGGCCTGGTGGTGCACACCATCGGCTGGCCGGTGGACAGCGCCACCTATGGCGGCTCGTTCCTCTACCACTGGGGCGAGAACCTGGTGTCGTACGGCTACGTGGTGGGGCTGGACTACCAGAACCCCTGGCTGTCGCCGTTCGAGGAGATGCAGCGCCTGAAGGCCCACCCGGAGATGCGGGCGCATTTCGAGGGCGGGCGGCGCATCGCCTATGGCGCGCGGGCGATCAGCGAGGGCGGCTTCCAGTCCTTGCCGAAGCTCACCTTCCCCGGCGGCTGCCTGGTTGGCGACACCGCCGGCTTCCTCAACGTGCCGAAGATCAAGGGCACCCACACCGCGATGAAGTCCGGCATGCTGGCCGCCGAGGCGGTGGCCGAGGCGCTGGCCGCCGAGGACGCGGTCGAGCCGGCCTCCTACCCCGAGCGGCTGCGCGAAAGCTGGCTGTGGGAGGAGTTGTGCGGCGTGCGCAACATCCGGCCGGGCTTCGCCAAATGGGGCCTGCTGGGCGGCTTGGTCAACGCGGCGCTCGATACCTATGTGTTCCGCGGCCGCGCGCCCTGGACGCTGCACCACCCGCACCCGGACAACGCGACGCTGATGGAGGCCGAGGCCAGCCAGCCCATCGCCTACCCCAAGCCGGACGGCAAGCTGACCTTCGACCGACTGTCCTCGGTGTTCATCAGCAACACCAACCATGAGGAGAACCAGCCAGTCCACCTGCGCCTGCGCGACCCGGCCAAGGCGATCGCGGTGAACTGGGAGATGTACCGCAGCCCGGAAACGCGCTACTGCCCGGCCGGGGTGTACGAAATCGTCGGCGCCGAGGAGGGCGAGCCGCGCCTGCAGATCAACGCGCAGAACTGCGTGCACTGCAAGACGTGCGACATCAAGGACCCGACCCAGAACATCGACTGGGCCACGCCCGAGGGCGGCGGCGGGCCGGTGTATCCGGGCGGGATGTAGACCCGCCTGACCGCGGGCGGCGTTACGCCGCCCGCCGCCCGACCCGGCGGCGCACCAGCAGCATCCCGGCCAGGGCGGTGCCCAGCAGCGCCATCGACATCGGCTCCGGCGCCGCGGCCACCTGCTGCCCGCCCGGCGGGGTGATCGCCCCGCCGCTGCTGCCGCCACCCGGCGTGGTGACCAGATAGCCGCTGACGCTGGCCGAGAGGGCGGAATTATACAGGAACGACACGTTGCTCACGCTCTGACCGGCGAAGTTCGGCAGCGTGAAGGTCACCGTGCCAAGCGCCACGGGCCATTTATTGGCATGCGTTTCCTCAAGGTCGGTGGCGCTGCCGATCACGTCGTAGTCGTCGCCGCCGCCGCCCTTGGTGAACTTGTTCGCCGCGAACGCGCCGCTGCCGCCCACCGAGCTGAACGTGTAGCTGCCGGTGGCGGGATATTGCTTGAACTGCCAGCCGCCGGTGATATCGACATTACTCGCCGATCTGCTGCTGCTGGTCAGCAGCGTCCCGGCCACCGCCTGCGGCGTCAGCGGCGCGGTGATGCTGCCGCCCACCACGTCGAACGACAAGCCGGCCAACAGGTCGGCATTGCTCATGGTGGCGCCGCTGTTGTTCAGCGTCACCGTCATCACGCTGCCGGTCACCGAGAACACCGCCGAGGCGGCGACCGGGACGGAGCCGACCTTCGCCGTGCCGCTAGAGGCGAAGGTCTGGATGAAATCCGCACGCGCCAGCGCCGGCGTGCCCAGCACGCCCGCCGCAACAACCATCCGTATTGCCGACCGCCACCGCATCTGCCAAGCCTCCAAACGCCCACGCCACGCCCGGCCGGAGATCCAACCGATACGTCCTATTTATGTAAAATAGGATACAGCGGCGCTGCTTACAGGCTTCTGTCAGAAAATGTCTCAAGAATCGGATAACGAACAAGCATGGCGGGGTTGCGCCGGCCGAGTCTCATTTCCGCCGCCGGGTGACGGCGGGCGGACGGCTCAGCGCCAGCGCGCCAGCCGCGCCGCCGCCGCCGCCATGTCCGCCTCCGGCCCGCAATAGCTGAAGCGCACGAAGCGCTGGCCGCGCGTGCGGTCGAAATCCACCCCCGGCGAGGCCGCCACCCCGGCCTCGGCCAGCATGCGGGCGCAGAATGCCCGGCTGTCATTGGTCCGCCCGGAGACGTCGGCGTAGATGTAGAATGCCCCCTCGGCGGGGCTGAGATCGTCGAAGCCGCAGCCCGGCAGCGCCCGCAGCAGCAGGTCGCGCGAGCGGCGATAGGCGGCGACATTGGCCTCCAGCTCGGCCGTGCAGTCGAACGCCGCCTCGGCGGCCACCTGGGCGATGTGCGGCGCGCTGATGAACATGTTCTGCGCCAGGCACTCCACCGGGCGCACCAGGTCCTCGGGCAGCACCATCCAACCGATCCGCCAGCCGGTCATGGAGAAATATTTCGAGAAGCTGTTCACCACGATGGCGCTGGGGCTGAAGGCGGCGGCGGTGGCCAGCGGGCGGTCGTAATGCAGGCCGTGGTAGATCTCGTCGCTGATCAGGCGCACGCCGTTGGCATCGCACCAGTGCGCGATGGTGGCCAGTTCGGCCGGGTCCAGCATGGTGCCGGCCGGGTTGCAGGGGCTGGCCACGATCAGCCCGTCCGGCCGCGGGTCCAGCCGCTCCAGCATCGCCACGGTGGGCTGGAAGCGGGTGTCCGGCCCGGTTTCCAGCATCACCGGCACCATGCCCAGCGCGGTCAGGATATTGACGTAGGGCGGGTAGAACGGGGTGGCCATCGCCACCCGGTCGCCGGGGTCGAAGGCGGCCAGGAAGGCCAGCGGGAACGCGCCGGAGGCCCCCACCGTCACCGCCACCCGCGCCGGCGCCACCGCCACGCCGTACCAGTCATGGCCATGGGCGGCGATGCGCGCGCGCAGCGAGGCCAGACCGAAGGCTTCCGTATAGCCCATCGGCCGGCCGTCGCGCAGCGCCGCCTGCGCCGCCGCCACCGCGCCGGCCGGCGCGCCGGTGCCGGGCTGGCCCACCTCCATGCGGATCACATGCGGCGCCCCCGGCGGCAGCGCCGCCTGCCGGGCGTTGGCGGCGGTGATCACGTCCATCACCAGGAAGGGCGGCGCGCTGGCGCCCCGGCCGGTCTTCAGCGCCATGGCGGCCTACTTCGCGGCGGTGCTGCCGACCGCCAGCCCGGCGTCGCGCGGGTCGGTCACCCAGCCGCAACTGCCGGAGGCGTCGGGCAGGTAGTTGCCGCAGGCGATCACGCTGGCCCGCCCCGGCTCGGGCACCTGCACCGGCATCGGCTGTTTGGTGCGCAGCGTCTCCGCCAGCGCCAGCGCGGCGGCCACCGGCGCGCCGTCCTGCCCGGTGCCGGCGGCCATGGCGCGGAAGGCGTTGATATTGCGGTTGGTGACCATGCCGGCCGACAGCAGCGCCGGCGGCAGCCAGCGCGGCGAGGCCGCCATCACGATGCCGGTGCCCGGCGCCACCCGGCCGGTGCCGAACAGGTTGTTCATCGTGGTCACGCAGATCACCGCGTTGCCGTCGCGGTCCAGCGTGGCGAAGCTGGCCGAGGCCGGCAGCGGCGGCAGGCCGGCGGCCGGCACCGTGGTCGAGGCCAGCAGCGCCTGCGGGTCGCCGCCGCCCTGCCGCCACGCCGTCGCGGTGCCCAGGGCCGCCGCGCGCGCCAGGTCGATCGCGCCGGGGTTGGTGCGCAGCACGCGGAAGGCAGCGGCGGCGGCCAGCCCGCCATCGGCCGGCGGCGGCAGGAAGCTGGCGGTGTCGCCGCCGCCCAGGTCCATGTCCAGCGCCGGCGCCACCTGCGGCACCGCGGCGCGCAGGTCGGCCATGGTCAGCGAGGCGCCCACCTGCGGCATCGCCGCCACCAGCCGGCGGCCCAGCCCGCCTTGGTACAGGTCGCCGACGCCGGCGGTGCGCAACTGCCCCAGCGTGCCGGCCAAGGCCGGCTGCACCAGCATTTCGCCCTCGCCCAGCGGGCGGCCGTTCTTGAAGAAGATGCCGGCCGCCTCGGGGTCGGCCGCCAGCGGCCCGGCCACCACGTCCAGGTCGCGCACGAAGGCGCGCGAGGCCGGCACGCCGAAGCGGGCAAGCTGCTCGGCCGGCGAGACCAGCGACTGGAAGGACAGCCGGCCGAACCGGGCATGCAGCAGATACAGCCCGCGCGCCAGCATCGGCACCGCCGCCGGCCGGTCCGCGCCGGCGGCGGTGGCCGGGGCCGGGGGCGTGAACAGCACCGCCTGCGGCGGGCTGGCGCTGCCGGCGGTATAGGCCAGGCACGCCCCGCCGCCGCCCAGCCCGGCGCGCGAGGGCAGCGTCACCGCCAGGGTCAGCCCCGCCGCCACCGCCGCGTCCGCCGCGTTGCCGCCGGCCGAGAGCACGTTGCGCGCCGCCAGCGCCGCCGTCGGCTCGTCGGCCACCGCCCCGCCCAGGAAGCCGGCCACATGCCCCGGCGTGCCCGCCGCCGGCGCGCTGCCGCCCGAGAACAGGCCGGAGGTCATCCGGTCCACCGTGCCGCACCCGCTCGTTGCCACGGCAACCACAAGCAGGACGGATGCCGCGCGAGTCGCTAATATGGAGGCCATGCGCTTGCTGTTCCGCTCCCTGTTCGCGGCATCGATGTGGTGCCGTCTGTTGTCGGTGGTGATGCTGCTGGCCAGCGGGGTGCCCGCGCGTGCCCAATCGGGTGCGGCGCCGCTGGTCGTCATACGCGACGCCGAGACCGAGACGCTGCTGCGCACCTTCGCCAATCCCCTGTTCCGCGCCGCCGGGCTGTCGCCCGGCATGGTGCGCATCATCGTTATCCGCGACGACGCCTTAAACTCGTTCGTCAGCACCGGCAACCGGATGTTCATCAACTCCGGCCTGATCGCCAGATGCCGCGACGCCGGGGAGCTGATCGGGGTGATCGCGCACGAGACCGGCCATATCCGCGGCGGCCACCTGCTGCGGCTGCCGGAGATGATGCGCGCGGCGATGCTGAAATCCATCGCCGCCATGCTGATCGGCGCCGCCGCCGGGGTGGCCGGCGGCAGCCCGGACGCGGCGATCGGCACCGCGCTGGGCGGCCAGCAGATGGCCATGCGCGGCTTCCTGTCGTTCACCCGCAGCATGGAGCAGGCCGCCGACCAGAGCGCGCTGGAGGAGCTGGACGCCAACCACTGGTCCTCCCGCGGCATGCTGGAGTTGCTGCGCGTCATGCAGGAGCAGGACGCGCTGACCTCGGACCTGCAGGACCCCTACCTGCTCACCCACCCGCTGACCCGCGACCGCATCGCCCTGGTGGCCGCCCATGTCGCCGCCAGCCCCTATTCCAGCACCCCCTTCCCGCCAGGGTTCGAGAGCGGCTTCGCCATGGTGCGCGCCAAGCTGCGCGCCTTCCTGGACCCCAGCTCCCTCACCCTGCGCCGGGTCTCGGCCGACGACCGCTCCGCCCCCGCCCGCTACGCCCGCGCCATCGCGCTGTACCGGCTGGGCCACACCGACCAGGCGGTGGCGCTGATCGACGGGCTGCTGGCCGAGCAGCCCGGCAACCCCTGGCTGCACGAGCTGAAGGGCCAGATCCTGTTCGAGGGCGGGCGCGGCCGCGCCGCCATCGCCCCCTACCAGGAGGCCGAGCGCCTCGCCCCCGGCCAGCCGCTGATCCGCGCCGGCCTGGCCCGCGCGATGATCGAGACCAACGACCGCCTGCTGCTGCAACCCGCTATCACGCAACTGCAGGCAGCCCTTGCGCGCGAGCGCGACGACGCCGAGAACTGGCGCCTGCTGGGCATCGCCTGGGGCCGGCTGGGCAATCTCGGCCAGGCCGACCTAGCGCTGGCCGAGGAGGCGATGGCCCGCGACGACATCCCCGCCGCCAAACGGCTGGCGACGCGGGCGCTGAAAGCGCTGCCGGCCGGCCCGGCCCGGCAGCGCGCACTGGACATCGCCAACGCGGTGAAGAAAGAGAACCGGGAAGGCTACTGACCAATGGAGCGACCGATGACCCGACACAGCCCGTCCACCCAGCGGGCGCCTCTCTGGCGTGCCGCCCTGCTGGCCGCCCTGGCCATGCTGACATTCGCCCTCGTCCCCGCGCGCGCGCAGGGCGGCTTCACCGCCGCGCAGCGGGCCGAGATCGTGCAGATCGTGCGCGAGGCGCTGCGCCAGGACCCCACCATCCTGCGCGACGCCATCACCGCGCTGCAGGACGACGAGAGCGCCCGCAAGGACGCCGCCGCCCGCGCCGCCATCGGCGGCCTCGGCCCGGTGCTGACCCGCACCCCGGGCGACCCGCAGGCCGGCAACCCCAAGGGCGATGTGACCGTCGTGGAGTTCTACGACGTGCGCTGCCCGTATTGCCGGCGCATGGTGCCGGTGATGGCCGAACTGCTGAAGCGCGACGCCAATATCCGCGTGGTCTACAAGGACATCCCCATCCTCGGCCCGGCCAGCGTGCTCGGCGCCAAGGCGATGCTGGCGGCGCTGAACCAGGGCGGCTACCAGCGGCTCTACGACATCCTGATGACCGGCAACCCGAACATCGACATGGCGGTGCTTGAGGACGCCGCCCGGCGCGCCGGGCTGGACTGGCCGCGCCTGCGCCGCGACATGGACAGCAAGCCCGTCCAGGCGCGCATCGACGCCAACCTGGCGCTGGCGCACCGCCTCGGCATCCAGGGCACCCCGGCCTATGTCATCGGCAACCAGCTGCTGCCGGGCGCGGTGGAGCTGGCCGACCTGCAAGGCGCGGTGGCGGCGGCGCGGCGGGACTAAGGCCCGCCCGGTTTCGGCAGGCCGCCGCAGGGCATGCCGGTTTGATCCAATAACGTATCCATCTTGTCACGCAGGCGGCGGGCGGGCGCGATAGAACGCGGCCTTCCCACTCCCGCTTTCCCACTGCTGACCCCCCGCTTTCTCAATGCTGACAAGGACGCGATCATGCTGAAACGGACCCTGCTGGGCGCGCTGGCGGCACTCGCCGTCGCCGTGGCCGCGGCCCCGCCCGCCCAGGCGCAGGCGCGCGGCCCCAATGCGTTCGACTTCGTGGCGTTCGGCGACATGCCCTACGCCATTCCCGGCGACTACCCGAAGCTGGAGCGGCTGATCGCCGCGATCAACCGCCAGCAGCCGCCCTTCACCGTCTTCGTCGGCGATATCAAGGGCGGCTCCACCCCCTGCACCGATGCCGCGATGCAGAAGGTGTATGACATGTGGACCGCCTTCGAGGGGCCGCTGATGTACAGCATCGGCGACAATGAATGGACCGACTGCCACCGCCCCAAGGCCGGCGGCTACGACCCGCTGGAGCGGCTGGCGAAGGTGCGCGAGATGTTCTTCGCCCATCCCGAGATGTCGCTGGGCGGGCACCCGATGCCGGTGGAGAGCGAAGCCAAGGTATTCCCCGACAAATTCGCCACCTACGTCGAGAACCAGCGCTGGTCGAAGAACGGCGTGCTGTTCGCCACCGTCCACATCCCCGGCTCCAACAACGATTTCGAGGCGTTCAACCCGAAGACCGCGATGGAGTATTTCCAGCGCAACGCCGCCAACATCGCCTGGATCGACGACACCTTCGCCCGCGCCAAGGCCAGCGGCGCCAAGGCCGTGGTGCTGGCCTGGCAGGCCGCCGTGTATGACATCCGCCAGGGCGAGCCGGAAATGCCCCGCGCCTCCGGCTTCTACCAGACGGTCGAGGCGGTGGCGCGCGGCGCCAAGGCGTTCGGCCACCCGGTGCTGGTCATCCACGGCGACAACCATGAGTTCGAGGTGAACCGCTTCCTCGACACCAAGATGAAGCCGATCCCGATGGTGACGCGGCTGGAGGTGATGGGCGCCAGCGCGGTGCACGCCGTGCGCGTCAGCGTGGACCCGGACAGCCCGGGCGTCTGGGGCTTCACGCCGCTGATCGTGCCGGAGAACGGCGCCTACTGAGCCGCCGGATAGTTATACCACATAACTATCTCGGCACGTCGCCCGCCAGGGTGATGCGGTGCATCACCCGGCGGAAGCCGTGATAGTCGTTCACCGGGTTGTGCTGCACGCAGCGATTGTCCCACAGCGCCAGCGATCCGGGCCGCCAGCGGAACCGGCAGGTGAATTCCGGCCGCACCTGGTGGGCGAACAGGAAGGCCAGGAGGGGGGCGCTCTCCGCCTCGGTCATGCCGGCGAAGCGGACGGCGTGCGCCACGTTCACATACAATGCGGTGCGCCCGGTTTCCGGATGGGTGCGCGCCACCGGGTGCTCGGCCTCGTACTGGCGCGGCGGCGCGGCGGGGGCATTGTCGCGCATGCGGTCCTCGCGGGTGCGCGACACATCCGCCTTGGCCGAGGAATTGATGCAGCGCAGCGGCCGCAGCAGCGCCTGCATGCCCTCGGACAGGCCTTCCCAGGCCAGGTACTGGTTGGCGAACAGCGTGTCCCCGCCATGGGGCGGCACCTCGCGCGCCAGCAGCAGGGTGCCCATCGGCGGCACCTCCAGATAGGCGGTGTCGCTGTGCCAGATGCCGCCGAAATTCACCCGCTCATGCTCCAGCTTCACCACTGGGATGATCTCGGGGTAGTCGTCCAGCCCCTTCACGAACGGATATTCCACCACCGCGCCGAAGCGCCGGGCGAAGGCCAGGAAATCGGCGGGAGCGAGCGGCTGGTCGCGGAAGAACACCACCCCGTGCGCCAGCCAGGCCTGGCGCAGCGCGGCGAGGCAGGATTCGTCGAGCGGGGCGGCGAGGTCGATGCCGGCGATTTCGGCCCCCAGCGCGCCGGCGATGCGCTGCACGGTGATCCTGTCGGCCCGGTTCATGGCGCCGGCGCTCCCCTGGTGACGTGCCGCCACGCTAGCGGGGTGGGCGGGGCGGTTCAATCCGATGGCATGGCGATACACACGTCGCATTAAGAAATTTGCGCAAAAACGATACCGCGCCAGGAAGCTGAGGCGTCCGCCAAAAACAGGCACATGGATGAATTGCCCGGCCGTTGCTGAGACGCCGGAGCGATGCCTGGGACGATCCCATGTCCAGCGACCCCGCCTCGGCCCCGCTGCCTCGCCCCGAGCTGCCTCGCCCGCTGTTCGGTGACGGCAGCGCGGGCAGCCTGTTCCCGGACCTCTGGACGCTCGACCTGGTGCCGCCGGATCTGCTGGTGCTGGGCCTACTGGCTCCCACGCCGCGCCCGGCCGGCCCGCCGCCCGTTGCGGCGTTCCCCTTGGCCGCGCCGCCCATCGTGGTCCCGCCCGCCGCCGCCCAGCCGGTCGAGACGCCCCCGGCCGAGGCCCCGGCCCCGCCTGCCCCACCTCCGGACGCCCCGGCTTCAGTGGCCCAACCCCCAGTGGCCCAACCCCCAACGGCCCAGGCCCCAACGGCCCAGGCCCCAGTGGTCGCGCCCGCTCCCTCCCCGCCCGCCAACCCGGCGCCGGTTGCACCTGCGCCAGCCGCACCCCCGCCGGCTGCCCCTGAACCCGCCCAATCCCCGCCCGTCGCCCCCCAACCCGTTGCCCCCCCACCGGCCGTCGCCGCGCCTCCGCCGCCGCCTCCCCCGGGCCCCGTGCCCGCCCCGGCCCCCATCACGGACCAGCCGGTGCCGGACACCGCCCAATCCAACGCCGCCAGCGCCGCCAGCACCGCCACCGGCAACGGCGCCGACCAGGCGATGCTGGGCGATCTGGCGCGGGCGCAGTTCGGGCTGAGCGGCGCGGGCGTGACGATCGGCATCCTGTCGGACAGTTTCGACGTGCGCGGCGGCTATGCCGGGGATGTCGCTGGCGGCAGCCTGGCGGCCGGCGCCACCATCCTGAAGGAGGGCGCCGCCGGCAGCAGCGACGAGGGCCGCGCCATGGCCCAGCTCATCCACCAGGTGGCGCCGGACGCGCATATCCTGTTCTACTCGGCGTTCGGCGGCGCCGCCGATTTCGCCAACGGCATCCGCGCCCTGGCCAATGCCGGCGCCGGCGTGATCGTGGACGACGTGACCTATCTGAACGAGCCGTTCTACCAGGACGGCGCCGCGATCCAGGCGGCCGTGGAGCAGGTGGTCGCCAGCGGGGTGTCGTATTTCACCTCCGCCAGCAACGAGGGCGCGAATTTCTACGAGGCCGCCTTCAAGCCGCTCACCGCCGCCCTGCCCGGCCTGTCCGGCGGCTTCGTCTGCGCCGATTTCGGCGCCGGCACGCCCTATGTGAACCTCACCATCGCCAAGGGCGCCACCGCCACGCTGGACCTGCAATGGGACGAGCCGTTCGCCGGCATCGGCGGCACCGGTGCCACGACCAGCCTCGGCATGGTGCTGTACGACAGCAGCAACCGCATCGTCGCCTACGCGCTGCGCAGCCAGATCGGCGGCGACCCGGTGGAGCTGCTGCAATACACCAACACCACCGGCACCACCGGCTTCCACATGGCGGTGATCACCGATGGCGGGCGCGGCGTGCCCGGGCAGTTCAAGGTGATCGCCTATGGCCAGGGCACCCGCTTCACCGACCCCGGCGCCGGCCTCGGCTCGGGCACCATCATCGGCCATGAGATGGTGCCGGAGGCCAACACGGTGGGCGCCATCGGCTACACCCAAACCCCGCGCTACGATGGCGGCGGCACGATCGAGACCTATTCCTCGCTCGGCCCCGGCCGCTTCCTGTTCGACGCGGCGGGCAACCGGCTGACCACGCCGTTGCAGGGCAGCGGGGTGGATTTCGTGGCGCCGGACGGCGCGGCGACCAGCGTGTTCAACCCGTTCTACGGCACCTCGGCCGCCGCCCCCAACGCGGCGGCGGTGGCCGCGCTGATGCTTCAGGAGAACCCCAACCTCACCCCCGCGCAGACCGCCGCCATCCTGGCCACCTCCACCGCCGCCGCCGGCGGCCCGGCCGGCGGCGCCGGGGCCGGGCTGATCCAGGCCAACGCGGCGGTGAAGGCGGCGGTGGCGCTGGCCGGGCCGGCCGGGCAGTCGCACAGCTTCGTGCCCACGGCGCCGGGGGCGGACACGCCGGGCACGGTGCTGACCAGTGCCGCCATCCGCAACACCCAGGCCGAGGCCGCCGCCGTGAGCGCCGCGCCGGCCGCGACCAGCGACTTCACGGCGCTGCCCGACCTCGCCTCCGGCCTGGTGCTGGCCGGCGGCGACAGCCTGGGCGGGGTGGCGTTCAGCAACGTGGCGCTGCTGAACGGCTTCTATGGCGACGCCGCCGCGGCGGGGCTGTTCAACCCGGTGCACATCGTCGCGTAGCCCCAAGCCACAATTTTCGGCCGGGCATGGATCATCCGGCCGGGACAGGCCACACTCCGGGCACACCGCCTGGAGACCGACCATGATCGACGACGACAAGCTTGCCGCGCTGCGCGCCCGCTACGCCAACGGCCAGCGCGAGGAGGTGTACGACCCCGCCTTCCGCCGCGCCCAGTCGGTGGCGTTCAACGCCGCCGGGCGGCGGCGGCTGCCCTATGGGGGGGTTTCCACCTTCCTGGACGCGCCATACCGCCCCGATGCGCCGGATTCGGCGGATTTCGAGGGCTTGCAGGTCGCCCTGATCGGCGTGCCGATGGACCTGGCGGTGACCAACCGCAGCGGCTCGCGCCTCGGCCCGCGCGCGGTGCGGGCGGTGGAGCGGATCGGGCCGTACAACCATGCCCAGCGCGTCTCGCCGGCCGCCGAGCTGCGGGTGGCCGACGTGGGCGACGTGCCGTTCCGCAGCCGCTACAGCCTGCCCGACTCGATACAGGACATCGAGGATTTCTATACCAAGGTGCAGGCCGCCGGGGTGCTGCCGCTGAGCGTGGGCGGCGACCATTCGATCAGCTACCCGATCCTGCGCGCCCTGGGCCGCCACCGCCCGGTGGGGCTGGTGCATATCGACGCGCATTGCGACACCTCCGGCGAGATGGAGGGCAGCCGCTTCCACCATGGCGGCCCGTTCCGCCAGGCGGTGCTGGACGGCGTGCTGGACCCCGAGCGGACCATCCAGATCGGCATCCGCGGCGCCGCCGAGATGCTGTACGAGTTCTCCTACGCCTCCGGCATGACGGTGATCCATGCCGAGGAGGTGGACGCCATGGGGCTGGAGGCGGTGATCGCGCGCGCCCGTGCCGTGGTGGGCGGCGGGCCGTTCTACCTGTCGTTCGACGTGGACAGCATCGACCCCGCCTTCGCCCCCGGCACCGGCACGCCGGAGGTGGGCGGGCTGACCCCGCGCGAGGTGCTGGCCATCATGCGCGGCCTGCGCGGGCTGCCCCTGATCGGCGGCGACGTGGTGGAGGTGGCGCCGCAATACGACGCCACCACGGTGACCGCCCAGGTGGGCGCGCAGATGCTGTTCGAGCTGTTCTGCCTCGCGGCGCTCGTGGAGAAATGATGCGCCCGCTGCCGGAGGAGACCGTCCATCTCTCGTTCGACCCCGGGCCGTTCCGCATGGCCATGGGGCTGATCGCCCGCGAGCCGGACGCGCTGATCGAGCTGGATGCCTGCTACCCTGCCGAACTGGCGGAGCGGCGGGCGCTGCTCGACGGCAACCGCGCGGCGGTGTTCGCCGCCCTGCCGGAGAGCGATGCCGCGCGGGCGGAGGTGCTGGCGCTGCTGGGCGAGCTGCTGCCGCGCCGCTTTTCCGACTGGTTCGCCCGCGACGGTGTTATGCTGCATAACTATATCACCGGCGAAACATGGAATCTGGCCGAGCCGCCGCGCGATCCGCTGGAAGTGGCCGGGCGGCTGGTGCAGGAGGATCTGTGCCTGTTGCAGCCCGGCCCCGAGGGGCCGGTGCTGACGGCGGCGGTGCTGTGCTTTCCCAGCCGCTGGAACCTGGCCGAGAAGCTGGGCCGGCCGCTGGCCGCCATCCACGGCCCGGTGCCGCTGTATGCCGACCGGCTGTCCCGCCCGGTGGACCGGCTGCTGGCCACGCTGAAGCCGGGGCGGCTGGTGGAGCGGCTGAACTGGTCGCTGGTGGACGACGCGGCGCTGTTCCAGCCCGGCGGGCATGGGCGGCGGGCGCACAACGCCCTGGTGACGGCGGAGAATGCCGGGGAGACGGTGTTTCTGCGGGTGGAGCGGCAGACGCTCAGCCTGTTGCCGGCCAGCGGCGCGGTGCTGTTCGGCATCCGCATCCACCGCTACCCGCTGGCGCGCATCGCCGCCCGGCCGGCGGTGGCCGCCGACCTGCTGGACGCGGTGCGCGCGCTGCCCGAGGCGATGGCCACCTACAAGAGCCTGCCGCCGATCCGCGCGGCCGTGCTGGCCTATCTGGCGGCGCATGCCGAAGGATGCCGTTGATCCGGCACATATATTGCTTTCCAATATCATCGACAGGGTTGCTGGCCGGGACATCACATGGGGACGCTGATCGGTGCTCAAGAAACAGGCATATTCGTCCGACGGCAATCCGGCATTCTTCGACGAGATGCTGGTGCCCGACGGCGAGGCCCGCCCGGCCTATCGCGCCCTGATGGACTGGCTGTCGCGGCAGAGCCCCGGCGGCATCCGCACCAAACAGCAGGAGGCGGATGCGATCTTCCGCCGGCTGGGCATCACCTTCGCCGTGTATGGCGCCGAGGAGGCCAATGAGCGGCTGATCCCGTTCGACCTCATTCCGCGCATCATCTCGGCAGCCGAATGGCGCTTCCTGGAACGCGGCATCGAGCAGCGGGTGCGGGCGCTGAACGCCTTTTTGTACGACATCTACCACCGCCAGGAGATCCTGCGCGCCGGGCGGGTGCCGGCCGAGATGGTGAACGGCAACGCCGCCTTCCTGCCGGAAATGATGGGGTTCGACCCGCCGCGCCGGGTGTATGCCCATATCATCGGCACCGACATCGTGCGCACCGCCGATGACGGGTTCTTCGTGCTGGAGGATAATCTGCGCACCCCCTCGGGCGTCTCCTACATGCTGGAGAACCGCGAGGCGATGATGCACCTGTTCCCCGAGTTGTTCGCCGCCCACCGGGTGGCGCCGGTGGAACGCTACCCCGAATTGCTCCGCCAGACGCTGGAGAGCGTGGCCCCCGCCGGCTGCGAGGGCGACCCGATGATCGCCGTGCTGACCCCCGGCATCTACAACTCGGCGTTTTTCGAGCACGCCTTCCTGGCCGACCAGATGGGCGTGGAGCTGGTGCAGGGCAGCGACCTGGTGGTGGAGGACGGCAGCCTGTGGATGCGCACCATCCGCGGGCGCGAGCGGGTGGACGTGCTGTACCGCCGGGTCGACGACGCCTTCCTGGACCCGCTGAACTTCCGCCCCGATTCGGTGCTGGGCGTTCCCGGGCTGTTCGACCTGTATCGCGCCGGGCGGGTGACGATCGTGAACGCCCCCGGCACCGGCATTGCCGACGACAAGGCGATATATGCCTATGTGCCTGAAATCATTTCGTTCTACACCGGCGAGAAGCCGATCCTGAACAATGTGCACACCTGGCGCTGCGCCGAGCCCGACGCCTGCGCCTATGTGCTGGAGCACCTGGCCGAGCTGGTGGTGAAGGAAGTGCATGGCTCCGGCGGCTACGGCATGCTGATCGGCCCGCGCTCCACCCGCCAGCAGCGGGGGGAGTTCGCCGCCCGCATCCGCGCCCGGCCCGCCAACTACATCGCCCAACCGACCCTGGCGCTGTCCACCTGCCCGGCCTTCGCGGCCTCCGGCGTGTCGCCGCGCCATGTCGATCTGCGGCCCTTCGTGCTGGTGGGCGACCGTATCCGGGTGACGCCGGGGGGGCTGACGCGGGTGGCGCTGAAGAAGGGCTCGCTGGTGGTCAATTCCAGCCAGGGCGGCGGAACCAAGGATACCTGGGTTTTGGAGGATTAAGGGTGCAGGAGAACTGAGATGCTCGGACGCACCGCCGCCAGCCTGTACTGGATGTCGCGCTACATGGAGCGGGCGGAGAATATCGCCCGGCTGATCGAGGTGGGCTATCGCGGCTCGCTGGTGCCCGACGTGGGCGCCGGGCACCGCGACGACTGGGAGGCGACGCTGATCGCGGCCGGCTGCATGCCGGCCTTCGCCGCCCGGCAGCAGCCGGTGAGCGCGCAGGCGGTGCAGCATTTCCTGCTGTTCGACCGCGAGCACCCCTCCTCCGTGCATTGCTGCCTGGAGACGGCGCGCAACAACGGCCGCTCCGTGCGTACCGCGCTGACGCGCGAAATGTGGGAGGCGCTGAATTCCACCTGGAACGAGTTCTCGGCCATCCGGCCGGCCGATCTGGGGCCGGGCAAGCTGCCGGAACTGCTGGACTGGGTGCGCCAGCGCGCGGCACTGTTCCGCGGCGCCATGCTCGGCTCGCTGCTGCGCGACGAGGGCTATCATTTCAGCCAGCTCGGCGCCTTTCTGGAGCGGGGCGACAACACCGCGCGCATCCTTGACCTGAAATACACCATCCTGCTGCCCAGCAACGAGGCAGTGGGCGGCGAACGCAACCATTACCAGTGGGAAATGGTGCTGCGTTCGGTGGCGGCCCACCGGTCTTACCGGCATTTCTACAAAGACAGCTACCGCCCCGGGCGGGTGGCGGAATTCCTGATGCTGCGCCCGGAGATGCCGCGCTCCCTGCGCTTCTGCGCGGACTGGATCGCCGCCTCGCTGCACGGGCTGGCGGCGATGACCGGCGGCGGGGCGGAGAGCCTGGCGCTGGCGGCGGCGATGTTCGCCGACCTGGCGACGGCCGACATGCCGGCGATATTCCGCGCCGGGCTGCACGAATACCTGGCCGACTTCCTGGCCCGGCAGATCGCGCTGTCGGACCGCATCGCCGCCGACTACCATTTCAACTGAGCCTTCCGCTCCGCCCGGGACGTGCCATGCGCATCGCCATCTCTCATGCCACCACCTATCGCTACGACGGCGCGCTGGTGCACGCGGTGCAGGCGCTGCGACTGACGCCGCCGATCGGGCCGGGGCAGGCGGTGCTGTCGTGGCGGATCACCGCCCCCGGCATGGACACTGCGGCCAGCTATACCGACGCCTTCGGCAACCTGGTGCAGGTGGTCGCCAGCCGCGGCGGCGGCGAGACGTTCCAGGTGGTGGCCAATGGCGTGGTGGAGACCACCGATACCGGCGGCGTGGCCGGGCGCACCGGCGAGGCGGCCACGCCGGCGGTGTATCGCCGCGCCACCCCGGCCAGCACCCCCAGCGCCGCGATCACCGCCCTGGCGCGGGAGGTGGCGGCCCCCGACCGGCTGAGCACGCTGCATGCGCTGATGGGCGCGGTGCACGGGCGCGTGGCCTATGTGGTGGACGCCACCACGCAGCAGACCACCGCGGCGGCGGCCTTCGCCGATGGGCGCGGGGTGTGCCAGGACCATGCCCACATCATGATCGCCGCCGCCCGCGCGCTGGGCATGCCGGCACGCTACGTCACCGGCTACCTGCTGCTGGAAGGCGACGAGGCGGAGGCCAGCGTGGCGCACCATGCCTGGGCGGAGGCCTGGGTGGAGGAACTGGGCTGGGTGGGCTTCGACGCCGCCAACTGCCTGTGCCCGACCGACCGCTACGTGCGCCTGGCCGTAGGCCTGGACGCCGCCTCGGCCGCGCCGATCCGCGGGGTGCGGCGGGGGACGGGGGCGGAGCATCTGTGCGTGGACGTGGCGGTGCGGCTGGCCGGGCAGTAGCATCAACGCGATGGTTTGGATTGCGGCAGAAATGCGGTAAACGTCGGTGCGTGAGGGATGGGTCGCCCCTGGCGGGCGGGGGGCCTGGATCGCGACGATCCAGGCCCCCCGGCTGACGTTGGTTGCAGGCAAAGGTCGACGAGATGACTCAGGGTTACATAATCGTCGCGACGGGGCCGTTGAAATTCGTCGAGATGGCGGCGAACCTGGCAGCCTCGATCCGGGTGATGGACCCGGCCCGCGCGATCTGCCTGGTGCACGATGCCGGCCTCGCCATACCGTCCGAACTGGCGCCGCTGTTCGATGATTACGTGCAACTGGCGCCAGACCCTGAATATCCGACGGTGATGACCAAGATAAAGCTGTTCGACCTGTCGCCATACGACGAGACGATGTTCGTCGATGCCGATTGCCTGATGGTAAAGCGCGACATCGACCTGTACTGGGAAAAATCGGCGGGCCGACATTTCTCCATCACCGGCGAGAAGATCACGACCGGGGAGTGGAAAGGGTACCAGATCCCGGACCTGATGAAACAGGAGGGCGCGGACTACATTGTCCAGATGAACTCCGGCGTGTTCTATTTCGACAAGTCCGAGCAATCGCGGGAATTTTTTGCCGGGATCAACAAGTTTTACCTGGAACGGAAGAGATTCCTGCCGGTGTCCATCAACAACGGCACCCGCAAACTGTCCGACGAGCTGTTCTTCGGCGTGTACATGGGCAAGTGCCACATGACGCCGATGGCCAACGACCCGCACTCGAACAATTCCTGGATGGTGACGACCTATCACGCCCTCGGCTGTTCGTTCAAACCGGATGTGGATCGCTCGGTGCTCTACAAGCCGACCGGCTACCTGTTCGGCGTGCGCTACATCCCGACCGGCTTCCGGCGGCTGTCGCCGACCTTCGCGCATTTCGTGGCGCTCAGGCCGGTCGCCCTCTACAACCGGCTGGCGGCCATGTTCCGGGCCCGGGCGCTGGCCCGGCCGGAGCGGCGCAGGGCGGCCTAGACGGCCGCCATACCAGCGATGTGATGGTCCGCAAGGGGGGTTTTGTCCTCCTTGGACTGGACATGAAACCAACTATCCGCCATGGAGCGTCGTCGGAACGCCGGAACGGGCGAACCCCCTCTGTGCCACTGGACGGGAGCCTGACGCCGAGCATGGAACGCCCCGACGCACGCCGATGCGGCAACGTACCCGCCGAATCCTATTAGCCCATCACGTCAACGGGACCCTGCAACCATGGTGCCTGCCCCCTCGCCTGCCGACGCGACCGCAGTTCCGCCGGTCGCCGATGCCCCGGCCATGCCGGCGCACCTGAAGGCCCTCGAAGCCGAGAGCATCCACATCATGCGCGAGGTGGCCGGCCAGGCCCGCGCGCCGGTGATGCTCTATTCCATCGGCAAGGATTCTACGGTGCTGCTGCACCTGGCGCGCAAGGCGTTCTACCCCGGCCGCCTGCCGTTCCCGCTGCAGCATATCGACACGCTGTGGAAGTTCCGCGACATGATCGCCTTCCGCGACAACACCGCGCGCGAGCTGGGGCTGGACCTGCGGGTGCACACCAACCCCGAGGGCATCCGCCGCAACATCAACCCGTTCGACAACGACAGCGTTCTCTACAACCAGATCATGAAGACCGACGCGCTGAAGCAGGCGCTGACCGAGGGCGGCTACGACGCCGCGATCGGCGGCGCCCGGCGCGACGAGGAACGCTCCCGCGCCAAGGAGCGGGTGTTCTCGGTGCGCGGCCCGGGCCATACCTGGGACCCCAAGCGGCAGCGGCCGGAGCTGTGGAACCTGTACAACGGCCAGCTCGCCGCCGGCGAGACGCTGCGGGTGTTCCCGCTGTCCAACTGGACCGAGCTGGATGTGTGGACCTACATCCAGTACGAGAAAATCGACGTGGTGCCGCTGTATTTCGCCGCCATGCGCCCCACCGTGGAGCGCGACGGCATGCTGCTGGTGGTGGATGACGAGCGTTTCCGCTTCCGCCCGGGCGAGGTGCCGGTGGACCGGCTGGTGCGCTTCCGCTCGCTCGGCTGCTACCCCTACAGCGCCGCCGTGCAGTCCCCGGCCGCCAGCATCGCCGACATCGTCGCCGAGATGTACACCACCCGCGAGTCCGAGCGCGCCGGCCGGATGATCGACAACGACCAGGAAGCCTCGATGGAGAAAAAGAAGCGCGAGGGGTATTTCTGATGCCGGATTCGATCCTGCGGGTGCTCACCTGCGGCAGCGTGGACGACGGCAAATCCACCCTGATCGGGCGCATGCTGTTCGAATGCGGCCGCATCCCCGACGACGTGCAGCGCGCGCTGGAGCGCGACAGCCGCCGCTACGGCACCGTGAAGGGCGGCATCGACTACGCACTGCTGGTGGACGGCCTGGCCGCCGAGCGCGAGCAGGGCATCACCATCGATGTCGCCTACCGCTATTTCGAGACCGAGAAGCGCCGCTTCATCCTGGCCGACACGCCGGGGCACGAGCAGTACACCCGCAACATGGTGACCGGCGCCTCCACCGCCGACCTCGCGGTGCTGCTGGTGGACGCGCGCAAAGGCCTGCTGGTGCAGACCCGCCGGCACGCCACCATCGCCTCGCTGCTGGGCATCCGGCAGGTGGTGCTGGCGGTGAACAAGATGGACCTGATGGGCTTCGATCAGGCGGTGTTCGACGGTATCGTGACCGGCTTCACGGCCTTCGCCGAGAAGCTCGGCGGGTTGGAGGTGACGGCCATCCCGGTCTGTGCCGTGGCCGGCGACAACGTGATCTCGGCCAGCGACAACATGGCGTGGTACACCGGCCCCACCCTGCTGCGCGCGCTGGAGCAGGCCGCCCCGCGTGCCGCCCCCACGGAGGCGCCGCTGCGGATGCAGGTGCAGTACGTGAACCGCCCGAACCTGGATTTCCGCGGCTTCGCCGGCACACTGGCCAGCGGGACCGTGCGGCCGGGCATGCGCATCACCAACGTGATGTCGCGGGTGAGCGCCACGGTCAGCCGCATCGTCACCATGGATGGCGACCTGCCGGAAGCGCAGGCCGGCACGCCGGTGACGCTGGTGCTGGATTCCGAGATCGACATCTCGCGCGGCGACGTGCTGGCCGGCATGCCGGCGCCGGAGACCGCCAACGAGATCATCGCCCGGCTGTCCTGGTTCGACGAGCAGCCGCTGTATCGCGGCCGCTCCTACCTGCTGGCGATCGGGCCGCGGCTGGTCACCGCCACCATCACCAAGATATCCGACCGGCTGGACGTGGACACGCTGGAGGAGGAGCCGGCCGGCGAGTTGAAGTTCAACGAGATCGGGCGGGTGAGCATCGCGCTCAGCCAGCCGATCCCGTTCGAGCCGTACCGGGTGAACCGCGAGATGGGCGGCTTCATCCTGATCGACCGCGTCACCCGCAACACCGTGGGCGCCGGGCTGATCGAGGGGGCGGATCGCGTCGCGTCGGACGTGCACTGGCACAAGCAGGAGGTGGACAAGTTCGCCCGCGCCGCCCTGAAGGGGCAGCGGCCGGCGGTGCTGTGGTTCACCGGCCTGTCCGGCGCCGGCAAGTCCACCATCGCCAACCTGGTGGAAAAGCGGCTGGCCACGCTGGGCCGCCATACCATCATCCTGGACGGCGACAACGTGCGCCACGGGCTGAACCGCGACCTGGGCTTCAGCGAGGCCGACCGGGTGGAGAACATCCGCCGGGTGGCCGAGGTGTCGCGCCTGTTCGTGGAAGCGGGGCTGATCGTGCTGGTCTCGTTCATCTCCCCCTATCGCGCCGAGCGCATGCTGGCGCGCGAACGGGTGGAGGACGGCGAGTTCATCGAGGTGTTCGTGGACACGCCGGTGGAGGAATGCGCGCGGCGCGACCCGAAGGGGCTGTACGCCAAGGCGATGTCTGGCCAGATCCGCAACTTCACCGGGGTGGACGCGCCCTACGAGGCGCCGCAGACACCTGAAATCCATCTGCGCACCGTCGGCTTCGTGCCCGAGGACCTGGCCGACCAGGTGGTGGCCGACCTGCGGCGGCGCGGCCTGATCATCTGAGGCGGGCGCCGCGCCTGGCTTTCCCGGCGGCTTAGTTGCTGGCCCGCCGTTCCACGGCGGCCAGGAACCGGCGGGCCAGCGCGCCGTAGAGCGGCCGGCGGCAGATCAGGCGCGAAATGCCGAAGGCCAGCATCGCGGTGGCCAGCAGCGGGATGGTCATGCGCTGGTTGTCGGTCATCTCCATCACGATGACGGTGGAGGTGATCGGCGCCTGCGTCACGCCGGCGAAATAGGCCACCATGCCCAGCAGCACCACCGCCCCCACCGGCGCGCCCGGCACCAGGTGCGACAGCCAGTCGCCCAGCCCGGCGCCCACCGCGAGCGACGGCGCGAAGATGCCGCCCGGAATGCCGGACAGGTAGGATACCAGCGTGGCCAGCAGCTTCAGCGGCGCGAAGCTCCAGGCGAGGTGGGAGGTGCCCTCCACCAGGCTGCGGGCCTGCACATAGCCGGTGCCGTAGGTGCTGCCGCCCGAGGCGATGCCGATCGCCGCCAGCACCAGGCCGCACAGCACGGCGAAGGCGGCGGGATGCTCCATCACGAACCGGCCCGCCCGGCCCGGCAGGCCGCGCGAGGCGGAGACCAGCAACTGCGAGAACACCCCGCCCAGCACGCCGCCGGCCAGCGCGCACAGCGCGATGGCGACCCAGCTCGCGCCGAAATCGAGCTGCGCCGAGATCATCCCGAAATACGAGTAGTTCCCGGCGAAGGCGACGGTGGTGATGCCGGCCAGGATCACGGCGGTGAGCACCGTGCCGGAGGTTCGCGCCTCGAAGGAGTGGCTCAGTTCCTCGATGGCGAAGACGATGCCGGCAACCGGCGTGTTGAACGCCGCCGCCACCCCGGCCGCCCCGCCGGCCAGCACCAGCGCCCGCTGCATCTCGATGCGCGGCAGTTGCAGCAGCTTGCCGAGCGCGTGCATCACCGCCGCCCCGATCTGCACCGTCGGCCCCTCGCGCCCGATCGAGGCGCCGGAGGCAAGCCCCAGCAGGGTCAGGCCGATCTTGCCGATTGCCACGCGCATGGACAGCACCCCGTCGATGGCGCGGGGGTCGTGCATGTGCAGGGCGGCGATGGTCTGGGGAATGCCGCTGCCCTGGGCGCCGGGGAACACCCGGCGCGTCAGCACCACGGAGACCGCCAGCCCGGCCGGAACGATCAGCAGCGCCAGCGCCGCGTGGCCATGCAGCGCGGCGGTAAACAGCCCCTGCGCCACATCGGCCGCGCGGGCGAACAGGATGGCGATCGCCGCGACGATGATTGCACCGCACCAATATACCAGCCGCCGCTTCCATTGCCGCGGCGAGAGCAGCGGCAGGCGGGTGATGCGGCGCAGCCGCGCGGCGCGGCCCGTTCCGCCGCTCGGTGCGGACTCAGTCATTCATCCATGCATTCTTGCTATGATCCCTGGCGGTAGTCCCAGAAAATACAGCACGACGCAACCCAGTTCGCGCATGACCCGCCGCGCCCAGCCGGCGCGCCGCCACGAGGCCCCGCCGCTGATGGCGGCCACCTGCAACCCGGCCAGCCGGCGCGCGCCCAGCCGCCGGGCCAGGTCCAGCTCCGCCATCACCGGGATCGGCCGCACGCCGCCCACGGCATCCAGCAGCACGCGCGGGATCAGCAGCCCCTGCTCGGCTGCCGGCAGCCCCAGCACGCGGCCGCGCCAGGCGACCACGCGCTCCAGCCGGCGCGCCTGGATCTCACCGGCCTCGACGCTGAAGCGGAAATACCCCGCCCGCGTCGGCATGCCCGACATCAGGCGCTCGGCCGCCGCCACCCATCCGGGCGCCAGGCGGGTATCGGGGCCCAGCAGCAGCAGCCAGTCCCCACGCGCCGCGGCGCATCCGGCGGCGAGGCAGGTGCCGTGCCCGCTGCCCGTCCGGATCACGCCCACCTGACCCATGCCCGCCTGGACCACACGCGCGCCCAGCGCCCAGGCGAGCGCGATGGTGCCGTCGGTGCTGCCGCCATCGGCGACGATGATCTCGTCCGCCGCGCCATCGAGGGCCGCGATCGTCGCCGGCAGGGTGGTGGCGGCATTCAGGGTCGGGATGACCACGGAGAGCATGTTCGTTGTCCCAGGGCTGGCGCCTTGGCGGCGCAGGTTCACTTTGTGTTCTTGACAACCCTAACCACTTTGCGCACCTTCACGCAAGAACGAACGGGGAACTTTATCATGCGCGATTGGGGCCTGCGCGACCGCAGACAGCAGCAGTCCACACCGGGCGGCGGCGAGGTGTTCGACCTGACCCGCGAGATCGACCCGCTGGAGATCGAGGCGCTGGACCGCGCCGGCGAGCCGGAGCCGCCGCCGATCCCGGTGCCGCAGCGCCGTGGCGCGCGCGCGGGCCTAGCCATTCCGCCGGCGCCGGAGATGGCCGCGCCGCCGCCCCGCAAGGGCCGGGGGGCGGTGACCAACCCGCCGAACCGCTTCGAACCGACCGCCGCCGCCCCGTTCGACGATGGCTGGGAGACGCTGGCAGCCGACCTCGCCGACCTGCCGCCGCTGCCGACCACGCTGACGAAGGATTCGTCGCGCACGGTGATCTCGTGGAATCAGAGCCCGGATATCGGCTTCGACCGCGCGGTGAACCCCTATCGCGGCTGCGAGCACGGCTGCGTGTATTGCTACGCGCGGCCCAGCCACGCCTATCTCGGTTATTCGCCGGGGCTGGATTTCGAGACCAAGCTCACTTTCAAGCCGGATGTGGCGGAACTGCTGGAGAAGGAGTTGCGCAAGTCCGGCTATGTGGCCCGCCCGATCGCGCTCGGCTCCAATACCGACCCGTACCAGCCGGTGGAGCGCACCCTGAAGCTGACCCGCTCGGTGCTGGAGGTGATGGAGCGGTTCGGGCATCCCGTGACCATCGTCACCAAATCGGCCGGCGTGCTGCGCGATGTGGACATCCTGCAGACCCTGGCCCGGCGCAACCTCGTGCGGGTGCACCTGTCGGTCACCACGCTGGACCCGGCGCTGGCGCGGGTGATGGAGCCGCGCGCGGCTACCCCGGCGCGGCGGTTGCAGGCGATCGCCGAGCTCACCCGCGCCGGCATCCCCGCCGGCGTGCTGGCGGCGCCGATGATCCCGGCGCTGAACGACGCCGAGCTGGAGAAGATTCTGGAAGCGGCCTCGCGCGCCGGCGCCAGCTGGGCCGGCTATGTGCTGCTGCGGCTGCCGCACGAGTTGAAGCAGATTTTCGAGGACTGGCTGCACGCGCATTTCCCCGACCGCGCCAGCCACGTGCTGGACCTGGTGCGCCAGACCCGCGCCGGGGCGCTGAACGACGCGAAGTTCGGCCAGCGCTTCTCGGGCACCGGCGTCTATGCGGACCTGCTGGCCAGCCGTTTCCAGCGCGCCGCGCGGCAATGGGGGCTGGAGGAGCGCAAGCCGCTGGATTGCTCGCACTTCGCCCCGCCGCCGGATGGGCGGACCAGTGCGGCGAGGGCGCAGCTTTCGCTGTTCTGATGCCTCCCGCCGGGGCGGCATCACGCCAACGTGCATACCGGATCGCTTGCGTATCGGCCCGCGCGGATGTGGGATATGGGCGAGCTCCGCGCCATGCCTCGCCCGGGGGCTCCGCCATCGGCGCGCTTGCAGGCAAGGCAAGGGGGAGGGCCAGTCCGATGATGTCTCACGACCTGCCGGAACGCCGCCTGCGCGAACTCACCGAATCCCGCTTCAAGGACTATGCCGGCGAGGTGCTGCGCGCGAAATCCTGGGCCGACCGCGACGCCGGCCAGCAGACGGCCCGCGAGAAGCGCCGGCGCGACTTCGTCTCGTCCATCGGCATCGACCTCAAGAAATTCGACGCCGGGCTGGAGAAGGATAATCGTGCGCAGGAGGCGGAGCTGAAATCCTTCCTCGCCGCGTTCCGCCACAAGAGCGCCGGCCGCCGCCCGCTGCGCGCGGCCGATGCGCGCGCGGCGGCGCACCACAGCGAGGTGCTGGCCGAATCCGGGCGCATGGTGCTGCCGGTTTTCGCCTCCTCCATCTTCGCCGCCGAGAAGGCGCAGCTCGCCGATATCGGCGGCCTGGAATGGATCGACGGCCCGATCGACAGCGGCTGGGTCTTCCCCGACGACCCCTCGCTCATCCGCATCAAGGACACGCGGCACTACCCCAACGCGCTGTGCTGGGACAACCGTCAGGACGCGCTGCCGGAATTCGCCACCCATTTCACCTTTGTTCCGGCCGAGACCGGCACCTACGAGATGACCGCCGTGCTCGCCTTTCACGGCTTCTATGTGCTGCGCTGCGACGACAGCTGGTGGAACTGCCGCGATGCCGGCGTGCGGCTGACGGCGCAGATGAACGCGAACCAGTATTTCGAGATCGGCTGGCGGGGCTTCCCGGCCCTGCTCGATGTCGAGAAGGACAACACCGAGGAGGTCACCAACTTCGACCGCACCTTCTTCCTCGACTACACCACGCCGCTGCGCGGGGGCGACCCCGTCATGGTCACCGCGAAGGGCGTCGTGCAGGCCTACGCCCATGGCGGCGGCGCCTATGCCGAGCTCAACTTCGCCGACGGCGCCGCCAACTACATCCAGCCGCTGTTCCTCTCGGTGCAGCGCGTCTGACCGCTACCCGCCTTGATGGATGGCCGACGCACCGGCCCAGGCGGGCAGCCGTCGGGGCCGGTCAGTCGTGATAGCACCCCGCCAGCCGGGCGCGCTCGCGCACCAGGGCCAGCACGATGTCGCAGGTGGGCATGGGCTTGCCGGTCATGACGCCCAGTTCCACCACCGCGCCCAGCAGCGCGTCGATCTCCATCGGCCGGCCGCGCTCCAGGTCCTGCAGCATGGAGGTCTTGTGCTCGCCCACCTCGGCCGCGCCGTCGATGCGCTTGTCCACGCTGATGGCGAACTTCACGCCCAGCGCCTCGGCCACCGCCTGCGCCTCCACCATCATCGCCCGGCACAGCGCGCGCAGGTCGGGGCGGCCGGTGATGCGGTCGAGCGTGGAGCCGGTCAGCGCCGAGACCGGGTTGAAGCAGAGGTTGCCCCACAGCTTCACCCAGATCTCGTCGCGGATGCGCGGGCGCACCGGCGCCTTCAGCCCGGCGGAGATCAGCAGCCTGCTGAGCGCCTCCACCCGCGGCGAGCGGCTGCCATCCGGCTCGCCCAGGCTGAAGCGGTCGCCGTAGATGTGCTGGATGACGCCCGGCCGCACCACCTCAGCGGCCGGATAGACCACGCAGCCGATCGCCTGGGACGGCGGCAGGATGCCCCACAGCGTGCCGCCGGGATCGACGCTTTCCACCCGGCGGTCCTTCCACGGGCCTTCCAGCCCGTGGAAATACCAGTAGGGCACGCCGTTGATGGCGGTGATCAGCGCGGTGTCCGGCCCCATCATGCGGGCGATGTCCGGCGCCGCCGAGGGCAGCGAATGCGCCTTCAGGGTGACGATCACGTAGTCCTGCACGCCCAGTTCGCCGGCATCGGCCACGCAGCGCGGATGCACGGTGATACTCTCGCCGCCTTCCTTCTCGCTGGCCAGAAGAGTCACGCCATTGGCCTGCATCGCCGCCAGATGCGGCCCGCGCGCGACGAACGACACGTCCGCCCCCGCCGCCGCCAGCTTCACCCCCATCATGCCGCCGATCGCGCCGGCGCCGAACACCGCGACCTTCATGGCGCTAGCCCGACAGGCCGAGCTTCTCGGCCAGGCCTATGCGTTGCAGCTTGCCGGTCGCCCCCTTGGGGATTTCCGCCAGGAACACGATCTTGCGCGGCACCTTGAACTGGGCCAGCCGCTCGGCGCAGAAATCGCGCAGGCCGTGCTCGTCCAGCGTATGGCCCTCGCGCAGCACCACGGCGGCGGCCACCTCCTCGCCCAGCTTGCTGTGCGGCATGCCGAAGGTGACCACCTGGGCCACCGCCGGATGGTCCATCAGCACGGTATCCACCTCCAGCGGGGAAACCTTCTCGCCGCCGCGGTTGATGATCTCCTTCAGCCGCCCGGTCAGGCGCAGATAGCCGGCCTCGTCCAGCACCCCCTGGTCGCCGGTGCGGAACCAGCCATTGGTGAAGCCGCTGGCGTTGGCGGCCGGGTTGTTCTCGTAGCCGGCGGTGACGTTGCGGCCACGGATGACCACCTCGCCCAGCGCGCCGGCCGGCAGCAGCGCGCCGTCCTCGGCCATGATCGCCACTTCCGGCCCGGCGGCGATGCCGACCGAGCCGGCATGGTGCGGGCGCGGCGGCAGCGGGTTGCTGCACATCTGGTGGGCCGCCTCGGTCATGCCGTAGGCCTCGATCACCGGCACGCCGAACGCCTCCTCCAGCGCCGTCATCACCTGCGGCGGCAGGCTGGCCGAGGAGGAGCGGATGAAGCGCAGCCGGCCGCGCCCGATCAGCTCCTTGTTGCGCCCGGCCAGGCCCAGGATCGCCTGGTGCATGGTCGGCACGGCGGTGTACCAGGAGGGGCGGATGTCGTCGAACCAGGCGAAGAAGCGGAAGGCGTTGAACCCCGGCGTGCAGGCAACCGAGGCGCCGGCCGCCAGCGAGGACAGCACGGCGGCGATCAGCCCGTGGATGTGGAACAGCGGCATGATGTTCATGCAGGTGTCGGTGGGCGCGAGCGCCAGCGACTCGCCGATATGGTAGGCCGAGGCGGTGACGTTGACGTGGCGCAGCGGCACGATCTTGGGGCGCGAGGTGGTGCCGGAGGTGTGCAGCACCAGCGCCACGTCGTCGGCCTGCGCCAGCCCCGGATGGGCCGGGGTGCCGGACAGCGCCTGCTCGGGCACCAGGGTGAAGGCGCCGGCGGCGCTGGCGTGGGGCAGCAGCTCGATCACCGGAATGCCGCGCGCGGCGGCCACCGCGCGGGCGGGGCTGTCCATGCCCTGCTGGATCACCAGGGCGCGGGCGTTGAGGTCCGAGAGATAGAATTCGAACTCGTCGTGCCGGTAGGCCGGGTTGAGCGGCGCGGTGGTGGCGGCGCAGGCCACCGCCACGAAGGCGCTGGCCATCTCCGGCCCGTTCGGCAGCACCATCGCCACCCGGTCGTGCCGGCCGATGCCCATGGCGTTGAGGTCGGCCACCGTGCGCGCCGCCAGGGCGCGCAGCCCGGCATGGGTCAGCCAGGGGCGCGCGCCCTCCAGCGACTGCGGCATGCCGATGGCCGGCGCGTCGTCAGCGCCACGGGCAAGTAATCCGGCAACGGTGTCGGCGGCGTAGTCGGTCATGGCGGTCTCCCCAGGCAATTCCGGTGTCTTGTCCTGCCATAGCCCTTTGGCGGACGCGGGTGAAGGGTGGCCGCCGGCGCGGCAGGGCTGCTAGCCTCGCGCATGGCCCCGATCCCCCCCCACCAGACCGCCGGCATCGACGAGGTCGGGCGCGGCCCGCTCGCCGGGCCGGTGCTGGCCGCCGCCGTGGTGCTGCCCGACACGCTGCCGCCGGGGCTGGCCGACCTGCTCGACGATTCCAAGCGGCTCAGCCCCGCCGCCCGCCAGGCCGCCTTCGCCGCCCTGCTGGCGGCGCGGGCGCAGGGGCTGGTGCGGATCGGCGTGGGCGCGGCCTCGGTGGGCGAAATCCTGGCGCTGAACGTGCTGCGCGCCAGCCTGCTGGCCATGCGCCGGGCGGTGCTGCGGCTGCCCTCGGCGCCGGCGCTGGCGCTGGTGGACGGCAACCAGCCGCCCGACCTGCCCTGCCCGGTGCGCTGCATCGTCGGCGGCGACGGGCTGGAGCCGGCGATCTCGGCCGCCTCCATCGTGGCCAAGGTGCTGCGCGACCGGGCGATGGCCCGCCTCGCGCTGCGCCACCCCGGCTATGGCTGGGAGGTGAATGCCGGCTACGGCACCGCCGCCCACCGCGCCGCGCTGCGCCGGCTGGGCATCACCGCCCACCACCGCGCCGGCTTCGGCACGGTGCGGCGGATGTTGGTTGACGCGGTCACGATTGACGTGGCCTGAGGGGACTCGCCACCATCAACCCGCCGCAAGGGAGCCGCCGTCATCGCCGTGGAGAGCGTCTGGGAACTGCCGTTGGATCAGGTGCTGCTCGGCGACGCCGTGCGCATGATGCGCATGCTGCCCGACGGCTCGGTCAACTGCGTGTTCGCCGACCCGCCCTACAACCTGCAGCTTCGCGGCGAGCTGCGCCGGCCGGACGACAGCCTGGTGGACGGGGTGGACGAGGAGTGGGACCGCTTCACCGATTTCGCCGCCTACGACGCCTTCACCCGCGAATGGCTGGGCGAGGCGCGGCGGCTGCTGCGGCCGGACGGCACGCTGTGGGTGATCGGCAGCTACCACAACATCTTCCGCATCGGCGCGATTTTGCAGGAGATGGGGTTCTGGATCCTGAACGACGTGGTGTGGCGCAAGGCCAACCCGATGCCGAATTTCCGTGGCCGCCGCTTCACCAACGCGCATGAGACGATGATCTGGGCGGCGCGCGCCCAGGGCAGCCGCTACCGCTTCAACTACCAGGCCATGAAGGCGCTGAACGACGACATCCAGATGCGCAGCGACTGGTTCCTGCCGCTGTGCACCGGCGCCGAGCGGCTGCGCAACGAGCACGGGCTGAAGCTGCACCCCACGCAGAAGCCGGAGGCGCTGCTGCACCGCGTGCTGGTCTCCTCCACCCATCCCGGCGACGTGGTGCTGGACCCGTTCCTGGGCACCGGCACCACGGCCACGGTGGCCAAGCGCCTGGGCCGGCACTTTATCGGCATCGAGCGCCACCCCGCCTATGTGGAGGCCGCCCTGGCCCGGCTGGCGCGCACCCACGCCACCTCGGCCGAAGGCATGACCATCACCCCCGGCCGGCGCGAGACGCCGCGCGTGCCGTTCGGCGGGCTGGTGGAACGCGGCGTGCTGCCCCCCGGCACGCTGCTGACCGACCGCACGCGCCGGGTGCAGGCGGTGGTAGTGGCCGACGGCTCGATCCGCGCCGGGGAGTTGCAGGGCTCCATCCACAAGGTGGGTGCGGCGGTGCAGAACGCGCCAAGCTGCAACGGCTGGACCTTCTGGCATTTCGAACGCGACGGCGAGTGGCTGGCGATCGACGTGCTGCGGCAAGGGGCAGCCGGGTAGAGCGGCGGGGCAAGGCGCGCCTTAAGCGCGCCATTCGTGCGCCACTTCCGCGCCATTCTGGGTACCAGCACGCGCCATTCCCCTCGCGCCAGGGGGCGCGGATGGAATGGCGCGGATTATCTTCTCTCCCGCTGACGGGCCTGTGTCCCAGATACCATAAAATAGGAAAATAGTCAAGACCGCGCCAATCCGCGCCGCCTCGCCCGCCGAGCGGCAAAACCAGATATTCCTCGTGTCTTCATGCCTTCGTGATGCCTTCGTGCCTTCATGCCTTCGTGGTGAATCCGCTTCCTTGCTGCCTGACGCCCCGCACCGATATCGTCGGCCAGTCGGTCCCTCAGCCAGTCAGCCCATCAGTAAACCACCACGCTGCGAATGCTCTCGCCCCGGCGCATCAGGTCGAATCCCTCGTTGATCCGCTCGAACGGCAGCACATGGGTGATCAGGTCGTCGATGTTGATCTTGCCTTCCATGTACCAGTCCACGATGCGCGGCACGTCGGTGCGCCCGCGCGCGCCGCCGAAGGCCGTGCCCATCCAGCTTCGGCCCGTCACCAGCTGGAACGGCCGCGTGCTGATCTCCTGCCCGGCGCCGGCGACCCCGATCACGATGCTCTTGCCCCAGCCGCGATGCGCGCATTCCAGCGCCTGGCGCATCAGCGTGGTGTTGCCGACGCATTCGAAGGAATAATCGGCGCCGCCCTTGGTGAGGTTCACCAGGTAGGGCACCAGGTCGCCCTCCACCTCCTTGGGGTTGACGAAGTCAGTCATGCCGAATTTCTCCGCCATGGCGCGGCGGCCGGGGTTGATGTCCACGCCGACGATCTGCTCGGCGCCGACCATGCGCAGGCCCTGGATCACGTTCAGCCCGATGCCGCCCAGGCCGAACACCACGGCGCGGCAGCCCATCTCGGCCTTGGCCGTGTTCACCACCGCGCCGATGCCGGTGGTGACGCCGCAGCCGATGTAGCAGACCTTCTCGAACGGCGCGTCCGCCCGGATTTTCGCCAGCGCGATCTCCGGCAGCACGGTGTGGTTGGCGAAGGTGGAGGTGCCCATGTAGTGGTACACCGGCTGCCCGTCGCAGGAGAACCGGCTGGTGCCGTCCGGCATCACGCCGCGCCCCTGGGTGGACCGGATGGCCACGCACAGATTGGTCTTGCGGCTGAGGCAGTATTCGCACTGCCGGCATTCCGGCGTGTACAGCGGGATCACGTGGTCGCCGGGCTTCAGGCTGGTGACGCCGCGGCCCACCTCCAGCACCACGCCCGCGCCCTCATGGCCCAGGATGGCCGGAAAGAGGCCTTCGGGGTCGGCGCCGGACAGGGTGAACTCGTCGGTGTGGCAGATGCCGGTGGCCTTGATCTCCACCAGCACCTCGCCCTCGCGCGGGCCGTCCAGATCGACCGTTTCCAGGCTGAGCGGGGCGCCGGCCTTGCGGGCGACGGCGGCACGGGTTTTCATCGGCGGGTCTCCTGTGTCTCTGGGCGGTATGGTGCGGGGGCGCGGCGCGCGGATCAAGCGGCGGTGGCGAGGCGGACGCATTTGCGCATCAGCGAGGGCAGCGCCTCGCCGTCCAGCGCCGCCGGCTCGGCCAGCCACCCCTCGGCCTGGATCGTGGCCACGCGGGCGGCATAGACGGTCAGGCTGAGCTCGAAATGGGTGAAGCCGTGCCGCACCTCGCCCAGCGCCCGCCAGTCCGCGCGCATCGGCGCGTGGTCCAGCGCGTCCTCGGCCGGCCAGAAGGCTTCGCGCCAGGGGGTGCCGGGCAGTTCGGTCATGCCGCCCAGCAGGCCGCGCGGCGGGCGGCGGCGCAGCAGCACGCGCCCGGCCGCGTCGGTCAGCCAGAAATGCACGCCGTGGCGCAGCGGGCGGGGCTTCTTCGCCGCCTTGCGCGGCAGGTCGGCGGCGATGCCCTGGCGGCGCGCGGCGCAGCCCTCCCGCCACGGGCAGAGCGCGCAGGCGGGCGAGGCGGGGGTGCAGATGGTGGCGCCGAGGTCGAACAGCGCCTGGGCGAAATCCGCCGGGCGGGCGCGGGCGGCGGCGTCCCGCCCCAGCCGGGCGGCGGCTTCGTGCAGGGCGGCCCGGCCGGCCGGCAGCGGCGCCTCGACGGCGAAGACGCGAGCTGCCACCCGCTCCACATTGCCGTCCACCGGCACCACCGGGATGGCGAAGGCGATCGCCCCCACGGCGGCGGCGGTATAGGGCCCGATGCCCGGCAGCGCCCGCAGACCCTCCAGCGTGTCCGGAAAGCCGCCGGCCCCGGCCACCGCGCGGGCGCAGGCATGCAGGTTGCGGGCGCGGGCGTAATAGCCCAGCCCCGCCCAGGCCTGCATCACCTCCGCCTCGCCAGCCGCCGACAGGGCGGCGACATCGGGAAAGCGCGTGAGGAATCGATCATAATACGGTACCACTGCCGCCACAGTGGTCTGCTGTAACATGATCTCGCTGAGCCAGACCCGGTACGGATCGGCCGCCTGCCCCGGCAACGCCCGCCAGGGCATGCGGCGGCGGTGCCGGTCGTACCAGTCCAGCAGATCGCTTGCGGCCACGGTTGCGGAGGACATGCGCGCGGTATGACGAAGCAGGACGACCCCGGCAAGGCCACCCGGCCCGCCGCCGAACGCCATGTCTACGGCCCCCGCCAGCTTTCCGCGCTGGTGCCGGCCCTGGTGCGCCCGGCCTTCCGCCGCCGCGCGCCGGCCACCGCCCAGGTGCTGGCCGACTGGGACGCCATCGTCGGCCCCGCCGTCGCCGCCGTCGCCACGCCGCGCAAGCTGTTCGCCGGCACGCTGGCGATCGCCTGCACCGGCCCGGCCGCCCTGGAACTGCAGCACCTGTCGGCCCAGTTGATCGAGCGGATCAACACCCATCTGGGCAAGGTCACCGTCACCCGCCTGCGCTTCGTGCAGGACGCGGCACCCGCGCCGCCCCCCCCGCCCCCGCCCCGGCCGCAGGCGGTGGCCGAGGCGCGCGCGGCGGTGGCGAGCCTGCCGGAAGGCGGGCTGCGCGACGCGCTGGAGGCGCTGGGCCGCATGGTCTTGACGCGCGGGCCCGAGTAGCGACCACTCGGCCACGCGGCTCTCGACTCTGCCGGCCCGGCGAGGCTACAACACCATATATAGAGGTTCCGATGCAGGTTTCACGGCGTATCCTACTACAGGTTGGGAGCATGGCGGCGCTCGCGGGCGGCATCGGGGCGGCGCGCGCCCAAACCCCGGCCCCAATCCCCGCCCCAACCCCGGCGCCATCGGGCGACCCGCGCATGGCCGACCGCGCCATCGGCAGCGCCACCGCGCCGGTGCGGGTGGACGAGTATTTCTCGCTCACCTGCCCGCATTGCGCCGCCTTCCACCGCCAGACCATGCCGCAGGTGCGCAAGGAATTGATCGACACCGGCAAGCTGCGCATGGTGTTCCACGACTTCCCGCTGGACCAGGTGGCGCTGACCGCGGCCTGCGTCGCCCGCTCCCTGCCGGCCGACCGCTACGAGCCGTTCGTGGCCGCCCTGCTGGCCTCGCAGGACCGCTGGGCCTTCGCGCGCGGCGTGAACTCCACCGAGGAACTGTGGAAGATGGCCGCCCTGGCCGGCCTGTCGCGCGCCACCTTCGACGCCGCGATCGCCGACGAGAAGCTCAAGACCGAGATCCTGCAGGCGCAGGACGCGGCGCAGAAAACCTATCAGGTCGACTCGACGCCCACGTTCATCATCAACGGGCCGAACGCCAAGAACCGCAAGGAAGCTGGCGACCGCTCGTTCCAGGACTTCGCCGGCCTGGTCGCCCAGGCCGGCTGATGGCCACCGACCACCCACACCAAGGATCATACCGCATTGCCCGTCAGCTTCAGCCGCCTGCGCATCGCCGGTTTCAAAAGCTTCGCCGAACCGGCGGTGGTGGAAATCCTGCCGGGGCTGACGGGCGTGGTGGGGCCGAACGGCTGCGGCAAATCCAACGTGGTGGAGGCGCTGCGCTGGGCGATGGGCGAAAGCTCGGCGCGCAGCCTGCGCGGCGGCGAGATGGACGACGTGATCTTCGCCGGCACCTCGGCGCGCGCCTCGCGCAACATCGCCGAGGTGACGCTGCTGCTGGACGACACCAAGGGCACCGCGCCGCCGCCCTTCCACGAGGCCGAGCAGCTTGAGGTCTCGCGCCGGATCGAGCGCGGCAACGGCAGCACCTACCGCATCAACGGCCGCGAGGCCCGCGCGCGGGACGTGCAGACCCTGTTCAACGACCTCGCCACCGGGGCGCATTCCTCGGGCCTGGTCAGCCAGGGCCGGGTCAGCGCCCTGGTCAACGCGCGGCCGGACGAGCGGCGGCAATTGCTGGAGGAGGCCGCCGGCATCACCGGCCTGCACGCCCGCCGCCACGAGGCCGAGCTGAAGCTGCGCGCCGCCGAGGCCAACCTCTCGCGCGCCGAGGATCTGCGCGGCCAGCTGGAGGCGCAGCTCGAAGGGCTGAAGCGGCAGGCGCGGCAGGCCAACCGCTACCGCGCCATCTCCGGCCTGGTGCGCGGGGCGGAGGCGGAACTGCTGGCGATCCAGCGCGCCCGCGTGGAACAGGCCCGCGCCGCCGCAGCACAGGCGCTGCACCAGGCCGCCAGCGCCGTCGCCGCCGCCACCGCGGCGGCCACCGGGGCCGGCGCCCAGGCCACCGAGGCCGCCGCCGCCCTGCCGCCCCTGCGCAGCGCCGAGGGCGAGGCGCGCACCACGCTGGAACGCCACCGCCTGGCCGGCGAGCAGATCGCCGCCGAGGCCGAACGCGCCCGCGAGGCGCTTTTGGCCGCCACCGCGCGGCTGGAACAGGTCTCGCGCGACCTCGGTCATGCCGAGCAGTTGCAGAGCGACGCCGCCGCCGCGCTGTCCCGGCTGGCCGAGGAAGACCGCCGGCTGGCCGGGGAGGAGGAAGCCCACCCCCCGCGCATGGCCAGCGCCGAGGCCGAGGCCGAGGCCGCCGCCGAAGCCGCCGCCATCGCCGAGGCCGCGTCCGACCGCGCCACCGAGCACGCCGCCGAACTCGCCGCCCGCCATCGGGCGCTCACCGAGGCGCTCGCCCAGGCCGAGCAGCGCGCCGCCCGGGTGGCCGCGCAGGAGGCGGCGCTGGCCGAGGAGCGCGGCCGGGTGGTCGGGCAACTGGTCGATCCCGCCCGCCTCGCCGAAGCCGCCGCCGGGCGCGACGCCGCCGCCGCCGCCCTGGACGCCGCCGCCACCGCCCTGGCCGAGGCCGAGCGCGCCCGCGCCGCCGCCCTGGCCCGCGCCGCCGCCGCCCGCGCCGCCGCGCGCGAGCAGGCCGCCGCCGCCCGCGCCGCCGCGCAGCAGCGCATCGCCGCCGCCCGCACCGCCGAGTTGCAACGCCTCGCTGCCGCCCGCGCCGCCGCGCTGGAGGAGGCGGCCAAGCGCCGCGCCGCCGTCCTGGCCGAGGCCGAGCGGGTGCGCCAGACCGCCCAGGCCGGGCTGGCCGCCGCCCGCGAGCGCGCCACCGCCGCCGAGTCGGCCCGCACCGGCCTGGCCGCCGAGACCCGCGCGCTGGCCGAGATCCTCGCGGTCAAGGACCACGAGAAATGGCCGCGCATGGTCGATCAGCTCGCCGTGCCGGCCGGGCTGGAAGCGGCCCTGGGCGCGGCCCTGGGCGAGGAGCTGGATTCGGCCGCCGACACCAGCGCCGCCCGCCACTGGCGCGACCTGCCGCCGCTGGAGGCCGCCCCCGGCCTGCCGGCGGGCGTGGCCGCGCTGGCGACCCTGGTGCAGGCACCGCCGGTGCTGGGCCGCGCGCTGTCGCAGATCGGGCTGGTGGACGACGATGCCCAGGGCGCCGCCGCCCAGGCCGGGCTGGCGCCGGGGCAGATGCTGGTCTCGCGCGCCGGCGCGGTGTGGCGCTGGGACGGCTACACCATCAAGGCCGGCACCCCCACCGCCGCCGCCGTGCGCCTGCAACAGCGCAACCGGCTGGCCGATTTGCGCCAGCGCCTGGACACCGCCACCCAGGACGCCGAGGCCGCCGGCGCCGCCCGCGCCGCCGCCGAACAGGCCGACCGCGCCGGCCGCGCCGAGGCCGAGCGCATCGAGCGCACCGGCCGCGCCGAGGCCGAAGCCGCCGAGCGCGCCGCCCGCGCCGAGGCCGAAACCGCCGAACGCGCCGCACGCGGCCGCGCCGACACCGAGGAGCGCGCCGCCCAGGCCGAGGCGGACGCCGCCGAAGCCGCCGCCCGCACCGCCGCCGAGGCTGAGGAACGCGCCGCCACCCAGGCCGAGCAGCAGGCCCGCGCCGCCCGCGCCGCCGCCGAGCAGCGCCACGCCCAGGATGCCGCCGCCGCCACCAGGCTGGCCGCCCAGGCGCAGGCCGCCACCGCCCGCATGGCCGGGCTGGACGAGCAGGCCGCCCGCATCGCCGCCGAGCGCGCCGAGGCCGACGCCGCCCTGGCCGCCGCCCGCGCAGCCGCCGCCGCCCTGCCCGACCCCGCCGCCGCCCGCGTCGCTATGGAGCAGGCCCGCGCCGCCCTGGCCGCCGCCCGTGCCAGCCTGGAACAGGCCCGCGCCACCCGCGAGGCGCTCGCCCGCGCCGCCGGCGGGCGCGCCCATCGCCGCCGCACCCTGGCCAACGAACGCACCGACTGGGCCGCCCGCGCCGACGACGCAAGGGTGCGCGTGGCCGACCTGGCCGCCCGCGCCGCCGAGGCCCACGCCGCCCACGCCACCCTCGCCGCCGCCCCCGGCGAGATCGCCGCCCGCCACGCCCGCGCCATCGACCTGCTGGAACAAGCCGAGGCCATGCATCGCCACGCCGCCGAGGCGCTCGCCGCCGCCGAGGGCACGGCGCTGGCCACCGACCGCCAGGCCCGCGCCGCCGAGCACAGCCTCGCCCAGGCCCGCGAGGCCGTGGTGCGCGCCGAGGGCGAGGCCACGCAGGCCGAGCAGGCCTGGGGCGTCGTCGCCGAACGCATCGTGGAGCGCCTCGGCGCCGACCCGGGCCTGCCCGACCCGCCCGCCGAACTCGGCGCGGACACCGAGGACAAGGCCCGCCGCAAGCTGGAGCGCCTGCAGCGCGAGCGCGAGGAGATGGGGCCGGTCAACCTGCGCGCCGAGGTGGAAGCCGCCGAGATCACCGCCCAGGTCGACACCATCGTGCGCGAGCGCGAGGAGCTGACCACCGCCATCGCCAAGCTGCGCGGCTCCATCGGCCACCTCAACCGCGAGGGGCGGGAGCGGCTGTCCGCCGTGTTCCAGCAGGTGGACCAGCACTTCCAGGCCCTGTTCGCCCGCATGTTCGGCGGCGGGCGCGCGCACCTGGCCCTGGTCGGCAGCGACGACCCGCTGGAGGCGGGGCTGGAAATCTACGCCCAGCCGCCCGGCAAGAAGCTGGCCACCCTGTCGCTGCTCTCGGGCGGCGAGCAGGCGCTGACCGCGCTGTCGCTGATCTTCGCGGTGTTCCGCTGCAACCCCGCCCCGGTCTGCGTGCTGGACGAGGTGGACGCGCCGCTGGACGACGCCAATGTGGGCCGCTTCTGCCTGCTGCTGGAAGACATGGTGCACGACACCGGCACCCGCTTCCTGGTGGTCACCCACCACCCGATGACGATGGCGCGGATGGACCGGCTGTATGGCGTGACCATGCAGGAGCGCGGCATCTCGCGCCTGCTCTCGGTCGATCTGCAACGCGCGACCGACCTGGTGGAGCCGACCCGGATGGCGGCCGAATAGCCAGCCGGCCCGGGAAAGCAAGGCCGGACGCTAAACGCTCAGGGCTTCATCCCCGGCGCGCCGGCCGGCGGCGCCGGCACGGTGTCGGCCGTGGTCCAGCCCGGGCGGATGTCGATCGCCGGCGTGGTGCACAAATCCAGCCCCCGCCGCTCCTCGGCGGCGCGGTTCTCGAACACCACCCGCAAATCCGCCGCACAGGCGCCGTGATAGGTCACCGTGGCGCTGTCGCCCACCGAGATGCTGCGGTCGGTCAGCAGGTCGTCGCCCCATTGCGTCGCCTCGGCCGGGGAGACGAACACCTGCTGGATCGGGCGGCCGCTGTCGTTCAGCAGCAGCACGGTATGCTGGGCCGCCAGCACCGAGGGCGGCATCTGCGCGCCGGCGCCGGCGAACGCCACCTGCCGGTCGCGGCAGACATCGTGGCCAAGCTGCTGTTCGCGGCTGGCATCCTCGTAGATCACCTGCACGTCGAAGCTGCAGTCGCGGGTGCGGCCGAGGCGGACGCGGAAGCTGCGCCCGGCCTCCAGCGTGGCCTCGCCCAGCCGGTCTTCGCCCCAGGTGTCGGTGTTGGAGGGGGAGATATAGATCTCGTTCACCGCCCGGTCGCTGCGGTTGACCACGGTCAGCTCCCGCTCCCCCGCCGCCGCGACCGGGGGGCGCCGCACCTCGGCCCGCGCCGGGGCGGCGCAGGGCAGGCTCGTCAGCAACAGGCCGGCCACAAGCAGGCCGCGCGCGACAAGGGGGGAAAGCTGATGCATGGGCGTTCTTACACCGAAGCCATGCGCGCCGTGCCAAGGCAATACGCGAATGGTTGCATCGCGGCCGCCGCATGCCATGTTTGGGGCATGAGCGACACCCAGCCCCAACCCGCCGCGCCCGACGTCACGCCCGCCGAGGCGACTCCGCCCAAACCGGCCCTGCCGAAGGAAATCGGCGGCGCCCCGGGCCCGGAACCGACGCGCTATGGCGACTGGCAGCACAAGGGCCGCTGCACGGATTTCTGATCGCTCGCGGCTGATCGCTAGCGGCGGCGGCGCACCGCCGCCAGCACGGTGTTCTCCAGCAGGCAGGCGATGGTCATCGGCCCCACCCCGCCCGGCACCGGCGTGATGGCGCCGGCCACGGCGGCGCAGGATTCGTAGTCGGCGTCGCCCACCAGCCGCCCGTCCGGCAGCCGGTTGATGCCGACGTCGATCACCACCGCCCCCGGCTTCAGCCATTCGCCGCCCACCATCCGCGCCCGGCCCACGGCGGCCACTACGATATCGGCGCGGCGGCACTCGCCCGGCAGGTCGCGGGTGCGCGAATGCGCCAGCGTCACCGTGGCATCGGCCGCCGTCAGCAGCGCCGCCATCGGCCGCCCCACCAGCACCGAGCGGCCCAGCACGATCGCCCGCGCGCCGGACAACGGCACCCCGGCATGGGCCAGCAGCTTCATCGCCCCGCTCGGCGTGCAGGGCACCAGGCCCGACCGGCCGGAGGCCAGCAGGCCGGCATTCACCGGATGCAGCCCGTCCACATCCTTGGCCGGGTCGATCGCGTCGATCACCACGGCGGTGTCGATCTGCGGCGGCAGCGGCATCTGCACCAGGATGCCGTCGATCGCCGGGTCGTCGTTCAACTGGCGCACCACGCCGAGCAATTCCGCCTGGCTGGTCGCCGCGGGCAGCCGGATGGTGCGCGCCGCGATGCCGGAGGCGCTGGCGGCGCGGTCCTTGCTGCGGACATAGACCGCGCTGGCCGGGTCGTCGCCCACCAGCACCACCGCCAGCCCGGGCTGGAAGGCCAGTTCGGCCGCCCGCGCGGCCACCGTGGCGCGCAGGGCCGCGGCCACCGCCTTGCCGTCGATGACGGTGGCGCTCATAGCGCCGCCAGCGCCCGCGCCAGCGCCGCCGGGTCGCCCTCGGCGCGCAGCGTCTTCTGCCGGCTGGTGGCCCCCTGCGCCACGCTGACGGCTGAGGCCGGCACCCCCAGCGCCCGCGCCAGCGTCTCGCAGGCCGCCCGGTTGGCGCGCCCGTCCTCGGCGGCCTCGGCAACGCCGATGCGCAGCCGCTCCCCGGCCACGTCCGGCACGCGGCCATGCACGCCCGGCCGGCGGGATTTCGGCTGCACCTTCACCGCCACCATCACCCCGCCCTGCCCCTCGTGCCAGAAGCCGTTCACAGCGCCAGGCCGCGAATGTCGCCGAACACGATCGCCTGGTAGACGCGGCGCAGGATTTCCTGGGCGATGTAGATGGCGAAGATCAGGATGATCGGGCTGATGTCGATGCCGCCGAAGATGGGGATGGAATTGCGGATCGGCCGCAACGCCGGCTCGGTGATGCGATAGAGGAAATCGCCGATGGTCCACACCAGCCGGTTGCGGGTATCCAGCACCCCGAACGAGACCAGGGTACTCATCACCGCCGCCAGGATCACGGCCCATTTATACAGGCTGAGGATTTCATTGGCGATTTGGTAGATGATGGTAATCACGCGCACACCCCTGTTGCCGGCCCCGCAAGCTACAGGCGCCGGATTCGCTCCGCAACCGCCCGCATTGCCGGCATGTCGCGCCGCCCGCAAAGCCTGCTTGACTTGCCATGCCGGCGTACGCATTGTCCGGCCCCGTCGGGGATGGGGCTGTAGCTCAGTTGGGAGAGCGCCTCGTTCGCAATGAGGAGGTCAGGGGTTCGATTCCCCTCAGCTCCACCACCATCCCCGCCCGCAGTCCTCTGACTGCCCCAGCAGTGCTGCCCCCAGCAGTATCGCCGCAATATCCGCACCGAAGCGTTGCTGTCGAATACTGTTCCTGGTCCGGCATGAACCACGTTTCACCCGTGCGCCACGGGAATGTTCGCTGGTCCAATGCATTCTGCCGCAGTGAACAGGTGGGCCGGACGGCGCCACCGATGCCATCAACTGCCAAGGCGGAGCACTCCATGACCCGACTGACACGCACACCCAAGTCACCGATCTGGCGCGGCGCGCTGCTGGCCGCCCTGCTGGCGAGCACCGCCCTGGGCGGCTTCGCGGCCGCCGACGCCCGCGCCGAGACGGCCGCCCCCGCCACCCCGCCGGCCATTACCCCCGCCGTGCCGGCGCAGATGGTGCCCGATTTCGCCGACCTGGTGGCGCGGGTGAAGCCGGCGGTGGTTTCCGTCACCACCCACCTGAAGGTCGATCCGGCGGCGATGGAGGGCATTCCCACCCCGTTCGGCATGCTGCGACCCGCCCATCCGCAGGCGGTGGAGGCCAAGGGCTCGGGCTTCATCGTCGATGCCAACGGCACCATCGTCACCAACAACCACGTGGTGAAGGACGCCAAGTCCGTCAGCGTCACCCTGGCCGACGGCACCGTGCTGCCCGCCACCATCGTCGGCCGCGATGCGCGGACGGACGTGGCGGTGCTGCGCGTGAAAGCCGGGCACAAGCTGCCCTGGCTGCAACTGGGCGACTCGGGCCAGGTGCGGCCGGGCGAGTGGGTGGTCGCCATGGGCAACCCGTTCGGCCTGGGCGGCACCGTCACCGCCGGCATCGTCTCGGCGCTTGGGCGCGACATCGGCTCCGGCCCCTACGACAATTTCCTGCAGATCGACGCCCCCATCAACCACGGCAATTCCGGCGGCCCGCTGTTCACCCAGGACGGGCGGGTGGTCGGCATCAACACCGCCATCCTGTCGCCCTCCGGCGGCAGCATCGGCATCGGCTTCGCCATCCCGTCCAACATGGTGAGCAAGGTGGTGGCCGACCTGGAGAAAACCGGCCATGTCACCCGCGGCTTCCTGGGGGTGGAGACGCAGCCGGTGAACCCGACCATCGCCGCCGCCCTCAACCTCGGCAAGGGCGATGCGTCCGGCGCGCTGATCGCCTCGGTCTCCACCGATTCGCCCGCCGCCAAGGCGGGGCTGAAGCCCGGCGACGTGATCCAGGCGGTGGACACCCGCAAGGTGGCCACGCCGCGCGACCTGGCGGTCGCGGTGGCCGACGTGAAGCCCGGCGACACCGCCAAGCTGGACATCATCCGCGACGGCGCGCACCAGTCGCTGGATGTCACCGTGGGCACGATGCCCTCCGAGCAGGTGGCCAGCGCCAGCCCGCCGGCGCAGCAGGAAGGCGTTGGCCTGGCGCTGGCGCCGCTGACCCCCAACCTGCGCCAGCAACTCTCGCTGGATGACAGCGTGAACGGCGCGGTGGTGGCCCAGGTGCGGCCCGGCTCGCCCGCCGACGCGGCCGGCATGCATACCGGCGACGTGATCCTGGGGGTGGGCAACCACGCCGTCGGCTCGCCGGCCGAAGCGGTGAAGGCCATCCATGGCGCGACGCAATCCGGCAAGGCGGTGGCCCTGCGGGTGATGCGCGACGGCCACACCGCCTATGTCGCCATCGACCCGGCCAAGCATGGCAGCTCCGGCACCGCCAACGGCTGAACCGGCCGGCCCCTGGCATATCCGGTGCCAGGGGCTGATCCGGTGCGGTCGCTCCGGTGCGGCTGACCCGTGCGGCCGATCAGGCGTGGCCGGGGGGCGGCCCCTGACCATCGCCGCCGCGCAGCCGCACCACGGCGGCCAGCAGCCGCAGCGCCTCCGGCCCGCCACGGTCGGCAATGGTTCCGCTCTCCATCTCGCCGGCCAGCACCTCCGCCTGGCCGGCGATCGTCTCCGTGGCCCGCCGCAAGGCGGCCTGCGCGAGCGCCGCCTCGGCATCGTCAGACAAATTGGTCCAGTCCCGCAGCATGGCAGGTCGTCCCGCTCGGGCCATTTTGGCGTGAGAAGACCGCGGATCCTTCGCGCGGTCGGGCGACCATGATCGCGCCGCAACCTTAACCAAACCTTGCCGCCCGTCCCGCCTCGCCGGTCGGGCGACTGCGGTCAGGCGAAGGCAACCTCGGCGACGCCCAGGCCGTCGAACGTCACCCGCACATGGCAGGGCCCATCCAGCCAGATCGGCAGGGTCACGCTGCCCAGCATCACCACCTGCCCGGCCCGCAGCCCCTCGAAGGCGCGCGCCGCCGAGGAGCCGGCCAGCCAGGCCAGGGCGTTCATCGGGTGGCCCAGCAGGTCCGCCCCCTTGCCCTCGGCGCGCACCGCGCCATCCACCTCGATGCGCCCCGCCACCGCCGCCAGGTCCAGTGCGCACCAGCCGGGCGCGGGCGCGCCCAGCACCGCGCCGGCATGGTAGAACTGATCGGCGATCAGCGTGGCGGTGCCGAGCGCCTTGATGTCGCCGGCCGGCGGCGTGCCGTAGCGGTTCTCCACCACCTCGATGGCGGCGAACATCTCGCCCACCGCCGCCGCCGCCCGCGCCACCTCGCACGGGCCCGGCGGCAGGTCGGCGGCCAGCCGCACCCCGATCTCGCATTCCACGCCCAGCCCCCGCGCGGCCGACCAGGGCAGCCGCGCACCGCTGGCATGCAGCCCGTCGCGCGGCATGAAGCCGGCCGCCGGGCTGGACAGGCCCAGATAGGCCTGCATCCGCGCGGTGGTGGCGCCGATCTTGAAGCCGGCCGGCGGCACGGCCTCCATCAGCCGGGCCAGGGCGAGCTGCGCCGCCACGCCCTCGCCCTCGTCGGCCGGCGCCAGCCCGGCCGGCAGCGGCCCGGCCGGGCGGCCGGCACGGCGGTTGGCCAGCAGCAGGGCGGCGGCAGCGGCGGCGTCGTAGGTCACGGGCGGCGGGCCATCTCGTACAGGGCCACCGCGGCGGCGGCGGACACGTTCAGGCTGTCCATGCGCCCGCCACCACCCGGCATGGCGATGCCGGACAGCTCGTCGCAGGTCTCGCGGGTCAGCCGGCGCATGCCCTCGCCCTCGCTGCCCAGCACCAGCGCCACCCGGCGCTGCGCCAGCGCGGGGCCCGACAGCGGCGCGCCGGAGGCATCCAGCCCCACCACCCACAGCCCGGCGGCACGCAGGGCCACCAGCGTGCGGGCGATGTTCACCGCCCGCAGCACCGGCACCGTCTCCAGCGCGCCGGAGGCGGCCTTGGCGAGCGCGCCGGTCTCCTCGGGCGAATTGCGGTCCTGGGTGATCACCGCCGCCACCCCGAAGGCGGCGGCGCAGCGCAGGATGGCGCCCACGTTGCGCGGGTCGGTTACCTGGTCCAGCACCAGCACCGGGCCGGGGCGTTCCAGCACCTGCTGCAACGACGGCGAGGCGAGCGGATCGGCCAGCAGCGCCGCCCCCTGGTGCACGATGTTGCGGCCCAGCAGTTGTTCCATGCGGGCGCGGTCGGCCCGCTCGGGCGCCACCGGCCAGGGCTGGCGCAGCTGGGCGGCCACCTCGCCCTCAGCCTCCTCGGTCAGCAGCAGGCGGCGCAACCGGCGCGCGGGGTTGGCGAGTGCCGCGGCCACCGCATGGGTGCCATACAGCCACACCATCCCGCGCGGCGCGTCGGCGCTGCCGGGCCGTGGCCCCTCCGAATGCCGTGCGTCCGAAGGCCGCGCCTCGGCGCGCGGACGTTCCGGCCGAGGGGCGTCGCCACGCGGCACGTGCAGGCGCGGACGCTCCTCGGCGCGTGCCTCCGCACGCGGAGGCGCCGGGCGTTCCGGCTGCGGGCGCTCGGCCGGCTCCCGGGCCGGCCGTGGCGCCGATTTGCGCTCCGGCTGCTGGCGCTGGCCATGGAAGCGCTCGCCGTTCGGCCGCGGGCCGTGCGAGCGGTCCGGCGGCGGCCGGCGCTCCTCGCGCGGCCGCTCGGCTGCGGCCCCCTTGGCGCCCTCGCGGCGCGGTCCTTCCTGGCGGGGGCCGGCGGGCGGGCGGGTGCCGGAGTGGGGGCGATTCGGCCCGCCGCCGCCATGCGGACGCGGGCCTCCCGGAGGGCGATTGCCGGATCTGTGGTCACTGGGCGGTTTCATTCTGAAGTCCCTATAGCCCGCCGCCGCGCCGCCGACAAACCGGGGTTTCGCGTTGCGCGTTGACAACCGCCGCAGGATGGCAATAGTGCGCGCCGTTCCGACCGCCGGGGCGAGAGGTCCAGGCGTGGGGAGGGGTGCCCGAGTGGCTAAAGGGGACGGACTGTAAATCCGTTGGCGCACGCCTACGTTGGTTCGAATCCAACCCCCTCCACCAACTCCTGGAACCTGGCGCCAGTTTGCGGGTATGCTCCGGCCAATGCGGCATTGCCGATGCGGCTGCGGGCCGGCGCGGGTGTAGCTCAATGGTAGAGTCCCAGCCTTCCAAGCTGGCTGTGCGGGTTCGATTCCCGTCACCCGCTCCACCGCCGCCCGGCCGGACGAACACGGCAAACGGCGGCGACGGACAAGCCGCCTCTTGACATTGCGCCGCGCGCATTCTTTCTACGCCCCCCGGACCCTGGTCCTCGGGGCGCACGTCGCGAAGCCCCAGGGCGTCGGCGACGGTAGGGGTGTAGCTCAATTGGCTAGAGCGCCGGTCTCCAAAACCGGAGGTTGGGGGTTCGAGACCCTCCACCCCTGCCAATCCGGGCTGGCCAATCCGGGCTGGCTGGTCCGGGCTGGCTGGTCCGGGCGACCCGGCCGCAAGGCTGGCGATGACGATCGAACTTCAGGTAAGGCGGCAGAGGAGCATGAGCGGCGTGGCGTTTGATCCGGCGAAATTCGTGCGTGAGGTACGCAGCGAGGTGACCAAGGTTACCTGGCCGTCCCGCAAGGAGACGCTGGTCACGACCGGCCTGGTGTTCGGCCTGTCCGCGCTGGCGGCGATTTTCTTCTTCGTCGCCGACCAGGTCATCGGCATCGGTGTGCGTGCGCTGTTCGGCGTCGGGTTCTGAGGAGTATCGAGATGGCCAAGCGCTGGTACGTCGTGCACGTCTATTCGGGCTTCGAGAAGAAAATCGCCCAGCAGATCAAGGAACAGGCCGCCCAGAAAGGCCTGGACGACCAGATCGACGAGGTGCTGGTTCCCTCCGAGGAAGTGGTGGAGCTGCGCCGCGGCCAGAAGGTGAACGCCGAGCGCAAGTTCTTCCCCGGCTACGTGCTGGTGAAGATGGAACTGACCGACGACGCCTGGCATCTGGTCAAGGACACCCCCAAGGTCACCGGCTTCCTGGGCACCAAGCTGCGCCCCTCGCCGATCACCGACGCCGAAGCCGACCGGATCATGAAGCAGGCCCAGGAAGGCGTGGAACGCCCCCGCCCGGCCGTGCTCTACGAGGTCGGCGAGCAGATCCGCGTGGCCGACGGCCCGTTCACCAGCTTCAACGGCGTGGTCGAGGAAGTGGACGAGGAAAAGGGCCGCGTGAAGGTCAGCGTCTCGATCTTCGGCCGCTCGACGCCGGTGGAACTGGAATACAGCCAGGTCGAAAAGGTCTGACGGCCAAACCCGCCGGCACGCACCGCCGGCGGGCCGTCACGGCGAGCGGTTCGACAGCACCCGCTGCAGGTCCCGCTCGATCGAGCCGATATCGGCGCCGAACCGCGCGCGCACCACGTCGCGCCAGTCCGCGATGTCCAGCACTTTCGCCGGATTGTCGCGCAGCAGTTCGCGCTTGATGAACGGAAACCCCAGCTCCAGCAATTGCCGCCACAATTCGGCGGTCGGGTTGAGCGGCATGCGCTCCACCGCCGCGTGCCGGATGCGGCTGGCGTGGATCCGGCGGACGTTTACGAACGGATCGGCCGCCGCCGTGTCGCCACTCAGCAGCCCGGCATCGATGGTGCCGACCACATCCTGGTACGGCCAGATCGCGGCGCAGCGCAGCCCCGCGCGCAGCAGCCGTTGGGTCAGCCCCACCTCGTAGCGCGACACCACCCAGTGCTTGGACAGCACCGGCCGCACGCCGCTCCAGAATTCATGCCACGCCTTGCTGGTCATGGCCGCGCGCCCGGCCACCAGGAAGAACGATTGCAGATGGTAGCGGCGCTGCCAGCTCTCGGTGGCGCCCCACAGATCGGCCGTGCCGAAGTCGGCGCGCGCCAGCACCGTGTCCAGCGGGCAGAGCGGGCCATAGACGCTGTCGTTGGCGATCACCACCAGTTCGGTATCGGGGCGCGGCAGTTCCAGCCGCTCCAGCCCCTCACGCATCGCGCCGAAATCATAGCCGATGTTGCGGCGGACCAGGATGCACGCGCAGATCGATTGCAGCGCCACCAGGCTGTCGGCCTGCAGATGGCCGGAATTGGTGACGAACACCACCGACAGGCCGGCATCGCGCAGTGCCGCCAGGTATTCCAGCACATGGCGGCGCACCGCGCCCTGCCGGTCGAAATGCACGAACAGCGCCACCCGCGGGCCCAGCGCCACCTCGCCCTCCGGCCAGGCGCTCACCACCTGCCGCGGGCTGTGGAACCACCCGCGCACCACGCCGGCATAGGCCCCGGCCTCGTCCACCGCCGCATGGGCCCAGCGCAGGATGGTCCGTCGGATCAATCGCAACATGCGTCAGGGGCCCGTCACTGTGGTGGAGTGGCCGGCACGGCGAGGTCGGCCGCGCGCGCCATCAGGTCGGCCGGCACGTCGGCGCGGGCCGCGGCACCGGCCAGCAACGCCGCCACCGCGCCATGCTGGCCCAGCCGTTCCAGCGCCATGGCCTCGCCGCGCAACGCCGCCCAGAACAGCCCGGGCGCGTCCTCGGCCGCCCGCACGCGCACGCGCGCGAACCGCCGGGCGCCGCGCGGCCACGCCGCCGGATCGTCGCCGCGCACATCCAGCACTGCCAGACAGAACAGCGCGTCGCGGTCGCAGGCCGCCGCCTCGTCCTGCAATCCCGCGACCGCGGCGACCTCGCGCGCCGGGGCGTAGCGGCCGGCATTGACCAGCACCACCACCGCCCGCGCCAGGATGGCCGCCCGCCGCGCCGCGCCGCCCCGTGGCGGTTCCGCCAGCGCCAGCAGCCGGTCGGCGATACCTTCGGCCGGGCCGCTGGCCGCGCACAGCAGCGCCTCGGCACGGGCGGCCCAGGCGATCTCCTCGCTCATCGCATCATCGGTGCCCAGGCGGCGCAGCGCGGCGCGCAGCACGTCCGCCGCCTCCGCCGCGCGCAGGAACCGGGCTTCCAGCGCCGCGCGCGGCGTGCCGTCCGCCAGCCGGCGGATCGCGTCGGCATGCAGGATGCCGCCCAGCGCCAGCGGCATGATCCGCGTCAGCCGCTCCAGGTCGCAGCGCAACGCTTCCTCGGGCAGCGGGTCGTCCCGGTCCAGGTCCAGCCCGAAGCGGCCGAGGCAGGCGGCGCGCAGCGCGGCATAGGCGGCGCCGGCCCGGGCGGTCTGGCCGCGGTTCACGCATTCCTGCAACAGCCGCGCCGCGAAGCCCAGTTGCAGGTCGTCGCCCGGCGCGAATTCCGCCACCCGCCGCTCCAGATAGTCCAGATAGGCCGCCCCCAGCCGCGCCGGGTCGGTCTCCAGCCGGAACGGCCGGTCGCTGGCATGCGCCACCAGCCCATAGCCGTCCGCGCGCACCACCACCTCGGGGAAGCCCGCCGCGCGCAGCGCGCCGCACAGGCTCTCGGCGGTCTGGAAGACCATGTGATAGCCCGGCGACAGCAGCGCCACCAACGCGCCCGACGCGGTCTCCGCCCGCAGCGCCGCCGCATCCGGCGTGGTCAGCACCAGCACGCCGCCCGGCCGCACGATGCCCCGTAGCACGCGCAGGAAGGCCGGCGGCGAGGCCACGTGCTCGATCGTCTCGGCCGACATCGCCACGTCAAACCGCGCCGACAGGGCCGGCTCGTCGCTGCCCAGGTAGCGCGGCTCGATCGGCAGGCCCAGCCGGGCGCTGCCGATGGCCGCCAGCCCGCCAGGGTCGATCCCGAGGCCCACCCAACCACGGCCCCACACCGCGAAATCCAGCGCCAGCCCGAAGCCGCACCCCACCTCCACATAGGCGGCCCCCGGCGGCGCGGCCACCTGCGCCAGCACACCGGCCAGCAGCCCCACCCCGGCGCCCTGTTGCAGATAGAAGCTCACCCGGCCCGGCTGCCGCAGATGGTCGGCCGCGTAATCGGGCAGCCGCCGGTCCTCGTAGAACAGGCAGGTGCAGTCGGCACAGCGCAACAGCCGGTCCCGCCGCGCCGCCTCGCCGGGCAGCGTGAAGGCAACGCCCAGTACCGGCAGCTTGGCAGCGATCGCGCCGCAATTCGGGCAGGCCATGGCGGCGGTGCGCGCGGGTGCCGCAAGCCAGGTCAATTCGGTGGCCGGCACGGCATCGGGCGGCCCCGCACCGGCCCCGCCCGGCAGCAGGCCGCGCAGCCGGCGCAGCAGGCTCACCATTGCCCTGCCACTTTGCGTCCGGTCACTTGGCGACACCCGGATGGCCGAAGCGGCGCGGCCCCCCGGCGCCGGCGACAGCGACTGGCGGGTGGCGCAACGGTGCCTGCGGCGGGCCCCCAAGGGCCGGCACCCGCGCCAGCATCGCCTCATGCAGTTCGGCGCGGCGCGCCCACAGCGACTGGTACCAGGCGACCCGCCGGTCCACCTGATAGGCCATCATCCGGTGGCGCGCGACGTATTGCCGCGCCGCGTCGGCGATGCCACGCCCGACCTCCGGGTTGGCGACCAGCCGCAGCAGCCGCTGCTGCAACTCCTGCGGCGAGCGGAACAGCACGCCGGTCTGGCCGTCCTCGATGCTGTCGCCATAGGCGACCGGGCTGGCCAGGGCGGTGACCCGATGGGCCGCCGCCTCGACGAATTTGAGGTCGGACTTGCAGCGGTTGAACGGATTGTCGAGCAGCGGCATCAACGACACCTCGCAGCGCGACAGCAGCTCCTGGTAGGTGCGGTAGTCGCACAGCGGCGTGAAGCTCTTGTGCGGCGTCTGCAATGCGTCGAACAGGGCACGGTCGTTGACGATCTCGAAATGCAGCCGCTCGCGCGCCCGCGCCGCCGCCCCGTTGAGCGCGTCCAGGTAGGGCGGCCAGTCCTCCTCGCGGTTCAGCCCGGCGAACAGCACGCTGATCCGCCCCGGCGCCGTGTAGTTGCGCGGCTCCGGCAGGCGCATCATCGCGTTGGGGAACACCGCCACCTCGGGGTTGTACTGGCGCAGCATGTCGGCCAGCGCCTCCGTGGAGGTCTGCACCGCATGCACGCCGGTGAAGTTGTACACCTCCGGGTGCTGCAGGATCGGGATGAAATCGGGGTTGTCGTCGAACTCGCACACCACCAGGTAGCCCTCGGCCAACACCCGGCGCACCGCGTCCAGCCCCTCCGCGCCCAGCAGCGCCGGGCGATGGAAGATGAATATCTCCGCGGCATCCGGCTGGCGCGGCACCTCCAGAGTGTTGGTGACATGCGCGGTCACCCCCGGCAGGGTGGACAGTGCCTGCATCGGGTCCAGCACCCGCACCTGGCTCACCCCGCCGACTGGCGGCAGCATGGTGGACACCACATGCACCGCCGCCGCCTTGCTGCGCGTCGCCCGCCAGACATGCTGCAACGGCGCCGCGCGACGCAGGTAATTGGCGGTGTCGATGCCGAGCGCCGCCAGCGCCGGCTCCATCGCATGCACGAACGCCTCGGCCTGCTCCACGTCGAACACGCGCGGCGTGCAGTCCTGCACCAGCAGCCCGGCCTCCAGCAGCGCCCGGCGGGTAGTCTCCTCGGTGAACCAGCGCAGATGCCCGCGATCGGTCAGCCCGTGCTCGCTATAGTCCCAGGTGCCGCGCAGCAGCCGCTCGGCGAAGCTCCAATGCTCCACGTTGGGGATGCACAGCACCACGCTGCCCTGCTCGCGCAGCGCCCGCGCCTGGTGGCGCAACACCCGCCACGGATCGCGCAGATGCTCAAGCACGTCGTTGTAGACGATGCAGTCGATCGCCTCGTCGCCGAACGGCAGCGGCTCGGCCTCGACGTCGACCACCGCGACCTCGTCGAGCCGGGCGGCGGCGATGCGCGCCAGCGCCGGGTCGCTCTCGATGCCCAGATAGCGCGCCGCCGGGTTGCGCCGCTTGTATTCGGTGCCCAGCGCACCGTCGCCGCAGCCGACATCCAGGATGACCCGGGCGTCCAGTGGAATACGATCCACCACGACCGTGTTGGCAGCGTCCGGTGCTGGCAGCATCGCGTGAGGTGTTCTCCGATTGGGCGGGCGACCACCACAGCAATATCGCGTTGCGCGCGATCACGAAAGCGATGACCGCGCCAGCCGAAACGACCGGCGCGGCCGCGTCAGGGCGCCCGACGGTGCATTCGCGTCAGGGTTCCCGACGACGCATTCGCGTCAGGGTTCCCGACGACGCATTCGCGTCAGGGCCGCCCGACGACGCATTCGCGTCAGGGCCGCCCGACGACGCATTCGCGTCAGGGCCGCCCGATGCCATGATAGGCGAAGCCGGCCGCGCGCATCGCCGCCGGATCATAGACGTTGCGCAGGTCCACCACCACCGTGCCCCGCATGGCCGCCAGCAGCCGCTCCGGCGCCAGGGCGCGGAACTCGTTCCATTCGGTCACCACCACCAGCGCATCGGCGCCGGTCGCGGCATCCATGGCGTCGCGGCAATACGCCACCGAGGGCGGCAGCAGCGGCCGGGCCTGCTCCATGCCCTCCGGGTCGAAGGCGCGGACCGTCGCACCATCCTCGGCCAGGCGGGAGACGATCGGCACCGCCGGGGACTCCCGCATGTCGTCGGTTTCCGGCTTGAAGGTCAGGCCAAGCACGGCAATCACTTTTCCGCGAACCGAGCCGCCGCAGGCCGCCAGGATGCGCGCCGACATGCCCGCCTTGCGCGCATCGTTCACCGCCACCACCGTCTCGATCAGCCGGCTGGGCGCGCCGGCCTCCTGGGCGATGCGGACCAGTGCCAGCGTGTCCTTCGGGAAACAGCTGCCGCCGAAGCCGGGGCCCGGATGCAGGAATTTCCGCCCTATCCGCCCGTCCAGCCCGATGCCGCGCGCCACGTCGTGCACGTCGCCCTGCAATTTCTCGCACAGATCGGCCATCTCGTTGATGAAGGTCACCTTCATCGCCAGGAAGGCGTTGGCGGCGTATTTCGTCAGCTCCGCCGTCTCGATGCTGGTGAACAGGATCGGCGCCTCGATCAGCGACAGCGGGCGGTACAGCCGCCGCATCACCTCGCGCGCCCGGTCGGTCTCGCAGCCGATCACCACCCGGTCGGGGCGCATGAAATCGCCGATGGCGCTGCCCTCGCGCAGGAATTCGGGGTTGGACGCCACATCGAAATCCAGATCAGGACGCGCCTGGCGAATGATCTCGGCAATCCGCCGGCCGGTGCCGACCGGAACGGTCGATTTGGTGACGATGACGGTATGGCCGCTGAGCGACTTGGCGACCTGCTCGGCGGCGGCATAGACGTAGCTCAGGTCGGCATGGCCGTCGCCGCGCCGGGTCGGCGTGCCGACCGCGATGAACACCGCATCCGCCCCGGCCACCGCCGCCGACAGATCGTCGCCGAAGGACAACCGTCCGGCGGCGACGTTGTCCGCCACCAGCTGCTCCAGCCCCGGCTCGAAGATCGGCATCCGCCCGCTGCGCAGCGCGGCCAGCTTCTCGCGATCGACCTCGACCACGTCCACATCCACCCCGAACTCGGCGAAGCAGGCCCCGGAAACCAGCCCCACATAGCCGCCGCCGATCATCGCAATCCGCATGGACGCCCGCCTCCATCATCGAACGCGATCAAACAGCACAAATCCGGCCGTTTCGCCACCATGCAGCCGTGGCCATCACGCCGGGCCGGGCGCAGGGCGGCGGCGATGCTCGTCCAGCTCCGCCTGCTCGGCCCGCAATTCCGCCTGGCGCGCCGCCCGCGCCCGCTCCTCCCGCAACGCCTCCACCACCTTGGCGGCGGCCTGTGCCGCGGCCAGCGCGGCGCGGGCCTGGGCGGTCTCGTCCCGCGCCGCCGCATGCGACGCCGCCGCCGCGGCGGCCGCCCGCCTGCCCCGCGGCAGCCAGGCCGCGAAGGCGCCCACCGCACCCCCCTCCGCCGACAGCGATGCGGCCGCCTCGCCTTCCGCCCGGATCGCCGCCTCGCCCGCCCGCCGCGCCGCCTCCGCCTCGGTCTCGGCCCGCAGGCGCTCCGCCAGCGCGCGGCGGGCGGCATCCACCGACAGCCGGCGCAGCCGCGCCAGCGCGTGCAGCCCGTCGCGGCTCACGCCGGCGCCAGCGCCGCGCGCAACTGCGCGAACGATGCCTCCACCCCCGTCCCCTCTTCCCTGGCCTGGCGCAGCACCGCCTCGATGCGCGGCGCCAGCGCCACCGCCTCGTCCACCGCCGGGTCGGTTCCAGGGCGGTAGGCGCCGAGCCGCACCAGGTCCGACATGTCGTCCTGCACCGCCAGGATGGCGCGGGCGCGGCGGGTCAGCGCGTTCTCCTCGGCGCTGTTGCAGCCCGGCACCGCGCGCGACAGCGAGCGCAGTACGTCCACCGCCGGATAGCGCCCGCGCTCGGCGATCCGGCGGTCGAGGATCACATGGCCGTCCAGGATGCCGCGCACCGCGTCGGCCACCGGCTCGTTATGGTCGTCGCCCTCCACCAGCACGGTGAACAGCGCGGTGATGTGCCCCGCCCCGCCCGCCCGCTGCGGCCCGGGCCCGGCCCGCTCCAGCAGGCGCGGCAATTCGGCGAACACGCTGGGCGGATAGCCGCGCGTCGCCGGCGGCTCGCCGGTCGAAAGGGCGATCTCGCGCAGCGCCAGGCAGAACCGCGTCACGCTGTCCATCAGCAGCAGCACGCTGCGCCCCTGGTCGCGGAAATGCTCGGCCACCGTCATCGCCGCATTGGCCGCCTCCCGCCGCATCAGCGGCGGCATGTCCGAGGTCGCCACCACCACCACCGAGCGGGCCAGCCCCTCCGCCCCCAGATCGTCCTCCAGGAACTCCCGCACCTCCCGCCCGCGCTCACCGACCAGCGCCAGCACCGCCACGTCGCAGGCGGTATGGCGGGCCAGCATCGACAGCAGGGTGGACTTGCCGATCCCCGACCCGGCGAACAGCCCCAGCCGCTGGCCCTGCCGGCAGGTGGCGAACAGGTTGAGCGCCCGCACCCCCAGATCCAGCCGCGGCCCCAGCCTGGCGCGCCCCGTCGCCTCGGGCGGGGCAGCGCAGACGGCGCGCGGCGCCGCACCCCGCGGCAGCGCCCCCCGCCCGTCCAGCGGCCGCCCCAGCGGATCGACCACCCGCCCGATCCAGCCATCGGCCACCGCCAGCGCGCCCGGCGCCGACGGAAAATCGGTATGCACCACCGTCCCCGGCCCCAGCCCGTCGGCGGCGCCATAGGTCATCGCCTGGCACACGCCGCCACGAAACCCGACCACCTCGGCCGGCACGTCCCGCCCGGAGCGGCCGACCAGCCGCAGTCGGTCGCCCACCGCCACATGCCGCGACAGCCCCGCCACATCGACCGTCAGTCCGGAAATTCCCACAACGCGCCCCTCCAGCCGCCCGGCAGCCAGCGTGTCCAGTTGCGCCGCGATGGAAGCCAGCCGGGCCGACGTATCAAATTTGCGCATAATCTCGCCATTTACGACAATTTTTGGCCCCATCCCGCCATCACGGCGAAATCGCGTCAAATCTGGGGCACATGGATCAAAAACACCCGCAAAAAGTGAAAAAACTATGGCGAGGTGCACGCCATGGTGTTAAATACAACCCCAGGTAGCTGATGGGAAGTCACATGCGCGTCCTCTTGGTTGAAGATGATATCACGACGGCTCGCGGCATCGTGCTGATGCTGAAATCCAGCAACGCGGTCGTCGACCAGGCCGACACCGGGGAGGAGGCGCTGGAACTCGCCCGCCATTACGATTACGACATCGTCGTGCTGGACCTCATGCTGCCCGACATGGAGGGGTATGAGGTCGTCCGCCGGCTGCGCGCCGGCCGGATCGACGTTCCGGTCCTGATTCTCTCGGGCCTGACCCGCCCACAGGCCAAGGTAAAGGGCCTGGGCATGGGCGCGGACGACTACATCACCAAGCCGTTCGACAAGGCGGAGCTGATCGCCCGCATGCAGGCCATCGTCCGTCGCAGCAAGGGCTTCAGCCAGCCCACCCTGCGCGTCGGTCCGCTGCAACTCAACTTGGACAGCCGCGAGGTCACCGTCACCGGCTATCCGGTGCACCTCACCGGCAAGGAATACGCCATCCTGGAACTGCTGGTGCTTCGCAAGGGCATGGTGCTGACCAAGGAAGCCTTCCTGAACCACCTCTACGGCGGCATGGACGAGCCGGAGATGAAAATCATCGACGTGTTCATCTGCAAGCTGCGCAAAAAACTGGCGCAGGCCGGCGCGGGCAACCTGATCGGCACCGTCTGGGGCCGAGGCTACATGATGCGCGAACCGGGCGGCGGCGAGGCGCCGCTGGCGGCCGTGGCCGACCGGGCGGAAACCCTACGGTCGCTGGAGCCCGCCATCCAGGCTGGCTAACCCCCACATCCCGCCGGCCAGGTTAGAGCGTGATGACCGCAGGTGGAATCACCGGCGGTCAGCGCGCTAGCCACGCCGCTTGCGCGTCGACGGGCCGCCCGGCTTGTGGCGAAACTGCCGCGCCGGCATGGGGCCGCTGCCGGCCTGGGTAATCCGCGGCTCATGCGGCGCCAGGTCGGCCACCGCCGCCGCGAAGGCGTCGCTCACCTCCCGGCGAATCTCCACCCGCGTATCGGTGTCGAAAATGCGGATCGCGCCGATATCCTGCTTGGTGATGCTCCCGAGGCGGCACAGCAGCGGCAGGATCCATTTCGGGTCCGCCCGGTTGTTGCGGCCAACCGCGATACGGAACTGCACGAAATCGCCCGCGGGCGCGCGAGTGGTGGCGCCCGCCTCCGCCGTCCGCGCGCGCGGCGCCTCCCCGGCATCCCCCGGTTGCAGCGGCTGGCTGACAACCTCGGGCGGCGGCAACTGGCGGCGATACAGCCGCAGCAGCGCAGCGGCGATCGCCACCTTGTCGTGCACTGCCAGCAAGGCCTCGGCATCCGCCCGCTCCTGGCCTTCCGGCGCCTCCAGCATCGGGTCGGTCAGCAGGCGCTCGCGGTCGCGGTCACGGATGTCCTCGGCGCTGGGGGCGTTGGACCAGCTCGCGCGGATGCGCGCGGCATTCGTGATCTGCTCCGCCCGGCGGCGCTTGGCATGCGGCACGATCAGGACGGAGACACCCTTGCGCCCCGCGCGCCCGGTGCGGCCGCTGCGGTGCAGCAGCGTCTCCGGGTTGGTCGGCAGGTCGGCATGCACCACCAGGTCCAGCGCCGGCAGGTCCAGCCCCCGCGCGGCGACATCGGTGCACACGCCCACCCGCGCCCGCCCGGACCGCAGCGCGTCCAGCGCCGATGTCCGTTCATGCTGGCTCAGTTCGCCCGACAGCATCACCGCCGCGAAGCCACGGTTGAGCAACGCCACATGCAGCCGCCGGGTCGCATCGCGCGTGGCGCAGAACACCAGCGCCCCGGGCGCCTCGTACCACCGCAGGATGTTGATCAGCGCCGCCTCGCCCTCCTGCGCCCCGATCAGCATGGCGCGGTATTCGATATCGTCATGCGGCACCGCCCGATCGATGGTGTCGATACGCAGGGCGTCGCGCTGGTATTTCCGCGCCAGCTTGGCGATGTCGTGCGGGATGGTCGCGGAGAACAGCAGCGTGCGCCGGTCGGTCGGCGCAGTCTGCAGGATGAACTCCAGCTCCTCCTGAAAGCCGAGGTCGAGCATCTCGTCCGCCTCGTCCAGCACCACCACCTTCAGGCGCGACAGGTCGAGGTTGGCGCGGCGCAGATGGTCGCCCAGCCGCCCCGGCGTGCCGACCACGATGTGGCAGCCATGGTGCAGCGCGCGTGCCTCCCGCCTGATGTCCATGCCGCCCACGCAGGAGGTGATCCTGGCCCCGGCATACAGCCACGCGAGTTCCGCCTCCACCTGCAACGCCAGCTCGCGGGTCGGCGCGATCACCAGGGCGAGCGGCGCGCCCGGCGCCGGAATCTCGCCGCCGGGCATCAGGGTCGCGGCCGCGGCCAGGCCGAACGCCACGGTCTTGCCGGAGCCGGTGCGGGCGGAGACCAGCAGGTCGCGCCCCTCCGCCTCGGGCTGGAGCACCGCCGACTGCACGGCGGTCGGCTGGAGATAGGAGCGGGCGGCGAGGGCCGCATCGAGCAACGGGTGCACAGGAGGAAACATCATCGCGGCGACTTAGGACGATTGCGTGGCGCGCGCCACTGGTTCCGCGAGGTGGCCAGGGGCGCGCCGCCGGCACCGCAACGCGGGGTCCAGGGGTAACAATCGGCGTGAGCACCCGGCCCCGGCCCGCGCCGCGCCACGCGGCGGTTGAAAACCGGTCGGGAATTTGCGATCCAAAGGCAGCTTCGGGCCATCGGGCGGGCAATCCCGGTCGAAGCGGTTCCCGCAAGAAAACAATAAGACTGCCACCAGGGAGTGAATCATGGCCGTTCAGGCGCTCGGATATCTCGGCATCGGCGCGACGAACCTGGATGACTGGTCGGATTTCGCCATCCGCCAGCTCGGCATGCAGCAGGTGGACCGCTCCGCCTCCTGCCGCGCGTTCCGCATGGACGATCGTCGCCAGCGATTGATCGTCGACCGTGAACTCGCCCAGGCGGAGCGCTATTTCGGATGGGAAGTGGCCGACGCCGCCGCGCTCGATACCCTGGCCGCCCGGCTTGAGGCCGCCGGCGTGGCGGTGCGGCGCGAAACGGCGGCGCTGGCGGATCAGCGTTGCGTCGGCGGGCTGATCTCGTTCCGCGATCCGTCGGGCAACCGGCTGGAAGCCTTCCACGGGCCGCTGGTGGCCGACGAACCGTTCCGGCCCGGGCGCGACATCTCCGGCTTCCGCACCGGCGTGCTGGGCATGGGCCACGTGGTGCTGATGGTCGCGGATTTCGGCCCCGCGCTGGCGTTCTACCAGAACCTGCTCGGCTTCCGGGTGAGCGATTTCATCCGCCAGCCGATCACCGCCTGCTTCCTGCACGTCAACCAGCGCCACCACAGCCTGGCGCTGTTCCAGCACACAAGGCTGGGGCTGCATCACCTGATGATGGAGATGTATTCGCTGGACGATGTCGGGCAGGGCTACGACCTGGCCCAGGCCGAGCGCGACCGGGTGGCCGTCAGCCTGGGCCGGCACCCGAACGACTACATGACGTCGTTCTACATGCGCACCCCCTCCAATTTCCTGGTGGAGTACGGCTGGGGCGCGCGCGAGGTGGACGACGCGACCTGGCAGCCGCAGGAGATGTCCACCATCGCCAGCTTCTGGGGCCATGACGGGCTGATCCGCTCGGTGGCCGGCGACGCCCCGCCCCCGCCGCATCCGCCCGCCCCGCCGCCGGCAGGCCGCCGCGCGCCGGTGCAGGTGATGGAGGGCAACTACCAGAGGCTCTCCGGCGTCTGCCCGTGGTGGGACGCGACGGCCGGGCGCTGACCGGCCGCGCAGCGCCGCCCGGTCGATCGAAGCGGGCCGCGCCTCAATCGCCCGCCAGCCCCGCCGCCACCGTCTCCACGTCCTCGGCGGCCGGCGCGGTCGGATGGCGGGCCAGGATCGGCGTCTGCCGCCGGATCGCGTCCGGCACCCGCTCATCGCGGCGGATCACCCCGGCCAGCCTGGGCGCATGGCCCAGGAAGGCGGTGCAGGCGCGCGCCAGCGTCGCATAGGTGCGCTCCCCGCCCGTCCGGCTGCCCGCCTGGTTGACCACGATGCGCGCCTCGCTCGCTGCAATGCTGCCCCGGTCGGCTCCCCGGTCGGCGGCATGCAGCTTCAGCACGGCGTAGGCATCGGTCAGGCTGGTCGGCTCCTCGGTCGCCACCACCAGCAGCAGGTCGGCGAACACCGCCATGCGGCGCACCGTGGCGTCCAGCCCGGCCCCCAGGTCGATGATGACATAGTCATAGCGTTCCGCCGCCTTGCGCAGCGCCAGCAGCACCCGCGCCAGCGTCACCCCGTCCAGCGCCGACAGCGCGCCCGAGCCGGAGCGGCCGGCGACGATGTCGAACCCGCCGGCATGGCGCACCGCCGCCTCCTCCAGCGTCATCCCCCCGCTCACCACGCTGGACAGGTCACGCTCGGGCATCAGGCCGAGCTGGATATCCACGTTGGCCAGCCCCAGATCGCCGTCGAACAGCAGCACCCGCGCACCGCCGCGCGCCAGCGCATGGGCCAGGGTGATGGCGAACCAGGTCTTGCCCACGCCGCCCTTGCCCGAGGCGATCGCCACCACCCGCCCGCCCACCCGGGGCCGGGCCGGTGCGGGCTGCGGCCGCAGCGCCAGAAACCGGGATTCCAGAAGCTGGGGCGCCGGGGGCCGGGCGGGCACGGCATGCGGGTCACTCATTTCGGCGGCTCCAGACGAACAGGGCATTGGATCAGGCGGTCGGCCAGCAATTCGGGGGTCATCGGGGTCAATCCATCGGCCGCCCCGGCGCCGATGCCCGCCTCGGCCAGCGCCAGCCCGGCGCCCGCCGCGGCCAGCACACCGCCCAGGCGGCGGGCGGTGTCCAGCCGCGTCGCCACCAGCAGCCGCGCGCCGGATTGCGCATGCGCCTCCGCCAGCTCGGCCGACTCGGCGGCATCCAGCCCGGCCGGCAGCACCAGCGCCATGCCGGCGCCGCAGGCGGCCGCCAGGGCCGCCATCTCGTCGCGCTGCACGCGGTCGAAGGCGTCCGTCCCCGGCCCGTCGATCAGCACCGGCGCGCCGTCCTGCCGGCGGGCCAGCGCGCGGGCCAGGCTGGCCGGCTGGCTGGCCACCAGCAGGTTGATGCCCAGCAGCCGGGTGAAGGCGGCCAGTTGCTCGGTGGCCCCGGCCCGGCGGCCGTCGGCGGTGATCACCATCGGCATCACGCCGGACATCACCAGCCGCGTCGCCAGCCGGGCGCAGGTCAGCGTCTTGCCGGCCCCGGGCGGGCCGACTAGCAGCAGCGGCGCCGCCCCCACCGCCAGCGCCAGCCGCTCGAACCGCAGCGCGACCGACAGGGCGAACGGCAGCGGCCCGGCCTGCAACTTGCGGGCGATCGCCGCCGGCACCGCATGCCAGCCCAACGCCTGCATCCGCGCCGGGTCGGCCAGGGCCGGCGGCGGCGGCGCCTCGGCCGGTTCCAGCCCGGCGGTCACCTCCACCCCATCGGCCACCCGCCGCGTGGACAGGATCAGCGCATCCACGCCCAGCTCCTCGCGCACCCGCCGCATCGCCTCGGCCATGCCGGTGGCGCGATACAGTTTGAGGCGCATCAGATGCTGCCCACGGTGCGGATGCGCGCGCGCGGATGAATCTCGGCCTGCGCCAGCACCGGCGTTTCCGGCCGGATGCGCTCGACGATGGCGCGCACATGGAAGCGGATGCCGCCCCCGGTCAGCAGCACCGGCGCCTCGCCCGCCTGGGCGGCGCTGTCGAAGGCATTGCGCAGCCGCTGCATGAATTCGCCCAGCCGCGAGGGCGGCATGGCAAGCTGGCGCTCCTCCGGCGGGCCGACCAGTGATTCGGCGAACACCGTCTCCCACTCGGGCGACAGGGTGATCAGCGGCAGATAGCCGTTGGGGCCGGAATGGGCATCGCTGATCTGGCGCGCCAGCCGGGTGCGCACATGGCCGACAATCGCCGGAATGGCGCGCGCCTGGCCGGCGCAGGCCTCCTGGACGCCCTCCAGTATGGTGGCCAGGTCGCGGATGGAAACCCGCTCGGCCAGCAGCGATTGCAGCACCCGCTGCACGCCGCCGGCGGTGATCTGCGAGGGGATCAGCTCGGCCACCAGCTTCTGCTGCTCGCGCGGCAGCTCGTCCAGCAGCTTCTGCGTCTCGGCGTAGGAGAGCAGTTCGGCCATGTTCTGCTTGACGATCTCGGTCAGGTGGGTGGTCAGCACGCTGGGCGGATCGACCACGGTGCAGCCGCGGAAATTCGCCTCGTCGCGCTTGCCGGGGTCGATCCACAGGGCGGGCAGGCCGAAGGTCGGCTCGCGGGTCGGCTCGCCCTGCAAATCGGGCGCGCCGCCTGTGGGGTCCATCGCCAGCAGCATGGTCGGGCGCACCATGCCGCGCCCGGCCTCGATCTCCTTGATGCGCACGCAATAGTCGTCGGGCTGCAACTGCATGTTGTCCTGGATGCGCACCGGCGGCAGCACGAAGCCCATCTCGGTGGCGACGGCGCGGCGCAGGCCCTTGATCTGCTCGGTCAACCGCGGCGCCTCGCCTCCGGCCAGCGCCAGCAGGCCGTAGCCAAGCTCGATGCGCACCATGTCGATGCGCAGCGCCTCGCTGATCGGCGGTTCGGAGGCGGCCGGCAGTTCGGCCGGTACCTCGCCCTCCAGCCGGGGCGGGTTGGTATGCCGCAGCCAGGCGCCGCCGCCGGCCAGCCCCGCCAGCGCCAGGAAGGGCAGCATCGGCAGGCCGGGCATCAACGCCAGCACGCCCGCCGCCGCAGCCGCCATCGCCAGCGGCTTCGGGCTGCCGCCAAGCTGGCGCATCAGGGCGGCATCCGCCGTGCCCTCCATGCCGCCCTTGGTGACCACGATGCCGGCCGCCACCGAGACCAGCAGCGCCGGGATCTGGCTGACCAGCCCGTCGCCCACCGTCAGCGTGGTGTAGGTGCTGGCGGCGTCGGCGAAGCCCATGCCGTGCCGCACGAGCCCGATCGCCAGGCCGCCGACGATGTTGATGCTGGTGATGATCAGCCCGGCGATGGCATCGCCGCGCACAAACTTCGCCGCACCGTCCATCGCGCCATAGAAGCCGCTCTCCTCCTCCAGCTCGCGCCGGCGCAGGCGGGCGGTCTTTTCGTCGATCATGCCGGCCGACAGGTCGGCGTCGATCGCCATCTGCTTGCCGGGCATCGCATCCAGGCTGAACCGCGCCGCCACCTCGGCGATGCGGCCGGACCCCTTGGTGATGACCATGAAGTTCACCACCAGCAGGATGGCGAACAGGATCACCCCGATCACCACGTCCCCGCCCATCAGGAAGCCGCCGAAGGCCGCCACCACGTGCCCGGCGGCGAGCTTGCCCTCGTTGCCATGCGCCAGGATCAGCCGCGTGGTCGCCACGTTCAGCGACAGCCGCAGCAGCGTGGTCAGTAGCAGCAGGGTGGGGAAGCTGGTGAAGTCCAGCGGCCGGCGCAGGAACATCGCCACCATCAGCACCAGCACCGCCATGGTGATCGAGCCGGCCAGCCCCAGGTCCAGGATCAGCGTCGGCAGCGGCAGCACCAGCACCGACAGCAGGCAGATCACCCCGAAGGCCAGACCCACATCGGTGCCGGGCGCGAATCGGCGCAGCCGGGCCGAGAGCGGGCCGAGCAGGGCGGCGGTGCCAGACATCAGAAAAAACCCATCAGGCGGCCACGCCGGCCGCCGGCGGCGGCACCGCGACGCCCTGCGCCGCGTAGTCGCGCAACTTGTTGCGCAGCGCGCGGATCGAGATGCCCAGGATGGTCGCCGCATGGGTGCGGTTGCCCAGCGTGTGCAGCAGCGTCTCCACGATCAGGTCGCGCTCCACCTCCTCCATGCGCCGCCCGACCAGCCCGGCCACGCCGGCGGCGGCGGGCTGCGCCGGCGAGGCGGCCGCGCCGCCCGGCGCCAGCTCGATCGCGTCGATATCGATGCTCTCGCCATGCGCCAGCAGCACGGCGCGGTGCAGCGTGTTCTCCAGCTCGCGCACATTGCCGCGCCAGCCATGCCCCGCCAGCCGCTGCTGCGCGGCACGGGTCAGCGGGCGATACGCCAGCCCGTTCACCTCGGCATAGCGGCGGGCGAAATGCTCGGCCAGCGCCGCGATGTCGCCCGGCCGCTCGCGCAGCGGCGGGATGCGCAGATTCACCACGTTCAGCCGGAAATACAGGTCCTCGCGGAACTGCCCCCGCGCCACCTCGGCCAGCAGGTCGCGGTTGGTGGTGGCCAGGATGCGCACGTTGACGCGCACCGGCGCAGCGCCGCCGATACGGTCGATCTCGCGCTCCTGCACCGCTCGCAGCAGCTTGGCCTGCAGGCGGATGTCCATCTCGCCGATTTCGTCGAGCAGCAGGGTGCCGCCGTCGGCCGCCTCGAACTTGCCGATGCGGCGGGCCTGGGCGCCGCTGAATGCCCCTTTTTCATGCCCGAAAAGCTCGCTTTCCAGCAGATTTTCGGGGATTGCGGCGCAATTCAGGGCCACAAACGCCCCCCCGGCGCGGCGGGAATGGCGATGGATATGCCGCGCCAGCACCTCCTTGCCGGTGCCGCTTTCGCCGGTCAGCAGCACCGAGGCGTCGGCGCCGGCCACCTGCTCGGCCCGGCGCAGCGTGGCCAGCATCGCCGGGTCGCGCACCACCACGGCGTGGCTGTCGCCGGCGGCGGCGGCCAGGATGGCGGCGATCAGCTCGGCATCCGGCGGCAGCGGCAGGAACTCGCGGGCGCCCGCGCGGATGGCGCGCACCGCGGCGTCCGCCTCGGCGTCCACGCCGCAGGCCACCACCGGGATGGCGATGCGCTCGGCGGCCAGCGCCTGGACCAGCGCGCCCACGTCGTGCGCCAGATCGCACAGCACCAGGTCGATGCGCGCCTCGCGCCGCAGGATCGGCAAGGCGCTCTCCAGGCTGTCGGCCTGGTCCAGCTTCGCGCCGGTGGCCATCACCATCTGCGCGGCCTTGGCCAGCTCGCCCGACAGCGAGCCGATGATCAGCATCCGCATGGCCGGCTCCTCACACCGAACGGTCGGCCTTGACGATTTCCGTCATGGTGACCCCCAGGCGGTTGTCGTCCACCATCACCACCTCGCCGCGCGCCACCAGGCGGTTGTTGACGTAGATGTCGATCGCCTCGCCCAGCTTGCGGTCCAGCTCCACCACCGCGCCGCGGCCCAGCTTGAGCAGCTGCGCCACCTGCATCGTGGCCTTGCCCAGCACCGCGCTCACGGTGACGGGGATGTCGTAGACCGCCTCCAGGTCGCGCGCGCTGCGCGGGCCGCTGGTGTCGATGCCGGCCGCGGCCGGTTCGGCCAGTTCGGTCAGTTCCATGTCTTCAGGCATCGCGTCCCCCAGTCGGTTTCCCAGTCGGTCTCATTGCGCCGGTGCGGCGGCCAGCGACGGCGCGTCGAGGCCGTACTGGCTCAGCGTATCGGCCACCTGCGCCCACAGGGCCGCGCCGTCGCGCCGGGCGATGCCGTCCTGCCAGGCGATGCGCACGTCGCCCGGCGGCACCGCGTCGGTGGGCACCAGCACGATGCGGGCGCGCAATTCGGGGTCCAGCCGGTCCAGCTCCGCCGCCAGCTCGGTCGTCACATGCGGGCTGACGCGGATGGTGATGCGCGGCTCGCTGTCCAGCGCCGGCAGCACCGCGCGGGCCAGGGCCGCCACCTCGCCGCCGCCATGGCGCGCGCACAGGGCCGGGAACAGCGCGCCCAGCGAGGCCATCAGCAGCCCCGCCACCGCCTCCGCCGACGCCTCGGCGGCCTGGCGGGCCTGCGCCTCGGCGGCGGCCAGGCGCTCGGCGATGGCGGCGAGCAACTGGCGGGCGATCTCGGCCCGGTCCTGGGTCGCCTGCGACAGGCCGCTGCGGAAGCCCTCGGCATAGCCATCCTCGCGCGCCGCCTCCACCGCCTCGGCGGGGAAGCGCGACGCGATCACCTCGGGGTCGTCCTGGGCGTCCAGCAGCGTGACGCCGGCGGGGGCGTCGAAATCCTCGGCGAACAGGCCCTGGCGGGGACGGGCGCGGGTCTGAGTATGGGGGGCGGCGGTCATGGCCTAGTACACCAGCTCCTCGTCCTTGCTCTCGCCGATCTCGATCTGGCCCTGGGCCGCCATCTCCTTGGCCAGCGACACGATGCCGGCCTGCGCCTCGTCCACCTCGCGCAGCTTCACCGGGCCGAGGCTCTCGATCTCCTCGCGCAGCATCTTGCCGGCGCGTTCGGAGAGGTTGCTGAAGAACAGGTCGCGCAGCTTCTCCGAGGCGCCCTTCAGCGCCAGCGGCAGCTTGTCCTTCTCCACCACCCGCAGCAGCGCCTGCACCGCCATCGGCGTCAGCCGCTGCAGATCGTCGAAGGTGAACATCAGCGCCTTGATCCGCTCCGCCGCCTCGCGGTTGCGTTCCTCCAGGGCGGCGATGAAGCGCGCCTCCGCCTGGCGGTCGAGGTTGTTGAAGATCTCGGCCATCATCTCGTGCGCGTCGCGCCGCGTGCTGCGGGCGAGGTTGGACATGAACTCGGCGCGCAGGGTCTTCTCCACACCGTCCAGCACGTCCTTCTGGACGCTTTCCATGCGCAGCATGCGCATCACCACTTCCATGGCAAAGCTGTCCGGCAGCATCGCCAGCACGCGCGCGGCATGCTCGGCGCGCACCTTGGAGAGCACCACGGCAACGGTCTGCGGGTATTCGTTCTTCAGGTAGTTGGCCAGCACCGCCTCGTGCACGTTGCCCAGCTTGTCCCACATGGTGCGCCCGGCGGGGCCGCGGATCTCCTCCATGATCTGCGCCACCCGGTCGCGCGGCAGGGTCTTGAGCAGCAGCCGCTCGGTGTTCTCGAAGCTGCCGACCAGGTTGCCGGAGCCGCCGATCTGCTCGGCGAAGTCCACGCACAGCCGCTCCACCACGTCCGAGCGCACGGCGCCGAGCTGGGCCATGGCGCCGGAGATCTCCTTGATCTCGTCCTCGTGCATCATGCTGAACAGGCGGGCGCACTGGTCCTCGCCCAGCGCCAGCATCAGCACCGCGGCCTTCTGCGGCCCGTTCAGGGTGCGGTAGTCCTCGGCACGGGCCATCAGGTGGTTCCTTCCTGCATCCAGGCACGTACGATCGACAGGCTTTCCTCGGGGTGCTTGTCCACCAGCTCGACCAGCCGGCGGATGGAGGAGGCGCGCAGCTGGCCCTCGATGTTGCCGACGTTCACCAGGTCCTCCTCCTCGCTGAAGGCGGCCTGCCCGTCGGGGCCGGCCAGCAGCGGCGGCCCGCCGCCGCTCCCGCCGGGGCCGGCCAGCATCGGCACGCCCTCGCCCCGCCCGCCGCCGGCATAGCCCCCCAGCGCCGCGACCGGGCCGCCGCCGCCGGGCAGGGCCGCCGGCGCCAGCGCGGTCAGCCGGTGGACCATCGGGCGGAACACGAACAGCAGCGCCACCATGCCGACCAGCCCGAGCAGCGCGTTCTGCGCCAGGTGCATCAGGTCGGCCTTGTCGAACGACACGCCGAACAGGCCCGGCGGCGGCGGCGGCGCCACATCCTGGTCGCCGGCGAAGCGCATGCTCACCACATCCACCTTGTCGCCGCGCTTGGCGTCGTAGCCGACCGCGCTGCGCACCAGCTGCGCGATGCGCGCCAGCTCCTCGGCCGGGCGGGGCTGCCAGACCAGCTTGCCGTCGGCGCCCTTCACCTCGGTGCCATCCACCATCACGGCGAGGCTGATGCGCTGTATCTGCGGCTGCTCGCGCACCAGCGTGCGCACCGTCTTGCTGATCTCGTAGTTGGTGGTCTCCTCCTGGCGCTGCTCCTGCGAGCCGGCGCCGGGGGTGTCGGCATTGGCGTTGGGCAGGTTGTTCTGCACCGACACCGTGTTGCTCTTCTCGGTGGTCTTGTTGTTGTCGGTCACGGTCTGCGAGCTGCGCACCACCTGGCCGTCCGGGTTGTAGCTTTCCTGGGTTTCCTGCACCCGGTCGAAATTCATCTCTACCGACGCCTCGGCGCGCACATGGCCGGGGCCGAGGCTGCGCTGCAGCATCTCCTCCACCGCGCGCGCCAGCCGCATCTCGGTGCCGCGGCGGATCTCCTCGGTGCTCTGCGCCGCCGCCGCCGGGCCGGCCGGCTCGCCGGCGCGGGCCAGCACGTTGCCCTTGTTGTCGATCACCGAGACGTTCTGCGGCCGCAACCCGGGCACCGCGCCGGCCACCAGGTTGAGGATCGCCTGCACGCTCTCGCGGTCCATCTGGCCAGCGGTGGTGATGAGCACCGAGGCCTGCGCCTCCTGCCGGTCGCGCGCGAACGGCTCGCGGCGCGGCAGCACCAGATGCACCCGCGCCGCGCGCACCCCGCTGATGACGCGGATGCTGCGCACCAGCTCGCCCTCCAGCGCCCGCGTCTCGGCGATCTTCTGCTGGAACTCGCTGGTGGTCAGGCCGCCGCTTTTGTCGAGCAGCTCGTAGCCGATCGACCCGCCGGAGGGCAGGCCGTCGCGCGCCAGCAGCGCCCGCAGGCGCGGCACCTGGTCGGCCGGCACCATCACCTGGGTGCCGCCGCCGCCCACCTGGTTGGGCACGTGCTCGCTGTCCAGCCGGTTGACGATCTGGCCGGCCTCGCGGGGGTCGAGATCGGCATAGAGCAGCCCCATCCGCTCGTTGCCGCCACGCAGCGCCAGCAGGCCGAGCAGCGCCAGCATGCCCACCGCCACCCCGGCCATCGCCACCAGCCGGGCGGCGCCGAGGGCCTTCAGCCCCTCCAGCACGGCGCTCATCGGGCGGTCCCGCCGGGGCGGGCCGTGGCGTGTGGCGTGAAGCGGTCCGTTCGGCACGCGGTCATCCGCGATCATCCCTGGCTGCCGGGCATCCTGCCCGGGCGCAGAGTGGCGTCGCGCGCTTACCGCGGGGTTAAGGGCCCGGCAGTTTCTGCCCGGTTGGGGACGGGGTCATGCGGGTTCGCCAGGGAAGCAGGCCCAGAAGCAGATCCACATGGAGGCGGGGAGGCGGGGAGAAGATTAGGAGGGGCGATTCTGCTCCCCGCCTCCCCGTCTCCAAATGAAAGGCCGATCGGGGCAAGCGGGTAGGCGTCAGACCGTGAACTGCTCGGCGATGTTGCGCTCGGACAGGCCCTGGCCGGGGTCGAACAGCACGGTGGCGGCGATGCTGCGGTCTTCCTGCACGGCCACCGACATCACGTCGCGCACCTCCGTCGAGTCGGCCACCGCGGCGACCGGGCGCTTGTCGCCCTCCAGCACCTCGAACAGCACCTCGGCGGCGCTGGGCAGCAGCGCGCCGCGCCAGCGCCGCGGGCGGAAGGCGCTGATCGGCGTCAGCGGCAGCAGGTTGGCCGACAGCGGCACGATCGGCCCATGCGCCGAAAGGTTATAGGCGGTGGAGCCGGCGGGGGTGGACACCAGCACGCCGTCGCAGATCAGCTCCTCCACCCGCACCCGCCCGTCCACGGTGATGCGGATCTTGGCCGCCTGGCGCAGTTCGCGCAGCAGCGACACCTCGTTCAGCGCCAGCGCCTCGTGCACCGCGCCGGCGGTGGTGATGGCGGTCATGCGCAGCGGATGCAGCTGCACCGCCTGGGCGCTGGCCAGTCGCGCCGGCAGGCCGTCCTCGGCGAAGGCGTTCATCAGGAAGCCGACCGAGCCGCAATTCATGCCGTACACCGGCACGTCGCGGCCGAGAAAGCGATGCAGCGTTTCCAGCATGAAGCCGTCGCCGCCCAGCGGCACGATCACCCGCGCCTGCTCCACGGCGCAATCGCCGTAGCGCGCCACCAGCCGCTCCAGGCTGTCGCGGGCAAGCTGCGTGGGCGCCGCCAGGAAGGCGATCTGGCCGGCCGCGATGCCGCGCAGCGCGCCGGATTCGGCCGCCATCACGACGGCGGCCGGGCTTTCGCCGGTCAAGCCAGCTTCCGGTGGTCCAGCACCGGCATGTCGCGCCGCACCCGCGCGGTCAGCGCCTGGTCGATGCGCGCGGTGGCCCAGCCCGGCCCGTCCGACACCTTGGCGACCACATGCCCCCACGGATCGGCCACCAGCGAATGGCCGTAAGTGTGCCGCGCCTCGCCGTTGCCCTCCAGATGGCGGCCCCACATGGCCGGAGCGGCGATCCAGCACTGCGTCTCGATGGCGCGGGCGCGGATCAGCGTCTCCCAATGGTCCTTGCCGGTCTGCAAGGTGAAGGCGGAGGGCAGGAAGATCAGCTCCGCCCCGGCCCGGCGCAGGGCGAGGAACAGCTCGGGGAAGCGCAGGTCGTAGCAGATGGCGCAGCCGACCTTCACGCCATCCGCCTCGTAGGTGACGATCTCGGCGCCGGAGCCGAAGGCGCGGCTTTCGCCGTAGGTCTGGCCGTCCGGGGTGAGGATGTCGAACAGATGGATCTTGCGGTAGCGGGCGATCTCCTGGCCCTGCGGGTTGAACACTACGGTGGTGTTGAACAGCTTCTCGCCACCATCGGTCTCGCCGATCGAGCCGCCATGGACGTGGATGTTCTTCTCGCGCGCGGTGTTACGCAGGAATTCGTAGGCCGGGCCGCCGGGGGCGTTGCTGCCGGGCGGCGGCAGGGCTTCGGCCTGGGCGAACTTGTTGGCGCGGTCGCCGCCGATGCAGCTCCACACCTCGGGCAGGCTGACGATGTGCGGGTTGTCGGCGCTCACCGCCGCTTCGATCAGCCGGCGGGCCTGGGCGATGTTCTCGGATTTGTCCGAGCCGGAATTCATCTGCACGACGCTGACACGCATGGGCGTCTCTCCTGCTGCCATGGGGCGGGCGGTGCGGCAGACTAGCCGCTCGGCCCCCTCCTGGCCAGCTAACGCGGCCAGTCCAGCCGGGGGGTGGCGCGCGGGGCGGCGCGCGGCTCCAGCCTCGGCTCGGCGCGCAGCGGGCGGCGGGCCGGGGCGGCGGAGGGGTCGGGGGGTCCGAGGTCGGAGGGGCCAAGGTTGGAGGGGCCAAGGTCGGGGGGCGCCGCCTCCCGCTCCGGCCGCGGGCGCAGGCGCGGCAAGGATGCGGGCAACGGGGAGTTTGACGGCGGGAAGGCGGGCGACGGGGAAGCGGGCGGGATCGGCGGGCGGACGGGCGGGCGGTCCGCGGCGAACAGGCCATGTTCCGCCAAACCCACCCCGGCCGCGCTCTCCGGCAGGCGCAGCGACAGCGCCCGCACCTCGCCCTGGATCTCGTCCAGCCGGGCGTCGATCGCTTCCAGCCGGCCCTTGAGGCCCAGCACGCTGAACGGCATGGCCAGGAATGCGAGCCCGTACAGCACCACCGGCACCAGCAGCGCCAGCGCGGCCCACCACGGCAGCCAGTCCGGGACGAACGAGGGAATCATCATGCAACCGCCGTATAGCAGCCCCCAGCCGGGCCGATCCATGCCCTTCCTCGTCCATCCGGCGGCCGGCGTCACTGGATTCGGGGCGTCCGGTATGCGATGCCTGCCATGTCAGAATGGGATGCCCACGATGAAGCTGCTGATTCCCGGCCCCGTCACCACCCGCCCCGAGGTCCGCGCCGCGATGGCCCAGGACCTGGCGCCGTGGGACAATGATTTCCGACCGATGTACGCCTCGGTGCGCGAGCGGGTGCGCGCCCACGCCGGTGGGGCCGCCGACAGCCATGTCTGCCTGGTGCTGCAAGGCTGCGGCCATTTCGCCACCGAGGCGGCGGTGCGCACCTTCATCCCGGCCGGCGGGCGCATCCTGATCCCGATGCTCGGCGCCTATGCCGACCGCATGGCGCGACTGGCGCGCGAGGCCGGGCGCGTGGTGGTCGAACTGCCGGTGAACCAGCTGGTGCCGCTGGACCCGGCGCTGGTCGCCGCCGCCCTGGCCGCCGACCCCACGCTGTCGCATGTCGGCGTGGTCTACAGCGAGACCGGCAGCGGGGTGATCCACGACGCAGCCGCCATCGGCGCGGTGGTGCACGCGGCCGGCCGCCGGATGATCCTGGACGCGGTTTCCGCCTTCGGCGCGCTGCCGTTCGACGTGTCGGCCCGCCCGGAGCTGGACGCGCTGGTGTTCACCTCCAACAAATGCTTCGAGGGCATGCCCGGCCTCGGCTTCGCGGTGGGGCGGATCGACCGGCTGCTGGAATGCCAGGGCAACGCCGGCAGCTGGTCGTTCGACTTCGCCGATGTCTACGCCCAGACCGCCCGCAGCGGCCCCGGCAGCTTCCGCTTCACCCCGCCCGCCCAGGTGCTGGCGGCGTTCGAGGTGGCGCTGGACATCTACGACGCCGAGGGTGGCCAGCCGGCCCGCCTCGCCCGCTACATGGCCAACCGCAACGCGCTGTACGACGGCGTGGTGGCGCTCAGCCTGCAACCCTGCCTCGCCCGCGCCGTGCAGGGGCCGATCGTGATGAACGTGCACGCGCCCGACGACCCGGCCTGGAACCTGCAGGCCTTCGTGGATGCGTTGAAGGCGCGCGGCTACCTGATCAGCAATTTCTACAACACGCCGCAGCCCAGCTTCCGCGTCGGCCTGATCGGCGCCATCACGCCCGACGACATGCGCGGCTTCGTCGCGGCGATCGATCAGGTACTGCCCGAGATCGGCGTTCGCCATCGCGGCCCGGCCCGCCAGGCCGCCTGAGCGCCAGGAGAACACCCATGTCCACCGACCTTGAGATCGCCCGCGCCGCGCGGCTGCGCCCGATCGCCGACATCGCCGCCGGCGTCGGCATCCCGGAGGACGCGCTGGTCCCGTACGGCCGCCACAAGGCCAAGATCGGCATGGACTTCATCGACACCCTCGCGGCGCGGCCGGACGGCGCGCTGGTGCTGGTGACCGGCATCAGCCCCACCGCCGCCGGCGAGGGCAAGACCACCACCACGATCGGCCTGGGCGACGCGCTGAACGCCATCGGCGCCCGCGCCATGATCGCGCTGCGCGAGCCCAGCCTGGGCCCGTGCTTCGGCGTCAAGGGCGGCGCCACCGGCGGCGGGCAGGCGCAGGTGGGGCCGATGGAGGACATCAACCTCCATTTCACCGGCGATTTCCACGCCATCACCGCGGCCAACAACCTGCTGGCGGCGATGGTGGACAACCATCTCTACTGGGGCAACGCCACCGGCATCGACCCACGGCGCGTCACCTGGCGGCGCGCGCTGGACATGAACGACCGGGCGCTGCGCGGCATCGTGAACGGCCTGGGCGGCGGCGCCAACGGCGCGGCCCGCGAGGACGGCTTCGACATCACGGTGGCCAGCGAGGTGATGGCGGTGCTGTGCCTGGCCAGCGGCCTGCCCGACCTGCAGGACCGGCTCGGCCGCATGATCGTCGGCAGCCGGCGCGACGGCAGCTTCGTCACCGCGCGCGACATCAAGGCCGACGGCGCCATGGCCGTGCTGCTGCGCGACGCGCTGATGCCCAACCTGGTGCAAACCCTGGCCGGCTCGCCGGCGCTGGTGCATGGCGGCCCCTTCGCCAACATCGCCCATGGCTGCAACTCGGTGATGGCGACGCGGCTGGCCCTGAAGCTGGGCGACGTGGTGGTGACCGAGGCGGGGTTCGGCGCCGACCTGGGCGGCGAGAAATTCCTCGACATCAAGTGCCGCTCCGCCGGCCTCGCCCCCGCCTGCGCCGTGGTGGTCGCCACCGTCCGGGCGCTGAAGATGCATGGCGGCGTGGCCAAGTCGGCGCTCGGCGCCGAGGATGTCGCGGCGGTCAATCGCGGTGTGGTGAACCTCGCCCGCCACGTCGAGAACATGGGCAAGTTCGGCCTGCCGGTGGTGGTGGCGCTCAACCGCTTCACCAGCGACACCGACGCCGAGATCGAAGCGGTCCGCGCCGCCATGGCCGCGCTGGATACCGAGCTGTGCCTGTGCACCCACTGGTCCGACGGTGCCGCCGGCGCCGTCGGCCTGGCCCGCGCGGTACGCGCCCGCATCGCCGCCGGCACCGCCGCCTACCGCCCGCTCTATCCAGACGCGATGGGGCTGGCCGACAAGCTGCGCACGGTGGCGCGCCAGATCTACCGCGCCGCCGACATCAGCCTGCCCGCCGCCGCCGCCAAAAAGCTCGCCGCCTACGAGGCGGCCGGCTTCGGCGCCGCCCCGGTCTGCATCGCCAAGACCCAGTACAGCTTCAGCGCCGACCCCACCCTGCTGGGCGCGCCGGAAGGCCATGTCCTGCCGGTGCGCGACGTGCGCCTGTCGGCCGGCGCCGGCTTCGTCGTGGCGGTGGCCGGCGACATCATGACCATGCCCGGCCTGCCCCGGGTGCCGGCTGCCGAGTCGATCCACCTGTCGCCGCAAGGATTGATCGAAGGGCTGTTCTAACCCCCGGCCGCCGCCGCCCCGGCCAGCACGCGGCGGGCGAGCATGTCGCCCAGGCAGGTGTGCAGCCGCTCGGACACCTTGGCCCGCGCGCCGACCGCCGTGTGGTCCAGGTCCAGCAGCCCCGCCCGCGCCCAGTCCCGCATCAGGTCGTAGCGGTCGAGCAGCGCCGTGCCGGGGCCGGACACCGCCTGCAGGATCGCCGCGCGATAGGGCGGCAGGTCGGCCTTGCTCTCCAGCATCTCGCTGTATTGCGGGTCCACCAGCACCAGGTCGGCGCCGGCCGCATGCACCGCCTGGATGCCCTGCGCCAGCGTGGCGGCGAAGCCATCGGGCGGCAGGCGGCGCACCGCTTCCACCGTGCCGGTCTGCCACAGCACCAACTGGAATTGCTTCGCCGCCAATGACTGGCGCAGCAGCGGAACCATCTCGGCGGCGGTCCGGCCACGGATGCCATGGACCACGAGCGACACGGCCAGCCCCGGCACCCGCGTCCTGAGCGCATCGGCCATCGCCTGCGGGAAAGCGTCCGTCGGGTTGCCCGCCGGGCCGAGCACGGTGGCCGAGCCGACCACCAGCACGTCCAGGCTGGCCGGTGCGCCCGCCAGCGCGGCGGCCACATGCGGCAATGCCGGCGTGCCGGCGGCGGAGGGCAGCGGCAGCCCGCACGGCTCGCGCGCCGCGACCGCCGCCAGCGCGCCCGAGACCGGGGCCAGAGCGCAAACCAGCAGCAGGAGGAGGAGCCGTCTCATCACCGGGCCGCCGTATCAGCACCGCGCCCCGGCCGCAATGCCCCCCTCGCCATCTTGGCCGGCCTGGCCGCGATACGGCGAGTCGCACCCGCCCGGCCGAGGCGGGAAAGCCTTCCTTGTCGCAGCGACAGGTGTCAGCCGGATGACGGTTTCGTTGCGCCGGCATGATCTCGCGCGGATCGGAAAAACATCCCCCAAGTCATTGAAGCTTCACATGCACGACGCGGCGCGTGCCCTATCTCCTCGCCGTGCGATCGCGCAACAACGGCAGTCTGGTCCGCATGAACGCCTCTTCGCCACCGAATGCCCGCCATTCCGGCAACACCTACCGCACCATCTTCATCTCCGACCTGCATCTGGGCACCCGCGGCTGCCGCAGCGACTTCCTGGCCGATTTCCTGCGCCAGACCTCCTGCGAGAAGCTGTTCCTGGTCGGCGACATCATCGACGGCTGGCGGCTGCGCAAATCCTGGTACTGGGACGCGATGCACGACGAGGTGCTGCGGCTGATCCTGCGCCACGCCCGCACCGGCACCGAGGTCACCTATATCCCCGGCAACCACGACGAGATGGTGCGCGCCTGGCTGCCGCCGCATCTGCCGCATGTCCTGGAGGCCGGCGGGTGGGAGGGTGGCGGCCTGGAGGTCGCCGGCATCCGGGTGCGCGGCGAGGCCGAGCACGTCACCGCCGACAACCGCCGCCTGCTGGTGCTGCACGGCGACGCTTTCGACAGCGTGGTGCGCTACGCCCGCTTCATCGCCCTGCTGGGCGACGGGGCCTATACCGCGGCGCTGGTGGTCAACCGCTGGTTCAACGCGGCCCGCCGCCGCCTGGGCTATCCCTACTGGTCGCTCTCGGCCTGGCTGAAGCGGCAGGTGAAGGGGGCGGTGAAGGCGATCGACCGCTACGAGGCGGCACTGGCCGGCGAGGCGCGCCGGCGCGGCTTCGACGGCGTGGTCTGCGGCCATATCCACCACGCCGAGATGCGCGAGATCGGCGGCGTGCTCTACCTCAACGACGGCGACTGGGTGGAAAGCTGCACCGCGCTGGTGGAGCACCATGACGGCCGGCTGGAACTGATCGACTGGGCGGCGCTGAACCGCTACTCGTTCCATGCGCCGCAGAGCCGCGCGGTGGCCGAAGCTGTCTGAGCGTGCCGAACAGGCTGGGCGGGCCGAACAGGCGGCCTATCGCGCCCGGCTGCTGGCGGTGGGGCCGCAGCCGGCGCGGGTGCTGATCGTCTCGGATGCCTGGGAGCCGCAGGTCAACGGCGTGGTGCGCACCCTGCAAACCCTGGCCCGCGAGCTGCGCGCCATGGGGCACAGCGTCGAGGTGATCGGCCCCGACCGCTTCGCCACCCTGCCCTGCCCGACCTATCCCGACATCCGGCTGTCGCTGCTGCCGCGCCGCCGGCTGGGCCGGCTGATCGAGGCATTCGCGCCGGACGCGCTGCACATTGCCACCGAAGGGCCGCTGGGCGGCGCGGCGCGGGCCTGGGCGCTGCGGCGCGGCTGCGCCTTCACCACCGCCTTCCACACCCGCTTCCCGGAATACCTGCGCGCCCGCGCCCTGGTGCCCACCGGGCTGGCCTATGCCTGGCTGCGGCGCTTCCACGGCGCCGGCCAGGGCATGATGGTGGCCACCGAGAGCCTGCGCGACGAACTCTCCGCGCGCGGCTTCCGCCATGTCCTGCCCTGGTCGCGCGGCGTCGACCTGGCGCTGTTCCGGCCGGCGCCGCGGGAGGCGTGGGACCTGCCGCGCCCGGTGTTCACCTATGTCGGCCGGGTCGCGGTGGAAAAGAACATCCGCGCCTTCCTCGACCTCGACCTGCCGGGCAGCAAGGTCGTGGTCGGCGGCGGCCCGCAGCTGGCCGCCCTGCGCCGCGCCTACCCCGCCACCCGCTTCACCGGCCCGCGCCATGGCGCGGCACTGGCGCGGGCCTATGCCGGGTCGGACGTGTTCGTGTTTCCCAGCCTGACCGACACGTTCGGCCTGGTGATCCTGGAGGCGCTGGCCTGCGGCACCCCGGTGGCCGCCTTCCCGGTGACCGGCCCGAAGGACGTGCTGGCCGGCGCGCCCGGCCCGGTGGGCGCGATCGACACCGACCTGCGCGCCGCCGCCCTGACCGCCCTGGCGGCCGACCGCGCCGCCTGCCGGGCGCATGCCGAGCGGTTCAGCTGGCGCGCCTGCGCCGAGACCTTCCTGTCGCACCTAGTGCCGCTCGGCGGGCATTAGCCGGGGACATTCGGGCCGATTTGCCGGGGAGCCGCCGGCCATGCTACCGGCGCGGCCATGCTGCTCCCTGCCCGACCTTGCCCTGGCGTCCGGCCATGCTGAAGCGCGCGCTGCGGCGTCCTGGTGTCCAGGCGGCGCTGGCCTGGGTTGTCGGGCGGTATCTCCGTTTCGCCTTGTGGAGCACGCGCTGGACGCTGGAGGGCGGTGAACACCTCGCACCCTGCCTGGCCGGAACTCCGATGGTGGTGGCATTCTGGCACGAGCGGCTACCGCTGATGCCGGCCCTGTGGCTGCTGGCCCGCCGCCAGGGTGCCGGGCTGGGCACCGCGCTGCGGGCGCATGTGCTGGTCAGCCGCAATTTCGACGGCCGGTTCATCGGCGCCATCATGGCGGGCTTCGGGGTCACCGTGGTGCACGGCTCCAGCGCCCGCAACGGCGTGGACAAGGGCGGGGCGGCGGCCATGCGCGCCCTGCGCGACGGGCTGGCGGCCGGCAGCAACGCGGTGATGACGCCGGACGGCCCGCGCGGCCCGCGCCGGGTCGCGGCCCCCGGCGTCGCCCAGCTCGCCGCCATGGCCGGCGTCGCCGTGCTGCCCTGCGCCGCGCAGACCAGCCGGCGATGGGTGCTGCGCAGCTGGGACCGCCTGGTGGTGCCGCTGCCGTTCGGGCGCGGCGTGCTGGTGTGCGCCCCGCCGGTCGCGGTGCCGCGCGAGGGCTGGGCGGAGGCATTGCCGCGCATCGCCGCCGGCCTCACCGCAGCCGCCGAACACGCCGACCGGCGGTGCGCCTGATGCTGCGCGCCCTCTATGCCGGGCTGACCACCCTGGCCAGCCCGCTGCTGCGCCTGATGCTGGCCCGCCGGGTCCGGCGCGGCAAGGAGATCGCCGCCCGCCTGCCGGAACGCCGCGGCATCGACGCGACGCCCCGCCCGCCCGGCCGGCTGCTCTGGCTGCACGCCGCCAGCGTGGGGGAGACGGTCTCCGTGCTGCCGGTGCTCGCCGCCCTGCCGCCGGACATGCAGGTGCTGATGACCACCGGCACGGTCACCTCCGCCGCCCTGCTGGACAGGCGGCTGCCGGAGCTGGGTCTGCAAACCCGGGTGCGCCACCGCTTCGTGCCGCTGGACGTGCCGCGCTGGGCCGGCCGGTTCCTCGACCACTGGCGCCCGGACGCCGCCGCCTTCGTCGAGAGCGAGATCTGGCCGAACCTGCTGGAGGGCTGCGCCGCGCGGGGCATTCCGCTGATGCTGGTCAACGCCCGGCTGTCGCCGCGCAGCTTCACCCGCTGGCGCCGCCTGCCCGGCCTGGCGCGGCGGATCTTCGGGCGGTTCGACCGTGTGCAGGCGCAGTCCGACGGCGACGCGGCGCGGCTGCGCCAGCTCGGCGCGCGCGGCGTGGAGAGCCCCGGCAACCTCAAATTCGCCACCCCGCCCTTGCCGGTGCGACCGGCGGAGCTGGACCGGCTGGCCGCCCTGCTCGCCGGCCGGCCGGTCTGGCTGGCCGCGAGCACGAATCCCGGCGAGGAGGCGCAGATCATCGGCGTGCACCGCCACCTGGCCGCCGATCACCCCGGCCTGCTCACCCTCATCGTGCCGCGCCATCCCGAGCGCGGCGCGGAGGTGGCCGCCCTCGCCGGCGGGCTGCCGGTCGCCCGCCGCGCGCTGGGCGAGGACCCGCCGGCCGCGCCCGGGCTGTGGATCGGCGACACGCTGGGCGAGATGGGGCTGTACTACCGGCTGGCGCCGATCGTCTTCGTCGGGCGGTCGCTGGTGAAGCTGGGCGGACAGAACCCGCTGGAACCGGCCCGCCTGGGCTGCGCGGTGGCGGCCGGGCCGCATATGTTCAACTTCGCCGAGCCGGTGCGGGTGCTGGAACAGCACGGCGCGCTGGCGCGGGTGGCCGATGCCAGCGCGCTCGCCCTGTGGGTGGACGCGATGCTGCGCGACCCGGCCCGCCGCGCCGCGATGGGCGCCGCCGCGACCGCCGCCGCCAGCCACGGCCAGGACCTGCCGGCCCGCGTCGCCGCCATGCTCGCGGCCCTCATCCCCACGGCCCCGGCCTGTGCCGGGCCGCCCGCATGAAGGCGCCCGCCTTCTGGCAGCGCGACGGGCTGCTGCCCGCCCTGCTCGCCCCGCTCGCGGCGGTCTACGCCGCCGCCACCGCGCGCCGGGTGGCCGCGCAGGGCTGGCGCGCCCCGGTGCCGGTGGTCTGCTGCGGCAACGCGACGGCGGGCGGCACCGGCAAGACCACGCTGGCGCTGGACCTCGGCGCCCGGCTGGCGGCGCGCGGGCTGCGGGTGGGCTTCCTGACCCGCGGCTATGGCGGCCGCGTCGCCGGCGCCGCGCGGGTCGGCGACGACACCGCCGCGGCGGTGGGCGACGAGGCGCTGCTGCTCGCCGCCCTCGCCCCCACCTATGTCGGCGCCAACCGCGCCGCCAGCGCCCGGCTGGCGGTGGCCGACGGCGCGCAGGTGCTGGTGATGGATGACGGATTGCAGAATCCCACGCTCGCCAAGGACCTGTCGCTGCTGGTGATCGACGGCGAGGCCGGGTTCGGCAACGGCCGCGTCATTCCCGCCGGCCCGCTGCGCGAGCCGGTCGGCGCGGCGGCGGCGCGCTGCCAGGCCGCGGTGCTGATCGGGGCCGACCGCACCGGCGCGCGCACCCATCTGCCGCCGCACCTGCCGGTGCTGGCGGCCAGCCTGCACGCCGGGCCGGAAGCGGCCGCCCTGGCCGGCCGCCGGGTGCTCGCCTTCGCCGGCATCGGCCGCCCCGCGAAGTTCCGCCAGACCCTGCTGGAAGCGGGTCTGGACGTGGCCGAATTGCGCGGTTTTGCCGACCATCACCGCTATAACGAGGCCGAATTGCGCCGAATCCTGGCCGATTCCGGGCGAATTTCGGCGCTGCCGGTCACCACTCCGAAGGATGCCGTCCGCCTGCCCGCCGCCTGGCGCGACCGGGTGGCGGTGGTGGGCGTGCGGCTGGAATGGGCCGATCCGGCGGGGCTGGACGCGCTGTTGGACAGCGTGCTCGGGCCCGCGCCATGAGCAAGCTGCAGGACCGGGCGGTGGCGGGGTTGGCGCGGGCGGCGCTCGCGGTGCTGCGCGCGGTCGGGCCGGTCGCCGCCTCGAACATCGGCGGGGCGGTCGCCCGCGCCATCGGGCCGCTGCTGCCGGTGTCGCGCGTGGCCGATGCCAATCTGCGGCTGGCCATGCCGGAACTGGACCGCGCTGCGCGCCGGCGGATCATTGCCGGCGTGTGGGACAATCTGGGCCGCACCGCCGCCGAGTTCCCGCATGTCCCGGCGCTGCGCCGCACCGAGGCGGGGGTGGGGTGGGAGATCGTGGGCGAGGACATCATCCGCGGGCTGGCGGCACGCGGTGGGCCGATGATCCTGGTCTCCGGGCATTTCGGCAACTGGGAGGTGCTGCCGCTGGCCGCCGCCGCGTTCGGCGTGCGCATGTCCAGCTTCTACCGCCCGGCCAGCAACCCGCTGGTGGACCAGATCATCCTCGACCTGCGCCGGGCGGTGGTTGGCGACATTCCGAACTTCGCCAAGGGGGCTGCCGGCGCACGCGCGGCGATGGTGCATCTGCGCCATGGCGGGCCGCTGGGCATCCTGGTGGACCAGAAGCTGAACGACGGCATCGCTGTGCCGTTCTTCGGCCACATGGCCATGACGGCGCCGGCTGCCGCGGCGATGGCGCTGCGGTTCGGCTGCCCGCTGATCGCGGCGCGGGTGGAACGGCTGGCCCCGGCGCGCTTTCGCATCACCGTGGAGCCGCCGCTGCCGCTGCCCGACACCGGCGATCGCCAGGCCGACATCGCGGCGCTCACCACCAGCGTCAACGCGGTGCTGGAACGCTGGATCCGCGCCCGCCCCGACCATTGGCTGTGGCTGCACCGCCGCTGGCCGAAGGACGCCGAAGCGGCGGCTACGCCGCCACCCGCTCCGGCCGGCGCATCTCCTGGGCGAACATCTCGGTGATGTGCGCCGCCAGCACGTCGGTCACCGGCTGGCTCGGCTTGCGGCCCTTCAGCATCAGGATGCCGAAATCCGGCAGCGGCGGCAGGCCCTCGTCGGACCGCACCACGCGCAGCCCCTCGGGCAGCCAGGCGATGGTGGACACCGTCACCGCGAGCCCGGCCAGCACCGGCGCATGCGTGCCGACCTGGGTGCCGGAGGTATAGGCCACGCGGTAGCGCCGCCCGGCCTTGTCCAGCGCGCCCAACGCCGATTCACGCCATGAGCAGCTGCCATGCGCCAGCGCCAGCGGCAGCGGGTCCATCCGGTGCGGCGCGAAGCGCTCGGCGGTCACCCAGACCAGCGGGCCGCGCCACAGCTCCACGGTCGGCCAGCGCATCGGCTGGTGGCCTTCCGAGATCAGCGCCAGATCGAGTTCGCCGTCCTTCAGCTTGCCGACCAGTTCGTTGGAGGGCAGGCACAGCACATCGACCTCGATACCCGGATGGGCGTCGGCGAAGCGCTTCAGCGCGGGCGGCAGGTAGCGCAGCGCGTAGTCGTCGGGCGTGCCGAGCCGCACCCGGCCACGCACGTCGGGCGCCCGGAACGAGGTCCAGATGCGGTCGTTCAGTGCCAGCATCTCGCGCGCCTGTTCCAGCAGGAACTGGCCATGCACGGTAAGCTGCACAGCCCCGCCCTTGCTGCGCAACAACAACGTCTGGCCCAGCAACGCCTCCAGTCGCTGCACCTGCATCGATACCGCCGACTGGGTGCGGCCAACCCGCTCCGCGGCGCGGGTAAAGCTGCCTTCCTCGGCGATATAGGTGAAGGCGCGCAACAGGTCGGGGTCGAGGCTGCCCGGGATGCTCATGTGGGGTACTCGCTTGGGATGCCGTGGACATCAATATCTCTGATCTGCCACATCAACGCAATTCGTTTTGTTTATCCGTTTCGGAAGCCCACATCTCCGGTGTCGACACAACCCGGAGGACTTTTGCCATGTCGGCATACATCACCCTGAACCGTTCCACCCAAGTCGGCCTGCGCCCGGGCCTGGTTGCCCGCGCGGCGCGCGCCATCAAGCGTTTCGGCGGCCAGTTCCGCCGCGCGCTGCACGTGATCGCCACCCGCCCGGACGTATCCAGGCTGGACGACCGGATGCTGCAGGACCTCGGCATCTCCCGCGCCCAGGCGGAGTTCGAGGCCTCGCGCGCGCCGTGGCGCCTGCGCTGAGCGGCGCGCGGCCAAGCTGATTGCTACCGGCCGGCCGGGCCCACGGCCCGGCCGGCCACCCGTTCCAGCATCGCGCCGGCCAGCCCGATCAGCCGCAGGATCGCGGCCTCGGCGGCCTCCTCGTCGTGATGCTCGATGCCGATCAGCACCTGTTCGTGCAGCGACAGCGACAGCGCCCGGTCCTGCGGGTCGCGGCTGGAGATGGCGACGCTGGTGCGCAGGATTTCCGACAGCGCGCTGCCCAGTTGCTGCAAAAACGGATTGTGGCAGGCCGCCAGGATGGCGGCATGGAACGCCAGGTCGGCCGGCACATAGGCGCCACGCCCGGCCACCGCCTCGCGCATGGCCGCGAAGGCCGCTCGCATCGTCGCCACATCCTCCGCTGTCGCCCGCCGCGCCGCCAGCCTGACCGATGGCGGCTCGATGATACGGCGCAGTTCCATCAACTGCCCGATCAGCCCGGCGGCCGGCCCATCCGGCGAATGCAGGCCGGCCACCCGCCATGCGAGCACCTGCGGGTCGAGCAGGTTCCAGGCCGCGTGCTCGCGGACCCGGGTGCCGATGCGCGGGCGGACCGACAGCATGCCCTTGGCCACCAATCCCTTGATCGCCTCGCGCACCACCACGCGGCTGACCCCGAAGCGCGCCGCCAGCGCCGCCTCCACCGGCAAGGTGGCGCCGGGCTGATGCAGGCCGGCGCCGATCTCCTGCCCCAGCACGCTCACCACCCGGTCGGGAAAGCTGGTTCGCCGCATTTCGCCTCGTGACACCATCGCGTTATTCATCATACCATTGCCCGGCCGCCCATTTTCCCGCACTCCCCCCATGCGAGGCAACGATGCTGACCAAGGCCCAGATCGATGAATACAACGAAGTCGGCGCCATCGTGGTGCCCGACGTGTTCTCGCCCGAGGAAGTGGCGGCGCTGCGCCGGGTGACCGACGAATTCGTCGAACGCGCCCGCGAGGTGACCAGCCACACCGCGATCTACGACCTGGAGGACAGCCACACCCCGGCACAGCCGCGGGTGCGGCGCATCAAGGCGCCGCACCTGCATAACCCCGTCTATGCCGCCATCGTCACCCAGTCGCGGCTGGTGGAGGTGCTGTGCGACCTGTGGGGGCCCAATGTGCGCTTCGATACCGCCAAGCTGAACCTCAAGGCCGCCAGCTACGGCGCTCCGGTGGAATGGCACCAGGACTGGGCCTTCTACCCGCACACCAACGACGACCTGGCGGCGATCGGCGTGATGATGGACGACATGGAGGAGGCCAACGGCCCGCTGTTGGTCATCCCCGGCAGCCACAAGGGGCCGCTCTACGACCACCACGCCAATGGCCGGTTCTGCGGCGCGATGGACCCGACGGCGTGCGACGTGGATTTCTCCCGCGCGGTGCCGCTGCTGGGCCGGGCCGGCGCGATCAGCGTTCACCACGCGCGCGCCATCCACGGCTCGGCGCTGAACACCTCGAACAAGGACCGGCGGCTGCTGCTGTTCCAGTTCCGCGCCGCCGATGCCTGGCCGCTGGTGAAGCCGCCTGAGGATATCGCGGCGTTCGATGCGCTGATGGTGGCGGGACAGCCGACGCTGACACCCCGGCTGGCCGACGTGCCGGTGCGCCTGCCGCTGCCGCCGGCCGAGAAGGGTGGTTCGATCTACGAGAACCAGAAGGGGCTGGCCAACCGGTTCTTCGAGATTCCGGCGCATCTGCGGGCGCAGGCGGCGGAGTAACGCCCTGATATCTGATACCAACCGGCGGAATTGACGATTCCTCCATCAATTCCGCCGACTGGCATTACTCCGCGGCCTCCGCCGTCTTGCCATACTGCGTCGCCGCCGCATCCGCCGACACATAGCCATCCGCCACATCGTCATCGAGCCTGGCGCGGTCGCGCGCGCGCGGGTCGCCATAGCCGGCGCCGCCGCCCAGCTGCACCTCCACCACGCGGCTGGCGGTGTCCAGCGTGACCAGTTCGCCGGTGCCGCAATCATGGGTGACGCGGCCTTCGAGGTCGAGCACCACGCCGCGCACGCCGCCGCCGTGGTGGCCGCCGAACAGGCCCTGGGTCTTCAGGCCGACGCCCTCCGGATAGACCGAGAACAGGGTGGGGCGGCCGTCGTCGTACAGCTTGCGCACGCGGGTGCGCACCCCCAGCCCGCCGCGATGGCGGCCGGGGCCGCCGGAATCGGTGACCAGCGATTTCTCCACCACCAGCACCGGGGCGCGGGTTTCCATCAGCTCGACCGAGGTGTTGGCCGCCGAGGTGGGGTAGAGCAGCGCCGATTTGCCGTCGCCGCGCGCCGACCCGCCCTGGCCGCCGCCCATGAAGAAATGGTCGGCGTAGACATAGCCGTCGGGGTCGCGGCCATAGATGTTGATGGCGTGCGGCAGGCCGGTGGCGGCCTGCACCTGGTTGGGGGCGGCATCGGCCAGGGCGCGGAAGATGTTGGGGGCGATGTACCAGCCGGTGCGGGTGCGCAGGTTGACGCTGGCGGGCTTGCTGGCGTTCAGGATCGAGCCCTCGGGGGCTTTCACGGTGAACGGGCGGTAGCAGCCGGCATTGCTGCGAATCTGCGGGCTGAGGATGCACTTCATCGGGTAGGTCGCGTGGGCGGCCATGTAGGTGTAGGTGCAGTTCAGTCCGCCCTGCGCCTGCTGCGGCGGCGCGCCTTCGAAATCAAGCTCCAGCGTGTCGCCGGCCACGGTCACCTTCAGCGGGTAGCGCAGGCGGGTGCCGAGCGGGTTGTTCTCGATCTCCGAGTGGTATTCGCCGTCCGGCAGGGCGCGGATCGCCTCGCGCATCGCGACCTCCGAGCGGTTCTGCACCACGGCGGCGAGCGCCCGCAGGTCCTGCATGCCGTAATCGGCGATGAACTGGGCGAGCCTGTCGGCGCCGAGCTGGTTGGCGGCGACGAAGGAGTAGAGGTCGCCAAGCACTTCCTCGGGTTTGCGCACGTTCTCGGCGAGCAAGGTGAACAGATCCTCGTTCGGCACGCCCTGGCGGTAGAGCATCATCGGCGGAATCTGAAAGCCCTCGTCGTAGATCTCCCGTGCGCGCAGGCTGTCCTTGGTGCCGCCGATATCGCCGACATGGCCGACCGTGGCGGTGAGCGCCACCAGGCGGTCGCCATGGAACACCGGGGTGACCACCGCGATGTCGAACAGGTGGCCGGCGCAGAGCCAGGGGTCGTTGGTCACCAGCACGTCGCCGGGCTTCAGCGTGTGCGGCGGGTATTTCTTCAGCAGCGCCTTCACCGCGATCGGTACGGTGAGGTTGAACACCGGCATGGCGCGCGGCGAATGGGCGAGGCTCTCGCCGTCGGGGTCGAGCAGGTCGCAGGCGAAATCCTGCGCTTCCGAGACGATCAGGCTGAAGGCGGTGCGCACGATGGTGTGCCACATCTCCTCCACCACGGTGACCAGCCGCGCCCACATGATCTCCAGCGAGACCGGGTCGGACTCGATCAGCGCCATCGCCTCGGCGAGCGGGGTGGCGGGGGTGATGCGGGCGGCGGCCTGGGCGACCACGGCGACCTGGATGCGCATGGTGCCGGTGGCGTCCACCGTCATGCGGTCCCCGGGGGCGATGATGGTGGTGGCCTCGCGCTCCTCGATGATGGCCGGGCCTTCGATGGCGGCGCCGGTGGCCAGGGCGTAGCGGTCGTACACCGGGGTATCGACGAAGCCATCCCCGAACCACGCCGGGCGGCGGCCCTTCAGCGCGGCGCCGCCGCCGGCCAGCCCCGCCTGCGAGAGAGTGAGCGCCGGCAGCTTGCCGCGGCAGCGCACCCGCAGCGAAACCATCTGGATCGCCACGCCGTCATAGACCGAGGTGTAGCGCGCGGCGTAGGCGGTGGCGAAGGCGGCCTTGATCGCCGGCATCGCCGCCTCGGTGATCGCGCCGTCCGGCAGTGCGACGTTGATTTCGTGCAGCTGGCCGAACAGCCGCATGTCGGCGCTGCGCTCCACCACGATGTCGGCCTCGGCCACGCCGGACGCCGCGAGCTTGGCGCGGGTGGCGGCGACCAGTTCGGCCAGCACCGCATCGATGGTGGCGGCGACATTGGCCGCGTCGAGCCGGATCGGGTGGCTGCGCACCTGCTCGAAGGACAGCGGCGCGGCCAGGAAGCCGAGCGCCGACGCGGCGCCGGAGGCGGGCGGGATCAGCACCTCCGACACGCCGAGCGCGCGGGCGACGCCGGCGGCATGGGCGGGGCCGGCGCCGCCGAAGCCGACCATGGCGTAGCGGCGCGGGTCGCGGCCCTTCTCGACGATGTGGATGCGCGCGGCGGCGGCCATGCTCTCGGTCACCACGCGATGGATGCCCCAGGCGGCGCCGACCGCGTCCAGGCCGAGCGGGGCGCCGACCGTCTCCAGCGCACGGGCGGCGGCCTCGCGATCCAGCGCCATGCGGCCGCCGAGGAAGAAGCCGGGGTCGTAGTAGCCGAGCAGCAGATTGGCGTCGGTGACGGTGGGCTGGGTGCCGCCGCGCCCGTAGCAGGCCGGGCCCGGGTCGGCGCCGGCGGAATGCGGGCCGACCCGCAGCAGCCCGACCTCATCGATCGAGGCGATGGAGCCGCCGCCGGCGCCGATCTCGATCATGTCGATCACCGGGGCCTTGATCGGCAGGCCGGAGCCTTTCTTGAAGCGGTGGACGCGGGCGGCCTCCATCTCGGCGGCGGTGGCGGCGCGGCCGTCCTCGATCAGGCAGGCTTTCGCGGTGGTGCCGCCCATGTCGAAGCTGATCACGTCCGGCTTGCCGGCCATCTTGCCGAAGAAGGCAGTGGCCAGGCCGCCGCCGGCGGGGCCGGATTCCAGCAGGCGGATCGGGAAGGCCCGCGCCGTCTCGGGCGAGACCAGGCCGCCGGCCGAGTGCATGAGGTAGAGCGCGCCACGGAAGCCGCGCTGCCACAATTCGCGCTCAAGCCGGCGCACGTAGCGGTCCATCAGCGGCTGCACGAAGGCGTTGGCGCAGGTGGTGACCAGGCGCTGGTATTCCCACAGCTCGGCCACCACGTCCGACGACAGCGAGACGGCGATGTCGGGGAACAGCGCCCGGATCGCCTCGCCGGCGGCACGCTCATGCGCCGGGTTGCGGTAGGCGTGCAGGAAGCAGACGGCGATGGCCTCCACACCGTCGGCGGCGAGCTGGCGAGCGCTCGCGCGCACCGCGTCGAGGTCCAGCGCGGTGACCGGGTTGCCGTCGCGGTCCATGCGCTCGGGCACTTCCAGCCGGCGGCGGCGCGGCACCAGCGGGTCCGGGTATTGCAGGAACAGGTCGTAGATGTCGTAGCGCTGCTCGGTGCCCATCTCCAGGATGTCGCGGAAGCCCTGGGTGGTGATGAGCCCGAGCTTCGCGCCCCGCCGCTCGATCAGCGCGTTGGTCACCAGCGTGGTGCCGTGCACGATGTCGCCGATGTCCGACAGCTCCAGCCCGGCGGCGGCCACGATCTCAGCGAGCCCGGCCAGCGCGCCCACCGAGGGGTCGTCCGGCGTGGTCAGGCATTTGTGCAGCCGGATTTCCGCGCGCTGCTCGTCGAGCAGGATGAAATCGGTGAAGGTGCCGCCGATGTCGAAGCCGATGCGCCAGCGTGCGGTCATGATGGGGTCTCCGGTGCCGAGACCCCAACAGTAGATGATGCGGTGCAGCAGGCAAGCGGGGAGCGCTGCCGGCGCTCCCCCGCCGTCAGCTTGCGCCGTAGACCAGGTTGGGCAGCCACATGGTCAGGATCGGCACGTAGGTGATGATCATAAGCACGATCAGCAGCAGCACCAGGAAGGGGAAGATGCCGCGGATCACCTCGCCGATCGGGGCGTGCGAGATGGTCGAGAGCACGAACAGGTTCAGCCCCACCGGCGGGTGGATCAGCCCGATCTCCATGTTGTGCGTGAAGATGATCGAGAAATGCACCGGGTCGACGCCAAGCGGCACCAGCGCCGGCGCCAGGATCGGCATCACCACCAGCAGGGTGGCGATCACTTCCAGGAAGCAGCCCAGCACCAGCAGCAGCACGTTCATCGCCAGCAGGAATTCCCAGGTGGTGAAATGGTGCTCCACCGTGAACTGCACCAGCTTGGCGGGAATGCCCGACTCCGTCATCCAGTGGCCGAAGGCCAGGGCGGAGGCCACGATCAGCATGATGGTGCCGGCGCTGCGGATCGCGTCGGCAATCACCGGCAGGGTCTGCGTGAGCGGGAAGCCGCGGTAATAGAACACGCTGACCAGCAGCGCCGTCACGGCGGCCAGCACGCCCGCCTCGGTGACGGTGACGAAGCCGCCATAGATACCGACCATCACCACCACCGGCACCAGCAGCGCCGGCAGGCCATGCATGGTCATGCGCAGCCGCGTCGCCATCGGCAGCACCGGCTCCACCGGGAAGTTGCGCCGGCGGCTGTCATACCAGACCCAGGCGAAGAACGCCGCCGCCTGCAATATGCCGGGCAGGATGCCGGCCAGGAACAGCCGCGGCACCGACTGCTCGCTGACGATGCCATAGAGAATAAGCGCGAGGCTCGGCGGGATCACGATGCCGATGGTGCCCGACGCTCCGATCACCCCCAGCGCGAAGGAGCGGGGATAGCCGCGCTCCAGCATCGCCGGCAGCAGGATGGTGCCCATCGCCAGCGCGGTGGCCACCGACGAGCCGCAGATCGCCGCGAACAGCGAGCAGGACACCACGGTGACCAACCCCAGCGAACCACGGACGCCGCCCAGCCAGGCGGCGGCCAGGTCCACCAGCGCCCGCGCGATGCCGCCCCGGCGCATGAAGGCCGCCGCCATCACGAACAGCGGCAGCGACATCAGCGAGGAGGAGTTAAGCTGGTCGATCACCACCTGTGCCACGCCGACCAGCGGCTGGCCGGTGATGTAGTACAGCCCGCCGGCAATCAGCCCGAGCACCAGGAAGATCGGCATACCCATCGAGAGCAGGCCGAAGAAAACCGCAAGAAACAGGAACAGCGCCACGTGCCGATGCCCCTGTCAGTGCTGCTGCGGCGTGGCGGCGGGCAGCGGGATATCCGCCGGCGCCTCAAGGATCGTGTGGCCCACGCTCATCGTCGCCGGGTCGAAGAAGAACAGGTAGCGCACCAGGCGCATGACGTAGCGGACCAGCATCAGCCCGGTCCCCACCGGCAGGGCCAGATAGTAGAGGTACATCGGGAAATTCAGCTCGGTGCCGCTGGTCTCGCTCATCATCTGCGCGGCATCCACGATCTGCCAGCCGTACCAGACCATGGCGCCGCAGAACCCGATGGCGCAGAGGCAGTTGAACACCTCCAGCCAGCGCTGCGCGCCCGGGCGCAGCAGGCGCAGCACCACGTCCGGCCGCACATGCCCGTCATGGCGGACCAGCTGGCTGGAGACGATCATCACCGCCCAGATCAGCAGGTAGACGATCACCTCGTCGGCCCAGCCGGAGTTCAGCGCGCTGTCCAGGTAGCGCCCGAGGATCTGCCACATGCCGACGACCAGCGCGCACAGGCCGAGCAGCCCGACCAGCGTTTGCTCAACCCAGTCCCATGCTCGCATCATCCCGGCGCTTCCCCCTGTCTGGCATACCCGGATGCCGGGGCCGGGTGGGCAAAAGCCACGCCGCGAGCACTCGGAACGCCGATTACACTGAATTGTGGCGTTGATGGCGTGCCCGCCGCCTTGCCGTCAATAGCCGATTAATGCCGCGCCCCCGAGGCGCGCGGCCGCCAGCGGGCCGGGGCCGTCAGCGCGCCAGGGTCCGTCAACACGTCAAGGCTGGCAGCACGTCAAGGCTGGGCGGGCACCAGCACGGCATCGGCGCCGACATTCGCCTCGATGGTGATATCCTCGGTCTCGGCCACCGGGGCGGCCTTGGCGTCCCGGCTCATGGCCATCGCCAGCATCGGCCGCGGCGCGGGCGGGTTGCCGTCCAGCCGCACCTCACGGAATTCGAGGAAGCGCAGGCCGAGAATGCCGGCCGCCTCGTCGGCCCGCGCCCGCAGCGCCTTCAGCGCCTCCCTGGTCGCCTCGCTGAGCGCCTTGCGCGCCGCCTGCGGGCTGAGCCGCCAGCCCAGCTGCTGCACCGCCATGCCCTGGTCCTGCAATTCACCGACCAGTGCCAGCATCGCCGGGCCGTCGGTGCCGCGCAGGTCCACGGTCTGCACGGCGTGCCAGCGCGCCGTCGGCTGCGTGGCGTGCCACACGTTGTAGCTGCCGGTGGTGGCGACCACGTGGGCGGCCTGCCTGGCCACCGCGATCGCCTTCGCGGTCTGCGCGTTCACCCGCGCCTGCGCGTCCGCCGCGGTGGCGGACTCCACCTCGATGCGCAGGCTGGCGCCCAGCGTGTCCGGCCGCGCCTGCACCTGGGCCTGCTCGGACAGCCGCAGCAGCGTCTCGGCGCGCGCCGCGGCCGGGGAAACCGCCGCGCCCAGGGCGAGGAGCAGCATCAGGGTTCGTCGCGAGGCATGGATCATCTGCGTCTCCTCGGGCTGGCGGGTCGCCAGCCGGCCACCCTGCCCGCGACCGGGCGGCAGCGCAAGCCGCGGCCGGGGGCGGGTTGACGCGTCCGGCGCCCCCCCGCAGGCTTGGCCGAACACTGCCGATCGGCCCGCCATGCCTTCGTATTCACGCCCGCTTTCTCCCCGCCCGCGCTCCCCCGCCGCCACGCGCCGCCAGACCCGCGGACCCGCCGCGTGATCGCATTATGGATCCCCATCACACTCGCCGCCGCGCTGTTCCAGACCTGGCGGACGGCGATGCAGCAACGGCTGCGCAGCCTGCTCTCGGTCAATGCCGCCGGCTTCGTGCGCTATGTCTATGCGCTGCCCACCGGCATCGTGCTGCTGCTGCTGGCGCACGCGCTGTCCGGCCAGCCGATGCCGGTAGCCAATCCGCGCTTCCTGCTGGCTTCGGCCGCCGCCGGGCTGTTGCAGATCATCGCCACCACCCTGCTGATCATGTCGTTCGGCTTCCGCAGCTTCGCTGTGGGCACCGCCTATTCCAAGACCGAGGCGGTGCAGAGCGCGCTGGTGGCCTGGCTGTGGCTGGGGGAGACGCTGAGCCCGCTCTCCCTGCTGGGCATCGGCGTCGGGCTTTGCGGCGTGCTGACCCTGTCGCTGGCCGGACGCGGCCTGAAGCGCGGGGAGCTGCTGCGCGCCACCTTCCAGCCGGCCGCGCTGTGCGGCCTGGGGGCGGGGCTGTGCTTCGCCTTCACCTCGGTCTTCATCAAGGAGGCCAACCGCGCCCTGCCCGGCGACCACCTGGTGCTCAAGGCGCTGTTCGGTCTGGTGGTCACCAACCTGATGCAGACGGTGATGCAGGGCGCCTACCTGGCCTGGCGTGAGCCCGACCAGTTCCGCGCCGCCTTCACAAGCTGGCGGATCAGTTCCTGGGCCGGCACGCTGTCCGCCCTCGGCTCGGCCTGCTGGTTCTCGGCCTTCGCCATGGCCCCGGTGGCGCTGGTGCGCTCGCTGGGCCAGGTGGAGATGGTGTTCACGCTGGGCTTCAGCCGGTTCTACCTCAGGGAGAAGGTGCACACGGCGGAAGTGGCCGGGCTTGCCCTGGTGGTCGGCGGCGTCATCCTGCTGCTGGCGGGGCTGTAGGCGGCGGAACCGGCCCCATCACTCCTCCGGTTCCGTCGTGAACAGCAGCGGATAGCCTTCCTTGCGCGCCATGTCCGTCGCGCGCGTGGCCTTTGCCTCCGCGACATCCCTGGTGAACACCGCTACCACGCACACGCCGCGCTGGTGCGCGGTCATCATCACGCGGCTGGCCTGCTCCTCGGTCATGCGGAACTCCGCCTTCAGCACGGTCACGACGAAGGCGCGCGGCGTGTAGTCGTCGTTGACCAGGATGACCTTGTGCAGGCGCGGGCGTTCCGTCTTGGTCAGAACCTTTCCGCGAGGCGTGATGACGGTATCGGTCATCGGAGGCACTCCTCCTCACGGCGATGCGGCCGCCTTCCTATATCGCCCCCGCCGGGCCGCCGGCAACCGCTACGCCGCCGTGCCCGGGCCGACCGGCCGCCGCGAGCATGGCCTATGCCGGGCCGCGCCGCGCGGCGATCAGGAATTCCCGATTGCCCTCCGGCCCGGTGATCGGGCTTTCCTCGATGCCCAGCACCGCCCAGCCGGGCAACCCGGCCCACCAGTCGCGAATGCGCTCGCACACCGCCGCATGCACCGCCGGGTCGCGCACCACGCCCTTGCTGCCCACCTGGCCCGGCCCCGCCTCGAATTGCGGCTTGATCAGCGCCACCGCCCAGGCCCCCTGCACGCACAGCGCCAGCCCCGCCGGCAGCACGGTCCGCAGGCCGATGAAGCTGGCGTCGCACACCAGCGCGCCGATCGGGTCGGGGATGATCGCGGCGGTCAGGTGCCGCGCGTTGGTCTTTTCATGCACCACCACGCGCGGGTCGCTGCGCAGCCGCCATGCCAGCTGCCCATGCCCGACATCCACCGCATGCACGCGCACCGCGCCATGCGCCAGCAGCACATCGGTGAACCCGCCGGTCGAGGCGCCGACATCCAGGCACACCAACCCCTCCGGCGACAGCCCGAACGTGGCCAGCGCATGCGCCAGCTTCAGCCCGCCGCGCGAGACCCAGGGATGGTCTTGCCCGCGCACGTCCAGCGCGGCCTCCGGCGCCATCTGCTGGCCGGCCTTGTCCACCCGCCGGTCGCCGGTGAACACCTTGCCGGCCAGGATCAGCGCCTGCGCCCGGGCGCGGCTCTCCACCAGCCCGCGATCGACCAGCAGCTGGTCGGCCCGCACCCGCGCCATCAGGCCCGCACGGCCCCCGCGTCCTTGCCGAGTGCGGCGATGGCGGCATCGACGATGTCGCGGGCGGTCAGGCCGGCCTGGATCATCTGTTTAGCCGGGCTGTCGTGGTCGATGAACATGTCCGGCAGCACCATCGGCCGCACCTTCAGACCGCCATCCAGCAGGCCCTTCCATGCCAGGTGCTGCAGCACCGCCGAGCCGAAGCCGCCCAGGCTGCCCTCCTCGATGGTGATCAGCACCGCGTGCTCGCGCGCCAGACGCTCGATCAGCGCCGTGTCCAGCGGCTTGGCGAACCGCGCGTCCGCCACCGTCGCCGGCAGGCCCCGCGCCGCCAGTTCGTCCGCCGCGCGCAGCGCCTCGCCAAGCCGTGTGCCGAGCGACAGGATCGCCACCCGGCCGCCTTCGCGCAGCACCCGGCCGCGGCCGATCTCAAGCGCCGTCCCACGCGCCGGCAGCGCCACCAGACCCGTCGCCTCGCCGCGCGGGAAGCGCACCGCACTCGGCCGGTCGTCGATCGCCGCCGCCGTCGCCACCATGTGCACCAGTTCAGCCTCGTCCGCCGGCGCCATCAGCACCATCCCGGGCAGGCAGCCGAGATACGCAAGGTCGAAGCTGCCCGCATGCGTCGCCCCGTCCGCACCCACCAGCCCGGCCCGGTCCAGCATGAACCGCACCGGCAGCGACTGGATCGCCACGTCGTGCACCACCTGGTCATAGGCGCGTTGCAGGAACGTGCTGTAGATCGCGCAGAACGGCTTGATCCCCTCCGTCGCCAGCCCCGCCGCGAAGGTCACCGCGTGCTGCTCGGCGATGCCCACGTCGAACGTCCGCGTCGGGAACGCCTTGGCGAAACGGTCCAGCCCCGTCCCGGACGGCATCGCCGCCGTGATCGCCACGATCGACGGGTCGTGCTCCGCCTCGGCGATCAGCGCGTCCGCGAACACCCGCGTGTAGGTCGGCGGGCCGGGCGGCGCCTTGGCCTGCTCGCCGGTGATCACGTTGAACTTGCTCACCGCGTGCAGCTTGTCCGCCGCCGCCTCCGCCGGCGCGTAGCCGCGCCCCTTCTGGGTGATCACGTGCAGCAGGATCGGCCCGTGTTCCTCCGCCTCGCGCACGTTGCGCAGCACCGGCAGCAGGTGGTCCAGATTGTGCCCGTCGATCGGGCCGACATAGTAGAAGCCCATCTCCTCGAACAGCGTCCCCCCGGTCAGCATGCCGCGCGCGTATTCTTCCGCCCGCCGCGCCGTCCGCTCGATCCCCTTCGGGAACCGGCGGGCCATGCGCACCGCAAGGTCGCGCAGGTTCAGGAAGCTCTGCGACGACAGCAGCCGCGACAGGTAGGCGCTCATCGCCCCCACCGGCGGGGCGATCGACATGTCGTTGTCGTTCAGGATCACCACCAGCCGCGAGTGCCGCGCGCCCGCGTTGTTCATCGCCTCATAGGCCATGCCGGCGCTCATCGCACCGTCGCCGATCACCGCGATCACCTGCCGGTCGTCGGCGATGCCCTGCGCCTGCTTCAGGTCGCGCGCCACCGCCATGCCCAGCCCGGCCGAGATCGAAGTCGAGGAATGCGCCGCCCCGAACGGGTCGTATTCGCTCTCCGCCCGCCGCGTGAAGCCCGACAGCCCGCCGCCCTGGCGCAGCGTGCGGATGCGCTCGCGCCGGCCGGTCAGGATCTTGTGCGGGTAGCACTGGTGGCCGACATCCCAGATCAGACGGTCGGTCGGCGTGTCGAAAATCGCGTGGATCGCAACCGTCAGCTCCACCACCCCGAGGCTCGCCCCAAGATGGCCCCCGGTCGTCGAGACCGCGTCGATCGTCTCGGCCCGTAGCTCAGCCGCCAACTGCTTCAGCTGCTCCGGTGAGAAATTGCGCAAATCCGCCGGAACATGCACACGGTCCAGCAACGGAGTCACAGGGCGCGTCGAAACAGACGGCGGGACAATCGGGGCGTTCATGGCGGCGGTCCCTCAGGCGCGGACACGGCCGCGCCGCGTTGTCGATTGGCGGATCAGGGCTGGACTCGGGGCAGCGGCGGGTCTGAGGCGCCGCGCATCCAAGTGTAACAGATTTGCCACGCGCCGACAGCCATTGCCCGGCCGCCCTACCCGGCACCCTCATCCTATGGCATAGAGCGCCCCGCGCGGCGCGCAATACGCCAAAATCGCAAGGCCGCCAGCCGCCTCAATTCTGCAATCAAGGATTGCGGCGACCTTGCAACCTGTAATATCCGACTGATTGGGTTGGGCATCGCACCGGGCGCCGCGGTGCTGCCGGCCCCACGGTCGGCCAATTTCGCCTGGGACCAATCCTGCTTGGGAGTCGTGCATGCTTCGTGTGGTTCTGGCCCAGCCGCGCGGCTTCTGCGCCGGTGTCGAGCGCGCGATCGAGATCGTGGAGCGCGCCCTGAAGAAATACGGCCCGCCGATCTATGTGCGCCACGAGATCGTCCATAACCGCCATGTGGTGGAGGACCTGCGCCGGCGCGGCGCGGTGTTCGTCGACGAGCTGGACCAGGTGCCGCCGGGCGCGATGACGGTGTTCAGCGCCCACGGCGTCGCCCGCAAGGTGGAGGCGGTGGCGCGCGACCGCGGCCTGCCGGTGATCGACGCCACCTGCCCGCTGGTCGCCAAGGTGCACAACGAAGGCCGTCGCTATGCCGGCCAGGGGCGCGAGATCGTGCTGATCGGCCATGCCGGCCATGCCGAGGTGGAGGGCACGATCGGCCAGATCGACGGCACCGTGCACCTGGTGCAGACGGTGGCGGACGTGGCGACGCTGGCCCCCGGCACCCCGGACAGGCTGGCCTACATCACCCAGACCACGCTCTCGGTGGACGACACCCGCCATATCATCGCCGCCCTGAAGGCCCGCTTCCCAGCCATCGTCGGGCCGGACGTGCGCGACATCTGCTATGCCACGCAGAACCGCCAGCAGGCGGTGCGCGACCTGCTGGCGCAGGTGGACGTGCTGCTGGTGGTGGGCAGCCGGAACAGTTCCAATTCGAACCGCCTGCGCGAGATCGGGGCGGAGCTGGGCAAGCCAGCCTATCTGATCGACGATGCCTCCGGCCTGGAGCCCGGCTGGTTCCAGGGCGCGGCCAGCGTCGGCATCACCGCCGGCGCCTCGGCGCCGGAGCTGCTGGTGCAGGGCGTGGTCGATGGCCTGCGCCGGTTCGGGCCGATCGTGGTGGCCACGCTGGACGGCGTGGCCGAGGATGTGCGTTTCCGCTTCCCGGCCGAGCTGGCCGACGCCTGAGCGAAGGATCGACAAGATGAGCATTCCGCTGCACCAGGCCCTGCGCGTCGGCGCCTATGTCGTCAAACAGCACCTAATCGGGCGCAAGCGCTACCCGCTGGTGCTGATGCTGGAGCCGTTGTTCCGCTGCAACCTGGCCTGCGCCGGCTGCGGCAAGATCGACTATCCGGCCGAAATCCTCAACCAGCGCCTGTCGGTCGCCGAGTGCCTGGAGGCGGTGGACGAATGCGGCGCCCCGGTGGTGGTGATCGCCGGCGGCGAGCCGCTGCTGCACAAGGAGATCGACGAGGTCGTGCGCGGCATCATCGCCCGCAAGAAATACGTGATCGTCTGCACCAACGCGCTGCTGCTGGAAAAGAAGCTGGATCTGTTCAAGCCGAACAAGTTCTTCTCCTGGTCGGTGCACCTGGACGGCGACCGCGAGGACCACGACCGCTCGGTCTGCCAGGGCGGCGTGTACGACCGCGCGGTTTCGGCCATCGCCAAGGCGAAGGCGGCCGGCTTCCGCACCATCATCAACGCCACCCTGTTCAACAACGCCGACCCCGAGCGGATGGCCAATTTCTTCGACGACGTGATGGCCATGGGCATCGACGGCATCTCCGTCTCCCCCGGCTATGCCTACGAGCGTGCGCCCGACCAGCAGCACTTCCTCAACCGGCGCGCCACGAAGGAGCTGTTTCGGGGCATTTTTGCCCGGGAAAAGGCGAAAAAAGCCGCCAATCCGCGCCATAAGAAGTGGCAATTCAACCAATCCTCGCTGTTCCTGGATTTCCTGGCGGGTAACCAGACCTATCACTGCACCCCCTGGGGCAACCCGACCCGCACCTATTTCGGCTGGCAGCGGCCCTGCTACCTGCTCGGCGAGGGCTACGCCAAGACGTTCAAGGAGCTGATGGAAACCACTGACTGGGACAAGTACGGCACCGGCAACTACGAGAAATGCGCCGACTGCATGGTCCATTCCGGCTACGAGGCCACCGCCGTCGCCGCCGCCGTGCGCAACCCGCTGAAGGCGCTGAAAGTGGAACTCCAGGGCATCCGCACCGAGGGCGCCATGGCCCCCGATGTGTCGCTGGAAATGCAGCGCCCGGCCGAGTTCGTGTTCAGCCGCCATGTGGAGAACGCCATGGCCCGGCTGAAACACGAGAAGCCGGCCAAGGCCGACAAGGTGGAGGCGGCGGAGTAAGACCTTCTTTTTGTGAACAAAAAGAAGCAAAAAAACTTTCCGTTCGTTTGGGGGTCTTGTCGCCACCACTCCAACGAATGAAAGTTTTTTGGTTCTTTTTTTCAAAAAAGAACCGCTTCCTCCCCACCGGAATCCACCATGAAGTCCCTCTCCGTCTCCGCCCTGGCCGCCGGGATGCTGGCCGCCTTTGTCGGCTTCGCCAGTTCCTTCGCGGTGATCATTCAGGGCCTGACCGCGGTCGGCGCCAGCCCGGCGCAGGCGGCCTCCGGGTTGATGGCGCTGTCGGTCGCGATGGGGCTGGGCGGGGTGATCCTCAGCCTGCGCACGCGCATGCCGATCAGCATCGCCTGGTCCACCCCCGGCGCGGCGCTGCTGGCCACCTCGGGCGCGGTGGCCGGGGGGTTCGCGGCCTCGGTGGGGGCGTTTCTGGCGACCGGGCTGCTGATCGTGGCGGCCGGGCTGTGGAAGCCGCTGGGCCGCTGGGTGGCGGCCATTCCGGCGCCGCTGGCCAGCGCCATGCTGGCCGGCGTGCTGCTGGGGCTGTGCCTGGCGCCGGCCCGCGCGGTGGCGCAGTCGCCGGGGCCGGGGCTGGCGATCGTGCTGGCCTGGGCGGTGGTGGCGCGGATCAACCGCCTGTTCGCGGTGCCGGCCGCCGTGGTGGTGGCGTTCGGCTGGATCGCGGCGACCACCGACCTGTCGTCGCTGCACGCCGCCGCGCTGTGGCCGCACCCGGTGCTGGTGGCGCCGGTGTTCTCGCCGGCGGCGCTGGTCGGCATCACGCTGCCGCTGTTCATCGTCACCATGGCCTCGCAGAACATTCCGGGCATCGCGGTGCTCGGCATCAACGGCTTTCGCCCGGCGCCCGGGCCGCTGTTCCGCGATACCGGGCTGCTGAGCCTGCTGGCGGCGCCGTTCGGCGGGCATGCGGTGAACCTTGCCGCCATCACCGCCGCCCTGTGCGCCGGGCCGGACGCGCATCCGGACCCGCGGCGGCGCTGGCCGGCGGCCGTGGTGGCCGGGCTGGGCTATATCCTGTTCGGCCTGCTGGCCGGCGCCGCCACCGCCTTCATCGGCGCGGCGCCGCCGGTGCTGATCGAGGCGGTGGCCGGGCTGGCGCTGCTGGGCGCGTTCGGCGCGGCCCTGCTGGGCGCGGTGTCGGACCCGAAGGACCGGGAGGCGGCGGTGGTCACCTTCCTGGTTTCCGCCTCCGGCCTTAACTTCATGGGCATCGGCGGGGCGTTCTGGGGGCTGCTGGCCGGCGGCGGGCTGCTGGCGCTGGGGCGCTGGCGCCGGGGGTAGCCCCCGGCGCCAGCCCGGTCAGCCCCGCTTGACGTTCCAGAACAGCGGCAGCCCGGTGAGGATGCCGCTCAGGTCGGCGCGATAGGCCGTCTTGTTCAGCGACTGGCCGAGCGGGATGTAGGGCACGTCCTGGAACGCCTGCAATTGCAGCGCGTCGGCCAGCTTTTTCTGCGCCGCGAGGTCGGGGGCCTTGATCCACTCGTCGCGCAGGCTCTCCAGCTTCTCGCTGGTCGGCCAGCCCGGGGCGGCCTGCTTGCCGTTCCCGCGCAGGAACACGTGGCCCACCGGGTTGGCCTGGTCCACACCGGCCCAGGAGGTCTGGAACACGCTCCAGCCGCCCTTGTCCACCGGGTCCATCTTGGCCCGGCGCTGCACCAGGGTGGCCCAGTCCATCGCCTGGGAATCGACGTTCATGCCGAGCTTCTTCAGCAGGTCGTTGGTCACCTCGGCCAGCGCCTTCACGCTGGGGATGTCCTGCGGCGCCAGCAGCACAACCTTCTCGCCCTTGTAGCCGGCGGCGGCGAGCGCCTTTTTGGCCTTGTCGAGATCGCGCGGCGAGGTCAGCGCCTCCATCCCGGCGGTGCTGGCCATCGGCGTGCCCGGGCAGAAATAGCCAACCTTGTCGTGCCAGAGGGTGCGGTCGTCGCCCATCACCGCGGTCATGTATTCGGACTGGTCGATCGCCTCGATCATGGCGCGGCGGATCGCCGGGTTGTCGAACGGCGGCTGCAACTGGTTGAAGCGCATGGTGGCGATGGTGCCGGTCGGCACGTTGAACCTGGTGGCGATGCCGCGCGACTTCTCCAGCAGCGGCACCAGGTCGGCCACCGGCACGTCCCACCAGTCCACCTCGCCCTGCTGCAACGCGCTCGACACGGTGGAGGCATCCGGCATGATCCGCCATTCCACACGGTCGAAATGCACCACCTTGCCGCCGGCGGTGCCGTTCGCGGCGCCCTGGCGGGGCACGTAGTCCGGGTTCTTTTCCCACACCACCAGCGAGCCGGGCACCCGCTCGTCGGCCTTGAACCGGAACGGCCCGCTGCCGACCGTCTCGGCCACCTGCTTGAACGGGTCGGTCTTGGCCAGCCGCTCGGGCATCATCACGCAGATGCTCGGCGAGGTCTTGCCCAGCGCCATCGGCAGCAGCGCGAACGGGTATTTCAGCTTGATCTGGATGGTGCGGTCGTCCGGCGCGCTGATCTCGTCCAGCGCCGCCGCCACCGCCTGGCCGTAGGAGTCGCGCTTGCTCCAGCGCAGGATGCTGGCGACGCAGTCGCGCGCCAGCACCGGCTCGCCGTCATGGAACTTCAGGCCGGGCCGCAGCGTCATCTTCCACAGCTTGCCGTCGTTCTCGGTGACCGCGCCTTCCAGCATCTGCGGATGCAGGTTGTACTCGTCGTCCATGCCGTAAAGCGTGTCGTACACCATGAAGCCGTGGTCGCGGGTCTGGTAGCTGGTGGTCCAGACCGGGTCGAGCGAGGCCAGATCGGCCTGCGGCACGAAGCGGAGCACCTTGGACCCCTGCGCGCGGGCGATCGCCGGCATCGCCAAGGCCGCGGCGGTGCCCGCCAGGAAACTGCGTCGATGCATCGGAACCTCCCTGTTGGTGGCTGTGTCTGTGTACGGGCGCGACTATGGCGCAACCCGGCGCGGGTGCAAGCGCATGCCCGGCGAGACCGGCGATGTGGACGGCGGCGGGCTGTGCCAGACTGCGCCTTCCATTCCGCCGGGACGCCGCCATGCAGGATGCGCCATTCTGGACCCAGCCGACCGCCGCCCTGGTCGCCGCGATCGGCAGCCCGCCGGACGGGCTGGCGGGCGCGGAGGCGGCACGGCGGCTGGCGCAGCACGGGCCGAACGATGCCGGCGCGACCCGCCGCCGCTCCGCCTGGCACGGCCTGGCGGTACGGCTGGGCAATCCGCTGGTGCTGATCCTGCTGGCGGCCTCCGCCCTGTCGGCCACCGCCGGGGACGTGACCAGCTTCGCCATCGTGACGGGCATCGTCGGGCTGAGCATGCTGCTGGACATGGTGCAGGAATCGCGCGCGCATGCGGCGGTGGATGCCTTGCAGGCGCGCGTGGCGGTGCGCGCCCAGGTGCTGCGCGACGGGGTGGAGCAGGCGGTGCCGGTGGCCGGCCTGGTGCCAGGCGACCGCGTCCGCCTCTCCGCCGGCGACCTGGTGCCGGCGGACGGGCGGCTGCTGGAGGCGCGGGACTTCTTTGTCAACGAGGCGCTGCTGACCGGCGAATCCTACCCGGTGGAGAAGCAGGCCATCGCCATCCCGGCGCCGGCGGAGGAGTGCATCGGCGCGCCGGCGGCCGTGCTGGCCGGCACCTCGGTGATCTCCGGCCACGCGGTGCTGCTGGTCTGCGCCACCGGCCGGCACACCGCGCTGGGCGGGCTGGCGGCGATGCTGGTCGCGCGCGCGCCGCCAACCTCCTTCGAGCGGGGGTTGCGCCGCTTCAGCGCGCTGATCCTGCGCGTGACCATGGTGCTGGTGGTGGTGGTGCTGGCCGGCAGCCTGTGGTTCCAGCGGCCGTGGCTCGACAGCGTGCTGTTCGCGCTCGCCCTGGCGGTAGGACTGACGCCGGAACTGCTGCCGATGATCGTCACCGTCACCCTGGCGCGTGGCGCGGTGCGGCTGGCGCGCCGGCGGGCGATCGTGAAGCGGCTGCCGGCCATCCACAACCTGGGCGCCATGGACGTGCTGTGCACCGACAAGACCGGCACGCTGACGGAGGCCAAGATCCAGCTGGTGCGCTGCGTGGATGCCGCCGGCCAGGACAGCCGCCGCGCCTTCGAGATGGCCTGGCTGAACAGCCATTTCGAAACCGGCCTGAAAAGCCCGCTCGACGAGGCCATCCTGCGGCACGAAACCGTCGATGCCGCCGCCTGGCGCAAACTGGACGAGGTGCCCTTCGATTTCGAGCGCCGCCGCGTGTCCGTCCTGGTCGAACGAGGGGGCGAGCGGCTGCTGGTCGTCAAGGGCGCGCCGGAGGACGTGCTGGCGCTGTCCAGCGCGGCCGAAACCCCGGACGGCGGCACCCGGCCGCTGGACGCGGCCGGGCGGGCGGCGCTGCACGCGGCGTTCGAAGCGTTCGGCGCGGAGGGCTGCCGGGCGCTGGCCGTCGCCTGCCGGACCACCGCGCCGGACCACGCCACCGCCGTGGTGACCGACGAGGCAGCGCTGGTGTTCGTGGGCTTCGCGGTGTTCCTGGATCCGCCGAAGCAATCCGCCGCGGCGGCCATCCATGCGCTGGCGCGCGACGGCGTGGCGGTGAAGATCCTGACCGGCGACAACGAGCGGGTGGCGGTGCATCTGTGCGCCCAGCTCGGCATCCGCGTCTCCGGCGTGTTGACGGGCGACGCGCTGCACAGCCTGTCCGACGAGGCGCTGCGGGCCCGGCTGCGCCGCACCAGCCTGTTCTGCCGGGTGACCCCGCAGCAGAAGCTGCGCGTGCTGCTGGCGCTGAAGCATGGCGGCCAGACCGTGGGGTTCCTGGGCGACGGCATCAACGACGCGCCGGCGCTGCATGCCGCCGATGTCGGCATCTCGGTGGACAGCGCCGCCGACGTGGCCAAGTCGGCCGCCGACATCGTGCTGCTGGAACAGGACCTGGGGGTGCTGCACGAGGGCGTGGTGGAGGGGCGGCGCACCGTCGCCAACGTGTCGAAATACATCCTGATGGCCGGCAGCTCGAATTTCGGCAACATGGTCAGCATGGCGCTGGCCGGGCTGATGCTGCCGTTCCTGCCCATGCTGCCGACCCAGGTGCTGCTGAACAACCTGCTCTACGAAGCCACGCAGATGGCGCTGCCGCTGGACCGGGTGGACCGCGAGGCGATCGCCCGGCCGGTGCACTGGGACATCCGGCTGATCGAGCGCTTCATGCTGGTGATGGGCCCGCTCAGCTCGGTGTTCGACCTGCTGACCTTCGCCGTGCTGCTGTACGTGTTCCATGCCGATATCGCGCAGTTCCGCACCGGCTGGTTCGTGGAATCGATGGCCACGCAGACGCTGGTGATCTTTGCCGTGCGCACCCGCCGGCGGTTTTTCGCCAGCTTCCCGCATCCGGCGGTGGCGGTGCTGGCGGTGGGGGCGGCGGCGGCGGCGGTGGCGCTGCCGTTCCTGGCGGTGGGGCGCTGGTTCGGCTTCGTGGCGCTGGGGTGGGACTTCCACCTGTTCGTGCTCGCCACCGTGGTGCTGTACCTGGCGGCGGTGGAGGCGATCAAGCCGTACTTCTATGCCCGCCTCGCACCCGGCCCCCTTGCATCGGCGCGGCGCCCCGGCTTGTCTGCCGGCAGCCGCGAGAGTGGCGGCGAGACGCGCGGGACGGGTAGGAGCGAGTGATGGAAGCAGTCGATTGCGTGGTGGTGGGGGCAGGCGTCGTCGGTATCGCGGTAGCCCGCGCGCTGGCGCTGGCCGGGCGCGAGGTGATCGTGCTGGAGGCCGCCGAGGGCATCGGCACCGGCACCTCCTCGCGCAACAGCGAGGTGATCCACGCCGGCATCTACTATCCCAAGGACAGTCTGATGGCCCGCTTCTGCGTGCAGGGGCGGCGCATGCTGTACGCGCTGTGCGCCGAGCGCGGCGTGGCGTTCAACAATTGCGGCAAGTTGATCGTGGCGACCTCGGTGGAGGAGAACGACCGGCTCGCCGGCATCAAGGTGCGCGCCGAAGCCAACGGGGTGGAAGGCATGCGCCTGCTGGACGCGACCGAGGCGCGGGCGCTGGAGCCGAACCTGGAATGCACCGCGGCCCTGCTGTCGCCCACCACCGGGGTGGTGGACAGCCACGGCTACATGGTGGCGTTGCAGGGCGACGCCGAGAATGCCGGCGCGGTGTTCGTGTTCCACAGCCCGGTGACCGGCGGGCGGGTGGTGGCGGGCGGCGTGGAGATCAAGGTGGGCGGCGCCGAGCCGATGGCGCTGCGCTGCAACCTGCTCATCAATTCGGCCGGGTTGCAGGCCCCCGCCGTGGCGCGGCGCATCCAGGGCATGCCGAGCCAGCTGGTGCCCCAGGAATACTATGCCAAGGGCAACTACTTCACGCTGACCGGCCGGTCGCCATTCTCGCGGCTGATCTATCCGGTGCCGGTTCCGGGCGGGCTGGGGGTGCACCTGACCATCGACCTGGGCGGGCAGGCGCGGTTCGGGCCGGATGTGGAATGGATCGACGGGCTGGACTACACGGTCGATCCGCGCCGGGCCGACAGCTTCTACGACGCGGTGCGGCGCTACTGGCCTGGGTTGAAGGACGGCGCGTTGCAGCCGGGCTATGCCGGCATCCGGCCGAAGATCGTGCCGAAGGGGGCGCCGGGTCAGGATTTCGTGATGCAGGACCGGCGCGTGCACGGGGTGGAGGGGCTGGTGAACCTGTTCGGCATCGAATCCCCGGGGCTGACGGCGGCGATCGCGCTGGCGGAGCATGTGGGCGCGGCGGTGGCCGGCTCGTGATGCGTCGCCGTCCCGCGCTTGCGCGCCGGCCGCACGCGGTGTAGCGCCGCGCTCGTGTTCAGGCATTTCCTCTCATGGTTGCGGGGCATGCCGCGCTGGCAGGCGCGGGCGGCGGCGACCGGGCTGGGCGCGCTGGCGGCGGCCGCGTTGCCGCCGGTGCATGCGGTGCCGGTGCTGCTGCTGGCCGTACCGGGGCTGCTGGCGCTGCTGGGCGCGCAGCGGTCGTGGCGGGGTGCCGCGCTGATCGGGTTCTGGTTCGGTTTCGGCCATCACCTGATCGGGCTGTACTGGATCACCGAGGCGATCCTGATCGAATCCGCGCGGTTCTGGTGGCTGGTGCCGCTGGCGGTGCCGGCGCTGGCGGCGGTGCTGGCGGTGTTCATCGCGGCCGCCTGTGCGGTGGCCTGGCGGGCGCGGGCAGGCTGGCGGCGCGCGCTGGTGTTGGCCGGGGCCTGGGTGCTGGCCGACCTGCTGCGCCAGTTCGTCGCCACCGGGTTCCCGTGGAACCCGTGGGGCAGCGTGTGGGCGATGCCGAACGCGCTGGGCGATGTGATGCAGCAGCCGGCCGGCTGGATCGGGGTGCACGGGCTGACGCTGGCGACCGTGCTGCTGGCCGCCACGCCGGCGCTGGGACGGCGGGCGACGGCGTTGGGGCTGGCCGGGCTGCTGGCCTGGGCGGGTTTCGGGGTATGGCGCACGGCGACGCCGCCGCCGGCCGGGCCGGACCTGTCGGTGGTGCTGGTGCAGGGCAACGTGCCGCAGGGGCGCAAATGGGACCGCGCGTTCGTGGTGGACACGTTCGAGCGTTACCTGGCCCTCACCCGCGAGGGCGTCGCGCAGGCCAAGGGCGCGCCGACGGTGGTGGTGTGGCCCGAGACCGCGAGCCCCTTCCCGCTGGAGACCGCGCCGGCCGCGCGCGCGGCCATCGCCGAGGCGGCCGGCGGGCCGGCGCTGATCGGCAGCGTGCGCTGGGGGGCGGACCGGCGGCCGCGCAACACCCTGATGGCGCTGCTGGGCGCCGGGCCGCCGGCGCTTGAGTACGACAAATGGCACCTGGTGCCGTTCGGCGAATACCAGCCGAGTTGGCTGCCGCTGGGGGTGCAACTGGTGCCGGGCGGCGGGTTCGCCGCCGGCCCGGGCCCGGCGACGCTGCACGTGCCGGGCCTGCCCGCGGTCGGCCCGCTGATCTGCTACGAGGCGATCTTCCCCGGCCAGGTGGTGGACCGTGCCGACCGGCCGGACTGGATGGTCAACGTGACCAACGATGCCTGGTTCGGCAACTCTACCGGGCCGCGCCAGCATCTCGCCGCCGCCCGCATGCGCGCCGTGGAGGAAGGGCTGCCGCTGCTGCGTGCCGCCAATACCGGCATTACCGCCGCGTTCGACGCGCTGGGCCGCGAGCAGGCGCGGCTGGGCATGAACCGCGCCGGCGTGCTGGTGGTCCGGCTGCCCGGCAAGCTGCCGCCCACCCCCTTCGCCCGGTTCGGCCTGCTGATCCCGGCCGTGCTGGCGCTGCTGGCGCTGGGCGGCGGATTCGTCACGATACCGCATCGCACTCCCACAAAGATGTAACTAAAATTGGAACGGTGATAGATTCTTAGGAAATCATTGACGATTTGCGGTTGTGACCGTAACTACCATGCCTACCTCGCCGCGCTAACCGTGCTTGACACCCTGCCACGGGTGCCCTGGCGGCGACGTTCATCAGGAGTTGATGCCCAATGCCCGGTGACCCTATCGACGCCGGCCCGGAGCGCGCCGACAGGGAGTCGCGACCCAGCCCGATCGACGTGCATGTGGGCTCACGCATCCGGCTGCGCCGCACCCTGCTGGGGCTGTCGCAGGAGCGGCTGGGCGAGGCGCTGGGGCTGACCTTCCAGCAGGTGCAGAAATATGAGCGCGGCATCAACCGGGTGGGCGCGTCGCGGCTGTACGACCTGTCGCGTGTGCTGGATGTGCCGATCAGCTTCTTTTTCGACGACATGTCCGACCAGTCGCCGGCCGGCTTCGGGGCCGCCTCATCCGGCCTGGGCGCGCGCCGCAGCTTCGGCTTCGCCGACCGGCAGGATTCGATCAACGCCCCGGCCGACGACTCGATGAGCCGGCGCGAAACGCTGGAACTCGTGCGCGCCTATTACCGCATCACCGACCCGGCGGTGCGCAAGCGGGTGTTCGACCTGGTCAAGTCCCTGGTACCCGACGATGGCCAGAGTGATCGATGAGCGGTGACGTGCCGTTTGGCGGATCGGGCGGCGGCTGACCCTCCGGGCGCTGGGCATCCGGCGCCGCTGCGGACAGGTTTGCCGTGCCGACACACTCCCGCCCCCCCCGCTGCGCGGTCGCCAGAGCCGCGGTGGCGGCGTCCAGCAGCGTGGCGGGCGCCACCGGGTCGGGCAGCGGCAGCACCGCCGCCGTGCCGGCGCTGGCGGTCAGCAGCCCGTCGGGCGCCCGCAGATCGGGGATCTGCAAGGCGCGGATGAGCCCCAGCATGCGCTTGGCGACCAACGCGGCACCCGCCCGGTCGGCACCCGGCAGCAGCACGGCCACGCGGTCGCCTTCCAGCCGCGCCGCCAGGTCGCCCGGGCGCCGCAACGCGCCGGCCACCGCGCGGGCCACCCGGCGCAAGGTGGCGTCGCCGCGCACATGGCCTTGGGAGTCGCGATAGCCGGCGAACTGGTCGAGCTCGATGAGCACCAGCCCGAGCCGCTCCTGCACGCGGAAGGCCCGGCGCAGTTCCTGGGCGATCGCCTCGTCGAAGCGGCGGCGGTTGGCCAGCCCGGTCAGCACATCCTCCAGCGCCAGGGTCGCCAGCCGGCGCTCGGCATCGGCCAGCCGGTCCTCGGCCCGGCGGCGGCGGGACACGTCGCGGCTCACCATCAGCACACCGCCATCCCGCAGCCGCGTCAGCCGCGTTTCCAACCACGCCAGGCCGCCATCCTGGCGACGCACCCGCTGTTCGCAGGTGATCACGACGGCCGGATCGACAAGGCGGTCGAGCGTGGCGCGCAACCGGTCCCAGTCCTCGGGGGGGCGGTCCAGCTGCGGTGCGCGGGCCTGCAGGGCGTCGGCATCGTAGCCGAGCAGTTCGCGCGTGGCGCCGCGCACCGCGCGGCGGCTGAGGTCGGGGGGGAGGATCTCGAACATCTCGCCGGCGCCGGCCGCCAGCAGGCGCAGTTCCTCCGTCGCCTCGGCCAGCGTCGCGCCGGCGGCGTCCAGCCGCGCCTGTGCTGCGGCCAACTGGCGGGCCTGGCCGGTCAGCCGGGCGGACACCGCCGCCAGCATGGCCGGCAGGCGGCGCGGCGCAACGTCGCCAGACAATGGCCCCTGCGCCAGTTGGCGCAGCCCGCCAGCGAGGCGGCGCCCAACCAGCAGCCAGGCAGCGAACAGGCCGATGACCACCGCCAGCGCGGCCTGCCCCAGCGCCAGCCAGGCGGCACGGTCAGCCACGGTGGTCCCGAAATCGTCCGGCAGCAGCACCGTCAGCAACACCGGCTGGTCCAGCACGCCGGACAGTTCCTGCCAGCCGAACCACTGCTGCCTGCCCCCGGGGCTGCGTGCGAGCACCGCGCCAGTGCTACTTTGCCGCGCATCGGCCAGCAGCACCGGCAGCGCGACCCGGCGCCCCAGCGACGGCGTGGCCGGCACCCCGGCCAGCACCGTGAGGTCGCGGGCGCTCAACAACAGGAAAGCCGGCGGCGGGGCATCGGCATCCGCCGCCAGTGGCGAGCGCAGGCTTTCCAGTGACAACCCCATGGCCAGCACGCCGACGGGCGCGCCGCCGGGCACCGCGGGCGGCAGCGGCAGCGCCGCCACGGTGGCCGGACGCCCGGTGATCCAGCCGCTCGGCACGCCGGCCAGCACCGGCGCGGCGCCCGGCGACAGCAGCGCCGCCCGCAGGAAGTCCTGCCCGGCGACGCTGGCCGCGGCCGGCACGCTGCCGCACCGCATTGTGCCGTTCACGCCGAAGAAGCCGATCCCTTCGGGCCAGACACCAGCGCCGGGCATCGCCGCGCAGGGCCCGCCGGGCGCGGCCGCGAGGGTGCGCAGCAATCGCACCGCGTCGATCAATTCCACCTGCACCGCGCCGGACGCCGTGCGTACCGCGTCCCGCGCCTCGGCCTGGATCGCGTCCGGGCTGGCGGAACGCCGCGCCAGCGTGTCGTGCAGCCAGACCCCCAGCAGCGGCCCCACCGCCAGCAGCGCCAGCAGCCACAGCCGGGCCGGCACGTCCAGAACGGAGCGAGGCTGGGCGGATGGGCGCAAACCTGATGTCCTTCTGTCGCAGGGTGCCTCCGGCGGCCGGGCCGGGGCAGCCGCTCTTCACCAAAGCGTGAAAATCACCGCTCCGGGCCATTTTCGGCAAGGCTGAAGAAGTCTTAATCCTTGTCGCGAATCTCGGCGCCCGATTGCCGCGCCGGCCTAGCCGCTCGGCTGCGGCTCGCGCAGTTGCGGGTTGTCGAACACCGGGTTGCGCCAGCGGTCCAGCGCCTGGCGCAGCGCCTCCGCCAGGTCGCGCTTCTCGGCCTCGCCGAGGGTGGCGCCGACTTCCTCGCGGACGCCGTGCGACACCAGCAGCAGCGCCGGCACCCGGCCCGGCCGCTCCTGCAGCGCCACGTTCAGCCAGCCTGGCTTCAGCACCACCTCGTGCCGCCGCCCGTCCGGCGCGGTACGCACCACCCGCAGGCCGGTGGGCGACAGCAGCAGCAACTCGGTGGCGCGCGCCGCGCGGGCGTTGAGGCGGAACAGCCAGGCCGCCAGCAGCAGTTCCACGCCTGTGAAGCCGCCCACCGGCCAGGCGCCGAGCCAGACGAACAGCGCGCCGGTGCCGCCCGACAGCCCGCAGATCGCCACCAGCAGCAGCCGCAGCGCCCGCGCCGACAGGCTGCGATGCGGCACGATCAGCGCCTCGAACAAGGTAGGCTGCACACTCTGCTCCATGACCTGCATATAAGGCGCCCGGGCCGGTTGCCAGAGGCGGGCCGCGAAGGGAATGATACAGCATGCCACAGGACGACGCATCGCGGCCGGCCCGGCCACCCCGCAAGCAGCCGGCCGCGCGCCGCCCGCCGCCCGCCGGCGCGCGCAAGACGCCGCGGATGACGCACGCGCAGGTGCTGGGCTTCCTGGACGCGCTGGCCCAGGCCAATCCCGACCCGCGCAGCGAACTGGTCTATGCCGACCCGTTCACCCTGCTGGTGGCGGTGGTGCTGTCGGCGCAGGCGACCGACGCCTCGGTAAACAAGGCGACGGTCGGACTGTTCCGCGAGGCGGCGACGCCGCAGGCGATGGCGGCGCTGGGCGAGGACGGCGTGGCGCGGCATATCCGCACCATCGGGCTGTGGCAGAACAAGGCGAAGAACGTGGTGGAACTGTCGCGCCGCCTGGTGGCCGAGCATGGCGGCCAGGTGCCGCACGACCGCGCCGCCCTGGAGGCGCTGCCCGGCGTCGGGCGCAAGACCGCCAACGTGGTGCTGAACGTGGCCTTCGGCGAGCCGACCATGGCGGTCGACACGCATGTCTTTCGCGTGGCCAACCGCACCGGCATCGCCCCGGGCAAGAATGTGCGCGCGGTGGAGGATGCGCTGGTGGCGCGCGTCCCGCCGGCGCTGCTGGGCCGGGCGCATCATTGGCTGATCCTGCATGGCCGGCATGTCTGCAAGGCGCGGGCGCCGGAGTGCTGGCGCTGCGTGGCCGCCGCCTGGTGCCGCTTCCCCGACAAGGCCGCCCCGCCGGCGCGCAAGCCGCCCCGCGGCTGAACCGGCCGGGCCTGGGCCGGCCGGGCCTGGGCCGTGCCGCCGGCGCATTGGATCGCGCGGCGATTTGCGGCATGCTGGGCGCATGGCAGCATCGGCCAGCATCGGCATGTCGGCATCCGCGAGCAGCAGCACGGCAACCAGGAGCGGGGCGTCGCAGCCGCGCGACTACCGGCTGGACTTCTTCCGTGGCCTGTCGCTGTTCTTCATCTTCATCGACCACATCCCGGCCAACCCGGTCAGCTACTTCACGCTGAAATCCTTCGCGCTCAACGACGCGGCGGAGGTGTTCATCTTCATCTCGGGCTACACCGCGGCCATGGTCTACGGCCGCGCGGTCGGGCGCGACGGGATCCTGTTGACCACTGCGCGCATCTACCGGCGGGTATGGACGCTGTATGTCGCCCATCTGTGCATGTTCATGATCTACATGGCGGAAATCGCCTATACCGCGCGGCACTTCAATAACCCGCTGTTCATCGAGGACCTCGGCGTCGGCGATTTCATCACCCGGCCGGACGAGACCATCGTGAAGGTGCTGCTGCTGCAGTACCAGCCGACCTTCCTGGACATCCTGCCGCTGTACATGGCGCTGCTGGCGATCTTCCCGCTGTTGCTGCTGGCGTTGCGCCGGCACGTGCTGCTGGCGCTGGTGCCCTCGATGCTGATCTATGCCGCCGCCCAGATCTGGCAGATCAACATGCCGGGCAACGAGGGCGAAGGCTGGTATTTCAACCCGTTCGCCTGGCAGTTGCTGTTCACCATCGCCGCCGCATTCGGCTATGCCAGCGGCCAGGGGCGCGACATGCTGCCCTCCGGGCGCTGGCTGGTGGTGCTGGCGGCGCTGATCGCCGCCGCCGGGATGCTGATCCAGCTGTCCTGGACCAGTCACGACCTGCTGGGGATGGGGCCGCAGATCCTGCGGCGGACGCTGTGGCCGGTGGACAAGACCAGCCTGCCGCTGGTCCGGATCGGCAACGTGCTGGCGCTGGCGGTGCTGGTGGCGCGCCTGGTGCCGCGCAACGCCGGCTTCCTGACCCGCCCGGCCGGCTGGCTGGTGGTGCTGTGCGGGCAGCATTCGCTGGAGGTTTTCGCGCTGAGCATCCTGCTGGCGGTGCTGGGCAACATCGTGCTGACGCTGGCCGGGCGGTCGCTCGGCCTGCACCTTGTGATCACGGCTTGCGGGATGCTCATCATGATCGGCCTGGCGTTGCTGATGTCCTGGTTCGCCGGCGGCGGCCGGCTGCCCGCCCGCCCCGTCGCCCTGGCGGTGGCAAGGACGGACGGGGCGGGGGGCGCGCCATGACGGTGCGCGCCCTCGCCTGCCTGCTCACCCTGCTGGCCGGCCCGGCGCTGGCCGCCGCGCCGGCCTGTCCGGTGCCGCCGCCGCTGGCATTGCCGGACCTGGCGCTGCCCGCCGCGAAGGCCGAGATCGCCGCCCACCACGCGCTGGTGATCCTGGCCCTGGGCAGCGCGCCCACCCTGGGGGCGGCCGCCGACGGGGCCGCCTATTCCTACCCCGCACGGCTGGAGGCGCATCTGGCGGCGCTGCTGCCGGGGGTCGCCGTCAGCGTGTTGAACCATGGCGCGGCGCAGCGCTCCACGCACGGCATGGCGGTCCACCTGCCGCAATTGCTGACCGAGACCGGCGCCAGGCTGGTGATCTGGGAGAGTGGCGGGCGCGAGGCGGCGCGCGGCATGGATGTCGATTCCTTCGCCGGCGAACTGCAGACCGGGCTGGACGCGATCCACGCGGCCGGCGCGGAGGTGATCCTGATGGACCTGCAATACGCGCCCGGTATGCCGCATCTGGTGCCGGTGGACCCATACCGGCAGGTGATCCACGACGCCGCCGCCAATTCCGGCGACCCGGTGTTCGAACGCTACGAGCTGATGCTCGATTGGGCGAACCAGGGCATGGACCTCGCCGCGCACGACCCGGCCAGGCGCATCGCGGCGGCCCGCACGCTGTTCGACTGCCTGGCCGGCGCGCTGGCCCGCGCGATCGTGCGGGCGGTCAAATAGCCGGGTTCAGCCAAGCTCCCCATACGTCGCCGGCACCGCCGCCTCATGCAGCGCCAGCCGAACGCGCGGGCTGAGCAGCGCGGCCAGTTCCTCCTGATGCCGGTAATCGGGCATCAGCGCCTCCAGCGTCGCGTCGCGGCCGGCGGCCGGATGGAAATACAGCTCGCTCACCCCGGCCGGCAGGTGGGCCAGCAGCGCCAGCACCCGCGCCTCGGTCATCGCGCCGCTCCAGGCCAGGCCGAACACGTGGTCGTTGGCCACCATGCCGGCGCGGCGGATCTGCCGGCGCAGCAGGCGCGACCAGGCGTGCAACGCCCGCGCGCCGACGCCCTGGACCACGCCACAGGCCGCCATCACCGCCGGCGGCTCGGCCGGGACACGCACCGCCCGCAGGCCGTGGCGGGCGCCGATGCGCACCAGCAGCCCGCCCACGGTCGGATGCAGGTGCATATGCTTGTGCGCGTCGGCATGGTCCAGCGTGAGCCCGGTGGCGGCGAAGGCGGCGAACTGGGCCTCGATCTCGGCCGCCAGTTGCCGGCGCACCGTGGGGCGGAAGAAATAATCCACGCCGAGCCGCAACTGGTCCGACGGGAACCAGCCGCGCGCATCCACCAGATCGGGGATCGCCGCCGGCGGCAGCACCGCCGGCCCCTCGATCACCACCAGATGCAGCCCCACCCGCAGGCCGGGCAGCCGATGGGCGCGGCGCACCGCGTCCGCCGCCGCCGCGCCCGCCACCATCAGGCTGGCGCTGGACAGGACGCCCTCGCGGTGCGCCCGCTCGATGCCCTCGTTGACCGCGACCGACAGGCCGAAATCATCGGCCGAGACGATCACCCGCCGGGCAGGCTGCCGCATCACGGGCCGGCGGATGCTCCGGCCCGCATCGCCTGGCCGCGCCACTCCACCTCCCACCCCGCATAGGCGGCCAGCAGCACGGCCAGCGACAGCAGGTCGCGCAGCGGCAACAGGAGCAGCGGCGCCGGGGTCACCACGCCGGGCCGGCCCGCGAGCGCCACGTCGATCCCGCGCGCCACCGCCGCACGCACCGCCCAGGCGGCCAGGAACAGCAGTACCGACCACGACGCCGCGGCCGACACCACGACGGCCAGCACCGCCCAGGCCAGCGGATATTGCAAGCCGGACAGCGCGAATTGCCGCGGCACCAACGCCCGGATGGTGCGCGCCCAGCGCAATTCGTGCCGCACCAGCGCATCCAGCTCGGTCTCCGGCACCGTGGTCGCCGGAATGGAGACCGCCAGCCGCACCGCCTGGCCGAGCGCCTGCACCTTGCGGCCCAGGGCATTGTCGTCGGCCAGGTCGTCGGCCAGCGCCGCCAGCCCGCCGATCGCCACCAGCGTGTCGCGCCGCAGCGCCATGGTGGCGCCCAGGCAGTCCTGCCGCCCCAGCGCGCGGGCCAGCAGCACCCCCGGCAGGAAGCCATGCGTGATCGCCGTCGCCCCCAGCCGCCCGGCCAGGGCCGCGCTCGCCGCCAGCCCGGTGTAGAGCGAGGTCACCAGCCCGGTTCCAGGCAGCGCCAGGGTGGCGACGATATCGTCGAGATAGTCGGGTGCCGCGTGCACATCGCTGTCGGCGATCACCAGCACGTCGTGGCGGGCCGCCGGCAGCATGTTCATCAGGTTGGAGATCTTGCCGTTGCTGCCGTGCCGCGCCGGGTTCACCACCACGGCGATGTCGCAGGCCGGAAAGCGCGCGCGCAGCCGCTGCACCACGGCCAGCGCCGTATCGCTGGCGCCATGCAGCCCGAAAACGACCTGGAACTGCGGATAATCCTGGGCGCAGGCGGTGGCCAGTGCCGCTTCCAGCAGCGGCTCGTCGCCATAGAGCGGCTTCAGGATGGTGACGCCGGGGCGCCGCTGCGGCGGCAGCGGCCCGGGGGCGGCCAGAAAGTGGCGCAGCGCCCACCAGCCGGCCACCGCCTGCCCGACGCCAAGGCTGACCAGCACCGCGGCGCCAATGGCCAACCAGCCCATATCTATTGTCCCTACGACTTCCCGCCCGTCGCCAGCGCCACGGCCTTGCTTTGCAGCATGGCGATCAGCGGCGCGGCGTCGCCGCCGGACAGCAGCGAGCGGAAATCCGAACGCTGCGTGGCGACCCGGCTGATCGCGCCGTCCACCAGCACGTCCACCGCTTTCCAGGTGCCGCCGGTATCGCGCATCACATAGTCCAGGCGGGTCGGCGTGCCGGTCGTCGGCACGATGTTGGACTGCACCACCGAATCCGCGCCGACCTGGCGCAACTCCGGCCGCACCTCGAACCGCTCGCCGTTGAAGCTGTCGAAATTGGCGGTCCAGGAGGCGACCGTGAAGCGGGTGAACGCCTCCATCAGCTCCTGCTGCACCGCCGGCGCGAAGCCGCTCCAGCGGGCGGCGCCGACCGAGTTGCGCAGGATGGTCGGCAGGTCGAACACCCGTTCCACCACCGGGCGCAGCGTCGCGGCGCGGGTGGCGAAGGGCGTGGCGGCGCCGGCCCGCATGGCGGCCAGCAGGGCGGCGTTCAGCGCCACGATCGGTTGCGCCGGCGCGGGCAGGTCGGCCGCGTGCGCCGGCAGCAGGCCGGCGAGCAGCAGCAATCCGAGGCTGCGCCGTGCGATCATGCCGTCGCCGCCCCCGCATCCTTGCCGAGTGCGGCGATGGCGGCATCGACGATGTCGCGGGCGGTCAGGCCGGCCTGGATCATCTGTTTGGCCGGGCTGTCGTGGTCGATGAACATGTCCGGCAGCACCATCGGCCGCACCTTCAGACCGCCATCCAGCAGGCCCTTCCATGCCAGGTGCTGCAGCACCGCCGAGCCGAAGCCGCCCAGGCTGCCCTCCTCGATGGTGATCAGCACCGCGTGCTCGCGCGCCAGACGCTCGATCAGCGCCGTGTCCAGCGGCTTGGCGAACCGCGCGTCCGCCACCGTCGCCGGCAGGCCCCGCGCCGCCAGTTCGTCCGCCGCGCGCAGCGCCTCGCCAAGCCGTGTGCCGAGCGACAGGATCGCCACCCGGCCGCCTTCGCGCAGCACCCGGCCGCGGCCGATCTCAAGCGCCGTCCCACGCGCCGGCAGCGCCACCAGACCCGTCGCCTCGCCGCGCGGGAAGCGCACCGCACTCGGCCGGTCGTCGATCGCCGCCGCCGTCGCCACCATGTGCACCAGTTCAGCCTCGTCCGCCGGCGCCATCAGCACCATCCCGGGCAGGCAGCCGAGATACGCAAGGTCGAAGCTGCCCGCATGCGTCGCCCCGTCCGCACCCACCAGCCCGGCCCGGTCCAGCATGAACCGCACCGGCAGCGACTGGATCGCCACGTCGTGCACCACCTGGTCATAGGCGCGTTGCAGGAACGTGCTGTAGATCGCGCAGAACGGCTTGATCCCCTCCGTCGCCAGCCCCGCCGCGAAGGTCACCGCGTGCTGCTCGGCGATGCCCACGTCGAACGTCCGCGTCGGGAACGCCTTGGCGAAACGGTCCAGCCCCGTCCCGGACGGCATCGCCGCCGTGATCGCCACGATCGACGGGTCGTGCTCCGCCTCGGCGATCAGCGCGTCCGCGAACACCCGCGTGTAGGTCGGCGGGCCGGGCGGCGCCTTGGCCTGCTCGCCGGTGATCACGTTGAACTTGCTCACCGCGTGCAGCTTGTCCGCCGCCGCCTCCGCCGGCGCGTAGCCGCGCCCCTTCTGGGTGATCACGTGCAGCAGGATCGGCCCGTGTTCCTCCGCCTCGCGCACGTTGCGCAGCACCGGCAGCAGGTGGTCCAGATTGTGCCCGTCGATCGGGCCGACATAGTAGAAGCCCATCTCCTCGAACAGCGTCCCCCCGGTCAGCATGCCGCGCGCGTATTCTTCCGCCCGCCGCGCCGTCCGCTCGATCCCCTTCGGGAACCGGCGGGCCATGCGCACCGCAAGGTCGCGCAGGTTCAGGAAGCTCTGCGACGACAGCAGCCGCGACAGGTAGGCGCTCATCGCCCCCACCGGCGGGGCGATCGACATGTCGTTGTCGTTCAGGATCACCACCAGCCGCGAGTGCCGCGCGCCCGCGTTGTTCATCGCCTCATAGGCCATGCCGGCGCTCATCGCACCGTCGCCGATCACCGCGATCACCTGCCGGTCGTCGGCGATGCCCTGCGCCTGCTTCAGGTCGCGCGCCACCGCCATGCCCAGCCCGGCCGAGATCGAAGTCGAGGAATGCGCCGCCCCGAACGGGTCGTATTCGCTCTCCGCCCGCCGCGTGAAGCCCGACAGCCCGCCGCCCTGGCGCAGCGTGCGGATGCGCTCGCGCCGGCCGGTCAGGATCTTGTGCGGGTAGCACTGGTGGCCGACATCCCAGATCAGACGGTCGGTCGGCGTGTCGAAAATCGCGTGGATCGCAACCGTCAGCTCCACCACCCCGAGGCTCGCCCCAAGATGGCCCCCGGTCGTCGAGACCGCGTCGATCGTCTCGGCCCGTAGCTCAGCCGCCACCTGCTTCAGCTGCTCCGGTGAGAAATTGCGCAAATCCGCCGGAACATGCACACGGTCCAGCAACGGAGTCACAGGGCGCGTCGAAACAGACGGCGGGACAATCGGGGCGTTCATACAACCGTACTCACTTGCGGCGGGAAACGACGAAGGCCGCCAGCTGCCGCAGCAGCGCCGCCTGATCGCCGAAGCTATGGATATGGGTAGCCGCCTGCCCGGACAAAGCCTCCGCCTGCGCGCGGGCACGTTCCACGCCCAGCACCGCCACCATGGTGGCCTTGCCGGCGGCGGCGTCCTTGCCCACCGCCTTGCCGGCCTCCTCGGCGGTGCCGACGGCATCCAGCACATCGTCGGCGATCTGGAACGCGGCGCCCACGTCGCGGCCATAGGCGGCCAGCAGCTGGCGCTGGTGCGCCGGCGCACGGCCCAGTATGGCGCCGGCCTCGGCGCTGAACTGGATCAGGCGGCCGGTCTTCAGCGCTTGCAGCCGGCCCACCGCCTCGGCGGTGAGGGTCTGCCCCTCGGCCTGCATGTCGATCATCTGGCCGCCGCACATGCCGCGCGCGCCGGCGGCATGGGCCAGCGCCAGCACCAGCTCGGCCCGCGCCTCGGGGTTGGAATGGGTGTCCGGCTCGGCCAGTATCTCGAAGGCGCGGGTCTGCAATGCGTCGCCGGCCAGGATGGCGGTGGCCTCGTCGAACGCCTTGTGCACCGTCGGCTTGCCGCGGCGCAGGTCGTCATTGTCCATTGCCGGCAGGTCGTCGTGCACCAGCGAATAGGCGTGCAGCATCTCCACGGCGGCGGCCACCCGTACCGAGCAGGTGCGGTCCACCCCGAACAGGGCGGCCGTCTCCATCACCAGAAAGGCGCGCATCCGCTTGCCGCCGCCCAGCGTGGCGTGGCGCATGGCCGCGCATAGCCGCCCCTCCGCCCCCTCGACGGCGGGCAGCAGCACATCCAGCGCGGTCTCCACCTCGGCGGCCACGCCCGCCAGGGCGGCGGCGAGGTCCGGGGCGGGGTCGTCGTGCACGGCGGCATCGGTCATGGGCTACTCGCTCTCCCGCAGCGACAGCGCGCCGTCGCCGGCCGACACGATGGCCTGCACCCGCGTCTCGGCCTCGGCCAGCTTGGCCTCGCAATGCCGGCGCAGCAGCGCGCCGCGCTCATAGGCGGTGATGGCGTCCTCCAGCTTCTGCTGGCCGCCCTCCAGGCCGCGCACGATCTTCTCCAGTTCGGCCAGCGCGTCCTCGAAGGACAGCCCCTTCACGTCGGGGGCAATCGGCTCGGCTGGGGCGGCGGTCGGTCGGGCGCCGGGCATGGCGTGGCTCCTCGTGGTCCTGCGGCGAAACGGCGAACGACGAATGGCAAAAACGGAACGAAGGGGGGGTGGTAGCCTCTCGCGGCGCGCGCGCCAACCCCCGAATGCGCGCGACCGGAATCAGTCCTGCATCAGCGCCCGCACATGCGCCGCCGCCGAGGCCGCCAGCGCGTCCAGGTCGTAGCCGCCTTCCAGCACCGACACCAGCCGCCCGCCGCAATGCCGCCGCGCCGCGGCCAGCAATTCGGCGGTCAACCAGGCGAAATCCTGCGTCTCCACGCGCAATTGTGCCAGCGGATCGGCCTTGTGCGCGTCGAACCCGGCCGAGACGATCAGCAATTCCGGCGCGAAGGCGTCCAGCGCCGGCAGCAGCCGCTCCGTCCAGGCGGCGCGGAAGGCCGCCCCGTCCGATCCGGGCGGCAGCGGCGCGTTGACCACATTGCCCACCCCCACCTCGCTCGCCGCCCCGGTGCCGGGATAGCACGGGTATTGGTGACTGGAGCCATAGAACAGGTCGGGGTCGGCGGCGAAGATCGCCTGGGTGCCGTTGCCGTGATGCACGTCGAAATCCACCACCGCCACCCGGCGCAGCCCCCACCGGGCCTGGGCGTGGCGGGCGGCGACGGCGGCGTTGGCGAACAGGCAGAAGCCCATCGGCCGGTTCGGCTCGGCATGGTGGCCCGGCGGGCGGGTGGCGACGAAGGCGGCGCCGGCCCAGCCCTCCATCACCGCATCCACCCCCATCACCGCGCCGCCGGCCGAGCGCAGCGCCGCCTCGGCGCTGCCGGCGCTCATCACCGTGTCAGCGTCCAGCGCCACCTGCTCGCCCACCTCGGGCCGGATATCCAGGATGGCGCGCACGTAGTCGGCCGGATGCACGCGGCGCAACTGCTCCTCGGTCGCCCGGGGCGCCTGCTCGCGCAGCAGGTCGGTGAACGCCTCGCCTTCCAGCGCGCGCAGCACGTGGCGCAGCCGGTCCGGGCATTCCGGGTGCCAGGCGCCGGGGTCGTGCTCCAGGCAGGCCAGGTGCGTGATCAGCGCGACCGTCACGGCGCCTCCCTCTTGCGGATCACGAAGCTGAACACCCCGGCCTCCTCGCTCCAGGCCACCAGGGCGTGGCCGGTCTCACGGCAGAAGGCATGGAAGTCCGCCACCGCCGCGCGGTCGGTCGCCAGCACGCGCAGCCGCTCCCCCGCCGCCAGCGCGCGCAGCGCCCGGTTGGCCTTCAGCACGGGCAGCGGGCAGTTCATGCCCTTCACATCCAGGACGGTTTCGCTCATGCCGCTATCCTGCGTCCGCGCACGGCGCTTGAGCAAGCCGCCACACCCCGGCACAGTCCGCCCATGAGCACCTCCTCCCCCGCATACGACTTCCGCATCGGCCTGGACCTCGGCGGCACCAAGACCGAGATCGCCGCCCTGGCGCCCGATGGCAGCCTGTTGCACCGCCACCGCACCCCCACGCCGCATGCCTACGACGACTCGGTGCGCGGCATGGCCGCCATGATCGGCGAGATCGAGCAGAAGATGGGCGGGCGCGGCAGCGTCGGCATCGGCATCCCCGGCGTGATCAGCCCGGTCACCGGCCTGGTGAAGAACGCCAACACCATCGCCCTCAACGGCCACCCGTTCGACCGCGACCTCGCCGCCCTGCTGGGCCGCGAGGTCCGGGTGGACAACGACGCCAACTGCTTCGCCCTCAGCGAGGCCGCCGACGGTGCCGGCACCGGCGCCCCGGTGGTGTTCGGGGTGATCCTGGGCACCGGCTGCGGCGGCGGCATCGTGGTGGACGGCAAGGTGATCCGCGGCCGCAACCACATCACCGGCGAATGGGGCCACACCCCCCTGCCCTGGCCCGCCGAGGACGAACTGCCCGGCATCCTGTGCTGGTGCGGCCACCGCAACTGCCTGGAAACCCTCGTCGCCGGCCCCGCCCTGGCGCGCGACTGCGACGGTCCGGACGCGCACGACGCCACCGCCATCCCCGCCCGCGCCGCCGCCGGCGAGCAGCGCGCCATCGCCGCCCTGGCCCGCCACGCCGACCGCCTGGCCCGCGGCCTGGCCGTCATCGTCAACATCCTCGACCCGGACGTGATCGTGCTGGGTGGCGGCCTGTCGAACATGGCGCATCTGTACGACGAGGTGCCCAGGCTGATGGCCCCGCACGTCTTCTCCGACTTCGTGCACACCCCGGTGGTGAAGAACCGGCACGGCGACTCCTCCGGCGTCCGCGGCGCCGCCTGGCTGTGGCCGGCGCCACGCTAGAGCCGGGCGGCAGAACCCCGGCACTCTGCCGGGACTGCGGGGCCGACCCCGGCGACCGTCCGGCCTGCCCGTCCTGCGGCGGCCGGCGGATCGTGCGCCATGCCGAGCTGCTCACGCTGCACATCGCCCATGTCGATTGCGACGCCTTCTACGCTAGCGTCGAGAAGCGCGACCGCCCGGAGCTGGCCGCCCGCCCGGTCATCGTCGGCGGCGGCGTGCGCGGCGTGGTCTCCACCGCCTGCTACATCGCCCGCATGCACGGCGTGCGCAGCGCCATGCCGATGTTCAAGGCGCTGGCCGCCTGCCCGGACGCGGTGGTGATCCGCCCGGACTTCGCCAAATACAGCGCCGCCGCCCGCCAGATCCGCGCCCTGATGGGCAGCCTCACCCCGCTGGTGCAGCCGCTGTCGATCGACGAGGCGGTGCTGGACCTCGCCGGCACCCAGGCGCTGCACGCCGCCCCGCCCGCCGCCGTGCTGGCCCGCTTCGCGCTGGCCGTGGAGCGCGAGGTCGGCGTCACCGTCTCCATTGGCCTGGCCACCAACCGCCTGCTCGCCAAGATCGCCGCCGGCCGCGACAAGCCGCGCGGCTTCTGCGTCATCGGCGCCGAGGCGTCCGCCCTGCTGGCGCCCGAGTCGGTGCGCCTGCTGCCCGGCATCGGCCCGGCGCAGGCCCGCAAGCTGGAATCGCTCGGCATCACCAGGCTCGCCCACCTGCAGGCGCTGGACGACCGCGCCGCCCGCCAGCGCCTCGGCGAGGACGGCCCCGCCCTGGTCCGCCGCGCCCGCGGCGAGGACACGCGCCGGGTCGATCCCAGCCGCGACACCAAGTCGATCAGCGCCGAAACCACCTTCGACACCGACCTCGCCGCCGCCGCCGAGCTGGAGCGCCATCTCTGGCGCCTGTCGGAGAAGCTCGCCACCCGGCTGAAGGCGGCCGGCTTCTCGGCCGGCGGCGTGGTGCTGAAGCTGAAAACCGCGGGTTTCGCCGGCCGCACCCGCGCGCACCGCCTGCACACGCCCACCTGCCTGCCCGACACGCTGTTCGCCGCCGCCCGCACCCTGCTGGCGCGCGAGGCCGACGGCACCGCCTTCCGCCTGATCGGCATCGGCGCATCCCCGCTGATGCCCGGCGAGGCCGCCGACCAGCCCGACCTCGCCGACCCCGGCGCCCCCCGCCGCGTCGCCGCCCAGCAGGCCATCGACACCCTGCGCGGCAAGTTCGGCGCGGGCGCCATCCTGCGGGGGCGCGGGTTGCCGACGAAGCGGTGATCGGAGGCGGCTGCCCGCGGATCCAGGCTGCAAGGCAAGCAAGGCTGGGCTCTGCCCAGACCCGCCAGGGGCCGAGCCCCTGGACCTCGACGTTCTAAAAAAGTTACACTATATTGCTGTCTGGCAACTTAACCCTCATCGCGCGAAATGGGGAAACAGGTCACTCCTGCTTCTCCCCGCTCAATGTGAACCTGCCTGCCTCGCCGCCCTACCCCAGCATCGCGCCGATCGCCGCCGCGTCCACCGCCTCCAGCGTCGCCGGCGACCAATGCGGATGGCGGTCTTTGTCCACCAGCATCGCCCGCACCCCTTCGGCGAAATCTGGATGCTTGGTCACCGCGCGGGTCAGCCGCAGTTCGGCGGCCAGCGCATCGCGCAGCGACAGCCCCGCCCCCCGGCGGATCGCCGCGAACGACCACATCACCGACGAGGGCGAAACATGCCGCAGCGTCGCCAGCGTCTCGGCCGCCCACGCGCCGCCCTCGGCCGTCAGCGCCGCCAGCACGCCGGCCACGCTGTCCTGGCCGAAGCAGCGGTCGATGGCGGCGCGCTGCGGCGCCATGGTGAAGGCTGGCGGGGTCTGCGCGAAGGCGCCCACGGCAGCCACCCCGTCGGCGATGATCGCCGCCCGCAGCGCCTCCATGTCGGCCTTCGGCACGAAATGCGTGGCGATGCCGGCATGCACCGCGTCCGCCCCGTTCAGCCGCGCCCCGGTCAGGCCCAGGTACATGCCAAGCTGCCCAGGCAGGCGCGGCAGCATGAAGGTGCCGCCGACATCGGGGAACAGCGCGATCGCCGTCTCCGGCATGGCGAACATCCCGGCCTCGCTGGTCACCCGCATATGGCCATGCACCGACAGCCCGATGCCGCCGCCCATGCACACCCCGTCGATCAGCGCCACATAGGGCTTGGGGTATTCGTCGATCGCCGCGTTCAGCGCGTATTCTTCGGCGAAGAACGCCTCGATCGCCGCCGTGTCGCCCTCCAGCGCATAGGCGCGGATGGCACGGATGTCGCCGCCGGCACAGAACGCCCGCCCGCCGGCGCCCTCCACCACCACCGCATGCACGCCGGGGTCGTCGCGCCAGGCCGCCAGGGCGGCGGACATATCGCGGATCATCCGCAGGTCCAGCGCGTTCAGCGCCTTCGGCCGGTTCAGCAGGATATGCCCGATGCGGCCCTGGCGGGTCGCGATCACGCTGGCGGTGGCCGGTTCAGTCGCGGTCATGCGGATGGGTCTCCCTGGCGATGCCCGGTTCCCATAACCCAATCGCATCCCGGATGAAATCCGGGGGCGGCAAGGCAGGACAGTTCATAAGGCAGGACGGTTCGCATGAAGACGGGGAGGCGGGGAGAAGCCAAGGTCGCCCTGGCTTCTCCCCGCCTCCCCGTTTCCTCGCCTCCATGTGAACCTGCCTGTCACGGCTTGCGCGGATTCAGCATCCCCACCACCAGCGCCAGCAGGATCGACAGGCGCGGCCACAGCCCGTCGGTGCGCAGCAGCAGCCGGCCGACATCGGCGCCCTCGCGCAACGCCACCATCCGCGCGCGCAACGGCGCCAGCGCCTGGTCGCGCAGCGCCGAGGCGTCGCGCTCCAGCCGATCGGGCCGACTGGCGCGGCGGGCCAGCAGGAACAGGATCAGCGCCAGCAGCACATCGCCGCCGGCCACCCACAGCACCGCGTATTGCGGCGGCATGCGGCAGGCCAGCGCCAGCACCACGGCGACATGCACGGCCGCCAGGGCGGCCAGCAGGAATACCCCGGCGGCGGCGGCGAAGGCGGCGCGCACGGCTACGCGGCGGGCGAGGCGGCGCAGGCGCAGCCCCTCCGCCTGCGCCGCCATTTGGGCCAGACGGAGGGTGCGCATGGAAATCAGCGCGTCAGGCGGCCGATCAGCAGCCCCGCCGCCGCCGCGATCAGCACCGCGGTGAAGGGGCGCTCGCGGATTTCCCGCGCCACCGTGGCGGTCTGGCAGCCGGCGGCGTCGCCCACCCGGTGGATGGCGTCCTCAGCTTCCTTGCGCGCCTCGGCGATGCGCGGCGTGACCTTCTCGTCCACCAGCGTGGCGATCTGCGCCCGCAATTCGTCAAGCTGCCGGCGGATCTCGCCTTCGATGGTCGCGGCCTTGTCGGTATCGGATGCCATTGGATGAAACTCCTGTGTTGCGAACATCGTCTGCGTCCTGCATGTGGGGGTGGCGGCCCGCCGACTCAACCATCCCCCGCCGGTCAGGATACCATGGCTGCAACGTTGCCCAAACCATCCGTTCCGCCGTTGCCCGCCGCCGCGCCGCCTCCCGCATCGCCACTGGTGCGCTTCCGCGACGTGCGCAAATCCTACGACGGCATGGCCGATGCGGTGCGCGGCCTCACGCTGGACATCGCGCGCGGCGAGTTCCTCACCCTGCTCGGCCCCTCCGGCTCGGGCAAGACCACCACGCTCATGCTGCTGGCGGGGTTCGAACGGCCGGACAGCGGCGACATCCAGCTGGACGACCAGCCGATCACCCACATCGCGCCGCACCGGCGCGGCATCGGCGTGGTGTTCCAGCATTTCGCGCTGTTCCCGCACATGACGGTGGCGCAGAACATCGCCTACCCGCTGCGCGTGCGCGGCTTCGCCCGCGCCGCCCAGCAGGACAGGGTGGGCCGGGCGCTGGACATGGTGCGGCTGGCCGGCCTGGGCGACCGGCTGCCGGCGCAGTTGTCGGGCGGCCAGCAGCAGCGCGTGGCGCTGGCCCGCGCCCTGGTGTTCGACCCCAAGCTGGTGCTGCTGGACGAGCCGCTGGGCGCGCTGGACCGCACGCTGCGCGAGGAGATGCAGCTTGAGCTGCGCCACCTGCACGAGCGGCTGGGCGTCACCATGCTCTACGTCACCCACGACCAGGCGGAGGCGCTGACCCTGTCGGACCGCATCGCGGTGTTCGCCGGCGGCACGGTGTGCCAGCTCGGCACCCCGCAGGACCTCTACGAGGCGCCGAGCACCGCCTTCGTGGCCGGCTTCGTTGGCGAGAACAACTTCCTCCCCGGCACCTACGTCCGCCGCGAGGACGACCTGGCGGAGATTCATCTGGATTGCGGCATCGCGGTGGAGGCCCGGCCGGTCAACGCCATGCGCGGCCAGCGCTGCGTGGTGGCGGTGCGGCCGGAGCGGGTGGCGCTGGCGGCGGTCGCGGCTGAGGAGATGGGCGAGGGCGCCCTGCCCGCCACGGTGGAGGAGGTGATCTACCAGGGCGACCATGTCCGCCTGCGCCTGCGCGTGGGCGCCCCCGGCGCGCCGCCGGCCACGCTGGTGGTCAGGCGCCCGGCCGGGGTGCCGATGGCCGGGCTGGCGCCGGGCCGGCCGGCGGCGGTGGCCTGGCAGCCCTACCACGCCAGCGCCTTCCACCCCGATGCCGGCGGCTGAGGCCAGCCGTTGCCCGCCCGGGCCGCCCGGTCCTAATCTCAATCCGAACAGCCCGGCCCCACCCATGTCCCGCGCGCGACCCTCCCGGCTCATGCCCATCATCGGGCTCGCCATGGCGATGCTGTCCGGCGCGGCGGCACCCCCGCCCGCCCCAACACCCGCCGCCACGCCGGCCCCCACACTGGCCCCCACACTGGCCCAGACCCGCGACCTGACGGTGGCGCTGCGCGACGGGCTGGGCGCGCGGGCGCTGCGGCCCGCCTATCTGGACGCATTCGCCGCCACCGGGCCGACGGTGGCGGTGGCGCGCTGGCCGGGCGGGCTGGACACGCTGCGCGCCCATGCCGCCGACTGGGACGTGGTGGCCATCGGCGGCGGCGACCTGCTGGCCGGATGCTCGGCCGGGCTGCTGGAAAAGCTGGACTGGAAGGGCGCCGCCTCGCCGCTGCGCGGCCTGGCCGACCGGCTGCAACCCCAGGCGGCGGCCGAATGCGGCGTGGGGGCCGCCACCCGCGCCACCGTCCTGGCCTGGGAGTCCGGCAAGGTCCAGGGCAGCCCCGGCTGGGCCGATTTCTGGGACGTGGTGAAAATCCCCGGCAAGCGCGGTCTGCAGGAGGGCGTGCGCGGCAACCTGGAGATCGCCCTGCTGGCCGACGGGGTGGCGCCGGCCGACCTCTACCGCGTGCTGCGCACCGATGCGGGGGTGGAGCGCGCGCTGCGCAAGCTCGGCCAGTTGCGCCCCTATATCGTGTGGTGGCGCACGCCGGAGGACGCGCTGCGCATCCTGCGCTCGGGCGAGGCGCTGATGACCAGCGCCCCCGCCCCCACGGTGGCCGCGGCCAACCAGGCCGGCGGGCCGCCGATCACCATCCAGCCGGCCGGCAGCCTGACCGAGACCGTCTATTGGGCGATGCTGAAGGACAGCCCCAACAAGGCCGAGGCGCAACGCTTCCTCGCCTTCGCCGCCGCCCCCGAGCAGCAGGCGGCGGTGGCCGCGCAGGGCGCCTGGGCCGGCCTGGCCCGCAGCGCCAACGATACGGCCCAGGCCGCCACCTCGGTGCCGATCGACACCGCGTTCTGGCGCGACAACCTGGAGAAGCTGACGGTGCGGTTCCAGGCCCAGGTTGGGAAATAAGACCGATTCGGGACTGTTATACCTCAGACGCAATCATGAAATAGTCGTAGGCGGTGCGCGCCACATCGGCGATCACGTCCTCCCGCTCGGCCGGCGGCAGGGCGGAATCCTTCACATAGACCGCCATAGCCACCGCCCCGCGCCCGCACGGCAGGGTGACGATGCCGACATCGTTGGTGGTGCCGCTGGCGCTGCCGGTCTTGTTGGCCACCGCCACCCCTTTGGGCAGCCGCCCTTCGATGCGGCGCAGCCCGGTGGAGGTGCGGCCCATGATCGGCAGCAGCGTATCGCGCGCCGCGCGGCTGATGCCCTCGGCATGGAACAGCCGGGCCAGCAGTTCCACCATGCCCGCCGGCGTCGCCTGGTCGCGCGGATCACTGGAATAGGCCGGATGGCGCCCCTGCGCCCGCGCCCTGGCCGCCGCCAGCGCCGCCGGCGACAGCGCGCGCAAGGCGTCGCGCAGCGATGTTTGTGGTCCGGGATCAAGGCCATAGAGCACGATCAGCAGGTCGCGCACGCTGCGGCTCGGGGTGATCCCGGCGACACCCAGCCGCGCCAGATACGCCGCCACCGCCGCCGGCCCGCCGGCGAGGCGGAACAGCACGTCGGTCGCGGTGTTGTCGCTGCGGGTGATCATCGGCTCCAGCAGGTTCAGCAGCGACAGCGCCACGCCGGGATACAGGAACTCCTCGCCGATCGGCGCCGACGGGTTCATTTCCAGGGGATCGACGGCAACCATCTGGTCCAGTTGCAGTTTTCCGGCATCGACCAGCTCCAGCACCGCCAGCGCCAGCGGCACCTTCACGGTGCTGGCCATCGGGAACCCCTCGTCGGCCCGGTGGCCCAGCGCGAGGCCGCTGCCCAGGTGGCGGGCGGCCAGCCCCACCGCCCCTTCGGCGAAGCCGGCGATGCGGGCGATTTCCGCCTCGGCGCGCGCGCGCATCAGACGATCGCTCCTGAGGTGCGCATTTTGGCGATTTCAGCCTCCGAAAACCCCAGTTCTCGGGCGATTTCGTCGTCATGTTCGCCGGTTTTGGGCGGATTCCGGCGCAGTTTCAGCCGCTCGCCATCCAGCGAAATCGGCAGCGCCGGCAATTTGGTCTGCTTGCCGTCCGGCAGCGTCATCGCCAGCAGGCCGCCGGAGGCGTTCAGGTGGGGGTCGTCGAACAGCTCGATGGGGCGGGAGATCGGCGCGAAGGGCAGGCCGAGTTCCTCCATCTTCGCCATCAGGTCGGCGCGGGTGTAGCCGCGCAGCACCTCGGCGATGCGCGGGATGGTGCGCGGGCGGGCCTCGTGGCGCTGGTGCTGGGTGGTCAGCTCCGGGTCGTTCAGCAGGTCGTCCAGGCCGAAGGCGGCGCAGAACACGTTCCATTGCGTGTCGGTGACGGCGCCCACGAAAATCTGGCCGTCCGCCACGTCGAACGTGTCGTAGATCGGCCAGACGCTGGCGCGGTTGGGCATGGGGGCGGCTTCCTTGCCGGTCACCACGTATTGCGCCATGTGCTGGGCGACCAGCATGGTGTTGTTCTCGAACAGGCCGGACTGCACCAGAGTGCCCTTGCCGGTGCGGTGGCGTTCGTTGAGCGCCGCCAGGATGCCGATGGCGCCGAACATGCCGCCCATGATGTCGTTCACCGAGCTGCCGGCGCGCAGCGGGCGGCCGGGCGGGCCGGTCATGTAGGCGAGGCCGCCCATCATCTGCACCACCTCGTCCAGCGCCGTGCGGTTGTCGTACGGGCCGGGCAGGAAGCCCTTGCAGGAGCAGTAGACCAGGCGCGGGTTGAGCTTCGAGAGCTCCTCGTAGCCGAAGCCCAGGCGGTCCATGGCGCCGGGGCGGAAATTCTCCACCACCACGTCGGCGGTGGCCAGCAGGCGCTGCACCAGCGCCTTGCCCTCGAGGCTTTTCAGGTCCACCGCCAGGCTGCGCTTGTTGCGGTTGGCCATGACGTAGAAGCCGGCGCCGGAGCCGGGCAGGCGGCGGGTGTTGTCGCCGGCGGGGGCCGGTTCCACCTTCACCACGTCCGCCCCCAGGTCGGCCAGCACCAGCCCGCAGGTGGGGCCCATCACCATATGGACGAATTCGACGACCTTGATGCCCGCCAGCGGCTGCGACGACATCGCTCAGGCGGCCTTGCGGAAGGTGCGGGGGATGCCGCCCTTGGCGAGGTTGCCGTGCATCTCCTCGTCCGGCAGGCCCTCGCGCAATATGGCGCGGGCGGCGAGCAGCTTGTCCAGGTTGACGCCGGTGGCGAAGCCCATGCTTTCCAGCATGAAAACAAGGTCTTCGGTGACGATGTTGCCCGAGGCGCCGGGGGCGTAGGGGCAGCCGCCGAGGCCGGCCAGCGCCGAGTCGAACTTGCGGATGCCCTCATCCAGCCCGGCCAGCGCGTTGGCGATGCCGACGCCGCAGGTGTCGTGCAGATGCAGCGCCTTCAGCGCCGGGCCGATCGCCGCGCGCACGGCGCGCACGGTGGCGCGGATCATCGCCGGGTTGCCGTAGCCGACGGTGTCGGCCAGCGAGATGTCGTCCACCCCCGCCTCGGCCAGGGCGGCGGCGATGCGCACCACCTCGCTCTGCGCCACCGCGCCGTCGATCGAGCAGCCGAAGGCGGTGGAGCAGGCGGCTTCCACCGGCACATGGCGCGGCTGGGCGCGCAGCCAGGCGACCATGCGGCCGACCTCGGCCACCTGTTCGTCGGGCGTGCGGTTGAGGTTGGCGCGGCTGTGGCCGAGGCTGACCGAGACCGGGATGCTGATGCGGTGCGCCCCGGCCTCGTAGGCGCCCTGGGCGCCGCGCAGGTTGGGGGCGAGCGCCTGGATGGTGACGCCGGGCAGCAGCACGGCGCGGCGGACGATCTCGGCGGTGTCAGCCAGTTGCGGGATGACGCGGGCCGGCACGAAGCTGCCGACCTCGATCTGCGGCAGGCCGGCGGCGGCCAGGGCGGCGATCCAGCGGGTCTTCACCTCGGTGGGCATGCGGCCCTTGGCCATTTGCAGCCCGTCGCGCGGGCCGACCTCACAGATTGTGACATGTTCGCTCATGGGAGGCCTCCTGATCCGGCCGCAGGGTGGAGCGGCGGGGGCGGGATGACAAGCCGGCAACGGCGCGCGGGCACAGGAGCGTGGCCCCCGCCTTATTTTCCTTGAGGATCAACAATACGCGCGATGGCATGACGGCGCTGCAACAGGCTCGCAATGTGGCGGAACTATGCCATATGTGTGCGCTGCAACACTGACGGCGGGCCGGCCCCGCCCCCTTGCCCGGGGTCGTGGGTCGAGGTTTCCGCATGCGCCTTCGCCCGACTTTTTCCGTGCGTATCGTTCCGCTTGCGCTTTTGGCCGCCATGGGCTGGCTGGCCGCCACGCCCGCCCAAGCCCAGTTCGGCCCGGGCGGGCCGCCGGCGGTCGGCGTGGTGACGGTGCGGCAGCGCCCGATGGTGGAAAGCAGCGAGTTCGTCGGCCGGGTGCTGGCCACCGACCGGGTGGACCTGGTGGCGCGGGTGACCGGCTTCATCCAGGAGCGGCTGTTCACCGAGGGCTCGGAGGTGGACAAGGGCGAGCTGCTCTACCGGCTGGAGCGCGCGCCGTTCGAGGCCGACCTCGCCGCCAAGCAGGCCGCGGTGGCGCAGACCGAGGCGCTGCTGAAGAACGCCACCATCCAGCTCAACCGCGCCCGCTCGCTGATGAACTCGCCGGCCGGGCTGGTCTCGGCGGTGGACACCGCCGAGGCGCAGCGCGCCAGCTATGCGGCACAGTTGCAGGCCAACCAGGCGCAGGCGCGGGCCTCGCAGATCAACCTGGACTATACCGAGATCCGCGCCCCGATCGCCGGCAAGATCGGCCGCACCGCGCTGGCGGTGGGCAACGTGGTCACCCCGGCCTCCGGCCCGCTTGCCACCATCGTCAGCCAGGACCCGATGTACGTGGTGTTCCCGATTTCGGTGCGGGCGGCGCTGGAGCTGCGCAACCGCTATGCCGGCAAGGGCGGGTTCGCGGCCGTGCAGGTGCGGCTGCGGCTGCCGGACGGGCGGGTGTACGACCAGATCGGCAAGCTGGACTATGCCGACCCGAGCGTGGCCCAGGGCACCGACACGCTGACCCTGCGCGCGCGCATCCCCAACCCGCTGCGCAAGGGCGCGCGGGCCGACGAGGTGGGCAACCGCGAATTGCTGGACGGCGAGTTCGTCACCGTGATGCTGGAGGGGGTGACGCCGGTGCAGGCGCTGGCGATCCCGCGCGCGGCGGTGCTGTCGGACCAGCAAGGCAGCTACGTGTATGTGGTCGGCGCCGACAAGAAGGTGTCGCAGCGGCGCATCGAGCTGGGCCAGTCCACGCCGGAGCTGGCGATGGTGACCAAGGGGCTGAAGGAAGGCGAGAGCGTGGTGGCCGACGGCATCCAGCGGGTGCGGCCGGGCATCGAGGTGAACCCGGCGCCGGTGGACGCCCCGCCCGCCGCCCCAGCCCCCGGCACTCCCCCGGCCGCAGCCCCCGCCAAGCGGAACTGAGCGCATGTTGTCCGCCGTCTTCATCAACCGCCCCCGGATGGCGGTGGTTCTCGCCATCATCATCACGCTGGCGGGGCTGATCGCCTGGACACGCATCCCGGTGGCGCAGTTCCCCGACATCGTGCCGCCGCAGGTGCAGGTGAGCACCCGCTTCCCCGGCGCGTCGGCGGCGGTGGTGGAATCGACGGTGGCGCAGCCGCTGGAGGCGGCGATCAACGGCGTCGACCAGATGCTGTACATGAAGTCCAACAGCGCCAACGACGGCAGCTATTCGCTGACGGTGAGCTTCAACCTGGGCACCAACCCGGACATCGCCACCGTCAATGTGAACAACCGCGTGCAGGCGGTGCTGTCCAAGATGCCGGCGGAGGTGCAGCGTCAGGGCATCACGGTGAGCAAGCGCAGCTCGGCGATCCTGGAATTCGCGCAGTTCTACAGCGAGGACCCGGCGCTGACGCCGCTGTTCGTGTCGAACTATGTGACCATCAACGTGCTGGACGCGGTGGGCCGGGTGCCCGGCGTGGGCCAGGCCTTCGTGTTCGGCGCCGAAGACTATTCCATGCGCATCTGGTTCCGCACCGACCGGCTGGTCAGCCTGGGGCTGGTGCCCTCGGACATCATCGCCGCGTTGCAGACCCAGAACGTGCAGGGGGCGATCGGGCGCATCGGCGCCAAGCCGACCGACGACGCCAACCAGTTCCAGCTCAATCTGCAGACCGCCGGGCGGCGGGTGACGCCGGCGGAGTTCGGCAACATCGTGGTGCGCGCCAACCCCGACGGCTCGGTGCTGCGGGTGCGCGACGTGGCGCGGGTGGAACTGGGGCCGGCCAGCCAGGACACCGAGAGCCGGCTGAACGGCAAGCCGGCGGTGTCGATCGGCATCTACCTGGCCCCCGGCGCCAACGCGGTGGACACCTCCGCCCGGGTGGCGGCGGTGCTGGACCAGCTGGCCACGCGCTTTCCGCCGGGCATGAAGAAGATCGTCTTCTACGACAGCTCCACCTTCGTGGCGGACACCATCGGCCAGGTGCTGAAGACGCTGGTCGAGGCGTTCGTGCTGGTGGTGCTGGTGGTGTTCTTTTTCCTCGGCAATATCCGCGCCACCATCATTCCGGCGGTGGCGGTGCCGGTGAGCCTGATCGGCACCATCGCGGTGCTGCTGCTGCTGGGGTTCTCGGCCAATACGGTGACGCTGCTGGCGCTGGTGCTGGCGGTGGGCATCGTGGTGGACGACGCCATCGTGGTGGTGGAGAACGTGGAGCGGGTGCTGGAGGAGGAGCCGCACCTGACGCCGAAGGAGGCCGCCCGCAAGGCGATGACCCAGATCACCGGGCCGATCATCGCCATCTCGCTGGTGCTGCTGTCGGTGTTCGTGCCGATCGCCTTCATCCCCGGCGTGTCGGGCCAGTTGTTCCGCCAGTTCGCGGTGACGATCAGCGTGGCGATGCTGATCTCGGCGACCACGGCGCTCACGCTGTCGCCGGCGCTGTGCGGGGTGTTCCTGCGCCATACCGACAAGAAGCGCGGCTTCATGGGCCCGGTGCTGAAGGGCATCGACCGGGTGCGCGACGGCTATGCCGGCATGGTGCGCCGGCTGCTGCGCGTGTCGGTGCTGGCGCTGGTGGTGGTGGCGGCCGCGGGGGGCGGGATATTCGGGCTGTCGAAACTGACGCCGACCGGCTTCCTGCCGGAGGAGGACCAGGGCGCGTTCTTCGTGGCGGTGCAGCTGCCGGACGCGGCCAGCGTGTCGCGCACCCGCGCCGTGGTGGCGCGCGCCGAGGGGCTGCTGCGGGCGATGCCGCAGGTGGAGAACGTGCTGTCGATCGTCGGCTTCTCGCTGCTGGATGGCGGGGCGCAGAGCAATGCCGCCTTCATGGTGGTGCGGCTGAAACCGTTCGCCGACCGCACCGCGGTGACCGACCGGGCGCAGGCGGTGATCGGGCGGGTGTTCGGCGCGGCGCAGCAGATCCGCTCGGCGGTGATTTTCCCGTTCAACCTGCCGCCGATCATCGGGCTTTCGACCTCGGGCGGGTTCGAATACCAGCTGCAGAACCTGGAGGGGCGGGACCCGGCCGAGATGGCCAGCGTGCTGCAGGGGCTGACGGCGGCGGCCAACCAGGACCCGAGGCTGTCGCGGGTGTTCTCGACCTTCAGCGCCTCCACCCCCAGCGTGTTCCTGGACATCGACCGCGACAAGGCGCAGGCGCTGGGGCTGTCGATCACCGACATCTTCACCACGCTGCAGGCGACGCTGGGCGGCATCTATGTGAACGACTTCAACCTGTACGGCCGCACCTGGCAGGTGAACGTGCAGGGCGAGGCGATGGACCGCACCGACCTTTCCGCGATCTGGCGGATTTTCGTGCGCAACAAGGCGGGCACGATGGTGCCGCTGCGCTCGGTGGCCGACGCGCGCATCGTGCTGGGGCCGCAGACGATCAGCCGGTTCAACAACTACCGCGCCATCACGGTGAACGGCTCGCCGGCGCCGGGGGTGTCGTCGGGCGACGCGCTGGCGGCGATGGCCGAGGTGTCGGCCAAGACGCTGCCGCCGGGCTACAGCTTCGACTGGTCGGGCACCTCGTACCAGGAAGTGCGCTCCACCGGGCAGACCGGGCCGATTCTGGCGCTGGCGGTGCTGTTCGCCTATCTGTTCCTGGTGGCGCTGTATGAGAGCTGGGTGATCCCGGTGCCGGTGCTGCTGTCGGTGGCGGTGGGCGTGCTGGGGGCCTATGCGGGGCTGGTGATCCGGGCGATGCCGCTGGACCTGTACGGGCAGATCGGGCTGGTGGTGCTGATCTCGCTGGCCGCCAAGAACGGCATCCTGATCGTGGAGTTCGCCAAGGAGCAGCGCGAGGCCGGGCTGTCGATCCGCGAGGCGGCGGCGGCGGGGGCGCGCATCCGGTTCCGCGCCGTGGTGATGACCTCGATCGCCTTCATCCTGGGGCTGGTGCCGCTGATCAACGCGCAGGGGGCGGCGATGCTGTCGCGCCGGGCGGTGGGCATGCCGGTGTTCGGCGGCATGATCCTGGCGACCGCGATAGGCATCTTCCTGATCCCGATGCTGTATGTGACGTTCCAGGGGCTGCGCGAGCGGACCTCGCGGCTGTTCGGGGGCAAGCCGACGGACACGGCGCACTGACCCCCCTTGGCCTTTTTGGCGCCGCGCGTACATCCTACGACGAACCACGATACGAACCTTCGGAGAGAAGCCGCCATGACCCAGTTCGGTGTCGCCCAGCCCGTCCGCCGCGTGGAGGACCCTCGCCTGCTGAAGGGCGGCGGTTCCTATACCGATGACGGCAGCCTGCCCGGCATGGTGCACGGTGTGGTGCTGCGCAGCCCGCATGCGATGGCGCGGATCACCGCCACCGATGCGGCGGCCGCGCGCGCGGTGCCGGGGGTGCTGGCGGTGTACACGGCCGCGGACATGAAGGCCGACGGGATCGGGCTGCTGCCCTGCCTGGCGAAGGTGAAGAACCGCGATGGCAGCGAGCAGGCGAGCCCGCCGCGCCCGGTGCTGGCCGACGGCATGGTGCGCCACGCCGGCGAGCCGGTGGCCTTCATCGTCGCCGAGACGCCCCAGGCGGCGCGCGACGGGGCCGAGGCGGTGATGGTGGACTACGACCTGCTGCCCTCGATCACCGAATTGGCGGCGGCGATGGATGCCGGCGTGCCGCAGGTGTGGGACAACGCGCCGAAGAACATCTGCTTCGACTGGGAGATCGGCCAGAAGGAGAAGACCGAGGCGCTGTTCGCCAGTGCCGCGCACGTGACGCGGCTGACCGTGGTGAACAACCGCATCGTGGTGAACTCGATCGAGCCGCGCGGGGCGCTGGCGGCGTTCGACACGGCGACCGGGCGGTGGACGCTGCGCACCAACACCCAGGGCGGGTGGCTGCTGAAGGACATCCTGGGGCCGATGATCTTCAACACCACCGCGGACAAGTTCCGCGTCATCACGCCGGACGTGGGCGGCGGGTTCGGCATGAAGCTGTTCCTGTATCCCGAGCACGTGCTGACCAGCTATGCCGCGCGCAAGCTGGGGCGGCCGGTGAAATGGACCTCCGAACGCAGCGAGGCGTTCCTGTCGGACACCCAGGGGCGGGACAACATCACCCTGGGCGAGATCGCGATGGACGCGCAGGGCACGTTCCTGGCGCTGCGGACGCGAAATGTCGCCAATATGGGCGCGTATCTGTCGAATTTCGGGCCGTATATCCCGACCATGGCGGGGACCGGCGTGCTGGCCAGCATCTACGGGTTCCAGGCGGTCTATGCCAACGTGATCGGGGTGTTCACCAACACGGTGCCGGTGGACGCCTATCGCGGCGCCGGGCGGCCGGAGGCGAACTACCTGGTGGAGCGGCTGATCGACGCGGCCGCGCGGGAGATGAAGATCGACCGGGTGGAACTGCGCCGCCGCAACATGGTGGGGCCGGAGGCGATGCCGCACAGCACGCCGATGGGCAAGACCTACGACAGCGGCGACTTCAAGACCGTGCTCGACCATGCGCTGAAGACCATGGACTGGGCCGGGTTCGAGGCGCGCCGGGCGGCGGCGGCGGCGAAGGGCAAGCGGCGCGGCATCGGGCTGGCCTATTACCTGGAGGCGACCGGCGGCGCGCCGACCGAGCGGGCGGAGATGCGCTTCACCGATGACGGATATGTGGACGTGTATGTCGGCACCCAGTCCACCGGCCAGGGGCACGAGACCGCCTATGTCCAGCTCACCGTCGATCGGCTGGGCGTGCCCGGCGAGCGGGTGCGGGTGAAGCAGGGCGACACCGACACCATCCCCGAGGGCGGCGGCACAGGCGGCGCGCGCTCGCTGTATTCCGAAGGGCAGGCGATCTATGCCACCGCCGCGACCGTGATCGAGAAGGGCCGCCGCGCCGCCTCCGAGGCGCTGGAGGCGGCGATGGCCGACATCGTGTTCGAGGCCGGGCGCTTCTCGGTCACCGGCACCGACCGCGGCATCGGCATCATGGAACTGGCCGCCACCCAGCGCGCCCGCGTGGCCAAGGGCGAGGACGCGACGCTGCTGGACGCCGCCGAGATCGCCAATATCGATGCCCATACCTTCCCCAATGGCTGCCATATCGCCGAGGTGGAGGTCGATCCCGAGACCGGCATGGTGCAGGTGGTGCGCTATTCGGTGACCGACGACGTGGGCAAGGCGGTCAACCCGATGATCGTGCGCGGCCAGGTGCATGGCGGCGTGGCGCAGGGCTTCGGCCAGGCGGTGCTGGAGAACACCGCCTATGACCGCGAGTCCGGCCAATTGCTGGCCGGCAGCTTCATGGACTACGCGCTGCCGCGCGCCGACGACCTGCCGGACATCGAGGTGGACCTGATCGAAGTGCCCTGTGGCACCAACCCGCTGGGCGTGAAGGGTGCGGGCGAGGCCGGCGCGGTGGGCAGCCCGCCGGCGGTGATGAACGCCATCGTGGATGCGCTGACCCCGGCGGGCGTCACCCATCTCGACATGCCCGCCACCCCGGAGAAGGTCTGGAAAGCGATCACGGCCGCCCGTGCCGCCTGACCGGCGCGGGCCAGCCGGGGGGAACAACAAGGATGCGCACGCAGGTCGGCATCGTCGGCGCCGGGCCGGCCGGCCTGCTGCTTGGCCACCTGCTGCACCTGGCCGGCATCGACAGCGTAATCCTGGAGGCGCGGTCGCGCGCGCATGTGGAAAGCCGCATCCGCGCCGGCGTGATGGAGCACCAGGCGGCCGAACTGCTGCGCGCCGCCGGGCTGGGCGCGCGGATGGACCGCGAGGGGCTGGTGCATCACGGCGTGGTGCTGCGCTTCGGCGGCGCCAGTCATCGCATCGACCTCACGGAGCTCTCCGGCGGCCGCTCGATCATGGTCTATGGCCAGCACGAGGTGGTGCGCGACCTGATCGCCGCCCGGCTGGCGGCCGAGCTGCCGATCCTGTTCGACGCCGATTGCGTCGCGGTGGATGGGTTCATGGCGGGGTCGCCGCGCATCGCCTTTCGCCACGACGGCGCCGCGCAAACGCTGGAGTGCGACATCATCGCCGGCTGCGACGGTTTCCACGGCATCTGCCGCCCGGCCATGCCCACGGGGACGCTGCGCGAGTTCGACCGCAGCTATCCGTTCGGCTGGCTCGGCATCCTGGCGGAGGTGGCTCCGGCCAGTGAGGAACTGGTCTATGCGAGCCACGATCGCGGCTTCGCGCTGCTGTCGATGCGCAGCCCGACGGTCAGCCGGCTCTATCTTCAGGTGGCGCCCGACGAGGACCTGGGCCAATGGCCGGATTCGCGCATCTGGGACGAGTTGCGCCTCCGGCTGGCCGACGAGGCCGGCTTCGTGCTGCCCGAGGGCCCAATCCTGCAAAAGGGCGTCACCGCCATGCGCAGCTACGTCGCCGAGCCGATGCAGGCGGGGCGGCTGTTTTTGCTGGGGGATGCCGCCCATATCGTGCCGCCGACCGGCGCCAAGGGCATGAACCTGGCCTTCGCCGACGTGGCGGTGCTGGCCCGCGCGCTGGACGCCTGGTTCGCCAGCGGCGATGCGGCGCTGCTGGACGCCTATTCCGCCACCGCGCTGCGCCGGGTGTGGAAGGCCGAGCGGTTTTCGTGGTGGATGACCTCGCTGCTGCACCGCTTCGACAGCCACGGCCCGTTCGAGCGCCGCATGCAGCTGGCCGAACTGGACTACATCACCTCATCCCCGATCGGCGCAGCAACCTTGGCAGAAAACTACGTCGGCCTGCCGGTAGGCTGACAAGGCAACCGAATAAAGTTTTTTTGCTTCTTTATTTTCAAACAAAGAAGACTGTTCTTTTTTGAAAAAAGAACCAAAAAACTTTCATTCGTTTTAGACGCCTCCCCACACCTCGCGCGCGACCTCGACGCACAACTCCAGTTTGCGCCATTGCTGGTCCTCGGTGAGCAGGTTGCCTTCCTCGGTGCTGGCAAAGCCGCATTGCGGGCTCAGCGCCAGTTGTTCCAGCGGCAGGTATTTGCTGGCCGTCTCCAGCCGGCGCTTCAGCGCGTCCTTGCTTTCCAGCTCGCCGGTCTTGCTGGTGACCAGGCCGAGCACGACCACCTTGTTTCCGCGCGGCACGAAACGCAGCGGCTCGAACCCGCCGGCGCGGTCGGTGTCGTATTCCATGAAATAGGCATCGACGCCGATCGCGTTGAACAGCACCTCGGCCACCGGCTCGTAGCCGCCGGTGGCGACGAAGGTGGAGCGGAAATTGCCCCGGCAGAGATGCATCGAGATGGTCATGTCGGCCGGCCGGCCCTCGATGGCGCGGTTGATCAGGCCGGCATAGATCTCCAGCAGCCCCTCCACATGCTCGCCGCGCGCCTTCAGGGCGGCGATCTGCTCGGGGTCGCAGAGATAGGCGATGTTGACCTCGTCAAGCTGAAGGTAGCGGCAGCCGGCGCCGGCGAAGGCGCGCACGGCATCGTGATAGGCGGTACCCAGATCGGCGAAGAAACCGTCCAGGTCCGGATAGATGCTGCGGTCGATCGACTGCCGGCCGCCGCGGAAATGCACCACGCTGGGGGCCGGGATGGTCTGCTTGGCGACAGCAGTCGAGACATGCGAGGCGACGAATTTATAGTCGTCGATGAACACCGGCCGCTGCCAGGCGATGCGGCCGTTCACCCGCAGCATATGCGGCAGCTTCACGCCGCCCTTGAACTCGATCTTCTGCTCCGGCGTGTAAAGCTCGCAGCCGGCCAGCCCGGCGACGAAATCGTAATGCCAGTAGGCGCGGCGGTATTCGCCGTCGGTGGCGGCGCGCAGGCCCAGCGATTCCTGCTTGCGGATGGCCTCGGCGATATGCCGGTCCTCGATCTCGCGCAGGGCGGCGTCCGGCAATGTGCCGGCGGCATGGGCGGCACGCGCCTCGCGCAGGGCCGGCGGGCGCAGCAGGCTGCCGACATGGTCGGCGCGGAACGGCGGGCGGGTGCGGGGCGCGAGGGCGGCGGGAGCGAGGGTGCTGGACATTGGCGGTTCCTCCGTTCCGCCTGTTTTCGCGCGCCGGCGCGGTTTCGTCAAAGCGAGGCGCATGGACCGCGGGCGGCGGACGGACTATCCCGTCGCGCGAACGCCGCACCTGCCGCAACATGGGTTTCGCGCCGCATGAACCTCCCCCGCCTGCTCTCCACCCTGGTCGAACGCAGCAGCCGCCACGCGGTGGCGGTGGTGCTCGGCGGCCTGCTGCTGGCCGTCCTGGCCGGCTGGCTGGCCGCCTCCCGGCTGGGGGTGACCACGGACACCACCACGCTGTTCTCCTCCAGCCTGCCCTGGCGGCAGCTCGACATCGCGATGGCGCGCGATTTCCCGCAGTTCCAGGACCTGCTGGTAGCGGTGGTCGATGCCGCCAGCCCGGAAGTGGCCGAGCAGACCGCCGCCGACCTCACCAAGGCGCTGGCCGCCGATCCCGCGCATTTCACCCAGGTCCGCCAGCCCGACGCCTCGCCGTACCTGGAGAAGGTCGGGCTGATGTTCCTCGACACCAAGGCGCTGGGCGGGGTGCTGGACAAGACCATCGACGCCCAGCCCTTCCTGGGCCAGCTCTCCGCCGACCCCAGCGCGCGCGGGCTGTTCGCGGCGATGGCGCTGATGGCGATGGGGGTGGAGCAGGGGCAGGCCGACCTCGCCCCGTTCGCGCCGGCGCTGCAGGCGTTCCATGCCGCGCTGGCCGGCGCGCTGGCCGGGCATCCGGCGCCGCTGTCGTGGCAGCGGCTGCTGGGCGGCGGGCTGGCCGACCAGGCGGGGCCGTACCGCATCGTGCTGGCCCGCCCGGTGCTGGATTACGGCGCACTGGAACCCGGCGGGGCCGCGAGCGCCGCGCTGCGCGCGGCGGCGGCGAAGCTGGAATTCGTGCAGTCGGGGCTGGCGCATGTGCGGCTGACCGGCTCGGTGGCGCTGGCCGACGAGGAGTTCGCCACCGTGGCCGAGGGGGCGGCGGCGGCGACCGCGGTGAGCATCGTGCTGGTGCTGCTGTGGCTGGTGCTGGCGGTGCGGTCGTGGCGGCTGATCGTGCCGATCGCGGCCACGCTGGCGCTGGGGCTGGCGCTGACCAGCGCCTTCGCGGCACTAGCGGTGGGCAAGCTGAACCTGATCTCGGTGGCCTTCGCCATCCTGTTCGTGGGCATCGCGGTGGATTTCTCCATCCAGTTCTGCGTGCGCTACCGCGAGATGCGGCTGGCCCATGGGGGGGCAGAGATGGCGTTGCGGGCCACCGCGATGACGGTGGGGCCGCAGGTGCTGGTGGCCGCCATCGCCGCCGCCGCCGGCTTCCTGGCTTTCGTGCCGACCGATTTCAGCGGCGTGGCAGAACTGGGGCTGATCGCCGGCATGGGCATGCTGATCGCCTTCGCCTGCACGCTGGGCTTCCTGCCGGCAGCCCTCACGCTGGCGCGCCCGCGCGGCGAGGTGGGTGAGATCGGCTATGCCTGGGCCGGGGCGCTGGAGCGGCGGGTGGTGCGCGCCCGCGCGCCGGTGCTGGCCGGGTTCGCCACGCTGGCGCTGCTCGGGCTGCTGCTGCTGCCGCATCTGCGCTTCGACAGCGACCCGCTGCACACCAAGGACGCCTCCACCGAGGCGATGCGCACGCTGCACGACCTGATGGGCAGCCCGCTGACCAGCCCCTACACCGCCGACATCCTGGCGCCCTCGCGCGAGGCCGCCGACGCCCTGGCGGCCCGGCTGCGCAAGCTGAAGCTGGTGGACCAGGTGGTGACGCTGTCGAGCTTCGTGCCCGAGGATCAGAAGGCCAAGCTGCCGCTGATCGCCGATGCGGCCTCCATCCTCGGCGCCACGCTGGCGCCGCGCTCGCCGGCGGCACCGGTGAAGCCGGACGACATCCGCCTGGCTGCCCGCACCGCGCTGGCGCAGATCGACGAGGCGGCGCCGAAACTGGCCAAGGACGACCCGCTGATGCTGATCGGCGGCGACCTGCGGGCGCTGTCCAAGGCGCCCGACGACATATTGATGGCGACCAACGAGGCGCTCACCCGCTTCCTGCCGCGCCAGCTCGACCGGCTGCGGCGCGCGCTGGACGCCGCCCCGGTGACCGTGGCGGACATCCCGCCCGAGCTGGCGCGCGACTGGGTGCTGCCGGACGGGCAGGTGCGGGTGCAGGCGGTGGCGGTGGCGGCGGCGCAGGACTCCCAGGGCCTGCACGATTTCGTGGCCGAGGTGCGCGGCGTGGCCCCGGATGCCGGCGGCTCGGCGGTGAGCATCGTGGGCAGCGCGGACACCATCGTCGGCGCCTTCCGCACCGCGGCGATCGGGGCGATCCTGGCGATCACGCTGCTGCTGGGGCTGGCGCTGCACCGGGTGGCCGATGTCGCGCTGACCATGGCGGCGCTGCTGCTGTCGGCGCTGATGACGGTGGTGGTGACGGTGGCGCTGCATCTGCCGCTGAATTTCGCCAATATCATCGCGCTGCCGTTGCTGCTGGGGGTGGGCGTGTCGTTCAATATCTACTTCGTGATGAACTGGCGGGCCGGGCACCGGCGCTTCCTGGGCACGGCGACGGCGCGGGCCATCCTGTTCTCGGCGCTGACCACCGCCACCGCCTTCGGGTCGCTGGCGGCCAGCCGGCATCCGGGCACCGCCAGCATGGGGCTGCTGCTGCTGATCAGCCTGGGCTGCACCCTGGCGGTGACGCTGATCTTCCTGCCGGCGCTGCTGGCGGGCGAGGAGGGGGAAAAATGAAGCGCCTGCTCGCCGCCGCCCTGTTCTACCTGGCCGCCTCGCCCTGCCTCGGCGCAGAGCCGGCGCGGGCGGGATGGGACGATTTCCACGTCATCATGTGGCAGGGGCAGAGTGCGTCGCGCTATCGTGCCCTGCATGGACTGGGAGTGGATGCCGGCAAGCTGTTCGGCTTCCGCGGGCCGATCGATCCGGCCGAGCTGAAGGCACGGCTGGCGCCGCTGGAGCAATCGGCCACGCCGTTCTACGTGGAGAACATCGCCACCGATTTCTACGCCGCCTACCACCGCTGGACGCCGGAGCATCCGAGGCAGGTGACTTGGCTGTTCGACGAGGCCAAACGCCGCTACCGCGCCAACCCCGCCGATCCCGCGGCGTTCATGCGCACGCCCAGCCTGTCCGACCCGGCATGGCTGGAGCGGATCGCGCAGCGGCTGCGCGCGCATGGGGCGGCGTTCGCGCCGCTGCGGCCGCTGTACTACAGCCTGGGCGACGAGACCGGGATCGCCGATCTGGCGGCGGCATGGGATTTCGACCGCTCGCCGGAGTCGCTGGCGGCCATGCGGGTGTGGCTGCGCGCGCAGTACGGCTCGCTGGCCGCGCTGAACCGCCAGTGGGGGAGCGCGTTCGCCGGCTGGGACGCGGTGGTGCCGCAGACCACCACCCAGGCGCTGGCGCGCACCGACGGCAATTATGCCGCCTGGACCGATTTCCGCAGCTTCATGGACGGCGCCTTCGCCCACGCGCTGCGCGTCGGCACCGACGCGGTGCATGCCGGCGACCCGGCCGGGCTGGCGGGCATCGAGGGCACCCAAGCGCCCGGCCCCGGCGGCTACGACTACATCCGGCTGGCCGGCGCGGTGGACGTGATGGAGATGTACGCCGGCGGCGACAGCATCGACATCGCGCGCTCGTTCAACCCCGGGCTGGTGGTGCTGACGACCAGCTTCGGCGCCGGGCCCGAGGAGTTGCGGCGGATATGGCACAGCCTGCTGCTGGGCGCGCGCGGCCTGCTGATCTGGGACGATTCCGGCGATTTCGTGAGCGATTCCGGCACGCCGAACACACGGGCGCGCGAAATGGCGCCGCTTTTGCGCGAATTGCGCGACGGGCTGGGGGCGCAGCTGATCGCCAGCCCGCCGGCGCCGGGGCCGGTGGCCATCCTGTATTCCCCGCCCAGCCAGCACGTGCTGTGGCTGCTGGCCCGGCGCGGCGAGGCGACGCCGTGGACCGAGCGGACCTCGGCAATCGAGGGGGCGGACGATAACCCGATGCGCGTGGCGATCGGCGCGGCGGTGCGCGGGCTGACGCATCTGGGGCTGACGCCGCGCTTCGTGTCGCCGGCGATGCTGGCGGACGGGGTGTTGCAGGGCGCGCAGGCGCCGCGTGCCCTGGTGCTGCCGCAGGCGGTGGCGCTGTCCCCGGCCGAGGCGGCGGCGATCCGTCGCTTTGTGGCGGCGGGCGGCGTGGTGGTGGCCGACGGCACGCCGGGGCAGTACGACGGGCATGGCACACGGCAGGCCACGCCGCTGCTGGCCGACCTGGCGACCAGGCTGGTGCCGCTCGACCAATTGGCGCCGGCGCTGGCGGCGGCCGGGGTGTCGGCGGGGTTCGTGCTGCGCCATCCCGATGGCCGGCCGGTCACCGACGTGGCGGTGCGGGTGTTGCGCAACGGCGGGGTGACGCTGCTGGGGCTGGAGCGCGACGCGACCGGCCCGGCCGAACCCGTGGAACTGGTGCTGCCGGCGCCCGCCGCCATCCACGACCTGCGTACCGGCGAGGGCGCGGCGCAGGCGAGCCGGTTCGCGGTGACGCTCGATCCGGTGGCGCCGACGCTGCTGGCGATCGCGCCGCAGCCATTGCCGCTGCCGGTGCTGCGCGGCCCGGCGCGTGTGGCCGCGGGGCATGCGGCCAGTTGGACGGTGTCGCTGTCAGGCCCCTCCCCGGCCGCCGTGCAGGCGCTGCGGGTGCGGGTGGTCGGCCCGGACGGGGCGGTGGTGGCGGCCTATTCCGGCACCGGCCTGCTGCGGGACGGCACCGCCACCTGGACGGTGCCGTTCGCCGCCACCGACGCGCCGGGGGATTGGCGGGTGGAGGTGACCGACATGCTAGGCGGCGGGGTGGCCCGGGCCTCGCTGAGACTGGACCATCCCTGATGCCAACCGCGTGACCGGCTAAGTCATCAAGGTAAGCAGTGGGGCAAGGCAAGCAGCGGGGCTTTGCCCCGCACCCCACCAGGGGCCGAGCCCCTGGACCTCAAGACATGGGCGGGTCTGGGCGGAGCCCAGCGTTGGGCGGGTCTGGGCGGAGGCCAGCGTTGCTTGCTTCCCTCAACCAGCCAGCCCGCCGGCCGCGTCAGCCGCCGGGCGGTGCCAGTTCCAGCCGCAGCACCACATCCGGCTGGCGCTTGCGGTTGAAGACGTTGCCGCTGGCCAGGGTCTGGCCATTCGTGTGCCCCTCCAGCGCCCGCACCGAGGCATCACGCACGATGATGAAGTTCAGCGTCACCTGCTGGCGGCTGCGCCCCTGCGCCGGCAGGAAGATCGCGCCCTTGCGGCCCTTCTCGAAATCCAGGATCTCGGCGGTGCCGATGGAGCGCGGCTGCAGCGTCACATAGGTTCCCGCGCTGACGAACTGGATGGAGAGCAGGAAGCGCTCCGGCAGCGAGTCGACCGTGAGCGGCAGCAGCGCCTGGCAGCCGCTGGCCGGGCAGGCGACTTCCACCGGGTCGCCCATCGGCTGCTCGGCCGGGCCGAGCTGGATGATCTTCACCAGCCTGGTGTCCGCGCCGATCAGGTCGCCGGGAGCCGACGGGGCGACCGGCTGGGCGTGCGCCGGCGCCATCAGGCAGGCCAGCACCATGGCGACGGCCCCGGCCCACGCGCCGACGGCGCCGCGGGGCGGGCGGTTGGGCCGGGATGGGGCTGGGGTCGGCATGGGCGTTGCGAAAGCCTCCGCGAATGGGCCGGCGCCAGGGGGTCGGGTCAGGCCGCGTCCGCCGCGCGTCCACGCTTGGCGGGCAGCGGGACGGCGGCGGTTCGGCCGTCATCGGGGCTGCCCAGCGCGTCCAGCAGCGCATCGCGCAACTGGGCGAGCCGCCGCTCGTTTTCAACCTTCAGGCCGAACACATCCTTGACATAGAACACGTCCACAGCGCGCTGGCCATAGGTGGTGACGTGCGCGGACGCGATCTGCAGCCCCTGGTCGCTGATCGCCGCGGTCACGTCGTGCAGCAGGCCCGGCCGGTCGCGGCCGTTCACCTCCAGCACGGTGTGGGTGTTGGAGGCATGGTTGTCGATCACCACGCGCGGCGGCACGTGCATGGCGCGCAGCCGGGCGCCAAGCAGGGTCTGCGACATCTTGCGGATTTCGGTGGACAGGCGCAGCCGGCCGGACAGCGACTGTTCGATCAGCACCGACAGCCGCGCCAGCTTGGCCGGCGCGTCGATCACGTTGCGCGCGGCGTCCTGGATCCAGAACGTGTCCAGCGCCATGCCGTTGGTCAGCGTATGGATGCGGGCATCGACGATCGAGGCCCCGGCGACGGCGAGCGCGCCGGCGATGCGGCTGAACAGCCCGGCATGGTCGGCGGCGTAGACGGTCACCTCGGTCACCGCCCGGTCTGGCAGCGGCTGGGTTTCCACGGTGAGCGGGGCGCCGCGCTGCTCGGCCTGGCGGATCAGCCGGGCGTGGCGGGCGTGGCTTTCCGGGTCGAAGGAGAGCCAGTAGCCGGGGTAGCCGAGGGCTAGGTATTTCTCCAGGTCGTCGGCCGACCAGCCCGGCAGCAGCAGGGCGGCGGCCTGGCGGGCGCGCGAGACGCGCACGTCGCGCTCGGTGGTGGACAGGCCGCCGGCCAGCACCTCGCCCACGCGGGCATACAGGTCACGCAGCAGCGTGGCCTTCCAGCCGTTCCACACCTTGGGCGAGACGGCGCGCATGTCGGCCACCGTCAGCACCAGCAGCAGGCGCAGCCGCTCGGGCGACTGGATGGTCTCGACCAGGTCGAGGATGGTCTTGGGATCGTCGATATCGCGCTTGAAGGCGGTCTGGCTGAGCAGCAGATGGTGCAGCACCAGCCATGAGACCATCTCGGTCTCCTCGGCGGACAGGCCCAGCGTCGGGCCGACCACCTGCGCCACCTCGGCGCCCAGTTCGGAATGGTCGCCGCCGCGGCCCTTGGCGATGTCGTGCAGCAGCATCGCCACATACAGCGCCCGGCGCGATTGCAGGTGGTCTACCAGGCCCGAGGCGACCGGCGCGATCTCGGCCAGTTCGCCGCGCTCCAGCGTGTTGAGCACGCGCACCGCCTCGATGGTGTGCTCGTCCACGGTGAACACGTGATAGGTATCGAACTGCATCTGGCCCACCACCCGCGCCCAGTCGGGCAGGAAGCGGCCGAGCAGGCCGGTCTCGTTCAGGATGGCCAGCCAGCGCGCCCCGTCGGCGCGGTTATGCGCGGCGTCGCGGCCGCAGAGCAGGTCGAGGAACAGGGCCGCCGCCTCGGGGTTGTCGCGCAGGTCCTGGGCGCGGCGCTCGTTGCGGATCATGCCGCGGACGGCCAGCGGATGCAGCTTGAGGTCGCGGTCGCGCGCCACCTGCAGGATGCGCAGCATCTGGATGGGCTCCTGGTGGAACTCCCGCCCCTTGACCGGCAGCAACTGCCCATCGGCCAGCATGAAGCCGGCGGCGGCCACCGCCGGTTCGGCGCGGCCGGCGGTGGCCGGCGGTCCGAGGGCGGCGCGCACCAGAGCCGGCTCCAGCACCCGGGTCAGGCGGATCACCTCGCGCGCGGTCAGGAAATAATGGCGCATGAAGCGCTCCACCCCGTCCTGGCGGGAGCGGCGGGTGTAGCCCATGCGGGCGCCGACCACCGGCTGCAGGTCGAAGGTCAGGCGTTCCTCGGCGCGGCCGGCGACGTAATGCAGGTGGAAACGCAGCGCCCAGAGGAAATTCCATGAGCGCAAGGCCAGCCGCGCCTCGGACGGCGTGATGATGCCGCCGGCCGGCCCGGCCGGGTCGGCCAGTTCGGCCATGCTGGTGGTGCCGAAGATATAGCGGGCGATCCAGTACAGCGTCTGCAGGTCGCGCAGGCCGCCGCGCCCTTCCTTGATGTTCGGCTCCACCACGAAGGCGCTGTCGCCGTAGCGGCGGTGGCGGGCGGCGCGCTCGGCCTGCTTGGCGGCGATGTAGCCGGCGGCCCCCGCCTCGGTGCAGGCGGTGCGGAAGGTGGCGGCGAAATCGATGAACAGCGCGGCGTCCCCGGTCACCCGCCGGGCGTCCAGCAGCGAGGTGCGCACGGTGTGGTCGCCGCGCGCCTCGGTCAGGCAGTCGGCCTTGGAGCGGGTGGCGTGGCCGACCTTCAGGCCGAGATCCCACAGGAAATACAGCATGAACTCGACCACGCGCTGCACCTGCGCGGTCGGGCGGCCATCGGTGAGGAACAACAGGTCGATATCGCTGAACGGCGCCAGCACGCCGCGGCCATAGCCGCCGGTGGCGGCGATCGCCAGCCGGCCGGAGCGGCCAAGCCCCCACAACCCGCCGCCGGCGGTGCCGCCGACACTGGCCACGGCATGGTCGAACAATTCGGCGATCAGCCCGTCGGTCAGCCCCGCCAGCATCCGCGCCGCCTTCAGCCCGGGCAGGTTGCCCAGTTCGAACGTGTCGCGCACATGCGTCTGGATGCGGGCGAGGTGGCGGCGGAACACCCCCAGCGCCGCATCGCGCGGCAGCGGGCCGGCCACCGCCTCGCTCGCCGCGGCCAGCGACTGGCGCAGCAGCGCGGCGACATCCTGGGGCGATTCGGGCAGGGGTGCGGGAGGGAGCATTCTTGTGATGTTATCTACTCGCCGCCCGTCGCAACAGGGAGCAATGCGCGCAATTTGTAGATGGCGGCCAATGCGTCGCGCGGCGTCAGGGCATCGGGGTCCAGCGCGGCCACCGCGGCCAGCAGATCGGCCCCCGGCGCCAACGCCGCGGGCACCTCCGCCCGGGGTGGTTCGGCGGGGGGCGGCGCGGCGGCGGCGAACAGCGGCAGGGCGGCGGCCTCGGTCAGCCGGCCGGCGCGGCTCTCCAGCGCCGCCAACAGCGCGCCGGCGCGGCGCACCACCGGGGCGGGCACGCCGGCCAGCCGCGCCACATGCACGCCCCAGCTTCGCCCCCCCGCCCCTTCGGCCACTTCGTGCAGGAATACAACGTCCTGCTTCCATTCCTTCACCCGCATGGTGTGCGGCGACAGGCGGGGGAGCTCTGCTGTCAGTTGCGCCAGCTCATGGAAATGGGTGGCGAAGATGGTGCGGCAGCGCACCGTGTTGTGCAGCGCCTCCAGCACCGCCCAGGCGATCGCCAGCCCGTCCAGCGTCGCGGTGCCGCGGCCGATCTCGTCCACCACCACCAGGCTGCGCGGGCCGGCCTGATGCAGGATGGCGGCGGTCTCGGTCATTTCCACCATGAAGGTGCTGCGCCCGCGCGCGAGGTCGTCGGCCGCGCCCACGCGGCTGAACAGCCGGTCCACCACGCCGATCCGCGCGGCGGCGGCCGGCACCGGCAGCCCGGCCTGGGCCAGGATCACCGCCAGCGCGTTCTGCCGCAGATAGGTGGACTTGCCGGCCATGTTCGGGCCGGTCAGCAGCAGCACGCGGCGGTCGCCGGACAGGTCGCAGTCGTTCGGCACGAAGGCGGCGCTGCCGGCCAGGGCCGCCTCCACCACCGGGTGGCGGGCGGCGACTAGGCGGAAGCTCTCGTCGTCGGCCAGTTCCGGTCGGCACCAGGTGCCGGATTCGGCCAGCCGCGCACAGGACTGCGCCACGTCCAGCCGGGCCAGGGCCGCCGCACAGGCGGCCAGCGCATCGGCGTGGCGCAGCGTGGCGGCGACGAGATGGGCGAACACCAGGCGCTCGCGGGCGGCGGCGCGCTCGGCGGCCTCGCTGATGCGCCGGTCCAGCTCGGACAGCTCGGCGCAGGTGAAGCGGGCGCCGTTGGCCATGCCCTGGCGCAGCGTGAGGTCGGGGTGGTCGCGCAGCTTCTCCACCGCGGCGGCCGGCGCCTCGATGATATAGCCGAGCTGGGCGTGGTGGCGGATCTTCAGGCTGGCGACGCCGTAGCGCTGCGCGTAGTCCAGTTGCAGCCCGGCGATCACCCGCCGGCTGTCGTCGCGCAGCGTGCGCTCGGCGTCCAGCTCGGCGTCGAAACCAGGGGCGATGGCGCCGTCGTCCAGGCGCAGCGGTGCGGGGTCGGCCAGGGCGGCGGCGAGTTGCGCGGCCAGCGCGGCCTCCACCGCCAGCGCCTCCGCCGCGTCGGCCAGGAAGCGGGGCAGAGGGCCGGCCAGGATGGCCCGCGCGGCGTCGGCGGCTGCCAGCCCGTCGCGCAGGCCGGCGAGGTCGCGCGGGCCGCCGCGCCCCAGCGACAGCCGGGCCAGGGCGCGCGCCATGTCCGGCGCCCCGCGCAGCGCCGCGCGCAGGGCGGTAGCCGCCTGCGGGTTGGCCAGCAGCCAGGACCAGCCGTCCTGGCGGGCGGCGATGGCCGGGATCTCGGTGAGCGGGGCGGCCAGGAATTCGGCCAGCAGCCGCGCGCCGGCGGCGGTGGTGGTGCGCTGCACGGCGGCCAGCAGGGTGAAGGCGGTGCCGCCGTCGCGGGCGCGGGTGATCTCCAGGCTGGCGCGGGTGGCGCCGTCCAGCTCCAGCCGCCCCGCCTCGCCCACCGGCAGCGGGTGTTGCAGGCGCGGCAGCTTGCCGGCGCCGCTGGCGCGCACATAGTCCAGCGCCTGCCAGGCGGCCTCGGCCTCGGCATCGCTGAAGCTGCCGAAGGCATCCAGGCTGGCCGCCCCGAACGCCTCGGCCAGCCGGGCGCGGGCCTGGCCGGATTGCACCGGCGGCGGCTCAGGCGCGCGCCGCGCCTCCCAATCGGCCAGCGGAATGGCCGCGGGGGCGAGTATCTCGGCCGGATCCAGCCGCCCCAGCAGCGCCGGCAGGGCGGCGGCGGCGGCGGATTGCGTCTCGAACAGCCCGGTGGAGACATCCAGCCAGGCGGCGCCGATGCGCCCGCCATCGGCCGCCAGCGCCAGCAGCAGATTGGGGCGGCTGGCATCCAGCAGCGCGTCCTCTGTCAGCGTGCCGGGGGTGATGAGGCGCACCACCTCCCGCCTGATCGGCGCCTTGCCGGTGCGCGCCTTCGGGTCCTCCATCTGCTCGGCCACCGCCACGCGGAAGCCGCGGCGGATCAGGCGGGACAGGTAAGCCTCGGCGGCATGCACCGGCACGCCGCACATGCGGATCGGCTGGCCGGCATGCTCGCCCCGGCTGGTCAGCTGGATGTCCAGCGCGGCGGCTGCCTGTTCGGCGTCGCCGAAGAACATCTCGTAGAAATCGCCCATGCGGAAGAACAGCAGCGCGTCCGGGTGCGCGGCCTTGGCGGCGAACCACTGTGCCATCGCCGGGGTGGCGCCCTCGGCGGTGGGCGGCCCGGGGAGCGGATGCTTATGGGTCATAACATTCATCTAGCGAACCCCGCCGCATCTGCGAAGCGGGTGGCTTCCCCCGGCCGGCGTTGTGCGTCCATGATGGCGCAACGACGCACTCAGATTTGGGGGAATATCCAATGGCCGACGGCAGCCACGATCCGCGAACCGCCCGCATTTCGGGCGAAGAGGCGCTGGCGATGCACGCGGCCGCCCCGGCCGGCAAGCTGGCGACCCGCCTGACCAAGCCGCTGACCACCGCGCGCGACCTGTCGCTGGCCTATTCGCCCGGCGTCGCCGAGCCCTGCCTGCACATCGCCCGCGACCCCTCGCTGGCCTACGACTACACCAGCAAGGGCAACATGGTGGCCGTGGTCAGCAACGGCACCGCCGTGCTGGGGCTGGGCAACCTGGGCGCGCTGGCCGGCAAGCCGGTGATGGAGGGCAAGGTGGCGCTGTTCAAGCGCTTCGCCGATGTCGACGGCATCGACCTGTGCATCGACACCGAGGACGTGGACCAGCTGGTGAACGCCGTGCGCTACCTCGGCCCCAGCTTCGGCGGCATCAACCTGGAGGACATCAAGGCGCCCGAGTGCTTCGTGATCGAGCAGCGGCTGCGCGAGCTGATGGACATCCCGGTGTTCCATGACGACCAGCACGGCACCGCCATCGTCGCCGCCGCCGGGCTGATCAACGCCTGCCACCTGACCGGGCGGACGCTGCGCGACACCAAACTGGTGGTCAACGGCGCCGGCTCGGCCGCCATCGCCTGCGTGGAGCTGCTGAAGGCGATGGGCATGCGCCCGGAACACATCATCCTGGCCGACACCAAGGGCGTGGTCTTCCAGGGCCGCACCGAGGGCATGAACCAGTGGAAATCGGCCCACGCCTCCACCACCAAGGCCCGCACCCTGCTGCAGGCGATCGAGGGGGCGGACGTGTTCTTCGGCCTGTCGGTGAAGGGCGCGCTGACCCAGGAGATGGTGCGCGCCATGGCCGACAAGCCGATCATCTTCGCCATGGCCAACCCCGATCCCGAGATCACGCCCGAGGAGGCGCGCGCCGCCAGCCCGCACGCCATCATCGCCACCGGGCGCAGCGACTACCCCAACCAGGTCAACAACGTGTTGGGCTTCCCCTATATCTTCCGCGGTGCGCTGGACGTGCGCGCCAGCACCATCAACGAGGCGATGAAAATCGCCGCCGCCGAGGCGCTGGCGCAGCTGGCGCGCGAGGACGTGCCGGACGAGGTGAACGCGGCCGGCGGCGGCAAGCGGCTGCAATTCGGCCCGGAATACATCATCCCCAACGCCTTCGACCCGCGCCTGATCAGCCGCCTGCCGCCGGCCGTGGCCAAGGCGGCGATGGACAGCGGTGTCGCCCGCAAGCCGCTGGCCGACCTGCGCCGCTACGCCCGCGAGCTGTCCGGCCGGCTGGACCCCACAGCCAACGCGCTGGACGGCATTTCCGAGAGCGTGCGCGCCGACCCGCGCCGGGTGGTGTTCGCCGAGGGCGAGGAGGAGAAGGTGGTGCGCGCCGCCGTCGCCTTCCGCAACGCCGGCTATGGCACCCCGGTGCTGATCGGGCGCGAGGACCGGGTCTGCGCGACCATGGCGGCCCTCGGCCTGGGCCAGACCGAGGGCATCGAGATCCATAACGCCCGGCTGTCGCAGGCCAACCAGAAATACGCCAATTTCCTGTTCAACCGGCTGCAGCGCAAAGGCTTCCTGGCGCGCGACTGCCAGCGCATGGTCAACCAGGACCGCAACGTGTTCGCCGCCTGCATGGTGGCCACCGGCGACGCCGACGCGATGGTGACCGGCCTCACCCGCTCGGTCGCGGTGTGCCTGGCGGATATCGGCCACGTCATCGACGCGGCGCCCGGCGCCGTCAGCTTCGGGCTGACGCTGATGCTGGGCGAGCGCGGGCGGACCATCTTCATCGCCGACACGCTGATGCATTTCCGCCCGGACGCGCAGCAGCTGGCCGACATCGCCATCGGCGCTGCCGCCGCCGCCCGCCGCCTGGGCCATGAACCGCGGGTGGCGCTGCTGTCGCATTCCACCTTCGGCAACCAGATGCACGCCGCCGGCGCGGTGATGCGGGACGCGGTGGCCATCCTGGACAAGCGCGGCGTGGATTTCGAATACGACGGCGAGATGAGCCCGGACGTGGCGCTCGACCCCTCGTTCCGCGCGCTCTACCCGTTCTGCCGTCTGACCGACTCGGCGAACATCCTGGTGATGCCCGGGCTGCACTCGGCCCATATCACCTCGCGCCTGGCGCCCCGGCTGGGCGGGGGCGGCACCATCGGGCCGCTGCTGATCGGGCTCTCCCATCCGGTGCAGCTGGTGCCGATGGATGCCTCGGTGAGCCAGATCGTCGATATCGCCACCCTGGCGGCGCACCAGGCGGCGATACCGTAAGGCGGCGGGCCCGCCGGCCCGTAACGCGGCCGGCCCGCCGCGCGGCGGGCCGGCCGTATCGCTACTTCCAGATCGCTACTTCCAGGCCGGGGCGGAGGCGGCCCATTCGTGGCCGTGCACCAGCCCGTCATCGTGCTCGTGCGCCGGGGTAGCAACAGGCAGCGGGGCGGCGGCAGGCGCCACGGCAGCGACAGGCGGGGGGTCGTCGTGGAACTGCTCGGCCTCGGTGCTGCCGGCGAAGGCGGTGGTGCTGGAGCGGCCGCCGGAGACCGCCAGCGCCACCGCGTCGAAATACCCCACCCCGACCTCGCGCTGGTGGCGCGTGGCGGTATAGCCCTCGGCCTCGGCGGCGAATTCGGCCTGTTGCATCTCGGAATAGGCCGCCATGCCCCGCTCGGCATAGCCGCGGGCCAGGTTGAACATCGACAGGTTCAGGCTGTGGAACCCGGCCAGGGTGACGAACTGGTATTTGTAGCCCATGGCGCCGATCGCCCGCTGGAAGGCGGCGATCTGCTCCGGCGACAGCTTGCGGGCCCAGTTGAAGCTGGGCGAGCAGTTATAGGCCAGCATCTTGCCGGGGAACTCGCGGTGGATGGCGTCGGCGAAGCGCTGCGCCTCCGCCAGGTTCGGCTCGCTGGTCTCCCACCACAGCAGGTCGGCATAGGGCGCATAGGCCAGGCTGCGGGCGATGGCGTAGTCCACCCCGGCATCCGGGCGGATGCGATGGAAGCCCTCCGGCGTGCGCTCGCCGGTCAGGAACGGGCGGTCGCGCTCGTCCACGTCGGCGGTCAGCAACTGGGCGGAATGGCTGTCGGTGCGGCACAGCAGCACGGTGGGCACGCCCTCGACATCGGCGGCGAGGCGGGCGGCGTTGAGGGTGCGGATGTGCTGGCTGATCGGCACCAGCACCTTGCCGCCCAGATGCCCGCATTTCTTCTCGCTGGCGAGCTGGTCCTCGAAATGCACGCCGGCGGCGCCCGCCTCGATCATCGCGCGCATCAGCTCATAGGCGTTGAGCGCGCCGCCGAAGCCGGCCTCGGCATCGGCGATGACGGGGGCCATCCAGTGGGTGGAGCGGTCGCCTTCCAGCGTGGCGATCTGGTCGCAGCGGCGCAGCGCCGCGTTGATCCGCCGCACCACGTTCGGCACGGAATCGACCGGGTAGAGCGACTGGTCGGGATACATCTGGCCGGCGGTGTTGGCGTCGGCGGCCACCTGCCAGCCGGACAGGTAGATCGCCTTCAGCCCGGCCTTCACCTGCTGCACCGCCTGGTTGCCGGTGAGCGCGCCCAGCGTGGGCAGGTAGGGCTCGGTCTTCAGCAGGTGCCACAGCCGGCGGGCGCCCATCTCGGCCATGGTGTGGCGGACACGGAAGCTGCCGGCCAGCCGCTCGACCTCGGCGGCGCTGTAGTCGCGGCGGATGCCGCTGAAGCGCTCGGCGTCGAAGGCGGGGCCGCCGGGCATGCCTTCGGGTTGGCGGGCGATGGTGGGGGTGCGGTGCATATTCGTGTCTCCTTGCGGGATGGGGTGAGTGAATTATTCACATTGCACCTGCGAAAAATATGCTGATGATGCGCAACGCGCTGGAATACAGCAACATTATTCACTGACAGCGGCGCGAATCTGTAAATGGTGTAAATATGGCAGCCCCCCAGATCGGCCGCACCCTCCGCCGCCTGCGCCAGGAGCAGCAGCTCACCCAGGCGGCGCTGGCCACCCGCCTCGGCATCTCCGCCAGCTACCTGAACCTGATCGAGCACGACCAGCGCGGCGTGACCGCCAGCCTGCTGATCAAGCTGGCGGAGACCCTGCGGGTGGACCTGGCGGCCCTGTCCGGCAGCGCCGAACGCCAGTTGGAGGCGCAGTTGCGCGAGGTGTTCGCCGACCCGCTGCTGGGCGCCGAAGCGGTGCCCGACGTCGAGGCCGCCGCCCTGGCCGCCGGCAGCCCGGCCGCCGCGCGCGCCGTGCTGGCGCTGTACCGGGCGCTGCGGGTGGCGCGCGAGGATGCCGGCGGCATCGCCCTGCCCTCCGGCCGGCGCATCCTGCTGCCCACCGAGGAGGCGCGCGACTTCTTCGGCGACCGCGCCAACCATTTCCCGGCGCTGGAACAGGCCGCCGAGGCGCTGGGCGCCGAACTGGCCGCCAGCCCCGCCGAGGCCAACCACGCCATCGCCGAGCGGCTGCGCCGCGCGCATGGCCTGGTGGTGCGGGTGGGGCCGCTGGAGGATGGCGGCCTGCGCCGCTACGACCCGGCCGCGCGGCTGCTGGAGCTGTCGGAGATGCTGCCGCGCGAGAGCCGGGGCTTCCACATGGCCTTTCAGCTCGCCCTGCTGGAGTTGCGGGCGCCGGTGGAGGCGGAGATCGAGCGTGCCGCGCCGTCCTCGCCCGAGGCGGCCGGGCTGATCCGCATCGGGCTGCTGAACTATCTCGCCGCCGCCCTGCTGATGCCCTACGCCGCGTTCCTGGCGGCGGCGCAGGCGCTGCGGCACGACATGGACCGGCTGGCGGCGCGCTTCGGCGTGAGTTTCGAGCAGGCGTGCCAGCGCAGCGCCAGCCTGCAGCGGCCCGGCGCGCGGGGGGTGCCGTTCTTCTTCCTGCGGGTCGATCCGGCCGGCAATGTCACCAAGCGGTTCTCGGCGGCCGGCTTCCCGTTCGCCCGCTACGGCGGCTCCTGCCCGCGCTGGGTGGTGCATACGGCGCTGGCCAGCCCGGGCAGCCTGCGCACGCAGGTGGCACGGCTGCCGGACGGCGCGACCTTCCTGTGCTTCGCCCGCGCGGTGGCCACGCCGGCCACGCGGTGGGGCGACCCGCCGGCGGTACATATCGTCGCCATGGGCTGCGACATCGCCCGCGCCCCCGACCTGGCCTATGCTGACGGGCTGGACCCGGTGCAGGCGGCGGTGGAGATCGGCCTGTCATGTCGTCTGTGCGACCGCCAGGGCTGCCGCAGCCGCGCCTTTCCGCCGCTGGAGCACCGGCTGGCGCTGGACCCGCTGACCACCACCGGGGCCAGCCCCTACCGGTTCGAGGTCCGGCGGAGCTGATATCGCCGGCCGGGATGATCGTCGGTCGAAGGAAGTAAGGCGGGGCGCTGCCCCGTTGCTTGCCTTCGTCAATCAATCATTCGCCCCACTGGCATAACCCCGCGCCGTCCGGCGCTCCATCACCACCATGTACAACCCGGCGACGCAGATCAGCCCGGCGCCGGCCCAGACCGCCGGCAGCGGGATTTCGCCGAACACCAGCCAGCCGAGCACGAAGGCCCAGAGCAGGGCGCTGTATTCCACCGTGGCCATCACCGCGGCCGGGGCCATGCGCGCCGCCTCGAACAGCATGTACTGGCCCAGCCCGCCCAGCACCCCCACACCCGCCAGCAGCAGCATCTGCGCGGGCGTCGGCGCCACCCAGTTGACCGCCGTCAGCACGCCGGTCACCGCGATGAAGCAGACGTTCTGATAGAGCATCTGCAGCAGCGAGCTTTCCCGCCGCGCGATCTGGCGCATCAGCACGATCGCGTAGCCCCACAGGCAGGCCGCCGCCAGCACCAGCAGCGTGGCCAGCGACAGCTTCACCCCGAACGGGTCGCTGGCCAGCAGCACGCCACCGAAGGCGATGCCGAGCGAGATCCAGCGGGCGCGGGTCACATGCTCCCCCAGCAGCCGGATCGCCAGCACCGTGGTGATGATCGGGGCGCTGAAATACAGCGTCAGCAACTGCGCCAGCGGCAGGCTGCGGGCGGCGGTGTAGTAGCAGAGCCAGGCGGTCAGCGTCAGCACGCCACGGCCCAGCAGCGGCAGCTTCAGCGGCGTCGCCACCGCGGCGGCCAGCAGCCGGCCGCGCCCGATCGCCAGGCAGGCGGCCACGATGGTCAGGCTGCGAAAGAACAGCACCTGCCAGACCGGCAGGAAGGCGACCAGGTATTTGTTGGTCGCGTCGTGCATCGAGAACAGGCTGTAGGCCAGCACGCCGAGCAGGATGCCTGGCAGCACGCGCTCCCCGGCGCCGCTCATTGACTTATGCCGCTCATTCGGCCGCGCCGCGCAGGGCGGCGCCGGCGGCCAGCGGGCAGAGCGGCAGGGCGGCGGCCAGCAGCGCGCACAGCAGCAGCAGATGCGGCCGCGCCGCCTGCCCGGCCGCGGCGGCGTCGGCCGCGCCCACGCCGAAGATCAGCACCGGGGCGGCCAGCGGCAGCACCAGCAGCGGCAGCAGCACGCCGCCGCGCCGCGCGCCCAGCACGATCGCCGCCCCCGCGCTGCCCAGCAGCGACAGCACAATGGTGCCCGGCAGCAGCCCGGCCAGCAGCACGGGCACCGCCTCCTCCGGCATGCGCAGCATCACCGCCACCGGGCCGGCCGCCAGCAGCAGCGGCACGCCGGTCACCAGCCAATGCGCCAGCGCCTTGGCCAGCGCCACCGCCGAGGGCGGCAGGCCGCACAGCATCAGCTGGTCCAGCGAGCCGTCGTCGAGGTCGGCGCCGAACAGCCGGTCCAGCGGCAGCAGCGCGGCCAGCAGGGCGCAGACCCAGACGATGCCGGGCGCCAGCCGCCCCAGCGTCTCCGGCGCGGGGCCGATCGCCAGCGGGAACAGGCTGGCGGCGAGCACGAAAAACAGAATCGAGGCCAGCGTATCGCCGCCGTGACGCACCGAAAGCCGCCATTCACGGGCGATAAGGCCCCAAAAACGGGTCATGTACGGCGCCTCACGCCAGCGCCAGCTCGGCCGCGCCGGGCAGCGGCAGGGGTAGATGCGTAGCGGCTATCACTATCCCGCCTGTGTTTCGATGCGATTTCAGCATTTCACCAAACCGGGCCACGCTGGCGGTATCAAGACCCAGGGTCGGCTCGTCCAGCAGCCAGAGCGGCGCCGCGCCCATCGCCAGCCGGGCCAGCGCCAGCCGCCGCTTCTGCCCGGCCGAGAGCATGCGCGTCGGCAATTCCGCCAGCCGGGCGAGGTCCACCGCCGCCAGCGCCCGCGCCACCGCCGCCGGGCCGCCCCAGAAGGCGAGGTTCTCGGCCACGCTCAGCCCGGGCTTCACCGCGTCCTGGTGGCCGAGATAGGCGACGCGGGCGGCATGGGCGGTGCGGTCGGCAAGCGCGTCCTCGCCGGCCCAGAGCAGCCGCCCGGCCTCCGCTCGGCCCAGCCCGGCCAGCAGGCGCAGCAGGGTGGACTTGCCCGAGCCGTTCGGCCCGACCAGCAGCAGCGCGCCGCCGCGCGGCACGGTGAAGGACAGGCCGGCGAACACCAGCCGCTCGCCGCGGATCACCGTCAGCCCCTCGGCCGCCAGCACCGCCTCGCCCACCCCTGGAGCCTCCGCCCCGCCCGCCTGACCCGCCGCCTGCTCCACGCCGCCCCCGAAAACATTACACCGACGCCGAATCGGGCGGGGGGCTGTGTGGACGGCCCCCGGCATGTATGGTTTAAGCCCGCCGCCGGTAACAAACACCGTCCGCACGCCGCAGGGAATCCCTCTTCGTCGGCGCCGGGCGCAACGCAGAGGCACCTTCTCATGAAGAGCATCGGGCAGGACAGCCTGAAGACCCGCCGAACGCTGACCGCGGGGGGCAAGACCTACACCTATTTCTCCATTCCCGAAGCCGCCAAGACCATTGGCGACGTGTCGCGCCTGCCGGTCAGCCTGAAGGTGCTGCTGGAGAACGTGCTGCGGTTCGAGGACGGCCAGGCCTATACCGTGGACGACGCCAAGGCCGTCGCCGGGTGGCTGGCGAACGCCTCCTCGGCCAAGGAAGTGCCGTTCAAGCCCGCCCGCATCCTGATGCAGGACTTCACCGGCGTGCCCGCGGTGGTGGACCTCGCCGCCATGCGCGACGGCATCCTGCGCCTGGGCGGCAACCCGCAGAAGGTGAACCCGCTGGTGCCGGTCGACCTGGTGATCGACCACTCGGTGATGGTGGACGTGTTCGGCACCGCCGACAGCCTGAAGCGCAACGTGGACATCGAGTTCGCGCGCAACGGCGAGCGCTACACCTTCCTGCGCTGGGGCCAGACCGCGTTCGACAATTTCCGCGTGGTGCCGCCCGGCACCGGCATCTGCCACCAGGTGAACCTGGAATACCTCGCCCAGGCTGTGTGGACCGCCGAGCTGGACGGCACCAGCTATGCGTACCCCGACACCCTGTACGGCACCGACAGCCACACCACGATGGTGAACGGCATGGGCGTGCTGGGCTGGGGCGTCGGCGGGATCGAGGCGGAGGCCGCCATGCTCGGCCAGCCGATCGCCATGCTGATCCCCGACGTGATCGGCTTCCGCCTCGCCGGCCGCCTGCCGGAAGGCGCGACGGCCACCGACCTGGTGCTGACGGTCACCCAGATGCTGCGCAAGAAGGGCGTGGTGGGCAAGTTCGTCGAGTTCTACGGCCCGGGCCTGGACGAGATGTCGCTGGCCGACCGCGCCACCATCGCCAACATGGCCCCGGAATACGGCGCCACCTGCGGCTTTTTCCCGGTTGACCAGGTGACGCTGAACTACATGCGCCTGACCGGGCGCGACGAGGACCGCATCGCGCTGGTGGAGGCCTATTGCCGTGCCCAGGGCATGTGGCGCGACGCCACCACGCCGGACCCGGTGTTCACCTCCACCCTGGAGCTGGACATGTCCACCGTGCAGCCCAGCCTAGCCGGCCCGAAGCGGCCGCAGGACCGGGTGCTGCTGAAGGACGCCTCCTCCGCCTTCCGCTCGGAGCTGACCAAGAGCCTCGGCGTGGCCGCCAACGACCTCGGCACCACGGCGAAGGTGGCGGGCAAGAACTACGAGCTGACCCACGGCAACGTGGTGATCGCGGCGATCACCTCCTGCACCAACACCTCCAACCCCTATGTGCTGGTCGCCGCCGGGCTGGTGGCGCGCAAGGCGCGGGCGCTGGGGCTGGCGCCGAAGCCCTGGGTGAAGACCTCGCTGGCCCCCGGCTCGCAGGTGGTCACCGAATATCTCGACGCGGCCGGGCTGTCGGCCGACCTGGACGCGCTCGGCTTCGAGACCGTCGGCTATGGCTGCACCACCTGCATCGGCAATTCCGGCCCGCTGGACGACGCGATCGTGGACGCGATCGAGGACAACAAGCTGGTCGGCGTGTCGGTGCTGTCGGGCAACCGCAACTTCGAGGGCCGGGTGCACGCCAACGTGCGCGCCAACTACCTGGCGAGCCCGCCGCTGGTGGTGGCCTACGCGCTGCTGGGCACGATGAACGAGGACATCACCACCGCGCCCATCGGCACCTCCAAGGACGGCAAGCCGGTGTACCTGAAGGACATCTGGCCGACCAACAAGGAGATCAACGACCTCGTCGCCTCCAGCGTCAGCCGCGCGCAGTTCCTGAAGCGCTACGGCGAGGTGTTCAAGGGCCCGGCGCAGTGGCAGGCGATCGGGGTTTCCGGCGACGAGGCCACCTATGGCTGGTCGGACAGCTCCACCTACGTGAAGAACCCGCCCTATTTCGAGGGGATCACGATGGAGCCGGCGCCGAAGGGAGACATCAGGGGCGCGCGCATCCTGGCCGTGCTGGGCGACAGCATCACCACCGACCACATCAGCCCGGCCGGCAACATCCGCAAGACCTCGCCGGCCGGTGACTACCTGCTGGAGCGGCAGATCCTGCAGAACGACTTCAACAGCTACGGCGCGCGGCGCGGCAACCACGAGATCATGATGCGCGGCACCTTCGCCAACATCCGCATCAAGAACGAGATGGTGCCCGGCGTGGAGGGCGGCATCAGCCGCCATTTGCCGGACGGGGCGCAGGCGCCGATCTATGACGTGGCGATGCGCTACAAGGTCGAGGGCGTGCCGCTGGTGATCATCGGCGGCAAGGAATACGGCACCGGCTCCTCGCGCGACTGGGCGGCCAAGGGCACCATGCTGCTGGGCGTGCAGGCGGTGATCACCGAGAGCTTCGAGCGCATCCACCGCTCCAACCTGGTGGGCATGGGCGTGCTGCCGCTGACCTTCAAGGAAGGCGTGGACCGCAAGAGCCTGGGCCTCACCGGCGAGGAGGTGCTCGATATCCTCGGCCTGGACGCGCTGAGCCCGCGGATGGACCTGTCGCTGGTGATCCACCGGCCGAACGGCACCACCGACACGGTGCCGCTGCTGTGCCGTGTCGATACGCTGGACGAAGTCTCCTACTACCGCCATGGCGGCATCCTGCAGTATGTGCTGCGCGGGATGGCCAAGGCGGCCTGAACCGGGTGGCGGGGCGGCCCGGACGGGCCGCCCCGCATCGGTCTGGACATGGTTGGGGGCAAAGGGTGGCGACGGTAACGCTTGAGCGGCGGGCGAACGTGATCGTCCTGGGCAACGAGAAGGGCGGCTCGGGCAAGTCCACGACCGCGATGCACCTGATCGTCGCCCTGCTGCGCGACGGCTACCGCGTCGGCGCGATCGACCTGGATGCCCGCCAGGCCACGCTGACCGCCTATCTGGCGGCCCGCGAGACCTTCGCCCAGGCGCGCGGCATCGACCTGCCGCTGCCGCTGCGCGCCGCCGTGCACCGCAGCGAACTGGACAGCCGCGCCGCCGCGGAAGCCGACGAGGCCGCGCGGTTCGAGGCGGCGATGACCGAATTGTCGCGCGCCTGCGACGTGGTGGTGATCGATTGCCCGGGCGCCGACAGCTTCCTGTCGCGACTCGGCCATTCCTATGCGGACACGCTGGTGACGCCGATCAACGACAGCTTCGTGGATTTCGCGATGCTGGCCAAGGTCGATCCGGACAACCACGAGGTGGTTCATCCGAGCATCTACAGCGAGATGGTCTGGCAGGCCCGCAAGCGCCGCTTCGCGCGCGACCGCGGCAAGGCTGACTGGATCGTGATGCGCAACCGCCTCGGCGCCTCCGAGGCCCGCAACAAGCGCGATGTCGGCACCACGCTGGAAGCGCTGGCCAAGCGGATCGGCTTCCGCACCGTGAAGGGCTTCGGCGAGCGGGTGATCTTCCGCGAGCTGTACCTGCAGGGCCTGACCCTGATGGACGTGAAGGAGGCCGGCGGCCTGGGCATCCAGATGGGCATGAGCCACGTGGCCGCCCGCGCCGAGGTCCGCGCCCTGATCGGCGCCATCCGCAAGCCGCCGCCGCACCTGGAACTGACCCCGCCGGCCGCCTGACCCTGTTGCCGCGCCGCGCGGGGAACGGTATATGGCCTCCTCGCCGCCTCACGTGGCATGCCGACGTAGCTCAGTGGTAGAGCAACTGATTCGTAATCAGTAGGTCGTCAGTTCAATCCTGACCGTCGGCACCATTGTTTTTCAATGAGTTATGTTCATTTTACCTGTAGTGCCTCAGCGCGAAGAGTCGCATGGGGCAACGCTGGGGCAACAGATATCGCGCGATAGCGGCAATTATTTGCAGGCGTCGAAGCACTGCCCCTTCGTTCGTCCTGTGAGTTGGACGCAGCGCGAAAAGCACTCGTCAAAGCCTAGCCGGCTCGATCGCGCTGCGCCCGATGCCGCCGGGCTGAAAGCGGCGGTGCATCCGATGTTCGCCGCGCGTCGCTGAAGTGCCGCCACGATTTCGCCTACCCTCGCTCTAATAGCGTCGGCCATCAACGGCGACGTCGCGGTGGCAGCGCCATACCCTCCAAGCCCCACCTGCCTCACGATGGCCTGACGAATGAATAGGCACTCCCGCCGCCTATCCGCTTCGTCTGCCGGCGCCGGCCGGGTCAAGGTCGAAATCGTGAGCAAACCGAAGGACCAAGTTGGCTTCGTCGTCCTGCCCAGACGTTGGGTGGTCGAGCGGTTCTTCGCTTGGATCAACCGTAATCGCCGCCTCGCCAAAGACTTCCAGGCTACCATCAAGTCCGCGGAGGCGTTCCTTTTCGCCGCATCCGCGATCCTGCTCCTACGTCGGCTGGCACGTTGATGACCCGATTCAAGACAGATGGGGTGATTGGGGTCTCTCCCCGGTGAACCGGTGGCTGCTCCTCTCAGGATGATAAAGCGTGGTCCGGTGTGTGGATCGGCCACAAGCATCAAGGAGGAGCAGCCGTGGGTTACTTTGCCGGG